>ODAK010007610.1_pt1 | contig 10888 bp, 7 predicted proteins | sample 1539591 | NCBI WGS metagenome assembly ODAK01 (sample SAMEA3539303, study PRJEB22396) | soil metagenome | biome: tundra; feature: field; material: soil | place: USA | collected 2010-05 | depth 0.15 m | reverse complement strand
GCTTGACGACATTGTTGACCGCCTCCTTGAACGCGAGGAAAACATTGTGCCGCACCTCGGGCGGAATCGGCGCGGGCGGCAATTGCGTGGGCAGCTCGGCACGATAGCTCACGCCGGCCAGCGCAAAATAATCCTGCGCGTATTTGCAGGCGTAGTTGGCGAGGCTTTCGAGCGTGTCGTTGGACGGATTCACGGCCCAGACAATTTCGTCGAGCGAACGCGTGGTCTCGCGCGCCGTGGCGCAGATTTGCTGCGCGTGCTGCTCGATTTCACCGGGCAAATCCTTGTCGGCCTCGGCCATTTCGCCGAGCAACGTGACCTGCGTGAGATTCGCGCCCAACTGGTCGTGGAGGTCGCGCGCGATGCGGGCGCGCTCCTGTTCGATCAATTCCTTCTGCTGCGCAACGCGCAACTGGCGTTTCAGTTTGGCAGTCGAGATCAGATAAATGATTCCCGCCAGCGCGCCAAGCAAGGCCAGCGTGGCCGTGATGACGAACGAACGCGTCTGCCAGAACGGCGGCTCGACGATGACGGCAATGGTCGCGCCGGTGTCGTTCCAAATGCCATCCTCGTTGCAGGCGGTGACGCGAAACACATATTTGCCCGGCGTCAACCGGGTCAAGTGCGCCACCCGCTCACCGCCCGCGTCCGTCGGTTTTTTATCGCGGCCTTCGAGCTGGTATTTGAACCGCACCGCAAGCTGCGCGCGCTTCGGCGCGGAAAAATTCAGGCTGGTGAAATGGATTTCCAACTGCTCGTTTTGCGGGGTCAACGTGACGCTTTCCGGCCAGGTGGAGCTCAACGGATTGTTTTTCTGCGGCACGCCATCCACCAGCACGGATTCGATGACGACGGGCGGCGGATTGCTGTTTGGCTTCAAGTCCGCCGGGTTGACGGAGACAAATCCTTCCGTGGTGGGGAACCAAAGCCTGCCGTCGTGCGCGCGAATCGCGGCGGGTTGCACGCCGGCCGAACATTCGCGCGTGAGAAACGTGCGGCAAGTTATTTTCCGGCTGCGGTCAGCCGCAAAATCCGCAAGCGATTTTTTCCCAACGCGCATCAGGCCCTCATACGAGCCGATCCAGAGATTTTCCAGATCGTCCTCGATAAGATAGCCAATGTCATTGATCAAACCGTCGTCCTCGGTGAATTCCGTCCAGGTTCCTGCCTGCAACCGCGCGAGACCGTGGGCCGAAGTGCCGGCCCAGAGGACGCCCTCGTGGTCCACCAGCAGGCAGGAAACGTCCTTGAATGGCGCGTGAACCGGAGAAATTTTTCCATCGCGCAGCTTGAACAACCCGCCGCCTTCGGTGCCGATCCAAAGGTTTCCCTTGTCATCGTCGGCAAAAGCGCGGATGGCGTTTGGCGGCAACCCATCGGCGATTGAAAAAAAATTCCAGACCTGTCCATCGTAACCACCCAGACCATTTTTCCCGCCTGCCCAAATTTTCCCCTCCCGCCCTTGGAACAGCGCGTAAATTTGCCGGCCGATAATTTCAGCGCCAGCCGGCGGTTCAAAATTTCCGGCAACGGAACGAAACAAGCCCTCACCGCTGGTGCCGGCCCAAATCTGCTGGTGCGCATCCACCAGCACCGGACCGGGCTTGGATTCCCGACCGATGTTAAAACGCCGGACGGAATTGGTCAGCGAGTAAGCCAGCCCGCGCAGATTAAAAGTCGTCCACAATCCGCCCTGCCCGTCTTCGGCGGCGGACAAGGCCACGCCACCGGCGAGTTCATCCAGGGTCGAAAAAACTTTCCGTTTCACCCGAACAAGTCCGCCGCCATCCGTCCCGACCCAGAGATTGCCGTCACGGTCAAAACACAATGACAGGACGAATCTGTGCGTCTGGTCTTCCTCTTCAAAAACGCGCTGGCAATGGCCGGTGGCGTCGAACCAAAACACGCCGCTGCCACGCGTGCCCACCACGAGATTGCCCTCGGCGTCCTCCAGCGCAGCAGTGATAATCGCATTCGTCCATATCGCCGCGCCGAAATCCATTTCCCGCTTGTCACCACTCCACTTTTCGACCCGGCCATTTTGCAGCTGCCAGTTGCCGCCTCCCCTGGCCGGGACTACCAAATGAAACGCGCGATAGATCAGGTAGGCCCGCTGGGCCGGATACATCTGCGGCGAGAACTCCATGCGCCCATTCCACCAGCGGAAAAAATTCTGATCATCGGTGGCAAACCACACCGCGCCGGTTTCATCCGCGAAAGCACCGATGATTTTTCGACCCGCGCCGCCGGTGTCCATTTTCTGCACGACCCCGTTTTTGATGAGACAAAGCCCGGCGTTTTCCGTGCCGGCCCAAAGATTGGTGCCGCCTTCATCGAACAGAAAAATGATGCCATTGCCCGGCAATCCCGACGTGTTGTTGACGTTGAAGCGCGTGAACGAATTGCCGTCAAAGCGCACCAAGCCGTTGAGCGTGCCGAGCCAGAGGTAGCCGTCGCGCGTCTGCGTGATGGCGATGACGGAGCTTTGCGGCAGGCCGTCTTCGGTGTTCCACACGTCCACGGTGAAGGGCGAATCCGCCGCCGCGCGCTGTCCCAAAACCAGCGCGGCCGCCAGCGCGATGACAAAAAAATGGATTCGCCGTTTCAAGCTGGGCGGGAGCATACGCGATGGGGGCGGGCGGAAAAAGATTTTTCAAAAACGCTTGCAGGTGGCACGGGATGGGCTACGTTTTTGTTACCCGCGAGAACGGGTGCTCCGTTTTTCCTGTTGAAAGACGGTTTGACGGGTCGGCGACAGAATCAAACTGTGTGCACGCCGGCCCGTTTTCATTTAGCCGGCAGATTTTTCCTCCCGCGACTTGGCATTTCGCCGCCGCATTGCTAGTTTTCTCCCGTAGCAAACAAAGCACAGGCGAAATATATTTCATTCATGAGCAAAGCCAATTCACCTCTCGTAGGCATCCTGATGGGCAGCGACTCCGACTGGCCGGTGATGAAAGCCGCCGCCGAGGCGCTCGCGGAATTCGGCATCGGTTCCGAGGCCAAAGTCATTTCGGCCCACCGCGATCCGCACGGCCTGGAGCAATACGTTTCCAGCGCCATCACGCGCGGCTTGAAAGTCATCATTTGCGGCGCGGGCGGCGCGGCGCATCTGGCGGGCGTCACGGCGGCATTTACCACGTTGCCCGTCATCGGCGTGCCGATTCTGGGGAAATCCACGGACGGACTGGACTCGCTTTTGTCCATGGTGCAGATGCCGCCGGGCGTGCCGGTCGCCACCGTGGCCATCAACGGCGGACGCAACGCGGGACTGCTGGCGGCGCAAATCCTCGCCACCGGCGACGCACATTTGCAGGAGGAATTGAAAAAGTTCAAGGTGCGGCTGATGGAGGAATCACGCGCCAAGAATAAAACCCTCGCGCACTAATTGTTGATGCAACGGCTCATCGAAGGCGTTCACAAGTTCCGCACCGACGAGTTCGGCAATTATCGGAAGCTGTTCCGCAAGCTGTCGCAGAGCGGACAGAATCCGCACACGCTCTTCATCACCTGCTCGGACTCGCGCGTGCTGGCGGAACTCATCACGCAAAGCCAGCCGGGCGATTTGTTCGTCGTCAAAAACGTCGGCAACATCGTGCCGCCCGCGAACGTGCGCGGCGACACCAACTCCACCGCCGCCGCGATTGAATTCGCCGTGGAAACTTTGCGCGTGAGCGACATCGTCATCTGCGGCCATTCGCAGTGCGGCGCGATTTCCGCGATGCTCGCCGAAAAACCGGTCAGCCCTTCCGCGCCGCATTTGCGCGACTGGCTGAACCTCGCCGCGCCGGTGTTGGAAACTCTGAAAAAAGACTACGCGCATCTGCACGAAACCCGCGCGAAGGAAACCGCCGCCGCCGAGGAAAATGTGTTGTTCGGCCTCGATAATTTGCACAGCTACCCCTGCGTGCAGGACCTGCTGATGGACGGCACACTGCGCCTGCACGGCTGGTTTTTTAAAATCGCCACGGCGGAGTTGTTCGCCTACGACCCGGAGACACGGCAGTTCTCGCCACTGGTCTCGGATCAGGAGTAGCCGCTTCGTTTGGACAAACCTAATTTTGTTTGTTAGTCTCCAAACCATTTTATGAGTTTGGAAAACAAAGAAACGCCCGCACCTGCCGCGCCGTCCGATTTCATCCGCGACATCGTCGCCGCGCACGTCGCGGAACACAAATACCCGCGGATCCACACGCGTTTTCCGCCGGAGCCAAACGGCTACCTGCACATCGGCCACGCCAAGAGCATCTGCCTGAACTTCGGCATCGCGCGCGAATTCGGCGGCGTTTGCAATCTGCGCATGGACGACACGAATCCGACCAAGGAAGACATCGAATATGTCGAGTCCATCCAGGCCGACGTAAACTGGCTCATCGGCGGCTGGGCAGAAGACCGGCTTGGTTTGAAGCCGCACGGCATGACGCCCGAAACCATTGCCGAAGAAGGCAAACGCGATTTTTATCTTCCGCCCGTTTTCGGCACGTCGGAAGCGGAACGGAGACATTCCGCCGTCAAACTGGAACCGTTTTACGCGAGCGATTATTTCGATCAGATTTACGATTATGCGGAGCAGTTGATTGAAAAAGGCAACGCTTTCGTCTGCGACATGACGCCGGATCAGACCGACGAATATCGCCGCAACGGCAAGGCGTCGCCCTTCCGCAACCGCAGCGTGGAGGAAAATCTGGATTTGTTCCGGCGCATGAAGAACGGGGAATTCCCCGACGGCAAATGCGTGTTGCGCGCGAAAATCGAAGTGGACGCCGCCAACGTCTGGATGCGCGACCCGCTCCTTTACCGCATCAAGCACGCCGACCATCATCAGACTGGCGGCAAATGGTGCATCTATCCAATGTATGACTTCGCGCACTGCCTGAGCGATTATATCGAAGGCATTACGCACAGCATTTGCACGCTGGAATTCGAGGTGCACCGTCCGCTTTACAATTGGATTCTCGAAAGCCTCGATCTGCCGCGTCCGCTCCCGCACCAATACGAATTCGCCCGCCTCTCGCTCGGCTACACCATCATGAGCAAACGCAAGCTCATGCAGCTCGTGCAGGAAAATCTCGTCACCGGCTGGGACGATCCGCGCATGCCCACCATCTGCGGCATCCGGCGCCGGGGCGTCACGGCGGAAGCATTGCGCAACTTCGCCTACAACATCGGCATCACAAAATACAACGGCATCACCGACGTTTCCGTTTTGGAATACGCCATGCGCGATGATTTGAACAAGCGTTCACTCCGCCGCCTCGCAGTGCTGCGTCCGATCAAAGTCGTCCTCACGGATTATCCCGAAGGCAAGGTCGAGGAACTCAACGCCACCAACAATCCTGAACAGCCGGAAACCGGCACGCGGAAAATTCCGTTCAGCAGCGAACTGTTCATCGAGCGCGACGATTTTCAGGAAGTGCCGCCGCCGAAATTTTTCCGCTTAAAACCCGGCGGCGAAGTGCGCTTGAAATACGCCTACATCATCAAGTGCGAGGAAGTCATCAAAGACGCCGCCGGCAACATCGCTGAACTGCGTTGCACCGCCGATCTCGACAGCAAGACCGGCGGCGCGACCTCCGCGCGCAAGGTCAAGGGCACGATTCATTGGGTGAGCGCCGCGCATTGCGTGGATGCCGAAGTGCGCCTCTACGACCGCCTCTTCACCGAAGCCGAGCCGGAAAAAGACGGACGCGATTTCAAATCCGTCCTCAACCCGCACTCGCTCGAAGTAGTGACGGCGAAATGCGAGCCGGGCTTGAAAGACGCCAGTGCAGAGCAACGGTATCAGTTCGAACGCCTCGCCTACTTCGCGCTCGATCTGGATTCCAAGCCTGGCAAGCTCGTCTTCAACCGAACCATCACCTTGAAAGACGCGTGGGCGAAGGAAGCGGAAAAAAATAAATAAACCTTCATGCGTTACAATTATTCACAATCCGATAAAAGCAACTTGGACTGGTTTGAGAAAGATACGTCTAAACGAACTCTGATTCGGATGAAAATCGAGCGCGGGGTTTTCGGGTTTAAAAATAAAATAGTTCAAGCAAAAGAAGGCCGCGGGTCTTTCCGTGGACTTAACGACATTGAGATTCACTTCAAATATCCAATAACTGTTATCTCTGGGAAAAACGGAACAGGAAAGTCTACATTATTAGCTTGTGCTGCTTGTGCCTTCCATAATTTGAAGTATACAGGTTTTAGGCCATATCTTCGACGGCAAACGTATTACACCATGTCTGATTTTTTTGTTCGTTCGATAGGTGAATCATCTCCAACCGGAAGCTGCGTTGCTTACCAGATTCTGCACGATTCATGGCGCAAGTCAAAAATCACGCCCACGGGAGTTGGTTTGAACTGGCAATATCGAATCAAAAGTTATTGGGGTGGAAAATGGAACAGGAATTCTTCTCGAATTTATCGAGATGTTGTCTATCTCGGAATTGAAAGAATTGTTCCGCATTCTGAAAAAAGCATATCAAAATCTTATCGGAGTAAGTTTAGGAAGACTGGTGAAGAAGGATATGAAAAAAACGTCAAAGAGACTGTAGGCCGCATTATAGGAAAACCCTACGAAGAGTTTTTTTATCTGAAGCATTCAAAGTATCGCCTCCCCTCGTCAAGTCATGTGGTCAAACTTATTCAGGTTTGAACATGGGCGCTGGCGAGAAGGCTTTGTTTGAAATTTTTTCTGCAGTTTATGCTTGTAAGAAAAGCCTACTTCTCGTGATCGATGAAATCGAACTCGGCCTGCACGAAGAAGCTCAAATCCGGTTAATTGAAGAGTTGAAAAAAATTTGTGATGAACGCCACGTTCAAATCATCTGCACATCACATTCTCCACGCGTGCTGAATAGCCTTCCACCCGAAGCACGGCTTCATTTAGAAAAGGAAGCTGGCGCTGTCAGAATAATACCTGAAATCTCGGCAGATTATGCTGCCGGTCTGATGTCTGGCGTGAAACATACCGAACTAGACATAATTTGCGAAGACGGTCGCGCAAAGAATCTCCTAACGCTTGCCCTGCCAAATGAGATTCGGCAAAGGATTGAAATCCTACCTATTGGTTCAGCCGCCGCAGTAGCGCAATATATGGCTTTTCGTTTCAAAGACAAAAGCTCGCGTGAAGCTTGTTGCTTTTTGGATGGTGACCAAGCGGCATCGTTTCAAAAACACATAAATTCATTCATCAAGGGGCTGGAACAGGTGAAGGACAAAGATGAAGCAAAACAATGGATTCAGAAGCGGCTCAACTTTCTTCCTGGCACAACAAGCCCAGAGAAGTGGGTTGTCTCAACTCGTAGCAGCGGTGCATTTAAGAAATTGGCTGATGAGTTTCGCGTCACTACTAATTCATTAAATGAATATCTTGACGCCGCCAATTTGGCCGACGGCCATGATGTGTTCTATGAATTAGCCACGCGGTTGAATCAGGATGTTTCGATAATTGAGGCACGTTTGATCCAATGCGCGTTGGAAAAAAGTGAGGATGAAGTTCGCAGAATAGTTGAATTTGTTCGCGCTTTTCTTGCCCATGCCTGACGCCTCGTTCAAAGAATTTGTGCCCGACCCGTTGGGCGCGTTGCCGGAGTTTGCGGAGCGCGGTTTGTCCCAAACCGCAGCGCGTCGCCAGACAAACCAGCGTTGAAATCATCCGAACCACCTCCAGTTCTTCCACGCGCTGCGAGTTGGGACAACTCGCGGTCCGTCAGTCTGGTTCGCCGAATTTCCATCGGTAACATCTCCGCCATTCATTGCGTCTGGATGGTTTGAAAATGAAAGCGTTGTTCATCGTTCACCTCGCGCTGGCGCTGGCGTTTACCGCCGGGGCGGAAACACAAAGTTACGATCCGCTGGCGGTCAGCGCCGCAGCCGCGCCAACAATCATGGACCTCACTGTTCACGACGCGGCGCGCAGCCGTGACCTTCCTGTGCGAGTTTATCTGCCGACGAATGCCGCGCCGGTTCCCGTCGTCGTGTTCAGCCACGGACTCGGCGGCAACCGCGAGGGCAGCAAGTTTCTGGGCGAACATTGGGCGGCGCGCGGTTACGTCGCCGTTTTTCTCCAGCATCCCGACAGTGATGATTCCGTGTGGAAGGGCAAATCCAAGAAGGACCGGACGACGGCCTTGAATCAAGCCATGTCGCTGGAAAGTTTTCTGCTGCGCGTGCAGGACGTTCCCGCCGTGTTGAACCAGCTTGAAATCTGGAACGCGGATACGAACCATCCGCTCGCCGGCACGATGAATTTGAAAAAGGTCGGAATGTCCGGTCATTCGTTTGGCGCGGTCACGACCGAGGCCGTCAGCGGCGAATCGTTGCCCGCCGGCGGACAGCATTTCACCGATGCGCGCATCACGGCGGCGATTGCGTTCAGTCCCAGTTCGCCCAAACGCGGCAGCGCGGCCAAGGCGTTTGGCGCGGTGAAAATTCCGTGGCTGCTGATGACCGGCACCAAGAACGTTGCGCCCATCGGCAACACGGATTTGAAATCACGGCTCGCCGTGTATCCCAACCTCAAGGGCGCGCCGAAGTATGAAGTGGTGCTGGATAACGCGGAACATTCCGTGTTCACCGACCGCGCTTTGCCGGGCGACCGCGCGCCGCGCAACCCGAATCATCATCGCGTGATCTTGGCATTGTCCACGGCGTTCTGGGACGCGTATCTGCGCGACGACGCAACCGCGCTGTCGTGGCTGAACAGCAACCAGCCGCGTTCGGTGATGGAAGCGAAGGACGCGTGGCAGTTTGCGGCGCATTGATTAAAATTGGGGCGAAGCAAAACGAAAAGCGTCCCAGCCGGTCGAATGGTCATGCTTTCGTTCGTCGTTCCGGCGCACAATGAAGCGGCGGCCCTTGCCCGCACGTTGCTGGCGATTCATGACGCCGCCCGCGCCGTGGGCCGGCCGTATGAAATCATCGTGGTGGACGACGCCTCGACCGACGCCACGGCAGAAATCGCCCGCCAGCACAACGCGACCGTGGTTCCGGTCAATCATCGGCAGATTGCCGCCACGCGCAATTCCGGCGGTCGCGCGGCGCGCGGCGACCGGTTGTTTTTTGTGGACGCGGACACGACCATCAATCCGCGCACCGTCGCCTCGGCACTGCGATACATGGACAAAGGCGCAGTCGGCGGCGGCGGTCCGACATTGTTTGACGGGATCGTGCCGCTGTATGTCCGGCTGATTGCTTTTTTGGCGGTCATCGGTGCGAAGCTCATCAGCTTCACCGGCGGGGCTTTCATGTTCTGCACGCGCGAAGCGTTTCGCGCGACGGGCGGATTCGACGAGCGCTTTTATTGGGCCGAGGAAGGCACGTTCGCCCTGCGATTGAAGCGCATCGGTCGTTTTGTCGTGCTGTGGCAACCCGTGCTCACTTCCGCCCGCCGTTTCCGCACCTTGTCGGGCCGGCAATTCCCGGCCTTCATCGCCCGCCTGGTTTTTTCCCCGTCGAAAACGTTCACCCAACGCGCGTCCGTGGAAAAAATCTGGTATGACTCAAACCGCGCCAATGATGGACCGACGCCCGATTCACTCGGCGCTCGGATGACCAACGGCATCATCTTGTTGATCGTGATATTGCTGCTCACCGGACCGCTCTGGAATTTTATTCCCCGGTCGCTGACACCTTGGGGCAGTCCGCTGGGCAAATTCAGATTTGTTGACGGAACCTTTCTTTGTCATGTGGGACTGATCTTTTGGCCGATCGCCATAATTGTTTTCGTGCATCTGTTTCGACGCAGGCATTGGTTTGAGTGGATCAAAATGGCGCTGCTCTGCGCGTTCTGTTTGTGGCAGGTCTGGGGTGCGACGCGCGGGGTCATTTGGTTTTGGACCTGGCTTTACCACTGGCTGGCGCATTTAAACAATGGCTGATGCCGCTTGATGCTTTCAGAAAATTAGTCCACAACCTGTTGAGCGCATTGTCCGCCAATTGCGCACACGGTTTTCCCCGCCCGGCCAAATTGTCTCAAAGCCCGCCTCTTTGCTTCCATCACAGGACATGAAAGTGCTTTTGCCCTTGAAAATAATTTGAAAATGCGCCGCCTATAAATTACGGTGCCGCGAACATTGGAGTGGCCAAGATTGGATCCTTGGAGGCGCGATGGAAAAGATTGCCATTGAAAAGCTTTTGGGTAATTCGGTCAAAAACTGGCGAACCCGGCTGGAGATTCCGCAGAACGATCTGGCCCGGCGCGCGGGTTTTCACCGGAGTTATATTTCCGACATCGAACGCGGGGCGCGCAATGTCTCGCTCAAAAGCATCGAAAAACTCGCCGATGCCCTGGGCATTTCGGTCCTGACGCTCTTTTCGGGTTTGAACAGCCGGTCGGGTTCCACCCCGCTCCGCACCGATGAAATGGTGGACATCCTGCTCGTCGAGGACAATGACAACGACATGCTGCTGGTGATCCAGGCTTTGAAAAAAGCCAACCTCACGAACCGAATTTTTGTCGTGCGCGACGGCGCGGCGGCTTTGGACTTTCTTTTTTGCACTGGCGAATTCGCCTACCGCCGCACGAACGACCATCCGCAAGTAATCCTGCTGGATTTGAATCTGCCCAAGATTGACGGGCTGGAAGTGTTGCGCCGCGTCAAGGCCGACACCCGGACGCGCGGCATCCCGGTGGTTGTGCTGACGGCTTCGAAATACGACGACGCCATCGCCATTTGCAAACGGCTCGGCACGGAATCTTTCATCGCCAAGCCGGTGGATTTCCAGAATTTCAGCGCCATGACCCTGCAATTGAGTCTGCAATGGGCGCTGTTGAAACCCGCCCAGCTCGTCGGCGCGTAAGCCGGCCCGTTCCGCTGTCCTCAAAAAGTCTTCGTTCCTTTTTTCTTCGGGGTTTAGGTAGGGCGCGTCGCTCCGCGCGCGCCGTCGTGTGCATCAG
>ODAK010007609.1_pt1 | contig 10889 bp, 9 predicted proteins | sample 1539591 | NCBI WGS metagenome assembly ODAK01 (sample SAMEA3539303, study PRJEB22396) | soil metagenome | biome: tundra; feature: field; material: soil | place: USA | collected 2010-05 | depth 0.15 m | reverse complement strand
GTGCGAAGAGTCATGCGCTTTCCTCGGTAAAAGTGACGACGAGGTTTCCAAAGCTCCTGCGAAGGATCAGAGGGAGTGGAGAACACCTTCAGGACCTTGAGTTGGCCGTCCGCGATGGAGACGCAATCTGTGAACGTGCCGCCGGTATCAACCGCTACGCGCAAATTGGTCCGCTCCCGTATCGTAATATCACGGCAAATCCGGAGAGCTGCCGCATCCTCGAACTTTATACCAAGTGGAGCTGATTTGAACGGCATCTACGGTTGGCTGACCGAGTCTTCGCGCGATCACGCTTTCTGTTGCCGATTCATTCGCCAGCACTTTGCTTGAAGTATGCGACGAGATCCTTGCGTTCCTGAGGTTTGGAGACGAGGAAGTCCATATTGTTGCCGGGGAGGAAGGCGTCGGGGTCGGCGAGCCATTTTCCCAGCGTCTGATCATTCCATGTGATGTGCGCCTTTCTGAGCGCGTCGGAGTGGGGAAGGACGCTACAGAGCCCGTGGAGCGCCCATAGACTCCTTGCAGTCTTGGGCCTTCGCGGCTTGTTGTGAGCGAGTGGCAACCGGTGCATCGCTTCTCAAAGAGCGCCGCGCCGTGGACGGGATCGCTGTCGGCGGTGGCCTGCGCGATGGGGCCCGCCGGCGCGGACGATCCGTGCGCCCATTCGCTGAAGACCCGCACATCGGCGTTGGTGATGCGTGCATCCCAGTGGATCATTCGATACTGCAGCAGCGGCATGTTGTGCAGCTTCGTCTCCTGTACGATCTTCGCTGCGAGGGTCTGCTGCTGGTCCGCCGAGTAGGTGTCCCACTGTGAGAGGTTCATGTGCTCGCGGCCTTCGAGGATGTCGCGCTCCATGAGCCACGAGATCGGTGCGAAGTGGCCATAGATTGGCGAGTGTGTCTGCGTGGAGTGGCAGTCGGCACACTTTGTGATGAGGATCGCGCGGGCGTCTGGGGGTATGGAAGCGGGCTCCACGATCGGCGCTTGCAGGGCCTTCGCTCCGTCCAAGCCCGCGTCCCCGAATGGGTGAACGCGAGACAGCAGGAGCGAGGCCGCCAAAGCAAGCGCAGAGATGGATCCGACCCCCCCGGACCCACCTCATGCTTTTTCCTCCAGGGAGGAATCTATGATCGCAAGCGGGCCGCGCTTGCCAATGTACCTGACCTCGGTGACGCCGAGAAAGCTCTTCAACTTCCCAGCAGGAACCATCATCGGTCCCGCGCTGGGAGCCTTGCCTGGGGGGGTTGGGGGAAGCGGTCGAGGTCGCGGTGTGGAAGGAGACGTTGCCCTCGACCTTCTGCACCACTTGGTGGATGTGTCCGTTCAGCACGGTGACCGATCCGAAGCGCTTGAGATACGAAAGCGCCTCGGCGCCGTCCTTGGTGCCCCAGCCCCACTCCGGATAGACCATCCACAGGGGAATGTGAGCGAAGACGACGATGGGTGTCGACGATGAGAGCGATGCGACGTCCTTCTTCAGCCAGCTCAGTTGCTCGGCGCCCAGGCCGCCCATCGCGTCGACCTGCAGGGAATTGTTGAGGGCGATGAAGTGCACGCCCTTGTGATCTTTTCAAGCATTTTCAAACCGAGTGGACGCGGACTGCATGGATGCGTTGCGGCCATTGAGGCCGCTCCGGAGACCAAGATCGGCATCGGCGTAGCGAGTCTGATCGCGAGCAGGACGTTCGGTGTTGTCCCTCCCGCTCAATTCCTCGCGTGCACCATGGATGAGTTGCCTGGACGGGTCCGTCTCTGGGTTGGTCGCTACGAAGACGAACTGGTGTTTCTCGAATTCCCAGGGTCCAAGCTCTATCTCCTGTTGCAGGACGTTCTGTTGCAGGATCACCCGGACTGGCCGAGCCAGAGACGCCGGAAACTCCTGCCATCGCATCTTCCACCACATGCCATCGAGGCCGCGCATAGCAATGACACATGGTTGCGGGCAAAGACGGCTTGTACTCGGCTTCGCTTTATCTGGACGCGATTGCATTTCCACGTGACGGCGGGTCTTCGGTACAAGATCGAAGCTTCACGCTGGAAGAGATTTGTTGCTGATTTTCAGGCGTGACTATGCGAATAACAGCGCCTGCATGTTGCACCGCGTAAGCGGATTAGTTTGACGATGGCGAAGCGGGGAAGGTCACGATTACCTAAGTGACAGGGCGAAGCTGTAACACACCCGATTCACAAATGCGGCAACAGACAGGCTAGACGGGCAAGCGAAAGGGGAGCAGAGATGGAAGCGACAAGCGAGTCAATGACCAATTCAACACCGTCGCTGCATTGGTATGCGGTCCATACCCGCTCGCGGCACGAGAAGAGCATCGCGGCGCGCCTGGATTCGCAGGCAACTGAGGTATTCCTTCCGCTGCATCGGAGCCGGCACACGTGGAAGAACGGGGTTCATGCAGAAGTAGACCTGCCGCTCTTCCCTTGCTACATCTTCGCCAGAGTTGGCATCAATGATCGACTGCGCCTGTTGCAGACACCGGGAGTGCTCGGTTTCGCCGCATCGTCCGCGCGGCCCACGGCCATTCCGAATGAAGACATCGCGTTGCTGCGCACTGCGACGGCGAAGCTAGAGGCTGAACCGCATCCCTATCTGAGCTGTGGCGACCGAGTGCGAATTGTTGCTGGAGCGCTGGCTGGCCTGGAGGGAATCCTTACGCGGCGCAAGCAGGAGTGCCGTGTCGTTCTTTCCATCGAGGCCATCATGCGCTCGATCGCCGTCGAGGTGAGTGAGTTTGATATCGAGCCGATGGAGAAGCATCAGTGACAGGTAGGGCCGCAGCGTCGCGAGCGATTGAACGCCGGCCCTCCGGTCTTCGATCGATCTTGCCTTTCGGGAAGGCAACGGCGCTCCTCGTTGCCGGTGCGAGCATACTTCTGTCTACTGCGATTGCATTCTCGCAGGAGATGCCTTCGCCGGCGGGATTGACTCCCGATAGCGCCGGCGCAGACAGCGGTCTCTATTCGCGAGACGCGGGCGGCAACAACGATGGCCCAACCCAGGGTGGCTCGGGTCAGAGCGGCACGTCACAGCGCAGCGCAAACGCGCGTGAAGACAATGCAGGCTCGTCCACGGTGCTCTCCGCAAATCAGATTATTGTTATCCTGCATGACAAGCCCGAAGTTATCGTCGATGTGAAACACGTCATGGCGGACTACTTTCTGAAACAGGGCATCGCTGTTCAGGAAGACTCCATCACGGACGAGATGCTCTTCAGCAACATTGCTACGAACGCGGAGTTGCGGCAGACAATCTCTGTTTGGTTGCGGGCCCGCGGGTATGCCTTGGACTCGGACTTCGAGCGATCGGCAGATCCCGCTGCGTTCCCGTGGTTTAAAGGACAAAACTGAGTTCCCAAGGTAGCTGCTGAACGGTCCGAAGCAAGTTGCGGCAGGGTTACCGTTACTTCATCCCCGGATCCATTGCTCGAACGAAGTCCCTGATACTCAATAAAGAAGAAGGTCCTATCCTTGAAAATCGGGCCGCCAAACGATGCGCCAAATTGGTTCTGCTTCAGCGTGGGGCGAGCCTGACCATCCAGCTTCGAAAAGAAGTCGTTCGCATTGAAGATGTTATTGCGCACAAACTCCCACGCACTCCCGTGACGCTGATTCGTTCCACTCTTGCTCACCAGGTCGACGTTGGCTCCGGCGCCTCTCCCATACGAAGCGTCATAGTTGGCGGTCTGCACCTTGAACTCCTGGATTGCGTCCGGCGCGGGAATGGCCGTGCCCACCTCTTCGCCGTCATCGGCGGCAGAGTCCTGCGAAAGATTGTTCGCATCGACCCCGTTGAACTGAATGTTGTTCGAGGTAGTTTTCGCGCCATCGGAGGTTACATTCTGAGTGTTCCGACCCAGTGCCGTAGCATCCGGAAGCGCCACAACTACGCCGGGAGAGAGTCCGAGAATCTGCGTGTAGTTGCGATTGGCCAGTGGGAGAGCCCGAATCGCCTCCTCCTGAACCGCACGTCCCAAAGTCGAGCTCTGGGTTTGCGCAATCTCCGCGTCTGCAGCGACCTGCAGAGTGACTCCAACCTTCTGCATCGCCAGTCTGAACTCGAGCGAACTGGTCTCGCCGACCACCACGCGTACAGAGTGCAGAACATTTGCTTCAAATCCCGAAACGCTCACCGTGACCGTATACGTGCCCGGTGTAAGCATCGTCACCGAGAAGGCGCCCGCGGAATTGGTCACTGCGGACCTGGTTCCATCCGTCGACTCATTGACCGTGGACACCGCCGCATTGGCGACCGTTAAACCTGATGGATCATGCACCACACCCATGATCGCCCCGGTTCCAGGGGCCTGTGCCCGAAGCAGACCCGCCGTCAGGAACAACGCAGCTAGCTGGACTAATAGGAAATATCGCGCAGATGCAAGGCTCATCCTGTTTTCTCTCTACGATCCCGTTTGTTCTCTACGGGACCTAGTATGGAGAAACATCCGCGCCTAACTTGTCACTGGGTTGTAATCCCTTTGCCGCTTTTTTGCGTATTGTGAATCCACCTGCTCCGGCGGCGGGCAAGCTGGCGACTTGACCTGAAAGGATCTGCCCCTGCGCGCTAGATCTATAGTTCTGGTTTGACACTGGGGTTGTGGCTGGATATATTTGCGCCGCACGCAGCCGGAAACAATTTCTTTACTGGAACCCGTCGACGCCCAAAGCTTCCAAGCTTTTCGGGCTGGGTGGACCAGCGTACGGCTGATGGAGAGGACGGAACGCTCATGGTGTTCAAGAAGCACGCTCTGATCGGAGCAGCGTTGTCGGCAATCATTCTGAGCATGGTCGCCCATGCCCAAACGCAGGCTCCCATGTCGGGCCCGATGTCGACTGCCGATCGCGAGCAGTACCGCGAAAAGCTGCTGCAGATTCTGCCTCCGGACCCACCCTTCGACGCCTGGTTGAAGAAGACTAACGCTCTGTCGCCGGATTTCAACTCGCTCCCGCGGCATAATAGCCTTCCCGATCCGCTGACGTTTCTCAATGGCCGCGCCGTGACAACCGCAGCGCAGTGGCCCGCGCGCCGAGAGGAGATTTCGAAGCTCTCACAGAAGTATGTCTGGGGCACTGTGCCGCCGCGCCCCAAAATCGACCACGTCGTGGTCCTCGATGAGAGGCACGAGGACGGTTACACGGTCCGCAACATCCGGCTCGAATTCGGGCCGGAGTCCAAGGGCACGATGCGGGTCCGCGTCTATATCCCTGATGGCAACGGGCCTTTTCCTGTGTTGATCAACTCAAGCCTGCAGGGCTGGGCGGCATCGCTGATCCGGCGCGGGTACATCTCGGCGGGATTCGCCGGCAACGATTCGATGGACGACGCCGCTGCCCTCGCGCAACTCTATCCGGACTATGACTTTGCCCTGCTGCCGCGCCGAGGCTGGGCTGCAGGCTTCGTGGTGGATTACCTGACAACGCTGCCTCACGTGGACATGAAGCACATCGCCATCTTCGGATACTCGCGCGATGGAAAGATGGCGGCGCTCGCAGGCGCGTTGGACCCGCGCATTACCGCGGTGATCGCAGGAAGCACCGGCGTCGGCGGCGTATTGCCCTGGCGTGCGGCCGGCGAGCGCGGCTTCGGCGAAGGCATCGAGAGCACCACGCGCTCCTTCCCGACGTGGTTCGCACCGCAGTTGCGCTTCTTCGCCGGGCGGGAAGACCGGCTGCCCGTGGATGGCAACCTGCTGGCTGCGATGATTGCGCCGCGCTCGATCCTGATGGAGTGGGGCAACAACGATCAGGTGTCGAACACCTGGGGCAACGAGCAGACATACTACTCCGCGCTGAAGGTCTACAAACTGCTGGGCGTAGCCGACCGCATCGGTACTCTCCGTGTTCCCGGATTCCACGGCGCAAACGACGAGGAGGCCGATCTGGACTGGCTCGATATTCAGTTTGGCCGCTCCAACAGGAAGTGGACGAGCAACCTGATCTTCCAGTGGAACTGGGACACATGGCGCACGAACACAAAGACCGTACTCGACCTGACGAAGTATCCAAAGCACGGAGCCGACGACTTGCTGAGGTCCCCTACGGGCGGCGCGATTGCGTCGACGGCGGACTGGGAGAAGAAGTCGGCCGAACTCCGCAGGTCGGTTGTAGCAATCCTGGGGAGTGAGCCAGTGAAGCTATCCAGCGCAGACTCCGCGAGGCCGCTTTTCGGCCCGGCGCCTGGCGCAGGTCCAGGCGCAGGAGCGGCTGTGCGGCGGCCAGGGGGAGCGGCACCGGGTGGCCCCGGAGCTACCGCAGGACCGGCTGCCGCGGCAGGGCCGGGCACGGCGGCAGCCAGGCCAGGTGGCCTAGGAGGACCGGGCGGTTTTGGCGCGGCACAAGGCGTTGGCGGTCCAGCGCCAAGTCCCGGGCAGGTCGCGCCGAACCTTCCCTTGTGGGTGATCAGCAATGGGGGCAACTCCTACGGCTGGCTGGAGCCGCAGAAGAGTGAGGCGGCCTCGCGGCACATTATGTTTGCGGGCCTGGCCGGCGATCTGTACTACCCGAAGGACACGCCGGCAGGGAAGAAGCTGCCCACCGTGATCTGGCTGCATGGATATAGCTACCCGCTCGGTTACATGTGGGTCTACCACTCTGACCTGCATCCGATTCTTGCGCTGGTGCATGCTGGCTACGCGGTGCTCGCCTACGATCAGAGCGGCTTTGGCAGTCGGTTGTCGGAAACAGGCCCGTTCTACGACCGCTATCCAAAGTGGTCGCACATGGGACGGCTGGTGGAAGACGCACATTCTGCCGTGGACGCTCTCGCTAAGGATGACCTCGTGGATCCCAATCGGATCTATCTCTTCGGATACTCGCTTGGCGGGACCGTAGCCATCTACGAAGCTGCGCTGGACGCGAGGGTGAAGGGCGTCGTCTCCATCGCGGGCTTTACGCCCATGCGCACGGATACGGCGACGCGTGGCGATGGCGGAGTCGCTCGCTACAGCTACGAGCGCGACCTGATTCCGTCACTCGGCTTCTTCGTCGGGCACGAGGCGCAGATTCCGTATGACTACCAGGACTTGCTCGGCATGATCGCGCCGCGTCCCGTTCTGGTGGTGCAGCCGCAACTGGACCGCGACGCAACGCCCGCAGACGTGGAGTCTGCCGTGACTCAGGCGAAGCAGGTTTACTCACTCTACGGCGCCGGAGACAAGCTGGCGATCAGCGAGCCGTGGGATTACAACCGCCTGCCCAACAAGACGCTGGACGAGACCGTGAAGTGGGTGACATCCAATCTCCCCTGACCGCTGGAGCGCCGATATGAAGTCCGATCTGGAAGTAACGCGCCGGGATTTCATGCGGACCGCGGCGCTGGTAAGCGCATCCGCTGCGGTCGGTCGCGCGGTGGGTTTGCCGGGAAGTGCGGAGGCGGTCGCGCAGGAACCGAAGCGAGCGAAGGAAGTTGCGATGGGATCTGTGTTCCCCTATGGCGCGGTGTATTTCCGCAAGTCGAATCCACCCGCTGAGGATTGGGCAAGGGATCACCAGACTGCGGCACGCGTCGGGATGAACACCTTTCGCCACTGGTTTCTGTGGAGCGCAATCGAGGTAGCTCCGGGCAAGTTCGACTGGGCTGACTACGACCGCATGATGGATCTCGCGGCGGCGAATGGGCTGAAGGTGATCATCGCGGAGTTTACGACGTGTGCTCCGGAATGGGCCTTTCGCAAGTACGCTACCGCGAAATATAAGGCGAGCGACGGATCGACCCAGGGCAGCGAGATTGGCTCGAGCACTGCCGTTGGCGGCTTTCCGGGACTGTGTCTCGACAATCCCGAAGTCCAGGCGGCAGCCGAGAGATTTCTCACGGCGTTGATCGAGCGGTACAGAAGCCATCCCGCGCTGCTTGGCTACGATCTGTGGAACGAGAACACCTACGACGGCGGCGGCGCGAGGAAGATGAACTGCTACTGCGACGGCACTCGGCGCAGACTGCACGAGTGGTTGCTGTTGCGCTACGGATCGTTAGTGAAGCTGGGCAAAGCTTGGGGCCGCTACAGCTACGAGACATGGGAGGACGTCGAACCTCCCGAGAGTCTTGGCGGATATTCCGAAAGTCTCGACTGGCTGCAGTTTCGCATCGATGACGCATTTCGCCTCCTCGAGTGGCGGGTCAAGCTGTTTCGCCGGCTCGATCCGCATCATCTGATCTGTGCTCACGGTGTTGCGGGAACGCTGGAGTCACTGCCTTCGTCGGCGCACAACGAATGGCGTTCCGCGGCGATGATGGACGTCTGGGGCTTGACGTGGGTCGCCTCGCGGCACGGGAATGCGCCGTGGCTGCAGTTCCAGGCTCTCGACCTCGTTCGTGGCGGCGCGCGCGGCAAGCCGTTCTGGCACGCGGAGGCGGAAGCTGGTCCGCTGTGGATGCAGCCGCAAGTGATCGGGCGGCCGCGCGAAGACGGTCGCCAGCCCGACGCGGAGGACGTGCGCATCTGGAACCTGATCTCCTGCGCGGGCGGTGCACGAGGCATCCTGTATCCACGCTGGCGGCCGCTGCTGGACGGGCCGCTCTTCGGAGCGTTCGGGCCGTTTGCGATGGACGGTTCGGTCACTCCGCGCGCCGAGATGGCGGGCAAGGTCGCAAAGTGGGCGAACGCGCACGCTGATGTTTGGCAGTCGCATCCGGTGAAAGGCGATGTTGGCCTCCTTTTCATTCCTGAGTCCGAACTCTTCAACTATGTGCAGCAAGGCGGAACCGAATACTATGCCCAGTCGATCCGCGGCGCATATCAGGCGTTCTTCGATTCGAATATTCAGGCCGACTTTGTGGCGCTCGAGGATATCGATGAGTACAAGCTGGTTTATCTTGCGTATCCGGTGATGCTGAAGCAGGAGACCGCGGACCGGCTGAAGAAGTACGTGCAGAACGGCGGCACGCTGATCTGCGAAGGGCTGCCGGGCTACTTCGGCGATCACGGGCACGTTGGAACGGTGCAGCCGAACCTCGGACTCGATGAACTGTTTGGCGCGCGAGAGAAGTACGTTGAGTTCGACCCCGACCTTTCCGAACAGATGACGTTTGAAGTGAAGGGAAGCAAGATCTACGGCCGCTACTTCCGCCAGGACTACGATTTGCAGGGCGGAAAAGCTGCCGGGCAGTATTCGAACGGCAACATCGCCGCGGTCGAGAATACGTCCGGGCAGGGGCGAACATTGCTGATGGGCTCGTTTCCCGGCGCGGGATATTACCTCCATCATGGCGCCGCGACCAGGGAGCTGTTTGCGAGCTTCCTGAAGATGGCCGAACTGACGCAGCGAGTCGCGATCGACGACCCGACCGTGCAGGCGCGGCTGCATAAGGGACCCGGCGGAACTCACATCTGGGTGACGAACCCGACACGCACAGACAGGCAGGTGACGATCGCTCTGCTCGAGGGTGCGATTCTGTTGTCACCAAGGGATGTGTGGGGCGACGCACACATCACGCGCGCGGGATCGAAATTCACGATGAATGTCCCTGCGCGCGACGCAGTTGTGATGAAGCTGGAAGAGACACCCACGATACGTTAGCGTGGCTCCGGCCCCCGCCCTGATACACTTGAAATAGAGACTTTGCCGCGCTTTTCTCGGATTTCCCTCCTGGTTCTGACGGCCTCTCCTTAAATTTCATGCATAGTCTTCACCGCACAGATGATCTCCGCATCCAGTGGACCAAGGTGGTTCTTCCTCCGGTCTTTCTGGAGGAACAACTCCCGATCTCCGACGAGGCCTCGTCCACCGTATTTACTGCGCGCGCCGAGGTTAGCGAGATACTCGCCGGCCGCGATCCGCGGCTGCTGGTCGTTGTTGGCCCTTGTTCGATCCACGATCCCAAGGCCGCGCGCGAGTACGCTGCGATACTCAAGCCGCTCATCGACGAACTCGCAGAAGATCTCTGCATCGTGATGCGCGTCTACTTTGAAAAGCCGCGCACCACCGTTGGGTGGAAGGGCTTGATCAACGACCCGCATCTCGACCAGACTTACAAGATCAACGACGGCCTGCGCATCGCGCGGCATCTTCTGCTTGATCTCGCGGTGATGGGCGTTCCTGCCGGCACCGAGTTTCTCGACATCATCTCGCCGCAATATTTCGTCGATCTCGTGACGTGGGGCGCAATCGGCGCGCGTACTACGGAGAGCCAGGTGCATCGCCAGCTCGTCAGCGGCCTTTCGTGTCCGGTCGGCTTCAAGAATGGAACGTCTGGCAACGTGCAGATTGCGATTGACGCCATTCTTTCCGCGAGCGGCGAGCACACGTTCCTCGGCGGCACCAAGCACGGACAGACTGCCATCTTCGCCACCACCGGCAATCCGGAGTGCCACATCATTCTGCGCGGAGGGCGCAACCTCACCAACTTTGACGCTGCATCGGTGGATGCGACCAGCCGGCAACTTGAGAAGGCCGGGCTGCCTGCGCGCATCATGATCGACTGCTCGCACGCCAACAGCAGCAAGGACTACACTCGCCAGGCCATCGTCGCGCACGACATCGCTGGTCAGATTACCGCGGGCGACCGTCGCATCGTCGGCGTGATGATTGAGAGCAATCTGGTCGCGGGCGCGCAGAAACTCGTCGCGGGCAAACCGCTCGTGTACGGACAAAGCGTCACGGATGCCTGCCTCGGATGGCCCGAAACGGTCGACATCCTTCGCGAACTTGCTGCCGCCGTCCGGGGCGCCCGAACTTAGCGCGCTGCGGCGGGACAGGGTACCCCCCCGGGGTGGTGGTACTAAGTCACATGTTTGCAATGATATGCCAAAGTTTATCCTTGTAAATATTTGATTCGATGGGTGTTATAGTCAAATATTTCATTCTATGTGGTTTAGCGGCCAAGAAGGTGGCCGGGGCAGATAATATTACAGCGGCAAAGAAGGCAACCATGCTGAAGA
>ODAK010007606.1_pt1 | contig 10890 bp, 6 predicted proteins | sample 1539591 | NCBI WGS metagenome assembly ODAK01 (sample SAMEA3539303, study PRJEB22396) | soil metagenome | biome: tundra; feature: field; material: soil | place: USA | collected 2010-05 | depth 0.15 m | reverse complement strand
GCCCGCCTTGTGCCAGCGCTATCCCCAGGTTGTTGTGAAGCTCGGCCGAGTCCGGATAAAACTCGAGGTCGATTTTGAATTCGGCAATTGCCTGATCGTTGTGCCCCTCCGCCATCAACGCCAAGCCAAGGTAATTATGAATCTCGTGGAATTGAGGATTGATTTCCAAGCCACGCTTGTAATGAGGAATCGCCTCATCGAACTGCTGCATTTTAGCCAGCGCCCCACCCAGCTTGTACTGGATCTGCGCATCGTCGGGGTATTCTTCGGCCATGCCTTTCAGGTCGGCGATGGCGCCGCCAATGTCGCCCTTCTTGCCTTTCTCCACTGCGAGATCCAGCCTGTTGTACATGTCAACCGCCGGCGTGCTGATCTTCACCAGCCCGTCGGGCGGAATGTTCACAAACTCCGGCAGGTTGACAGCCCGGTTTGCCGCTGTCGAGTTATCAATCAGGATAGCCGGGCTATCGTTGCCTTCCTCATCGATGTGGGTAAGATACATTTGCGTGTACACAGAGCGCGCTTTCGAAGAAAAAACGAGCCAGCGTCCATTGGGCGAAAAGCTGTGCCAGGAGTTCATCCGGGATGTGTTGGATCGCAAGCGCCGTGCAACGCCCCCGGCAGCCGGCAATATGTAAAGTTGGCTGTCGGGCCGCATCAACTGGCCGTTGCGGTTTTTTACGAATACAATCCATCTGCCATCGGGAGAGATCTTGGGGAAATTATTGCTCATGCCGTTGTTGGAGGCGCCGGCAATCGGCTCCGGAGTCCCCCCCTTCCCGCCGTTGAAAGGTATGCGATAAAGATCGTATTTCACCTGGACTTCGATCGTATCGTTGGCATGTTCAGCCATCTTGCCATCGGGTGGATACGGATCCATGGCCTTGGCCCGCGCAAAAACCAGGTACTTGCCATCGGGGCTCCAAACGGCATCGGTCTGCACGTAGCGCGGGTCGTCCGCACCCGGCAACAGATGCCGCTCCTTGGTCACGCGGCTGTACCAGGACAAAACGCCCCGCGTCGGATAGAAGACCTGCAAAAAGCGGTAGTCCTTGAAGTTGACGACATAGAAGTTGTTATACGCATTGTGCTGGGCGCCGCTCGCGGTGTTGATGACGTATTGCCCGTCCGGCGAAACCTGCGACATGAACGCAACGCGATTCAACTTGTATTGCAGGTCGTGCGAGGGGTTCCAGGAGACCATATCCTGCGTCCGAACCACCGTTTCCGGTTTCACGCTGACAAGTGCATAGAGCCCCTTGTCATTCTGCGGGCCGTCCATATCCAGGCCCATGGTCTTGCCGTCGCGAGAAAACGAATGGCAGTTGGCGCAGGTATGCATGCCCTCAAGCACCACCCGGCTTGACGGCTGCGACACATCGCGCAAGCGCCACTTGATGAGCGGTATGGCGCTCGAATCGAGCGGCTTGATGACGCCTTTCTCGGTCTCCGAAGGCATCAAAGGCACGTCCCGATAAAAAATCGGCGCGCCCAGCGGGTCCTTCGATGTTTCAAAACTTGCCTGCCCCAGAGAAACGGCTGCGCCCGGCGCACTCGCATTTATACCGGAGACCGTCACGGTTGCCCGTGTCCCCACCGAGTGATTCTTGATGGCCGTCCACGTAGCCTCATCTGGAACCCACGTATGGCCGCCGGCCAGTTCCGGACTGACAGTCGGCAACTCATTTGTGCTGGAGATGCAACGCATGTCGATCTCGCCAACCGCGGGTGCCTCCCCCTTGGACTGCGCGTGTATCGCGGGCGACCCGTCAGCAAAGCTCACATCGATCCGCCAACTAATTGCCGTCCCGGCCGGGTCGTGCCAGATGAAGGTGGGCGGGGTAATCTCCGGCGGGAAGATCGAACCCTGAAGAGGGTAGTCGACGGTGACAACAGCCAGTTTCGCGCTGTCCTGGGAGGAGTCCTGGTGCGCTAAAACGGAGGCCGTCCAAACAGCTGCCGTAACCAGCAGTGCCTGGACCAGCAGGAATGCAAAGCGCCTCAAGGTTCTGCCTCCGATTTCAAATCGTACAACTACCCGGAACCATGAGCAAGGACTGTCCACTCTGCATGCTCCCCAGCCCGGCATAGAGTTTGTCGCGTTCCTCGTCTCTAATCGTGCATCTTACTCAACAAGCCATCTGTAAGTGTTAGACGAAGGCGGCGGACTTAGGAGCCGCTGCAGACTCTCCTCATACATAGGAAAACATATGTCAACCACGATGCCTGACACCTTGCGAAACTATGTCGACACCACGAATAACCTCGATACCGAAGCCTTCATCGGTCTCTTCGCCAACAGAGCCTGCGTTCACGACGAAGGGCATTATTATTGCGGAATCAAAGCGATCCGCGAATGGCGCGAAGCGACTTACAGGAAATACCAATTCACAATGAAGCCGCTGGATGTGAAGGAACAAGGGACCGAGACCCTGCTTACAGCGGAGTTGACCGGCAACTTTCCGGGCAGTCCCGCGACGCTCATGTTCGATTTCGAATTCCGCAACGGAAAAATCTCAAAGCTCTATATCCGAAGCTGAAGCCTTCCCGAATATCGGTGTTTTCTGCGCCAATTTCTGTCTCTTTCGCCGGAAGAGACGGCAGTAAAGCCCCCAGAGCGAATTATGCAGCAGACGTGTCTGCTCGGCCTTCAGAGCTTGATATGAGCGCTCTATGTATCCGTCGAATTCCGGCGGCCAGCCGATCGTCGAACGCCGCTCGGAGTAATCGCCTTCCGCCCACTTTGAAAGTACGGCTTTGTAACCCACCACATGGGTCACAAAGTCGAGCAGGCAGTGCGGCATCTGCTCTTCGACCACCAGGTAGGCCTTCTTGATAATGATCTTTTCCCGCACGTCGTTCAGAGGCATGAAGATGGTGGTCATCCAAAGCATCCATTCCTTCATCTCGCTGTCCAGGATGGGATAGCTCTGTGTCTTGCCCTGCTTCTTGAGAAGCGAGCGGTAGGCGATATTGCCGGCCTGGGACGCCACGTAGAGGGGGCCGTAAAACTCGTTCAGTCGCTTGTTTACCAGGCGTAGCTGGTCGCGGCGACGCGCCAGCATGCGGGCGCTGATAAACATCACCAGGTAGCTGGCAAACGCCAACACCACGGTCAGCATGGCCGCGTTCTGCAGCAGTCCCCACACAGAAAGAGTGGATGAGTCCGAGGGTTGCATCGGCGTCGAGTATATGCCTTCTGGAATTTTCAGGACGGTGACTTGGAACACGCCGTGAGTCTTTTAGTGTGCCAAGTCGCTGGCCGTGTACACCTGCACCGGCGGATTACTGGTCAGTTGGGAGTCAACGATAAGCACTGTAAACACTTCGCCGCCCACCAGGGACAAGCCTGCGGAGGTGTACTTGGGCGTAATGGCGCCGGTGGGTACGATGACCATGGTGACGGTCTGCGAAGCGAAACTGAAGTAGCCGAAGGTACCGCCGACCGGGATGGTTGCTTGCAGCACGGAGTTGGCCAGGGTGGTACCGCTGGGAACCATGTAGACGTCCACCGACCCGACCTTGGGCGCCTGGTTCAGGAAGCGAAAAGCCGAGTGGCCCCCGGCCGCCTGCACGTCCTGATCTTCAAGAACCGTGACCATGTAGCTTTTTGGCGCCGCTCCGTTATCCGTGAGAAAGACCGAATGCTGATGTCCTGCCAGAAGCGTGCCGTTGGAGCTGACCAGCGTCGCGCCGCCCGTAGCCGCGGTGACCTTGATCAGGGCATCGCCGGTGGCCGGCAGCGTGCCGTAAGGTGTAATCGTGCCCTGCCCGATGTTCGCGGCAAGCAGTGTGCCCTCCACCACCACATTCACGGCCGGGGCGATGTACGAGGCGTCAATCACGCGCACCAGGCTGGGCTGGGTAAAGCCGGCCACGTTCTGGCAGGCTGAAAGCCCCAGCGCCAAAGCCAGCGAGGCTGCTGCGGCCATCGCCAGCCTTTGCAGCGTCAACTGCCGGAATTCGCCAATACACCGATTCCAGATCGTCTTCATCCGCTTCTCCGGCAGGGGCCTTTGCGCACGCCTGTTCAGCTCCGCAAAGCCTCCACCCATACTACAGAGGTGTGATGGGATGAGTTTACGACTTTTGGGCTATCGCGGCACAGCGAAGATGGATGCAACCACGGCTGATTACGGGTTGGGCAGCGGAATCAAGGGTTATCAGCCAGCCGTTTCTCCGACTCCGCGATCACCTTGCGGAAGACTTCGACCGCCGGGACGCTCGGAGAGCGCAGCGCATTTTCTCCGCTGTAGCGCCAAACCGGCGAAGAGTCGAGCGGATTCTCCTTCTTGCCCCGATAAACGGCGAACATGTCCTGCGGCTGGCCAACCTCCACCTGCTGGTGCGGGCCGCCGAATTGCGGGTCGGAATTGCTCGGATCGCCGGCCATGGGCGGAGTCCCGCTACGGCCGCCGATCCGGCCACCCGAGTCGGATGGCTCCATGATCACTGGCCGGTTGTTGTTCGGAACGCCGCCCACCGTAGGCTGCGCAATTTTTCCATTTCCCTTGCGAACCGTGATGATGAGATCGGCGTCCGAGGCGTCGACCGCCAATTTGAAGCGGCCCCAGTTCATCAGGGCTTTCTCCACGTCTTCCTGGGCGGTGCGGTTGGCCATTGGAGAGTCCACAGCCATTCCAGCTTCGGGATCGACAACGACCAGCACTGTTTTCGCCTGCAGGACGTCGACCGGCAACACGCTCTTCTTCTTGTCTTTTCCCGCTGCAAAAACACAGCACAGCAGCAGACAAACTGAAACTGCAAGACTTCCGCGGTATCGCATGATGCCTCCCCAGATGCAAACAAGTCTAGCTCACTTGCCAACCACCCTGTAGCGTGCCTTGAAGTCATTGAGACCTCAAGAATTCGCATAAAAGACGATTTTTTTACTCAAAACGCGCTTGAATCTGGCGGTGTCGGCTACTGATAGATTTTGCAAACTATTCATTATTATATAGTTATTGGCACGACCTGGTTGAAAAATGGCGTCCGGGAGGGGGAAGGGGAGGGGTGTGGATTTTTCGACGGTTTCGGCTCGGAGAGGAGGGTGACGAGGGGCCAGGAAGGGTGAATTCGGCCGAGCGGGGTTCCGATGCGTATGTTTTGGTCATCCTGGACGCTCTGTAGACAAGTATGCGCCGAACGATCGTAATTTTATGCAAAGGTCAGGGATCTGGGGTCAGAGGTCAGAGGTTGGGCTCAAGACGTAATTTTAAGGGAAAAATCGCGAAAAACGTCTAATTTCGGCTCAAAACCGGCGAAAAATCGCGACCCTAGAAGTGGCTCATAATCAACAGCATAGAACAGAGACGCGATGATTCTATTGGCTTTATGCTGGGTTCAGAATGGGGTTTTTCCGCAACCTGCGCAGCCCCCTGTAACTTCCGTCCTCCCGTCCCGAACTGTCCGCTCAGGCGGTTTGAAGGATACCATCGCGGAGGCCAACGTACTCCCAAAGCAAAAGTTCAAACTCCTTAACCGGGACCGGCCGGCTAAACAGATAGCCCTGGTAGGCCTGGCACCCGAGATCCACGAGGAACTTCCGTTGTGCCTCGGTTTCAACTCCCTCAGCGATTACAGACAAGCCCATTGTCCGGCTGAGCGAGACAATGGTTTGTGCAATCGCCCCACCATGGCTATCGGACAAGATATCCCGCACGAAAGACCGATCGATTTTGAGTTGGTCCAGAGGCAGGCGTTTCAAATAGGAGAGTGATGAATGGCCGGTGCCAAAATCGTCGAGAGAGAAGCGCAACCCATGCGACTTCAGTTCTGTCATCTTGAGGATGATGTCCTCAACATTGTCCACCAACATGCTTTCTGTGAGTTCCAGTTTCAGATTCCGTGGATTGGCGCCTGTAGCGTGCAACGTTCTTAGCACGCTCTCCACAAAGTCCGGCTGACGCAATTGCCCGGCGCTTATATTGACTGAAACTGCGATGTTGCTTGTCTCTTCCCTTTCGGCCCACACGGCAATCTGTTTGCACGCGGATTCAAGGACCCAGTTTCCCAGCGGCAGAATCAGGCCGGTTTCCTCGGCCATAGGAATGAATTTTCCCGGCGCAAGGATTCCGTGCCGCGGATGGTTCCACCGGACGAGCGCCTCGGCGCCGACCAAGCGGCCGCGTTCCACCTGAGGCTGATAGTAGAGAACAAATTGGTTATTCTCAATCGCCTGGCGGAGGTCACCCTCCATTTCCGCGCGGGCATTCACAGCCGCCTGCAATGCTGGGGCGAACAAATGCATATTGTTGCGGCCCTCTGCCTTGGCCTGATACATGGCAATATCCGCCTCTTGCAGGACTGTATTCGCCGCCTCCGGGTAGCTCCCAAATACCGTGATCCCAATGCTTGAGGTGCTGCGGCATTCGTGCCCTGACAGCAGGTAGGGCTTGGAAATAGCATTCAAAATCTTCCCGCCTATGGCCTTTGCTTGTGCCACCGCTTCTTCGGGAACCTCGCTCAGCTCTTCAAGCAGCACCACAAATTCATCTCCGCCCAGCCGCGCCACAATATCGGATTGGCGGATGCACCTGGTGACACGCTGCGCGACGTCCTGCAACATAAGATCGCCGATCTGATGTCCAAGGGTGTCGTTCAACGTCTTGAAATTATCCAGATCGACGAACAACATAGCTCGCTTTCGGTTGTTCTTCCTGCTTGTCGCCAACGTCTGGTGCAGCTGGTTCAACAGCAGCCGGCGATTCGGCAGCCCTGTCAAGGGATCGTAGAAGGCAAGATTTCTGATTTCGTCATGCGCCACCTGCAAGCGCCTTAATTCGCGTTCCCTTCTTTGTGCCGCCAGGATCCGCAGGCGAAGCGCACCCCCGGCCCCTGTTAGAGGAAAGAGCACGCAGAGGCTGATAAACCACCACGACCCGTACCACGGGGTCAAAACCTTGAAAGAGAACGAAGCCCCATGTTTGCTCCACACTCCATCGCCGCCTTGCGCTTCAACTTCCAGCCGATAGGTTCCAGGGGCCAATTGCGCAAATTGCAGTTCTCTTTGTGTTGTCTCAGTCCACGCTGGACTCGCGCCCACCAGCCGGTAGCGGAAAAATGCCCCGTTTGCCCGGTCAACATTCAGAGCGGAATACCGCGCTATGAGCGAATTGCCAGAGACGCCGGAAGTGGCTTCACTCTGCTCCGATACGTCCGTTTTTCCATTGAAGAGCCTGGTGAACACCACCTTCGGCGGCCCTTGCAGCGCATAACGCGGCTGCGGCCGAAAATGGGAGAGCCCGCCGCTTGTTCCTATCCAGACGGCGCCGTCCGGCTCCTCAGAGAATGCGTTCAGGTTGCAGTCGTCCCAGGCCAACCCGTCGCTCACGTCGTACCGGCTCCAGCGCGAACCGTCCAACACTTCCACACCGTGTTCAGTGCCCGCCCACAGCCGTCCCGAAGCATCGAATTTCAGAAAGTAAACCAACCCGTTGGTGCCGGGGCGCTGAACGCCTTTCTCAATTGCCAGTCCGCCTGACTGCAAGTGGACACGGTCGATTCCGCCCCCGTAGCGATACCCAATCCACATCGTCCCGCCGGAGCCAGCCCCCAGCGAGAGCACTTCCCGATTGCTCAAGCCATCCTTGCTCGTCCAGTTTTTCCATTGCCCGTCTGCATAGGCGAAGAGGCCGCTGGCTGTCCCGGCCCAGATTGTGCCGTCGCTTCCCTCGGCCACTGCCCAGACGCGGGCGGACGGCACTTCGCCGACCCGCGAGAACTTTCGGTAAGGGGGCAGGGCCACAAACAGCCCCGCTTCGGTGGCAGCCCAGAGCTTTTGCCGGTGGTCGAAGCGCACTGTGTATGCGGCCTTGCCCACCAGTCCCCTGGCTTCGCCAAACCACTCCACCGCTCCGGTTCGGGGATTCAAGCGGGCTGCGCCATTTGTCTCGGTTCCAATCCACAGGTCTCCGTTGGGCGCCTCCTGGACTGCGTGCACAGGTAACCCGGAGAGCCCCGCAACCTTCGTCCACCGGATGCCTGTAGTCCCACGCTCCCCACGCAGCAGCCCGCCCTCGGTGGCGACCCAGAGCAGGCCGTGAGCCTTCGGCAAAATCTCGTAAACAATATCGTTGGTCAGTCCGCTCGCCGTCGAGTAACTCTCCCATTCCTTGTACCCCCGCCACTGCACAAGGCCCCTCCCGGCCATTCCGATCCAGAGCGAATGCTGCCGGTCTTCGAAGACTGCATAGACCACTCCGCGAAGCCCGTTCGAGTGGTCAAATTTCTGCCAGCCTTTTGGGTCATGAATCAGCAATCCATCGGGCGAGGGCAGCATGATTCGCCCGCCGCTGTCCACGGCAGGTACGCCCCCGATCGCGACTCCTGGAATCGCCGCGTCCGGCCTCCGGAATCGAGTTTGGCCGGCCGGCAAGACAAATTCACCCCCATTTTTAACCCGCAACCAGAGATTCCCGAGGCCATCCTTCCGAACCACCAGCACCGCGCGGGCAGGCAAGCCGTTCTCTCGCCCCATGACTTTCGTTTCATTTCCTTCCATGCGGCAAAGTTCCAGGCCGCATCCGTACCAAACGACGTCACCGTCCACCAGCACGCCGTAAGCACCCGGATCCGAGCTTCCGGGGGGCCGCGGAAATCTGCGCTCCATGAACCAGGGCTGACCGGGTGAGGAGGACAACTTTACGAGGCCAACGTCCGTGCCCGGGTATGTGTTTCCCCTGCCATCGGACCCGATCCCTTGCGCCCAGTTCACTGACTTGAAAGTGCCCGTCACCTTCTCGAAACGATTGCCTTTGAGGTGATAGAGTCCGAAATCTCCGCCAATCAGCAGCGATCCGTCTGGAGCATCGCCCAATGCCGCGCCTGAGGTGGCGGGAATCCCCTGCGCAGGTCCAAAGGCCTCAAAGCGCTCCCCGTCGTACCTGTATATGCCGTCTTCCGTGCTCACCCAGAGGAATCCGACCTGATCCTGGTAAATCTGCCGCACTGCCAGGTTGCCCAGACCGTCCGCATTTCCGAACGTGCGAAAGCTGTATTCCTGGGCAAACAGCATCCCGGCAGTCAACAGCAGAAAAGCGCATATCTGGATTTGAATCTTGCGGATCACTCAGAGGTTATCGGCATTCTTGAAGGTGTACGACAGTGATCGGGCTTCGAAACGACATCCGGAAGTAACGCAGGATCTTCGACTGCCCTGTCTGCCTGGAAGCGGATATCAATTTTCCTCCGGCAGCGGACCTCGAGCGCGATACTACTGTGCGGTCGTCATCTGAGTCCAGGTCCCCACTTCACCCGCCTTTTCCGGGGTGTAATTGGGATCGTCGGCGGTGCGGTAGTTGCCGAAGCCGTCAGTGAAGTGATACTGGCCCAGGTTGGAGAGCTGCGTCGTACCTCCAGTGCTCGGATCGTTGAGCGTGTCGACGCCGCGGATCGTATCGTCCCAACGGTCGGCGGCGCTGCGCTTGCCGCCATCCCGCAGATAACTGTCGTCCACACCGCCGCTATTGCGGAAGGCTTCTTCCTGCTTGTCGAAGTTCGCCTGGAAAGCCGCCTCCTGCTTCATCGTCTGTTCCATGATCGCTTGAGCGGCACGGATCTGATCGTAGCCTTGCTTCAGCTTCTGGTTAAAGTCGGCCAGCATCTTGTCGTTGATCGCCTTGGAGAGCCGGACCCACTCCGGATTGACGTACATGGACTTGGCAATGACGCAAAACATCGGCATGCGCTGGTCGAGAGTGCCGGCGGGCGCGCGCATGCTTTGCAGGGCCTGGAATCCCCAGTTGGTCTGCTTGATCATGCCAGCGTTCACTCCCTCGTTAGCCCCTTGCGAGATGTAGTAAACGCCAAAGAAGGCCTCTTCGACGGGCTGGCCGTTCAAGTCGTAGCCGATCTTGATGGCCACGCCATGCTGGTTGGGCCAGGGGTCCAGCTTCAGGGCCTTTGCCAGGTCCGGCAGGTCCTGTTGCCCAATCCATTTGAGATTGGGGACATTGGGGCGAACCTTCTGGATGAACTTTGCCATGGCCTGCATCGGAGGTAGCGGGGGGGAGGCAAGGGCGCCAGTGGGCAGGCGCTCGCCAGGGGCGATTTTGCGGCCCTTGTCGTATTGGCGGAGTTGAGGCGGAACTTCGGTGGACTCCAACCGTAAGAGCGGGTATTGGAAATACGCCTCTGCATTGTCGGGGTTCTCAGCATGAGCGGAATAGGAAAGGGGGTACTCAACCCAGTTGTAGTGCCATTCGATCTTGCTTTCGAAGTGCCACTTCTCGGGCAGGTGCATGGTTGCGGCGCGCATTCCGCCATGTTCTGTATCCGGGATGACGCGCTCGACGAACTTTTCTGCGGCGCCGGCTGCGGCGGCTTTGGGTGCGGGGGTGGGTTTGGGCTTGGAGGCCGCATCGGCAGCGGGGCGGGACGACGTTGCCGGAGAGCCGGCAGCGGGGCCGTTGGTTTGGGGGGCGGGCGATGCACTGGAAGCGCTGGGCGCAGAACTACTGCCTGGGTTCGCAGCCAACCCGGCGGCCTGTTTGCACCGATCGGACAGCGCGTCCTTATGCTCCTTGAGACAGGCCACGATTCGGCCCCCGCCCGGTTGCACTCCCGCGCACAGCTTCTGTGCATCGTCTGCGCAGGCAGCGCGAATCGCAGCCAGCGACGGCGGACCACCCGCCTGCGCCCCCGCGAAGGAAGCTGAGGAGATAGTGATAGACAACAGCAGGCACGATGCATTGGCGATTCGTCTCACGTTCATAGCGGACCTCTCTTGATGGATGGGCTGGTTACAACGGGGGGATTCATCATTTTTCGGTGAACCATACGGCCGTTCACTGAGTAGGCGCGTTCGCCGGACGAAATGACTCAAAATTATTGAGAATCGTGGCGCAATTCGCAGTCTGGCCAGGCTATGGACAGATCCATTGCAGAGTG
>ODAK010007605.1_pt1 | contig 10890 bp, 7 predicted proteins | sample 1539591 | NCBI WGS metagenome assembly ODAK01 (sample SAMEA3539303, study PRJEB22396) | soil metagenome | biome: tundra; feature: field; material: soil | place: USA | collected 2010-05 | depth 0.15 m | reverse complement strand
TGCCGAACAGCTCGCCGAAGATGAACGATGCCCTGATGATCGTCTTGCCCCCGGCATCCACCTGGTGCCCGTCCGGGTCGAGGACCCGCCAGCCCTGGTCCGGCTCCCACGCGGGCAGGACCAGCGGCGCTACGCCTAGCAGGTGCATGCGCTTCCCTCCCGCGTAACGGTGTCGTGTCCACGATAGCCCTGCATGTGCGAATGCACTTTACGATGCACATGCGTTTCGGTGGGCCGGTGATCCGCACCGGGCGGCTCATATTCACTCACGATTTCGATTTAGGCCGTTGACCAGTTCAAAGTCACCGAACCGGCCGCGAACTGGACGCTATCGCCGTTCACAACCCCGGTAATGCTCGAGGTGAGCGCCCCCTGCAGGTACCGCAGTGGCGTTCCCGCGGTGTCCCATGCCTCGATCGACGGGATGGCCGACCAGGTGCCGGTCGCGGACCACGTCACCGAGTTGGCGTTGGTCTGCTGCCCCCCCGACGGCGCGGCGCAGAACGTGGTGCCCAGCGTGGCGCCCAGCGCGGTGTACCCGGGGCAGTTGCCTGACGTCGCCTCGGTCCCGTTCGCCGTGTTGGACCCCTGGGTGGTCATCAGCCGCAGGCGGTACGGCGGGGTGACGATGAACGCGGACCCGCCGCCGGTGCCCGGCGTGATCGTGAACGTGGTCGAGCTCGTGTACAGGGCCTGCATCAGCGCGTTGACCCTGTTTTGGTCAGTCATGGATGCCACGTCAGGCGCTCACGATCTGCACTTCAGCGTTGGCGAAGTGCATCACCGGGCGGCAGACGGTGCACCCGTCCGGGCGTACGGGCTGCGCGGGCGGGCTGAGGCACGGCTTGCCGGGGTGATTGGCCGCCTCGCAGGCTTCCGCGCTCATCACCGACTCGCCGTGGTGGTGGTCGACGGTGCAGCACCCGCACCAGGTCAGCGAGTGCGGGTCCACCCCCGGCGGTACGTCTTTCATCGCAAGGCATTGCTTGCACTGGCACATCATGGCTATGTTTCTCCCTCTATGAGCTGGCTACGGTGATCGGACACTCTCGTCGGCGTGATCGAAAACGGGACGCCAACTGGTAAAATTGGACATGGAAGTGCCCCGCGACGGGGATCAGCCGTCCGGGGCTTCGGCCGACGCTACAAGGAGCGCCGACATGTCCAAGGCTATAACCGTCCCTCCCGGCACCGTCTTCGGCCGGCTGACGGCAATCGAACCCGCCCGCACTCCATCTGGCCGCCGCGCCATGCTCTGCCAGTGTGAGTGCGGCCAGATGAAGGTCGTAGACGCCGCGCAGTTGCGCTCGGGTCATACGCAATCGTGCGGCTGCCTTCAGCGTGAGGCCGCCAGCAAGATTGCCCGGACGAACCCGGGGATCGTCGCCCACCGGACGTCTGACCTGCGCCGGGAGCAAACGCGACAGCAGTCCACGAAACACGGCGTGGCCAGGCATGCGCACTACATCCTCTGGCGCAACATGACCGACCGCTGCCTGGACCCTGGATCGCACGCCTACCACTGGTACGGCGCGCGCGGCATCACGGTCTGCCCGGAGTGGCGCGACGCGGCTGCCTTCTGTGCATGGATGGACGAGAATATGGGCCCGCGCCCGCCGGGCAAGTCGTTTGACCGGATCAGGAACAACGGTAATTACGAGCCGGGTAACGTCCGGTGGACCGATGCTGCCGGGCAGATCAGGAACTCCCGGACTGCGAAGATCACGATGGACATCGCTGAGGAGATCCGCCGACGGCATGCCGCTGGCGAGCCGCAACCGGCCCTGGCATCCGAGTTTGGTGTATGTAGATCGAACATCAGCCAGATCGTCACGGGCAAGACGTGGCGTGCCCATTAGGTGCTCGCCACGGTGATGGGCGTCATTTCGGTGTTTGCCAGGCTGAGTAGTCCTTGAAGGCTGGCGTCGACGGCCACATAAGGCGTGGCGGAGAACTGCTGGGCGAAGTCATCCCAGGAGTACGCCCCCGTGATGAACTCGACGGGGAACTGCGGGGTGACCTCGCCCCCGTAGGCGTAGTCGGTCAGGATCGGCCGTATGTACGTCCCGGCCTGGTCGGTGCCGGGGTCAATCGGCGTTCCGCCGGTAGTGAGCAGCTGGCCGTAGCTGCCCGTGAACGGCCCGGCGAAGCTGGCGCGCTGGTAGATGGCCAGCACCTGATTGCCGACCGCCTGCGCGGCTCCTGCGGTCATCACGCCGACGTCAGACAGGTCGATGTAGGTTTCCATCTCGCCGTGCGCGGCCACGCTGGCCGCGTTCTGCGCGACGGTGACCCCGTACACCGCGGGCACCGACGTGGTGCCGCTGGTGGTGTCCGCGCTGATCTCGTACCGGATGTAGATCGTGTTGACATCCCCGCCGAGCGTCCTGGCCACCGGCGTCGTGCAGACCAGCAGCCGGTTCACCACCGACGGCAGCGGGAACACGGACAGGTCATCGCCGGGCACCCCGCCTGGCTGGGAGTTCACCATCCACGTGAGCCCGCCGCGGGTGCAGATGAGGTTGAGCAGCGCGGTGATGGTCTGCGCGCCGGAGTCCACCGTCTGCCCGTACCAGGCCCCGGACGGCGTGCCCACGCCCGGGTTGGCCCACCCCAGCCCGCGCGAGATGGCCCCGTTAACCGATTCGTCCGGCTGCCCGGTGGGCCAGGTGTCGGTGTAGACCGCCAGGAAGTCGGTCCCCCGGTTGCCGGCGCCCACGGCGGTCAGGTTCCACCCGCCGGATGTCGGTACCGGCTCGTCCAGCTTCCCGTCCCACACCTGGTGGCCGCCGCGGGTGATCCGCACCTGCCAGCCGGGGTTGAACAGCTGCGTGCGGTACGCGGCGGGAACCATGATCGTGCAGGTCATCGCGTCGCATCCGCCGGGGCAGGTGAACGAGTACGTCAGCGCGGTGACGACGCCGAGCGACCCGAGGTAGGCCCAGGCGGTGCTGCCGGGAGGTGCGACCGCCACCTGGCTGGTGCCGGGGTAGGCGTACGGGGCCGCCACCCCGGCGCTGGCGGACACCAGCCCGCCGAGCACCTGCAGCACCGCCAGGGTGCCGGTGCCGGACAGGGCCAGCGGGTAGGACAGCCGCACCCCGGAGATCCCCAGCGTCCCGGTGCCGGACAGGGCGCCCTGGTAGTACCCCACGGACAAGGTGCCGGTGCCGGACAGCGCCGCACCCTGCGCCCAGGTGACGGCCCGGCCCGCGGTCAGGGTGCCGGACCCGGACAGCAGCGCGCCGGTGCCGGTGTTCCCGCTGCCGGACAGGGTGCCGGTGCCGGACAGCGTGAACGGCTGCTGCAGCACCGAGTACCCGGCGCCCAGCGTGCCGGACCCGGACAGCGCGGCGTGCCCGGCGAACACGCCCGCGCCGGACAGAGACCCGGACCCGGACAGGGTAGCGGTGCCGCTGATGGTGGTGGTGGCCGTGTAGGTCAGGACGATCTGCCCGGCGGCGCCGGCGACCCCCGCCGCGCCGGTTCCGTTGCCGTTGCCGCCGGAGCCGCCGCCGGGTACCGAGCCCGTAAGCCCGAGATTCCCCGAGGTGCCGCTGTGACCGCCGTTACCGCCCCCGGACGGTGCCGTGCCGCCTGCACCGCCTGAAGTACCGGGAGCACCCGCCCCGCCAGCCGCGCCGGTCCCGGCGCTGGAGCCGCCTCCGCCGCCGATGGCTCCGGAAGGGCTGCCCCCGGCGCCACCGTCAAAGTGAGTGGAGTTGGTGCTGCCCGTGCCGCCCGCGCCGGGGGTGAAGAAACTTGCAGCATGCCCGACGTGGGCGGTGACCGTGAGCGAATCTCCGGGGAACACCGTGTTCGTGCCGGTCCCGCCGGATCCGGTCGACCAGGTGTAACTGTTGCCGGGCGTAACCGCGACAGTGTTTTCCTGTGCGAACTCGCCGCCCCCGGCCCCGCCGCCGGACTGGGTGCCAGATTTCGTTCCCCCGGTGCCGCCCTCGCCCCAGCACTGCGCCTGGACCGCCGTCACCCCGGCCGGGCATACCCACGGGTCGGTGCTGCCAGGGACAAGGGTGACGGTGGTCATGGCTAGTGCAGCAGCCCGGAGTTAACGATGGCCTGCTTGAGAGCGTTGTGGTCGGCGACCAGCTGGTTATGGTCGGCCATCAGGCCGTTCAGCCCGGTGATGGTGGTGGAGTAGCTGGCCTGCAGCGCGTTGACCGCGGGGATCGTGCTGCTGTACGAGCTCTGCAGCGCGTTGACCGCCGGGACGGTATTGCTGTAGCTGCCCTGCAGCGCGTTGAACAGGCTCTGCAGGTCGGAGCTCGACGTGTGGTAGTGCGTCATGGAATGGGTGTGCGCGGTACCGGCGCTGGCCCCGCTGGTCGTGCTGCTGTTCCCCCCGTCGTTGCCGGAGCCCTGCGGGTTGTAGCCGATGACCACGGAACCCATGCTGTAGGAGCCGTTCGACGTGGAGTACGAGCCGTTCGACGTGGAGTACGAGCTGTTCCCGCCGCTGGACTGCCCGCCGCCTGCCCCGGTGCCCGGCTGGGCCTGCGGCACCGGGATGCGGGGCACCAGCAGGTTCAGCCGGTCCTCCAGGGCGCGGGTCTTCGCGGTGTTCGCGGTCCCCGCCAGGGCCAGCTGCCCGGCGATTGCCCACAGCGCGGCGCTTACCCGCGCGTAGTCCCCGCCGCCGCGGCGCAGCGCCCGCGCGGCCATCCGCACCGCCAGCAGGGCCAGCACGAAAAGGATCAGCTTGCGCATGGCTGGCACCTCACTGGAACCTATCGAAAAAATATGCAGCGTAGTACGCAAGCGACACGGAGGGGGCGCCCACGCCGTCCGCGCTGTAGACGAATAGCGAATTGTCGCCGTCCGCGGGCTCGACGGACAGCGTGGGCCCGGAGATGATCGCGCCGTCCATGACGCTGATCGCGTCGGCCCGCCCGGACTGGCTGCCCAGGATGCTGCCGGTGCTTATGTTCGGGTCGGGCGCATCCGCGTAATAGGTCACGTACCCGGTGCTGGCCGCTGCGGACGGGGTGGCCCCGATAATCAGGGACTGCCCCATCGTGTCCAGGAAGATGCAGTCCAGGAACCTGTCACTAGTGTTCGAATCGGTCACGCTGACCGTGTAGTACCCGCCTGTGTTGTCCGGCGCGACCAGCTTCAGCGGCAGGGTCAGTACCCCTGCGCACAGGATGCCGTTGGTCACCTGGGCTGGCGTGACCGTGACCGGCAGGGTGGAAGACGGGTAGCTGGCCCCGCCTGCGTACTCGTACTGCGTGACCGTGAGAAAGATCGTGCGGCTGCCGGACCCGCTCCAGGAGTAATTCACCAGGTAGATCGTGTAGGTGCCGCCGAAGTCCGCATTCACCCCGGTGAGCGGCTGCGGCATCTGGTAGGCGTGCGTGCCGTCCGGCGCGTCGTTCCCGCCCCCGACCGACACCAGCGGCTGGAACGTCTTCAGCCCCCCCGGCGGCGGCCTGTGCGCGATGAGGGTCTTAAACGCCTGGCTGGAGTACGGGGTGACCTTGATCTGCCCGTTTGCCCCGGCCCCTCCGGCCTCCGCGCTGCCCGAGGACCACGCGCCCGATCCGGCCCCGCCCGGGGCGCTGCCCGCGTTTCCGGGGTTGCCCGCCGAGGACGGTCCCGCCGCCCCCGCGCCGCCGCCGGTGACCGCGGTGCCCCCGGCGCTGGTCGGCGCCCCGGTGGTGGCCGGGAAGGTGAGCCGCACCTGCCCGGCCGCCCCCGCGCCGGATGCCGACCCGGACCCGTAGGACCCGCCGCCGCCCCCGCCCGGCGCCTGGCCCGCGCTGCCCGCCCCCGCCTGCGGCCCGGACCCGTTCCCGCCGTTCCCGCCGCCGGACGGGGCGATGCCCCCGCCGCTGCTGGACCCCTGGTTGCCTGATGACCCCGGCCCGGCGCCGGACCCGCCGCCCCCGGTGTACGGGTATCCCGGCCCGCCCTTGCCGCCGTTCTGCACCGCGCCGGTCCCGGATCCGCCGCTGCCCCCGGCGCCCACGGATGACCTGGACCATGACAGGGTGCCGCCCTGCCCCGACTCGGACACCACGGCCACGGAGCCGTCCCCCGTGAACGACGACAGGGTGCCCGTGTTGCCCGGCCCGCTGGTGACCGCCGCGCCCCCGGACGCGACCACCAGCGTGTAATAGGTGCCGGGCGTGACGTTGATCCAGGCGTTGCGGTACTGCCCGCCGCCGCCGCCTGACCCGTACGGCCCCCACTCCCCGCCCGCTCCCGACGCTCCGCCGGCCCACACCTCGGCCAGCACCGAGAACACCCCGCCGGGACACAGCCAGCCCGAGCCGCTGCCCGAGTAGGTGCCGGGCGTGACGAACAGCACCGACCCGGAGCCCATCGGGGTGTTGCCCGCGCTGGTGCTGCCGCCTGAGCTGCCCCCGCCGCCGGGGAACGTGCCCGCCGGGTTGGCGCGGCCCAGCCCGCCGGGATGCTCAACCGAGTTGGACGATACGCCCAGGATCGCGGCCACCGTGTCCGCGTTCGTCGGCACCGACCCGCCGCCGTTGGCTATCACCTGCATGGTGCCGCCGGGCGCCGGCCCGAACACCGATGCCAGGCCGCCCACGGGACTGGCCCCCGGCGTGTCGCCGGCGCCGACGATGTACGGGATGACCTGCCCGGCTGATGCCGGGAAGATGAACTCAGCCGCGTACTCGGCCCCGTTGCCGCCCGCGCCGATCCCCGCCGCGGTCATGCCCGCCCCGGCGCCGCCCCCGCCGGTGGGCTCCACCTTCAGCCAGGCCGTCAGCGCGGGCACCGTGTAGGTACCCGCGCCCGGCGTGGTCAGCGTCGACGGCGTACCGGCACCGGGTGCCTGCTGGAAGGACAGGGACGCTGGCGCTCTCGCCGTCCCGGCCAGCCCGTACAGGGTGTGCAGCGCCCCCCGGACCACCGGCTGGACGGTGACGGCCCCCGGGTAGGCGGTGAGCGCATCCATGTACGCGGTCACCCAGGACAGCCGCCTGATGCGGTCATGCCGGTTGATGATCTCGATCGAGTACGAGACCACGTGCCCGTAGTCGAAAACCGGCGCGTTCTGCGGGATCCGCATGGTGACCCGGCTGAACACCGGCTGCTGCGCCACCGGCGACACCGGCAGCTTCAGGTTCGACCGGCTCATCCCCAGCGTAACGCCGTCATCATCGGTCAGCGTGACGTACACCTGCACGCCGTGGATCTTGCCGTGGTACTCCAGGTACGCGTAATACCGTGACCCGAATCCGAGCCACATCTGCAGCGACTGCATGGCGGACAGGTTCAGCGGGGCGGCGAACGTCGCCGAGTAGGTCAGCGGGGTCTGCTGACCGCCCGCATCGCCGAACGCGTCAGGGTCCCAGCAGCAGGTCCACGGCCCCACCGTGCACTGCGAGGACTGGCTGCACTGCGGGGAGGAGATCTGGCTGAAGTTGTCCAGCACCACCGGCACCGGTGGCGGCGGGGGCGGCGGCGTGGTCGGCACCGGTGCGGCGAACGACACCTGCGTCTGCACGTCGGAGCGCCCGTACGGCAGCGCCGGGATGGTCAGGGTGACCTGCAGGCCGCAGATTTCGCGCTCAAATAGGGTGTTGTACGTGGGCACTGTGGCCTGCGCCCGGAAGCAGTCGATGATCAGCGGCAGCGGCGTCCCGCCGAGGGGATCGCGGGTCCAGGTCATCGTCCACACGTCCTGGTCGATGGCCTGCTCGAGCACTTCCCGCGCGGCGGCGAGTACCTGGCGGGTGGGCGCGGTGATCCAGACGGGGAGCTTTATGAGGCGGTTGGACGCCCTGCGTCCGAAGGGCCTCTCGCCGTCCAGGATCAGCGAGGCGACAAAATCGGTAGTGGGCTGCGGCGCACCCAGGTCGAAACCGGGCTGCAGCCGGAAGGTGGCTCCGTAGCACAAGGGGTTGATCGACGGAACGCCGCCGCCAAGCAGGTCAAGGGTGTTAGCGATGATCAAGCTGTCTGACATCAGGAGCCGCCCCGCAGGGCAATACCCGAAATTGTCAGCGAATCCGGTAGAATGGGGGCTGACGTATTAGCGGGCCGGACGGTGCTACCAACACCGCTACCCGGCCCTGACCACACCGACCTTTCGAGGAGGCCGCAGTGGCTACGGAAGATGCTACGCCGGAAGAATGGCGACCCGTTCCCGGCTACGAAGGTTATTACGAGGCGAGCGACCAGGGGCGGGTGCGTAGCCTGGACCGCACGGTTGCCTACTGCCGCAGCGCGAACGGCCAGCGCAGAATCCCCGGCAGGGTTCTTCGGCAATGGACCAACACTGCGGGATACCCGGCGGTAACCCTGAATAGGGGCGATGCGAAGGAGAGCCGCCGAGTTGACCTGATCGTCCGGGAAGCCTTCGACCCGCCTGACGTGACGGCGTGGGCACAGGAACGCTGGCTGCCAGTGCCCGGGTTCGAGGACTGGTACGACGTATCGGATCTCGGCCGGGTGCGCAGCTGGCACCCGCCGCACGGTGCGGCCGGGAGGCGTCGGCGTCCGCTTATTCTCGAGCAAGTCGCCAAAGGCACCGGGAAGTACCTCACGGTGACATTGCGGAAAGACGGGGAGCCGTATACGTGCACCGTGCATACCCTCGTGCTCACGGCGTTCGACAGGCCCCGGCCTCCGGGGAATGAGGGCCGCCATGGCCCGGCAGGACGATACGTCAACGCGATTACGAATCTCTGCTGGGGAACCATGTCCGAGAACCATCAGGACCGGCGCAGAGACGGCGACCCGGGCAGGTACACAGCGAAGCTCACCGTCGCCGATGTCCTTGAATGCCGGAGACGCTATGCGGCAGGAGAAACGCAGGTCGACCTGGCCCGCGAGTTTGGCGTCAGCTCTAGCGGGCTCTGCCAGGCCATTAAAGGGACGACCTGGGCAGGCATTGAGGGTAACGTGAAGTGAACAGGTGATCACTATGAGCCCCCGCGCGGATAACGCTGCCGCAGGGACGCTGCCGCCGCAGCCCCGCCGATCGCGCTCCCCATGTGGCTGCCGACCCCGGCAGGAACGGCGGCGGTGGTGGCGATCAGCCGCTCCAGCCGGGCGCACACGTCGGCGATCGACGCGCCGCCGCCCGGCGTGACCGTCTCAGTGCCGCGCTCCCCGAACATGTACCGCTGCCCGGATGCCCCGAACCCGATGACCGGCTCGGTGATCATCCCGCCCTGCGCCATGCCGAGCAGCCCCGCGGCCACCGGGTCGGACTCCCACGGGGCATACCCGCCCGCGTTGTACTTGGACACTGCGTTCTCGGCGTTGACCAGCGGGCTGTACAGGTTGCCGGAGACCACCGCGCCCAGGATCTGCCAGAGCCCTGTTGCGCCCGATGCGTTGTACGCGTTCGGGTTGCCGCCGGATTCGGCGATGGCGATCTTAGCCATATTGGACGCGACGGCCGGGCTGCCGCCCGCCTGGATCCACAGCGCCTCGAGCTGCGCGTACGTCATGTCACCCGCGCCGGTCTTCGTGGACCCGGCAGCGGCGGCGGACGTCGCGGCTGCCGACGCCCCCTTCAGCGCGGCCAGGAACTGGGACTTCATCGACGTGGCCGCGTCGTCCTCGGTGCTGTCGTAGTCGTTGTCCGCCCAGGTGCTGGCCACCCCCCCGCCGGCGAATCCGGGTACGCCCATCTTCTTCAGCCACGGGGCGATCACCTTGGAGAAGAAACCGGTCTGCCGCAGTTTCCTCGGGACGATCACCTCGCCGGATTCCAGCAGGTACAGCTGGTTGTCCCCGTCGCCGGTACCGCTGACGATGCCGCCGGAGGCCGCCCCGGTCGGGGTGGGCTTCAGCCCTCCGGCGCTGGTGTTCATGCCGAGCAGGGCCTGCAGTCCCGTCACTGTCCAGGTGCCCTGCGCGGTCACGTCGATGTTGATGTTCTTGCCGCCAGGCAGGCCCTTGATCCCGTTGCCCAGGTCGTTGACCAGCCCGGTGGCGGTCTTGGCGTTCATCCCGGCGTTTTCCAGGTCGGTGATCAGCTGCTGCCGGGCGGCCTTCGCCGCGTCGGACTGGGCGCCGTTGTTCTGCACCGCCGTGGTGTAGGTGCCCATGTCGGTGTTGCCCTGCTTCGCGTTATTGCTGGCATTCAGGACGTCGGTGATGAGCTGCTGGCGGGCGGCCTGCGCCTGGGTGGAGCTGACGCCGTTCTGGGTGATCGCGGCGGTGTAGTTGCCGACGTCGGTCTGCGCGGTGGAGGACTTGACCCCCGCGTCGGTCAGGTCGGTGATCAGCTGCGTGCGGGCGGCCTGCGCGGCGGCGGACTTCACCCCGTTGTCCGTCACTGACGTGGTGTAGTTGTCCAGCGCGGTCTTGGCGTCCCCGGCGGCCCTGGACTGGCTGTCGAACGCATCCTCGACCGTCTTGAGCGAGGCGGCGCCCTTGCTGGTGTCAGTGTCGAGATCGGACTGCCAGCCCTGCATCGTGCTGATCATGCCGTTGAACGTGTTGTTGACGTGGCCCTTGAAGTTGTCGAAATTGGTGGAGGCTTCCCGCAGCTTGGACCCGAGCCCCGGCACCCACCCGAACGCTGTCGCGGCGGCGCTCAGGATGTTGGCGACCACCTCCAGGAACGCGTTGACGATGTCCCGGTCGATCTCCACGATGATCTGGCCGTATTCCAGGAACCCGGCCGCGATGTCCTTCATGATGTTGCGGAACCCGGCCGACTTCTCCCAGGCGATGTAGAACGCGGTGCCCAGGGCGGCGATGGCGAGGACCACCAGCCCGATCGGGTTGGCGTCCATCGAGGCGTCCAGCCCGAGCATCGCCTTGGCCACCCCGCCGATCGCGGTGGCGGCCGAGGAGATGAGGCTGCCGACCTTGAACGCCGTGAACACCGCGACCAGCCCGATGGCGATGGCCTGCAGCACTCCGGACGGGACGGCC
>ODAK010007604.1_pt1 | contig 10890 bp, 9 predicted proteins | sample 1539591 | NCBI WGS metagenome assembly ODAK01 (sample SAMEA3539303, study PRJEB22396) | soil metagenome | biome: tundra; feature: field; material: soil | place: USA | collected 2010-05 | depth 0.15 m | reverse complement strand
AGGGCCAGAACCTGTCGGGCTGCCAATTACCCCATACCCCAATGGCATCGAACCCGCAAGGCCCGGGCGCGCCCACGAAGTCTAGCGGACTCCAGACGTGCCGGCCAAAACAAAGCCGTTAAAGCCTCGGCGACGGAAGGAAAAGCGGGTGCGCGGTCATCCAATCTAAGGGAATCCGGGGCTGGCCAGGAAGAGGTGTCCGGTACCCGTGCCGCTGACGAGCCCGTCGGCGGCGGAGAAGAAGCACGATCCACCCCGGCCGATCCCGGCCGTCTGACCCGACTCGCTGCGGAGCAGCACGGAACCTTCGGTGCACAGCACGATCCGGGGGCCCTCGCCGGGCAGGGGCACGGTGTTGCCGACCAGATCAACCAGGTACAGGCGGAACTCCGGCGCCGGAGTGTCGAACCAGGCGATCCCGTCGGCGAGCCCGCGCGGGGACAGCACCGGCACGTCGACGGCCGGGTCGAGCAGCGCCAGCAGCTCGGCCACGTCCAGGTGCTTGCCGGTCAGGCCCGCCCGGACCACGTTGTCGGAGTTGGCCAGCAGCTCGATCCCGGTCCCCTTCAGGTAGGCGTGCAAGCCCCCGGCCCTCATGAACATGGCCTGACCCGGCTCGAGCACCGCGTGCCGCAGCAGCAGCGAGGCGACCAGCCCGAGGTCACCGGGATGATCCGCGGCGATGCGTACCGCCGCGGCGGCCGCGCCGGAGTAGGGACCGCCCGCCGCGGCCAGCCGCGCGCAGGCGGCCACCACCTCGGCCACGAGCGCGGACCGGCCGGCCGGCGGCCAGGACAGGATCGTTCCGAGCACGCCGGCGATCACCTGGCCGGACGCCGCGGCAGCCGGCGAAGGGTGCCCTGGCGGAGGGGCCGCCTCCAGCCGGGCGGCCAGCGGGGCCAGCGCGTCGACCGCCAGGGCCCGCAGGAAGGCCGCGGCATCCGCGGGGGGGCGCAGGCCGGCCAGCACCTCGAACGGGGTCAGCGCGTAGAGCAGTTCGGGCTTAGGCCAGTCGTCGGTGTAGTTCCTGGCCGGGTCGTCCGGGGCCAGGCCGCGGGCGTTCTCGGCGCGGAAACCCGCCTGCGCCTGGGCCCGGGACGGATGCACCTGAATCGACAGCGCCTGCTCGGCCGCCAGCACCTTCAGCAGGAACGGCAGCCGGGGGCCGAACCGGGCCACGCATCCGGGCCCGAGCTCGCGATCCGGATCGGCCGCGATGACGGCATCCAGCGTGGTCCGGCGCGCATCACGGGCCACGCCGGAGGGCGCGGACGGATGAGCGCCCATCCACAGCTCCGCCTCCGGGCCGGGCGCCGGGGCAGGCCGGCCCACCAGTTCGGCGATCGCATGCCTGGAACCCCACGGGTAGGGACGGACCACCGGGCGGAGAACATCCATCCGCGCATGCTAGTCCGCCGGATACTCCACCAGCGCCACCACCCGGGTGGCCATGAACCGCGCGGTCCGGACCGGGGTCCCGGTCCTGGTCACCTCGCTGACCTCGACCACGCCGCGGCGGTTGATGATCTCCACGCGGCGTCCGGCCCGGGTCGCGGTGACCTCATAGGCCCTGGTCCCGTCGCCGGAGTCGATCACGATCTCGACCCGGTCGCCCTTCATCGGCGGCCTCCTGAACCCCGCGGGGGCGCTACGGCGGCCTCGCGATAAGCGAGTAAGACGAAGACAAACCCAGGCCCGTTCGGCCGGAAAATCGGCAAGACGGGCCGGGCTGACGAACTTAGTACGACGACCCTAGTACGACGACCCTAGTACGACGGTAGCGACGGGTCGACCTGACTCACCCAGGCCAGCACGCCTCCGCCGACGTGCACGGCGTCGGAGAAGCCGGCGTGCTTGACCACCGCCAGCGCCTCCGCGCTGCGCGCGCCGCTCTTGCAGTGCAGCACGATCTTCTTGTCCTGCGGCAGCCGCTCCAGGGCGGCGCCGGACATGAACTCGCCCTTCGGGATGAGCGTCGCGCCGGGGATGGAGACGATCTCGTACTCGTTCGGCTCGCGCACGTCGACCAGGAAGATGTTCTCGCCCGCGTCGATCATGGCCGCGAGGTCCCTGGCGCTGATCGTCGAGCCCTGGGCGGCCTCGGCGGCCTCCTCGGAGACCGCGCCGCAGAACGCCTCGTAGTCGATCAGCTCGGTGACCGTCGGATTCTTGCCGCAGACCGCGCACTCCGGGTCCTTCTGCACCCGGACCGAGTGGTACGTCATCTCCAGCGCGTCGTAGATCATCAGCCGGCCGGCCAGCGGCTCGCCGATCCCGGTGATGACCTTGATCGCCTCGTTCACCTGGATCGACCCGATCGACGCGCAGAGCACGCCGAGGACGCCGCCCTCGGCGCAGGACGGCACCATGCCGGGCGGCGGCGGCTCGGGGTACAGGCAGCGGTAGCACGGGCCGCAGGAGGCCCAGAACACGCTGGCCTGCCCGTCGAACCGGTAGATCGAGCCCCACACGTACGGCTTGCCGAGCAGCACGCACGCGTCGTTGACCAGGTAGCGGGTGGCGAAGTTGTCGGTGCCGTCGACGATCAGGTCGTAGCCGGCGAAGATCTCAAGTGCGTTGTCTGAGTCGAGGTGGACGTCGTGCACCACCACGTTGACCAGCGGGTTGATCTCCCTGATGCTGTCCCGGGCCGACTCGGCCTTCGGGCGGCCCACGTCGGACTGCCCGTGGATGATCTGGCGCTGCAGGTTCGACTCGTCCACCACGTCGAAGTCGACGATGCCGAGCGTGCCGACGCCGGCCGCGGCCAGGTAGAGCAGCGCGGGCGAGCCGAGCCCGCCGGCCCCCACGCACAGGACCCTGGCGTTCTTCAGCCTCTTCTGCCCGGTCATTCCGATGTCCGGGATGATCAGGTGACGCGAGTAACGCCGCACCTCATCGACAGACAGCTCATCGGCGGGTTCGACCAGCGGGGGCAGCGACACAGTCCACTCCAAAAGATCTTTATTTTCTACCGAACGGTCCGGGGTCTGACTTTCCCGGTACGTGCCACGGTCAACCGGCGGGAGTGAGCGGGAATTCCCGGGACCGGCCCGGCGGCCCGGTCCGGCCGGCGGCGTCGAGCAGGACGCCGATTTCGGCCGCCACCAGGCCTGGGTGCTCCATGTGCGCGACGTGACCGGTGCCCGGCATCACCACGATCCTGGCGCGGGAGAACGTCCGGGCGGCCCGGCCCGCCATCCGCGCGTAGACCAGCCGGTCGTCCTGGCCGTAGATGACCAGGGTCGGCGCGGTGATGCGGGCGGCGTCCCGCCAGGCCGGGCGGCCGCCACCCCGCAGCGTCTCGGCGGTGAGGGTCCGGATGCTGCCGACCAGCGCGGCGGCGGGGTAATCCAGGGTGTCGCGGCGGGTGAGTTCGGCGACTTCGGCGGCGAGCCTGGCGGGCGGGAATCGCCGTGGGTCGCTGTAACAGCTGGCGATGACGTCCGCGACGCGGTGTTCGGCCGGGGTGCGCTGGACCTTGCGGAGCAGCCGGGCGCCGACTCCCGGCACGCTCATCAGCGGGAAACGTAGCAGGTCAAGCCGCAGATGTGAGTCCGGCAGCGCCGGGGAGATCAAGGTCAGCGTGCGGATCAGGTCCGGCCGGGTGGCCGCGACCTTGACGCAGACCGCGCCGCCCAGGGAGTTACCGAGCAGGTGGACAGAACCCCGGCCGGTTCGCTCGATCAGCGCGGTGACCGTCTGCGCCAGGGCCGCGATCGAGTAGCGGCCGTCCGGCCGGGGCGGAGAATCGCCGAAGCCCGGCAGGTCGAGCGCGTCGCAGGCCAGCCGCGGCCGGAGCAGGTCCATCAGGTCGGTCCAGTTCCGCGACGAGCCTTCAAGCCCGTGCACGCACAGCGCTGGTTCTGGCGGGGCCAGCTCCGCGGCTTCGCCGGCGGGCGCGGTGCGCACGTAGACCTGGTGATCGCCGAGCGAGACCAGCTTCCCTGGCCAGTGCGGAATGGGGCCGCTGGACAAGAGCTGTTCGCTCATCCCGTGCTGCCCGCTCGCCCCTTCGGCTCGCTTCGGTTCGGCTCGCTCATGCGGAGGCCTTGCGGGCGCGGGAGGTGGTCTTGGGGGACTTGGATTCTTCGGAGTCTGTCTCGGACTTGGCTGGCTTGGCGCGGGTGGCGGTCTTCGCGCGGGCGGCGGGCCTGGGTTTGGCGCGGGACTTGGCCGGGGCGTCGGACTGGCCGCGCTGATCCTTGAGGGCGGCGACGCTGGCCCGCAGGATCTCGGCCAGGTCGGCGGGCTGCTTCCTGGGCTCCGGGGCCTCAAAGCCGGCCGGGCGGACGACGTCGTTGCCCTCGACCTTGGCCTGGACAACGGCTTCGAGCGCCTCGCGGTAGGAGTCGTGGAACTGATCGGGCTCGAAATCCTCGGTCATCGTGTCGATCAGCGACGCGGCCATCTTCAGCTCCTGCGAGCGCACCTCGATGTCCTCATCAAGGAACGCGAAATCAGGCTTGCGCACCTCGTCGGGCCACAGCAGGGTCTCCAGCGTGATGACCCCCTCCCTGACCCGCAGCGCGGCCAGCGCCTCGCGCTGGCGCAGCGCGACCTTGGCTACCGCCACCTTCCCTGACTTCTCCAGGGCGTCGCGGAACAGCACGTAGGCGCGGGAGCCGGCGGGTTCGGGTTCGAGGTAGTAGCTCTTGGCCGCGAGGATCGGTTCCACCTGGGCGCTCGGCGCGAAGTGGAGCACCTCGATCCGGTGGGCGGTCACCAGCGGGAGCTCGGCGAGATCCTCGTCGGTCAGCACCACCATGTCGCCGGTGGGCAGTTCATAGCCCTTGGCGATATCGGCGTACGGGACTTCCTCACCGTCCAGGGTGCAGACCCGGCGGAACTGGATCCTGGCCCCGTCGGCGCGGTGGACCTGACGGAACGTGATGTCACGCTGCTCGGTCGCCGCGTAGAGCTTGACCGGGATCACGACCAGGCCGAAAGAGATCGCACCGGCCCATATGCTGCGCATAGCCTACACCTACCCCGGTTGGCACGGCCCTGATACCTCTAGCGTGCCCCAATTCTCATCGTCGACCGTGCGTTCGACTGGGCTTCAGGCGACCAGCAGCCGAATTTACCGAACTCTGTCAGCGAGCTTAGCTGTGGCTGAGATGATGGAGACGCTCAGCGCAACGCAGGTTCGCACGGGCAGCTCGAAGTTCGAGGGGGACGGAGAGATATGGGCGCTTTCGATGTAGTGGTGCTGGGTGGCGGCACCGCGGGCGTGCACGTCGCTACCGAGGTGGCGGCCGGCGGTAGGTCGGTGGCGCTGGTGGAGGCGGGCCTGATCGGCGGCGAGTCTGCCTACCTGACCTGCCTGCCGTCGAACTCGCTGCTGCTTTCGGCGAGCCGGGGCGAGACCTGGGAAGACGCGGTCGCCCGGCGGCACGAGGTGACCGGCGGCCTGGACGATTCCGCCGCGGCGCGACGGCTGACCGGCGCCGGCGTGACCGTGCTGCGCGGCACCGGCCGGATCTCGCGTCCGGGAACCGTCGAGGTCACCCTGGCCCCCGGGCAGCTGGCCCCCGGGCAGGGGCAGGCCGAGGCGAAGCTGTCGCTGACCTACGCGGACCTGGTCCTCGCCACGGGGTGCGAGCCGGTCGCGCCGCCGATCGAGGGCCTGTCGGATATCCCGGCCTGGACCACGGCCGAGAGCCTGTGCTCACCCGATCTGCCGCGGCGCCTCATCGTGCTTGGCGGCGGTCCGGCCGGATGCGAGCTCACCCAGATCTACGCCACGTTCGGCTCGCAGGTGACGCTGGTCGAAGCCGAGCCTGGCCTGCTCCCCGGCGAGGCCGCCTTCGCCGGCGAGATCCTGGCCGCGGTGCTGCGCCGGGCCGGCGCGGAAATCTGCCTCGGCTCAGCCGCCACCAAGGCGGAACGCACGCCCGAAGGCCTGACCCTCGCGCTGGGCGACGGGACGCGCATCGACGCCGACCGGCTGCTGCTGGCCTCGGGCCGGCGGCCGCGGCTGTCCGGCCTGGGCCTGGACGCACTCGGCATCACGGTCACCCCCGGCATGGCCCTGCCCACCACGACCAGGTGCCGGGTGGCCGGTCCTGACGACGGGTCTGGCCGGGCCGACGGGTCTGGCCGGGTCTGGGCCGCGGGAGACGTCACCGGCATCACGCACACCCACGCCGGCCGATACCAGGCCAGGGTGGTCGCCGCGAACATCCTCGGGCAGCGGCGCGAAGCCGACTACAGCGCCATCCCGCGCTGCGTGTACACCACTCCGTCGGTCTACGCGGTCGGCGTCGTCCCCGCCGCAAGCCAGAAAGAAGCCGGGGCCCTGCGCCTCGCGAAGGCGGGCGAAGGGCCCACCGGGCACCGGACGGTCCGAGCCAATCTGGGCGACACCACCTGGGCCCGCCTGGGCGCCGATGACCTCGGCGGCCTCGAGCTCTACGCCGACGCCGAGACGGGCGTGCTGGTCGGGGCGGCCGCGGTGGGGCCGGACGCGGTCACCTGGATGAGCGAGGTTACCCTCGCCATCAGGGCCAAGATTCCGGTTGCGGTCCTAGCCGATGTCGTGCATGCTTTCCCCACCTACGGGGAAGCTGTGGAGACAGCACTCCGAGAGCTGGCGGGGACACCGGGCACGACGGGAACTGCCGACCAGGAGGAAAAGAGGTTCGCACAGGTGAGCGAATTGGACATGGAAACGCCCGAGGACGACGCCATCGAGCAGCACCAGGAAGTCGTCGCGGACGAGGACGCCACCGACACCCGGCACGAACTCCCGTTGGACGTGAATGAGGCGGATGCGGCCGAGCAGGAGATCTCGGTCGGCTTCGCCGATGACGATTACCGTTGACAGCGACTTAGGATGAGGGCGAGCGAGGAAAAGTAGCCACGCAACCACCCGGAGACCGAACTTTGACGGCAACGTCCGACACGAGGCCCCGCGGTACCCGCCTGCCACGGCACGAACGGCGCCGGCAGCTGCTAGACGCAGCCCTGGAGGTGTTCGTCGCCCGGGGTTACCACGCCACGGCCATGGACGAGATCGCCGAGCGCGCAGGCGTCAGCAAGCCCGTGCTCTACCAGCATTTTCCCGGCAAGCTCGAGCTGTACCTGGCGCTGCTCGACGAGAGCGTCGACACCCTGGTGGAAACCGTGCGCGGCGCGCTCCGCTCGAACCCGGATCCCAAGCAGCGGGTCGCCGCCACCTTTGGCGCCTACTTTGAGTACGTCGGGGGCGAGGGTCAGGCGTACCGGCTGGTGTTCGAGTCTGACCTGTCCAACGAGACCGCAGTCCGCGCCCGGCTGGACCGGGTCCAGCGCGAGTGCGCGGCCATGGTCAGCCAGATGGTCAGGGAAGACGCCGGGCTGTCGGAGGACGAGGCGCACCTGCTGAGCGTGGGGATGGTCGGCATGGCCCAGGTCACCGCGCGGTACTGGCTCAGCACGCGTAACCACATCCCGAGGGAAGCGGCCGAGCAGATCGTGGCTAGGCTCGCCTGGCGCGGCATCAGCGGATGGCCGCGCAGCGAGCACTGACCTGCAGCCAGCACTGAGCACCTAAGGAGCGCCGTGGAAGTCAAGATCGGAATTCAGTCTGTCCAGCGCGAGCTGGTCGTGGAGACTGACCTCACGGCCAGTGAACTGGAGCGGGGCCTGTCGGACGCCCTGGAAGACGGGGGGCATTCCGTCTTCGCGCTCCCGGTCAGCAAAGGCGGCAAGATTCTGGTCCCGGCCGACAAAATCGCCTACGTAGAATTCGGCACGGCTGAGGCTCGCCGGGTCGGTTTCGGCAACCCCGTCTAGGCCGGGCCCGGACTCACCTGATCACGGTGATCGCCTGCTGGTACACTTGTCACGACTAGTCGATGGAATGACGTAACCAATGGTCGTGTTACACCAGCAGCTGCTTTTTATGCGAGGCCCCAGCGGGGGACGTCTCAGGAAATTTCGATGGGACGAAGCTCTAGCCAGCGGCCGCAAGCAAACGGCAGTGTTCCGACAGTGATGGCGGGCTCCCAGGCGGGGCACGGCGGGCGGGGCGTTTTTCGCAGCGTCGTGAGACCAGCCATAGGTAGCAGCTCGCATCGAGGCGGGCCACTGCGGCAGCGTACAGGCATGACCGGGCCGGACCCGCGCAAAGGGGAAGGCCATGATGAAGGATGGAACCCCTGACAACTCAAACTTTTAGCGGGGACAGGACAGAGCCAGAGCCCTTGGCGGCTGAGACCGCGACCGCGTCTGCCAGTGCAGGCGATGACACGCTCGCGGTCCCGTTCCGAGATTTCGCCATCAGCGATGACATTTGCCGCGGTCTGGAGGCCGCGGGCCTCTTCACCACGTTCCCCATCCAGGCGCTCACCCTCCCGCTGGCACTGCGCGGGCAGGACATTATCGGGCAAGCCAGGACCGGCACAGGAAAGACACTTGCGTTCGGCATCCCGCTGCTGCAGATGCTCGGCGATGCTCCCTCAGGTGCACCGAAGGCCCTCGTCGTGGTGCCCACCAGGGAGCTGGCGATCCAGGTCGCCGACGACCTGCGCATCGCGGCTGTCAACCTGCCCGCCCGCATCCTCACCGTCTACGGCGGCCGGGCCTACGAGCCGCAGATCGATGCTCTGGAAGCCGGCGTCGACATCGTCGTCGGTACCCCCGGGCGGCTGCTCGACCTGGTGGAGCGCCGTCACCTGAACCTGGGCGCGGTCCAGGCTCTGGTGCTCGACGAGGCGGACAAGATGCTCGACCTCGGCTTCCTGCCCGACGTGGAGCGGATCGTCAAGCGCACCCCGGACAGCCGGCAGACGATGCTGTTCTCCGCGACCATGCCCGGCGACGTCGTCACGCTCGCGCGCCGTCACATGCGGCAACCGACCAACATCCGGGCCGAAGGTCACGACGCGCCCGCGCCGCCGCCGAACACGCGGCAGCATGTGTTCCGGACACACCAGATGGACAAGATCGAGGTGCTGGCCCGCCTCCTGCAGGCCAGGGACCGCGGCCTGACCATGGTGTTCTGCCAGACCAAGCGAGCCGCCGACCAGGTTGCGGGCGCGCTGGAAACCAGGGGCTTCGCGGTCGCGACCGTGCACGGCGACCTAGGCCAGGGTCAGCGAGAGCGGGCGCTGCGGGCGTTCCGCAGCGGCAAGGTGGACGTGCTCACCGCGACCGAGGTCGCGGCCCGCGGGCTGGACGTGGACGACGTCACCCACGTGGTGAACTACGAATGCCCGGACGACGACATGACCTATGTGCACCGCATCGGCCGGACCGGCCGGGCCGGGCGCACCGGTGTCGCCGTCACGTTCGTCGACTGGCGGGACATGCATCGCTGGAAGCTGATCAACGACGCGCTGAACCTGGGCAAGCCCGAGCCAGAAGAGACGTACTCCACCTCTGAGCACCTTTATACCCAGCTGGACATCCCGCGCGAGGCGACCGGGACACTCCCCCGGGCGATGCGGGCGCGGGAAGGCCTGGCGGCTGAGGCGCTCGAGGACATCGGCGAAACCGGCAAGATCCGCTCACCCGGCGGCCCCCGGCGCACCCATGATTCCGCTGCGAGCGGTTCGGGACGGAGCAGTTCCGGGCGGACCGGAGCCGGGCGCGGCGGGCAGGCTCGCGGCGGCTCCGGCCAGCCGCGGAAGAGCTCGGCCGCGGCGGTCCGCGAGGACAGCGGCCAGGCGGCAGGCGGGACGGCCAGGCCCAGGCGGCGTCGCCGGACCCGGGCGGGCCATGACCTCGGCCCGGGCCAGCAGGCCTCGGGACAAGCAGGCGCCGGGCAGGCAGCGACGGGGCAGGCAGGCGCCGGGCAGGCAGGCGCCGGGCAGCAGCTTGACGGCGGGCCGTCGGCCAAGCAGCTCGGCCGGCGGCGGCGGCGGCCCGCGCGGGCGGAAAAGTCATCTGAGGAAACCCGCAAGGCTTCCTGATCGGCGCATTGCCTGCGGGCTGCACCCATTCGCGGAGCTGAGGTCTAGGTTTTGTTCAACCGAGCCGGGTAAGGTTCGCCACTGTGAGCACACCAACGTCCCTGGATCTGCCCAGCGGGGTACGGCGTACCACGATCCATACCAGCCGCGGCTCGTTCGCCGCGCTCGAGGGGATTCCGGCGTCGGGGGTATGCGAGCGGGAAGGTGCTCTGCTCATCCCCGGCTACACGGGGAGCAAGGAAGACTTCCTCCCGATCCTCGACCTGCTGACCGACGGTAGCCGCCAGGTGGTGGCGATCGACATGCGCGGGCAGTTCGAGACGCCGGCCGCGGGTGACCCGGATGGCTACCTCGCGTCCGAGCTGGCGTCGGACATCGCCGCCGTCCTGGCGGTCACGGGCGCCCGGCACCTGGTCGGGCACTCCTACGGTGGCCTGGTGGCCCGCGAGGCCATCCTGGCCGACGCCCGGCTCGCGTCGTTCACGCTGATGAGTTCGGGCCCGGCCGCCCTCAGTGGTCCGCGGGCCAGGGAACTGCGGGCGATGCTCGCCGCCCTCGGCGTCAGGAACGGCCAGCTGCCGGACAAGGCCGCGCTCGGGGCTGGCATCTCCCAGCTCTGGCGGGCGCACCTGGAGCCGCAGGCGGTCGCGGCCGGAGTCCCGGCTCCGATCGTCGCGTTCCTGGCCAAGCGGATGCTGAGCAACGATCCGAACGGGCTCGTCCTGATGGCCCGTCACATGCTCACCGCAGCGGACCGGACCGCTGAGCTGGCCCAGCTCAGCCAGCTGCCGATGCTGGTCATCTACGGCGAGAATGACAACTCCTGGTCGCCCGCCGCGCAGGAGAACATGGCCAGGCGGCTGAGCGCCCGCCGGGTGTGCATCCCGGCCGCCGTCCACTCCCCCGCCGTCGAGGCCCCCGCCACGACGGCCAGCGCGCTGACCGACTTCTGGGACGCGGCCGAGGCCAGCACCGCCCGGCACCCCGCCAC
>ODAK010007603.1_pt1 | contig 10891 bp, 4 predicted proteins | sample 1539591 | NCBI WGS metagenome assembly ODAK01 (sample SAMEA3539303, study PRJEB22396) | soil metagenome | biome: tundra; feature: field; material: soil | place: USA | collected 2010-05 | depth 0.15 m | reverse complement strand
GCCGATGAATTCCTTTGCGGGATCGGAAGGCGCACTGGCGGTAGATGCGATGATTCAGGCCCCGCGTAGAAGTTCTGCGACGGTAGGCGCGCTGATGATTGGATTGATGTTCGTATTTTCCACGGGCGCGTTCATCCAGAGCTACGAGGGTGTAATGGATCGCTGGATGAAGCGGATGCTGAATGCGGACCTGATTGTGGCGTCGTCGCAATTGTTGCGATCGCCCACGTATCACTTCAGCGAGGAGCTTGGCGCGAAGATCAACCAGCTTCCAGACGTGAAGATTGCCGAAAATGTGCGCTACACGATGATTCCGTACGGCAATGACAGCGCCGCGCTGATGGCGTATCAAATGAAGGACTTCATGGATCGCGCCGGATACGCGGTTGATGTTGGAAATGAAAAAATCGCGCGACAAAAAATGCCGTTGGGCGAAGGAGTTTTGTTATCACGTAACTTTTCGGTGCGATTCCATGTTGGCGTCGGCGATACATTGCGGCTGGAAACGCCGTCGGGACCACTGGAACGGCCGGTGCTCGGCTTGATGGATGATTACAGATCGGAAAAGGGCACAATTTTTCTGGATCGGGCGTTGTACAAGCAATATTGGAAAGACGACAACGTGGATTTTATCGACATCACGCTGAAGCCGGGCGCGGATCCACTGGCCGTGAAGCAGCAGATTGAACGGTTGACGGCAAATCAAGAACGCGCATTTGTTTATACCAATGCGGAATTCAGGGGATGGGTTTTCGGTCTGATTCACCAGTTTTTCCTGATGAATAACATTCAATTGGTGGTGGCCATTCTGGTGGCGACGCTGGGGATTGTAAACACGCTGATTATTTCGGTTTCGGAGAGGCGGAGAGAGATCGGGATCATCCGCGCAATCGGTGGATTGCGGTCGCAGATAAGGAAAATGGTGCTGCTGGAGGCGGTGGCGATCTCCATCGTGGGGGTCCTGACCGGCGCGCTGGCGTCCCTTTTCAATACTTATTTTATGGTGCACACGGTGGGGATGGCGCTGGCGGGATATACGGTGCCGTTTTTTTATCCGTGGAAGATGATTGTGGTGACACTTCCGGTTGTGATGGTCATCTCACTTATAGCGGGCTGGTGGCCTGCGAAGCGAGCAGCTGAAGTGCGGGTAATCGAGGCGATTGGATATGAATAACACCAAAGTGATGCGAAATGATTTGCGGCGGGCGCGGTGCTATGCATTTACGGCGATTTGTTTGTGCGTAGCGATGGAGATGCCGGCGTTGAGTGCGACGGACGCGCGGTCGGTGATGGACGCTGTATATCAACAGGATAACAGCCGTGATATGACGCTTCGCGCGAACCTGGATATTTTCAGCGCAGATGGCCAGGGCCAAAAGAAAAAGTTTGTGCTGAAGAGAATTGGCGGACTTGGTGACAGTAAAACTCTTTTGCGATTTACGGATCCGGCGGAAATAAAAGGAGTGACCTTACTTTCCGTGGTTCGGAAAGGCGCGACGGATCAACAATGGCTTTACACACCGGCGATTCAGCGTGTGCGCAGCATCGCGCCGCGCGAGCGGTCCGAGCCATTTGCGAGCAGTGATTTTACCTACGAAGATATCGCAGAGCGTGTGCTGGACGACTTTACATACAAGATGTTGAACGACGGTGAAGTGATACAAGGCCACAAGACGTACAAAATTGCAGCGACGCCGGTATCGGCCGACAAGTCCCAATATAAGTTTATTTATTTCTGGGTGGGTCAGGACGTGCCGGTGATTCTCGCGGCGGAAATGTACGATCAGAGCGGAAAAAAAATCAAGGAATTCCACGCGAGCGGGCTGAAAAAAGCGAACGGAATGTGGGGAGCGCGCCATTTGGAAATGAATTCACTGTTGCAAAATACTCGGACAGTGCTGACGATTGATGACGCGCAATTTAACACAGGTCTTGACGAGAAATTGTTTACGCCGGAAGCGCTGGCGAGTTCGGGCGAAGACACCCACAAGAAACCTGCGAAGAACAACCACTAGACGCAGAATCAAATTCCCGCAAACGTCTCGGAAGCGAAGATATTCTTGCGCCGCCCGACGTTGTGGATAGCGTGAAGTCTGCGCCGCTTGCGTTGAAGATTTGGTTCAGGAAAGGCAAAAACATTGACCGTGAAGCTGGATGAAGCGCTGGGAGCGGTTTGGTCTCCTGACGGAACGTGCAAATTTCTTCTGTGGGCGCCGAAGGCGAAAAAAGTAGAGGTAAAGATTACGGACTCGCGGGCGCCGAAGAATATAAGGACGATTTCTTTGGAGCTGCTGGAGCGCGGATACTTTTTTGGAGTGGCAAAGAACGTGAGCGCGGACGCGCTGTATCAATATGTTATGGATGGGAAGCTGGAGCGGCCGGATCCGGCATCTCGATTCCAGCCGCGCGGAGTGCATGGACCTTCGCAAGTGGTCGATGCGAGATTTGAATGGAAGGACGCCGCGTGGCGGGGGCTGGCTCTGCAAAAATATGTTTTGTACGAACTACACGTTGGGACATTCACGGAAGAAGGAACGTTTGACGCGATTATTCCGCGCATCGCGAACTTGAAGCAGCTTGGAATTACGGCGATTGAGCTTATGCCGATCGCGCAATTTCCGGGAAACCGAAATTGGGGTTACGACGGAGTATATCTATTTGCAGTGCAGGATTCGTACGGAGGTCCGGCGGCTCTAAAGCGTTTCGTGGATGCCTGCCATCAGCAGGAAATGGCCGTGGTGCTGGATGTGGTCTACAACCATCTTGGTCCCGAAGGGAATTATCTGGCGGAGTTTGGCGCTTACTTTACGGATTCGTATCGTACACCCTGGGGCGCCGCGGTAAATTTTGACGGTCCGCACACCGATGAAGTGCGGCGGTTTTTTATTCAGAATGCATTGCAATGGATTAACGAGTTCCATTTTGATGCGCTGCGCCTGGACGCGATCAATGCGATTGTAGATACATCGGCGCGAAAATTCCTGGAAGAATTGAGCGCCGAATGCCACGCAGCAGGCGAAAAACTTGGCCGTCCGGTTTATTTGATCGCCGAAAGCGACCGTAATGACGCGCGCGTGGTTGCGAGCAGCGAAGTTGGCGGATGGGGATTGGACGCTTCATGGAACGACGACTTCCATCATTCATTGCATGTGCTTTTGACGGGTGAGCGCAACGGATATTACGAAGATTTCTCGGGCGTAGGAGATTTGGCGCGCGCGTACCGCGACGGATTTATTTACGCCGGACAATATTCGACTTTCCGCCAGAAACGGCACGGGACTTCGACGCACAATTTGAGGGCGGAACATTTTGTGGTGTTTTCGCAGAACCACGATCAAATCGGCAACCGGATGCTGGCGGACCGGTATTCGCAATCGATGCCGCCGGATAAAGTGAAACTGGCGGCAGCCGCGGTTCTGCTGTCGCCTTACATTCCGATGTTATTTATGGGCGAGGAGTACGGGGAGCCGGCGCCGTTTCAATATTTTGTGAGCCACGAAGATGCCGCGTTGATTGAGGCGGTGCGCAAGGGCCGGAAGAAAGAGTTTGCGCGATTTCATTGGGCGAAAGAGCTTCCAGATCCGCAGGACGAGCGAACATTTGCGCAGTCGAAGGTGAATTGGCAATTGCAAAACCGCGGAAAGCACAAGATCATCCGCAGATTTTATGAAAAGCTTTTTGAAGTACGCGCGACGATTCCTGCGCTGCGAGAGTTAAGCAAGAGCTATCAGGAAGTGACGGCGTTCGCGGAGCAGAGCGTATTGATTGTTAGGAGATGGAGCGGGGAAAGTCAGGCGATTGTTGCGTTTCATTTTGGTGATGAGAATGTCGAGGTGGATGCGACGGTGCCGAAGGGGCGCTGGCAAAGAACTTTGGATTCGGGCGAAGAGACGATGCGGAGCGACGATCATCGTGCGCACGAAGGTTTGGATTCGGCAGGGAATGCGCGGATCAGTTTGGGGCCGTGGCGATTTGCTTTGTACACAAGAACAGAAGAAGGGAGTATTAGCCGCTAAAGTTGAACCAACTAGCAAAAGCTTTTGCCTGTGAGGATCCGCGAAGGAAATCACGGGCAAGCATTGCAAACCTGACGCTGCACGCCTGCCCGTGATTATTTCAAATCGTGCGAGGCAGTTAGAATGCCGGCTTGCCGTCGAACGTCATTTTGTCCAGCCTAAATTCCACGGTAACTTTTGACGCGCCAAAGTCGCCGAGAGCCGGGTGCGGGATTTGGAGCTTGAAGGATTTGAACTCTTCGCCCAAACCGGTACGAGGAAAAGTCACTTCGAACCCGTCCCCTGTGGTGTCGGCGACGAATGTAAGCGGTGTGGCTCGCGAGCCATTGGATGAAATCAACATCATGTCCGCTGGTACCGTGTCCCGTGGAATACTTTTCCACGATGTTGCAATGTCGGCGCCAAGCGAATCACGATTAGCGTAGTATCTGACGTGCACGATAATTCTATCCGGGTTGTTGGGAAAGAGTTGGTCCATCTGCGCATCAAAAGTTTTCTTATCGGCGTCAGACATTTTGTCATACTGCTTGTCGATCTGCTGTTGGCGGATCAAAGCTTCCCGAATTGGTGCGGCGGAGCGAATTTGAACGATGTAATTAAGTTCTCCGGTATCTTTATTCTGAGCGGTGTCTACGGTGCTCGGTTGGGCGCCAACACCCTGGTTTCCGGCGCTGGGCAGCCGGTTAATGTTGCCTTCATTTTGAATTAGTTTTCGGTGCGACCACGGCGAATCTTCAAGCAGCTTTTTGCAATCGGCTGCCGTCCACTGTTTCCAGTCCTTCTTAACCCAAAAGTCATCTGCTCCTGCCGTCAGAACGGCGAAGGTAAGAACGGCTAAAATGCCTGCTGCGTAACGACGTCGCATGTTTGCCTCCGGTCGGTTTTCTGAGAATTAACAGGTGGAAAATACCCTGTAAGGACATCCGCGTCAATAGCCTTAAAGGGATAGAACTGTCAAATACATACCTAGCACCTAAACTCTTGTACGATTGCTGCTAAAACACGAAACGCAGCTGGATCAACAGATCAGCCGGTCATAGGCTCAAATATCAGGCGGGCGAAATTCCGCTAGCCCAATACCACCAGAACTTCGTGCGTAGCGCCGTCATCTACTAATGGAACGTTCGCGGCGTCGGAGAGAATTTTGCCATCCAGACTCGTGGAAGCCACGCCGCAGCTTACGCTGAGCGGATTTTCGACAGTGATTTTGTAAATGGCCGAATGATATCGGAATTCAATTGAATAGCCCGGCCAGTTTCGCGGAATGCATGGATCGAGAAAAAGCATCGGTCCTCGAACACGGAAACCAAGCATCCATTCGAGGCCTGCGCGATAAAGCCAGCCAGCGGAACCGGTGTACCACGTCCAACCTCCGCGGCCAACGTGTGGCGGCTCGGCATAGATGTCGCCCGCCGTAGCATACGGCTCGACCTTGTAGCGCTGCATATTCGCGCGCGAAGTGGTACGCGCGATCGGATTTAGCATGCGGAAAACCTCGGCAGCTTTATCGCCATCTCCAAGCTCCGCAAACGCAATTATCACCCAGGTGGCCGCATGAGAATATTGTCCCCCGTTTTCACGAATGCCGGGAACATAGGCTTTGATGTAGCCGGGATCTCGGGAAGTGTTATTGAATGGCGGCGTGAAAAGCAGAATAAGGCCTGGAGCGCGACGCACAAGTTGCTGGTCCACCGCGGCCATCGCTCGTGCCGCACGGCCCGGTTCTGCGCCGCCGCTCATCACACCCCATGATTGGGCGATCGAATCGATGCGGCATTCCGTGTCCTGCGCGGAGCCTAGAGGCGTGCCGTCGTCAAAATAAGCGCGGCGATACCATTCACCGTCCCACCCGTCGCGTTCCAGAGCGGCCTTCAAAGCGCTGACGTGCAAACGCCATGCCTCCGCGCGTTGATGTTCACCGCGTGCCGAGGCAATTTTCGCGAATTCCCACAGATTTGTGTGCAGAAACCAGCCGAGCCAGACGCTTTCACCTTTACCGAGTTCGCCAACGCGGTTCATGCCGTCGTTCCAATCGCCGGTGCCCATCAGCGGAAGTCCGTGAGCGCCCACTTTCAGGCTGCGGTCGAGCGCACGCGCGCAGTGCTCAAAAATGGTTCCTTTGACTTCGGATACGCGAGGTTCGAAATACGAATCGTTTTGTCCTTCCTTCAGGACGTCGCCTTCCAGGAAAGGAACTTGTTCGTCGAGGATTTTTGTTTCGCCCGTCGCCTCGACGTACTGATTCACCACGTAGGGTAACCAGAGAAGATCATCGGAAATTCGTGTCCGCACTCCGCGGCCTGACGGCGGATGCCACCAGTGTTGGACATCGCCTTCAAGGAATTGGCGGCTTGCTGCGCGCAAAATTTGTTCGCGCGCAACTTTGCGATTTCCGAGGCTGAGAGCCATTACATCCTGAAGCTGATCGCGGAAACCGTACGCGCCGCTTAATTGGTAGAAAGCAGCACGAGCCCAGACACGCGACGCAAGTGTTTGGTAGAGCAACCACCGATTGAGAAGAAGATCCATGGTCGGTTCGGGGGTGGACACTTGCACGGTTTCGAGCAAGGCGTCCCATGCCAGCGAGACCTGCGAGAGAACAACGTCTAAATCCGCGCCGCGATAGCGAGCCAGAAGTTCGCGAACCTGTTCCTTGTTTTGCGCCTGACCAAGAAAAAAGATCACCTCAGCGCTGGATCCCGGTTGCAGTTCCACGACAGTTTGCAATGCCGCGCACGGATCGAAGCCGGCGCCGACTTTTCCGGAAAGAGGAGCGCTCCGTTCGAGAGCGAGTGGGCGCGCCAAAGAGCGATTGCGTCCGATAAACTCCGTCCGGTCCGAAGTAAATGAAATTTGGTTTGCCGCCAGAGCAGAAAATGCAATTCGGCCGGCGAAATCTCCGACCCATGCGCTATGAGCGAGAAGCGCGGAAGCCTGCAAGTCATTCTCAGTAATGATGTACGGCGCCGTGTCACTTCGTGAACTGCCAAGAACCCATTCGGCGTATCCGGTGATGGAAAGACGCCGCGGCCGGCCGGATTGATTTTTCAGGGCCAGCCGGGAGATTTTTATGGGATCTTCGAGCGGCACGAATTGAAGCAGCTCGGCAAGAATCCCGTGAGATCCATGATGAAAACGTGAGTAGCCCTGACCATGACGGGTCACGTAGGAAGCAACCTCATCGCGGATCGGCAGAGCTGTGGGAGTCCAAACTTCGCCGGTGTTTTCGTCGCGAATGTAGATTGCTTCGGCCGGTGGATCGGAGACTGGATCGTTGGACCAGGGCGTCAGTTGGTTTTGATGACTGTTGAGCGACCAGGTATGCCCCGAACCGGATTCCGAAACGAGAAAGCCGAAAGACGGATTAGCAATCACGTTGATCCACGGCGCGGGCGTGGCAAGCCCTTCGGACAGGACGGTGACATACTCGCGCCCTTTTCCTGCGAAGCCGCCGAAACCGTTGAATATTTCAAGTATCTGCGGGTCAGGAACTTCCAAGGGCATGGGAATATCTTGACGTTTCGCTGGGCGCACCAGCCTGACAGGTGAAAGTGAGGTCGATTCTACGCGTTGGGTCCTGGTCAGCTGCTCAGCGAGCGTCCCGCGCCAACTGAGGAGGACTACGCGCGCGACGTTCTGGAGAAGGCTCTTTTCCTGCGGTGAAATGAGATCGGCACGGAGTAAGAAAATGCTGCCCCGCACGTGCTCGGAGTTAGGCGTTAGGCGCAAGCGGCTACCATGTACAAGATTGTCAAGCGAACCCTGCAGGTCCTGCGCGTAAGAAGAGGGCTTTTCATTAATAATGACCAGATCCGCGAACAATTGTTTCATGCGCCAGTATTCGTGGGCGCGTAGAAGCTGGCGCACGATCTCCACGTCATCTACTTCATTGATACGCACGACAACAATCGGCAAATCGCCGGAAATACCGCTGGCCCAAAGTGCGTTGCGATCTAGGATGCTTCGACTCAGTGTGTCCGAAGAAGGCCGTTGAGACGCGTCCGCGAACAACACCGAATTCGCCAACCTTTGAAACAGATGCGCTTCTTCGATTCCAATGCCCAAGTGATGGAGCTGGATTTGCGCCTGAGTCCAGGCGAGTGTCAACGTCCGCTCGAAAATGCTGGCGCCGCGGTACTTATCCGCGAGATCGAGTACGCGCTCGCGGCCGGATGCGACAATGGTGGAAAGAATAATTCGGGCCGTCGTTCCTTGCGGAATGCGCACCGTGCGGCGCAGGCTCAAGATAGGATCGAGGACCGAGCCGACGGTGTTCGAAAGCGGCCGGCCGTCAAAAATCGATACGGGATTGCGAACGTCGTGGCAACGTCCGAGAAAGCGAGAGCGGTCCGTCTCGTATTGAATGTCGCCGACGGTTTCTCCTTCTACGACGACGACTTGAGCGACCCACGCATCTGTTTCCTTTTCCGTCTGCTTTCGACGGGTCCCGACGAGTGCAGCAGCGTCCGAAACAAATTCTGTCTCAACGAACAGATTGGAAAATGCCGGGTGAGCGGCGTCAGCCGCTTGTGGCGCCAGACACAACTCAGCGTACGATGTGACCTGGATTTCGCGTGGCCGCGTGCCAAGGTTCGTGATGGAAATGCGGCGTACCTCGGCGTCATCTTCCGGGGAAACTACAACTTCGAGTCTAGTGGTTATAGAACCGTCGCGGCGCAGAAATTCGGCGCGGTCTTCAAAGAACGAAGCCTCATATGATTCCGGCTCAACGCATGCAGGTTGGTAACCGGCGGACCAAACCTGGCCGGACTGGTTATCTCGAAGAAAAACGTAATTGCCCCAGCAATCGCGCGTTGCATCTTCCCGCCAACGAGTAACCGCAAGATCCTGCCAACGGCTATAGCCCGAGCCGGCCGCCGTTAGCATCACGGTGTAGCGTCCGTTGGATAGCAATTGCGTTCGTGGCGTAGGATCGTTCGCCGTGGTAAAGCGGCGCAACACCGGAGGAATTAGTTCACGGACGTGAGCATTGGTCACCTCTTCCGAACGGGGTCGCGCAACCATCGTATTGCGAGGGACGCGTTCCTGCAGGAGAAGTTCGGTTGCCTGAACGATCGGCTGTGCATGGAATCGGGCACGCATGGCGCCGTCGTGCAGCACATTATCCAGCGAGACAAGCGACATTCCCTGATGGTGCGCCAAATACGAGCGAACGATTGCGACGTCTTCGCCTTCAGGCAGACGCGAGGCGGTGTAATCCAGCGCTTCGTAAAATCCAAATGCGCCGCGTCCGCCTGCTTCGGTCAGGCGAGCGAAATTCTCAGTCGCATCGGACGGGTCAACCATTGCCGCGAGCGCGGTTGCATAGGGCGCGATGACGACATCTTCACTAAGTCCGCGTTTTAAACCGAGGCCGGGCACACCAAAACTGGAATATTGATATGTGAAATCGAGATCCCGCGCGTTATACGCGGATTCCGAAATTCCCCAAGGAACACCGCGCTCGGCGCCGTATTCAATTTGCCTGGCAACAACCAGCTTGTACGTCTGATTCAACAGCCCCGCCGGAGGAGAATTCATGACGAGGGCCGGCATTAAGTATTCAAACATCGAACCCGACCATGAAATCAGGGCGGAGCCACGGCCAATCGGAGTGAGCGCGCGGCTCAAGTGGAACCAATGGGCGGAAAGAACATCGCCTTTTGCGATAGCGATGAAGCTGGCGAGGCGCGCCTCTGAAGCAAGTAAATCGTAACAGTTCGGATCGAGCGCGCCATCGGTGACGCGGTACCCAATCGCAAATAGTTTCCGGCTGTTGTCAAAAAGAAAGCTGAAATCCATTCCATGAAAAATGCGTTCGGACGTTTCAGCGATGGTGGAAAGTCGCCGGACCAGCCCGGCAGCTTCGGAGGCCGAGCTTCTGATTGCGCGAGTCATCGCATCGATGCGAGTTATCGCGCGCGCATCCGCATGTTCATTTACCAGGCGTTCGCGCGTCGCGGCCAACTCAGCCAACGCGGCTTCAAATCGCTCCGTGGCTTCGACCAGCGTCGGTACTTCTAGAAAGAATGGCTCGATGGCGGCCCACTCAGGCGTCTTTTCCGGCGAACGCTCAGCGATGGCTAGAATTTCTTTCGGGTCCAAACGCATCCAGGGAATTAAGATGGCTGCGTCCCGAATATGACTTTCGATGCTGGAAAGCGCGGAGTCGGCCCAGGCTTGAAGTTCCGAGCGGTAACCGGGCCGCGGTTCGGCGGGAACATCAGCGGGCAGCTCAGTTCGCGGAGCGGCCTCTTCTTCTTGCGCGAGCGTTTGGGCAATGTCGGCCGCCGTGCGGGCTCTGGCACGTAATTCCACAAAGCGCGCAGCCCAGTCAGTGGGGTGGACTGGAATGGCCCCTAACGACGCGGCAAGTTTTTCGACGGCGTTGCCGAGCTGCTTGTGTGTGACAGTATGAGTTCGTCGCGTGTCTTCTATCCCCGTAAGGGCGGCACGGAGCAGACGAACGTTATCCTCGATGCCGTCGAGTAGGAAATGAGGAACGGCTCCTTGACATGCGCAATGAAGCGCCGCACTGGAATGCCAGCGATCGCGATCACGAGCCCGAACACCACCACCACGAAGAACGCCTGCGCGGCGTACAGCGTCCCCACCAACTTGGCAAGGTTTGCCAGAACCTTGAGGCCCTTGTCGCCGACCGTCGCCGCCATGGCTCCGAAGACTCCCAGCGGCGCGAATAGCATCACGTAGTTGGTGTACTGGAACATGACCTGCGAGAGCGATTCGCAAAATCCCACAACGGTCTTGGCCTTCGACCCGATGGACGCGCAAGCGGTCCCGAAGAGAAACGAAAAAACCACGATCTGCAGCACTTCGCCATTAGCCATCGCGTCGATGATGCTGGTGGGGAAGGT
>ODAK010007602.1_pt1 | contig 10891 bp, 9 predicted proteins | sample 1539591 | NCBI WGS metagenome assembly ODAK01 (sample SAMEA3539303, study PRJEB22396) | soil metagenome | biome: tundra; feature: field; material: soil | place: USA | collected 2010-05 | depth 0.15 m | reverse complement strand
GCACGCAGCACCACGAGGCTCTGTCAGACGTCGTCGTGGCATTGACCGACACCGGCATGGAGTACTACTTCCTGAGGCCGCTCAAGCTTGCAAGAGTCGGCTTTGTCGTCGAGCAGTCAGCACGACTCGGGATGAAGGGTGCCTTGCGCGTGCAGGCTTCCATCGTCCGCAACATCATCGGGCGAATGGACGGGCCTCAGCTCCTTGCGGTATGTCGCCACATCCGGAATCTCATGGAGTGAAGGCGGAGGTGCCGTTCTGTCCTCCCGGGGAATCGCCGCGCTCCTGATCGCCGCGCTGCTCGCACAAGGGTGTTCGAGCGCGCGGAAGACCGAAAAGCGCGCGTTTCTCGCGGCCGGCCTCGCGCTCCAACGGGAAGCGCCCGAGCCGTCCTTTGACGACCTGAGGCTCGAGCTCGACCTCTACCTGAACGACGAGCTGCAGGACCTGAAGGACCGCACGAAGCGCCAGGAAGAGCAGGAACTCAGTCTCTACCGCAAGGTCTACGTGATCGGCTCCGCGGCCGCCGTGCTCGCCTTTACATCCGGCACCCTGAACAACCCCGGGAACCGCGGCCTCCAGTACAGCCTCGGGGGCGTCAGCACGGCCGTCGCGCTCACGGGTTTCGGGATCTACCTCGCGCGCGCGGGCCAGATGAAGGACTGCCGCGAGTTCCTGGACCGCGGCGGGCAGGAGCTGTCGGAGTGGGGTCGCTTCCATCTCGTGCCCTCGGCCGAGAAGGTGCCGCGCGAGCTCTGGCTCGACTACGTGAACCGCGTGGCGGCGCTCCGCGCGCGCGAGTCCTGCCTGCGAATCCGGTGAGCGTGCCGGGCCTCCTAACGGAGTGACTCCATGATCTCTTCGAGCGCCTCCCGGCCCGGGCGGACTTTCTCGAGGGGCAGGCTCGTGAGGGACTCGCCGGTCGCCCCGAGGAGCTCCGAAAACGTGGGCTTGGAGGGGTCGACATAGAGGATTCCCGTGAGAATCTCCTGCTTCCCGTGGCTCTCGTGGATCGTCTTGAGGGCCTTCTCCTTGTCGGTCGGGTCGTAGTCGCGGCCCACTCCCCGGAACTTGAGAACGCTCCCGTCGGGGAAGGCCACTTCTTTCGAGTCTCCGGCGGGGATCTCGGCGAGCGTCTCCTCGAAGAACGGCACGAAGCCGACCTCGTGCACGGGCGTGTCGTGCTCCTTGGAGTACTTGTAGCTCTTCGTGGAGCCCTCGTGGTCGTTGAACGTCACGCACGGCGAGATGACGTCGATGACGGCCGTGCCCTTGTGGGCGATGGCCGCCTCGAGGATGAGCTGAAGCTGCTTCATGTCGCCCGAGAAGGAGCGCGCCACGAACGTGCCGCCCAGCTCGATCGCGAGCGAGCAGCAGTCGATGGGAATGAAGTCGTTCACGGCGCCGCCCTTCTGCTTCGCGCCGATGTCGGCCGTGGCCGAGAACTGGCCCTTCGTGAGGCCGTACACCCCGTTGTCCTCGATGATGTAGACGAGCGGAAGGTTCCGGCGCACGGTGTGGACGAACTGCCCGATTCCGATCGAGGCCGTGTCGCCGTCCCCCGAGACGCCGATGCCATGCAGCGTCGGGTTCGCGACGAGCGCGCCCGTCGCGGTGGACGGCATGCGGCCGTGAACGCCGTTGAGGCCCCAGGCCCGGTTCAGGAAGTAGGCCGGGGTCTTCGAGGAGCACCCGATGCCTGAGAATTTCGCGACCTTGTGGGGCTCGAGACCCATCTCGTAAAGGGCGTTGATGATTTGTTTCGTTATGACGTCGTGCCCGCAGCCGAGGCACAGCGTGGATTTGGCGCCCTCATAGTCGGCCTTCGGGAGGCCGATGTGGTTCGTCTTCGGGGCGGCGGGGGCGGGCGGCTGAGCGCTCATGGTCAGGCTGTCCTCTTCTGCTTTTGCTGGTCCCGGTCGCCGAGCACGCCTTCGATCACCGTCGTCGCGTCGAGGGGCAGGCCGTTGTACTGCCTCACGGGCACGAAGCGCGTCGCGAGCTCGGGGAATTCGTCGCGCAGGATCGTCACGAGCTGTGCGTCGCGGTTCTGCTCCACGACGTAGATGCGCTCGTGGCGGCGCATCCAGTCGGCCGCCTCGGCGTTGATCGGAAGCGCGCGCAGGCGGCAGTAGTCGAGCTGAACGCCGAAATCCTTTGCGAGCTTGTCGCGGGCCTCGGTGCTGCCGTAATGCGAGGTGCCGTACGCAAGAATGCCGGCCGGCGCGTGGAACGGATCCTGGATCTCGGGCTTCGGCACCATCGTGCGCGCCGTGTCGAACTTCCGCGCGATGCGGTTCACGTTGTTCACCCAGTCTTGCGGTTTCTCCGTGTACTGGGCCTTCTCGTCATGGCCCGAGCCGCGCGTGAAATACGCCGCGTACGCGTTCGGCGTGCCGGGCAGTGTCCGGTACGGAATGCCGTCGCCGTCGACGTCCTTGTAGCGGCCCCAGCCGCCCTTCAGCTTCGCGATCGCGTCGGCGTCCAGCACCTTGCCGCGCTTGAGCGGGGAGGTTGGGTACGGGAACGCGTCGGACATCCAGGTATTCATGCCGAGGTCGAGGTCTGAAAGGACGAAAATGGGGCACTGGAGCTGCTCGGCGAGGTCGAAAGCTTCCTGCGCCATCGTGAAGCACTCTTCGGGCGAGGCGGGGAAGAGCACCGGGTGCTTCGTGTCGCCGTGGGAATTGAAGTAGCAGAGCAGGATGTCCCCCTGCATCGTGCGCGTCGGCAGACCCGTGGAAGGGCCGACGCGCTGGATGTCGAAGATGACCGCGGGGATCTCGGCGTAGTAGCCGAGTCCGATGAACTCGGACATGAGCGAGATGCCCGGGCCGGAAGTGGACGTGAACGAACGGGCGCCCGCCCACGCGGCGCCGAGCACCATCCCGATCGAGGCGATCTCGTCCTCGGCCTGGATGATGGCGACATTTTTCTTTTTCGTGACGGGGTCGATGCGCAGGTCGTCGCAGAAGTCGATGAAACTCTCGCACAGGGACGACGAAGGCGTGATGGGGTACCACGCACAGACCGTCGCGCCGCCGAACACGCAGCCCAGCGCGGCCGCTGTGTTCCCTTCGATGATGATCTTGCCCTGCGTGGCGTTCATGCGCTCGACGCGGAAGGGGATCTTCGACGGGAAGTTCGCCTTCGCGTAGTCGAGGCCGAGGCGCGCCGCGGTGATGTTGAGGTCGATCGCTTTCGGTTTACCCTTGAGCTGCTTCGCGATGGCCTTCTCGGTCTCTTCGGGGTCGATCCCCATGAGGTCGGCGACGACGCCCACGTAGACCATGTTCACGATGAGCTTGCGGAGCTTCGCATGCTCGGGGGCCGATGTGATCTTGACGACGAGCTCCGAGAACGGAACCGCGTAGTACGTGAGGTCGTCGCGCTTGCGCCCTGGGTTCTCGAGGCCGAGCTTCTTTTCGTAGACCACGAAGGCGCCCGCGCGCGCTTCGCGCACGTCGTCGTCCGCCGTCTCGGGATTCATGCAGACGAGCACGTCCAGGTCGCGTTTGCGGGCGATGTAGCCGTCCTTGTTCGCTCGGATCGTGAACCACGTCGGCAGGCCCTGGATGTTCGACGGAAACAGGTTCTTGCCGGAGACGGGAACCCCCATGCGGAAGATGGACCGCATGAGGACGCTGTTCGCCGTCTGCGAGCCCGACCCGTTGGCCGTGGCGACCTGCAGCGAGAAGTCGTTGGCGACGACCTCTGAAGACGCGCCGGCGCGGGACGTGGTCTCGGTGAGAACGCTCGACATGCTTGTTTTTCCTCCGGGGCCGCGACCCTTTGTGGCCCTCGCGGGCCGCGGCAGAAACGAGACACAATCTTAACTCGGCCCGGGATGCGTGGAACAATCGAAGCGTGCGGATCGTCTCGCTCTGCCCGTCGATCACCGAGAGCCTTGTGGCGCTGGGCCTCGCCGACGCCCTCGTCGGCGTGACCCGCTACTGCATCCACCCGCGCGAGGCGCTCGCCGGAGTCCCGCGGCTGGGCGGCACGAAGAGCCCCGATCTCGCGGCGATCCGCGCCCTCAAGCCTGATCTTGTTTTCTGCAATTCCGAAGAAAACAGGGGAGAAGACATCGAGCTGCTGAAGAGGGAGCTCCGGGTGGACGTCACGCATCCACGGACCGTGGCCGAAATCCCCGCGCTGCTTCGACATTTCGGCGCATGCACGCGGAGAGAAGAAGAGTCGGAGAAGATTTCTTTGAAGGTGGAGGAGGCTCTGGAGCGCGTCGAGGCAGGCATGCGTGCGCCGTCGTCGTCGGCGGCACCGCTGCGCTTTCGCTACGTCTATCTCATCTGGAAGGACCCCTGGATGACCGTGGGCCCGCGCACGTACGTCGCCGACCTGCTCCGGCACGCCGGTGGCGTCCTTTCTTTGGAAGAAAAATACGGCGAAGGCCGCGACTATCCGGTCGCCACCGAGGACGAGATCGTTTCCGCGCACCCGGACATCCTGATTCTTCCGGACGAACCGTATCGCTTCGGCGAACGCGACGCCGCGTTTTGGCGCGAGAGGCTACCGGGCTCGACCCGCGTCGCCCTCGTCTCGGGCGACGACTTCTGCTGGCACGGCGTCCGCACGCTGCGGGGGCTGGACGCCGCGGCGGCTCTCGGCTGGGCGTGCGCGAGCCGCTGATCTGATCGCCGGCGCGGCACGAGAGCGGCGCGTGGGCGGATGCCGTGCGGCGCTTAGCGGCGCCTCATCAGGTCGAGGAACTCCTCCCGCACCGCCTTCTGGAGAAAGATCCCGCGGATGGCCGAGGTGACGGTCACGGCACCCGGCTTCTTGACGCCGCGCATCTCCACGCAGAGGTGCCGTGCCTCGATGACGACCATGACGCCCTGGGGCCTCAGCTCCTCCTCGAGGACGCCCGCGACCTGCTCGGTGAGGCGCTCCTGGATCTGGGGTCGGCGCGCGAAGAACTCGAGCAGACGCGGCAGCTTCGACAGGCCGACGATCTTGTCGTTCGGAATGTAGGCGATGTGCCCGTGCCCGTAAAACGGCACGAAGTGATGGGCGCACATGGAGTAAAAGGGAATCTCCTTCTCCATCACCATCGACGTGTAGTGCTCTTCGTTCGGGAACGTCGTGAGCCTCGGCCGGGTGCCCTCGTCGAGCCCGGAGAAGATGTCGAGATACATCCTCGCGACGCGCCGGTCCGTGTTGACGAGGTTCGGATCCTGGTCGGGACAGAGCCCGAGGATCCGGATGATCTCCTTCACGTGGCCGGCGATCTGGTCGACGCGGGGGTCGGTGACGTTGCCGTTCTCGAGGGCGACGGAATCATCCTGTGTGAGGTGTGGCGGGCTCATACAGGCATCATACGGAAGGAACGGGAGGACGGATGCGGCACGAAGACCAGCGGGCGAGGCGCGCGACGCGCATCGTCGCGACGATCGCCGCGAACGCGGAGAAGCGGGGGGCGCTCGCGGCGCTCCTGGATGCGGGCGTGGACGTCGTGCGCCTGAACGGGGCGCACTGCCGGCCCGGCGAGATCACGCGCCGCGTGGCCCTCGTGCGCCGTCTTTCCCGCGGGCGCCGCGCCCCGACAGGCGTGCTCCTCGACCTCGGGGGTCCGAAAATCCGCGTCGGCGCCCTCCCTGGTGGCTCGGCGTCGCTCGTGAGCGGGCAGAGCGTCGAACTGTTTCCGGGTGGAGCCTCCGTCGGCGAGTTGGGGGGCGCCGTGCGCCTCGCGGTGACCTATCCGGCGCTCCTCGAGGACATCGAGCCGGGCGCCGAGGTGCGGCTCGACGACGGCCGTATCTGCCTGCGCGTCCGGACGTGCTCGAAACGCACGCTCTTCGCGACCGTCGAGATGGGCGGTTCGGTGAAGAGCGGTGCGGGCGTCAACTTTCCCGATTCGGCTCTCTCCGCGCCCGCCCTGACGGCGAAGGACCGGAGGGATCTCGCCGAGGGCCTGGTCGCCGGGGTGGATTTTGTGGGGCTCTCGTTCGTGCGCAGCCCCGCGCACGTCGCGCAGCTTCGGCGGCTCATCGCGCGCGCCGCGCCGGAACGCCGCCCCTGGATCGTTTCCAAGATCGAGCGGAAGGAGGCCCTGGCGGCCCTCGACGAGCTCGCGGCGGCCTCGGATGCGCTCATGGTCGCGCGGGGAGACCTCGGCGTGGAGATCGGCCTCGCAAGCGTGCCGCGCGCCCAGCGCGAGATCCTGGCGGCGGGCCGGCGCCACGCCGTGCCCGTCATCGTTGCCACCCAGATGCTCGAGTCGATGATCGAGAACCAGACGCCGACGCGCGCCGAGGTTTCGGACGTGGCAGGCGCCGTGCACGATGGAGCCGACGCGGTGATGCTCTCGGGCGAGACCGCGGTCGGCGCGTGGCCCGTTCAGGCCGTCCAGGCCATGGCGGAGATCGCGCTCGCGGCCGAGGTGCCGGAAGCCGGCTTCGTGCCCGAGGAGGCGCCGCCTCCAAGAGCCGGGGATTTCGCGGCCGTCGTGGCGCGCGCGGCCGCGGGAATGGCCCGCGAGGCGTGCGCCGCCGCGATGGTCGTTTACACCGAGTCGGGACGGACGGCGCGTTTCGTATCGAAAAATCCGCTTTCCATTCCGGTGATCGCCTTCACGTCGCGGGAGACGGTGCGGCAGAAGCTCGCGCTCCTGCGCGACGTCAGGTCCTTCCGCGTCCCGGAGACGCGGAGCGTGGAGGCGATGGTCCGCGCGGGAGACGCCGTCCTGTCGCGGCTGCCGGGCCTCGCCGGGGCAGTGGTCGTCGAGATTTCGGGCGCCGCGCAGGCGGTGGGCGCGACGAACACGGTGCGGGTGCGGCGCGTGCCGGGCTGAGCGGCCATCAATCGTCGTCGGCGGGCGCGCGCTCGATTTCGGGCGGTTTCGGGGCGCCGCGCGGGGCGATCCCGAGGTTCGTTCCGTCCATCTCGTCGGGGTTGTACGCGACCCCGAGGTACGTCAGGAGCGTGGGCGCGAGATCCACCGTGCGCGCCGCGCGGATCGTTCCCGGAGCGACGCCGGGGCCGGCGAAGAGGAAGGGCACGACCGTTTCGCTGCGTGAGAGCGAGCCGTGGCCTGCCGCCTTGCCGGGCGTAAAGCCAAATCCGTTTTTCGGCGACAGGAAGACGTCCGGCGAACGCGGCGAGTCAAAGAACTCGGGAAGCTGGACGACGAGGTCCGGGTACGCGGTGTCGGCCGTCGCCTCCAGCCACTGGTGGGCGTCGTGCGCGGAGCCCACGAGTGGGGCCGCCTCGGCGGAATGCGCATAGCCGAGAGGATCCTCGCCTTCGAGGATGCGGTAAAGATAGAGTGACTCGAGTCCGGTGCGGTCCTCGCGCACGATCTCCGCGCGGCCGCCCGGCGCGTAGAGAACGACGCTTCCCGGAGCGGGCCCGCGCGTGACGACCAGGCCCGTCTCTCTCGCGCGCGCGAGGGAGGCCGCGAACCGGGAAACCGGCGGCATATGCAGCGGGGCCGCGCGCGGTGTGCTCGTGCGACGCGTGTGTCGGGGCGCGCGAAAAACGGTCGGCAGACTTTCGGGCGGCCGTTCGCCGGGGAGCCAGATCATGACGCCGCAATACGCTCCGACCGAGATCAGCGCGTCGGCCACGTCGTAGGCTTTCTCCCTGTGGGTGGCGGGCACGAGGACGCAGTTGCCGAGGCTGCAGTCGGCCTCCGTCGGATTCGCGCGGAGGGCGCGGTTCACGAGCTCGTTCGCGTCCACGTACGTCTCGTAGGCGCGGTTCCCGTGGTCGCCGAGGACGACGAACAAGATTCGCTCGTCGAGACGGTGCCGCTTCAGGCGCTTGACGAGCCGGCCGAAGGCCCGATCGATCGCTTCCATCGTCGCGCGAAACTCCACGCTCTCGGGCCCGTACGCATGCGCGACCTCGTCGGGCCCGAGCAGATGGCCCCAGACGAGAGACGGCACGCGCCCCGCGGCGGCGGCACCGCCGTAGGCGTCTCCCATGTCGTCGAGCGTCTTGCGGTCCAGGAACGGCCAGTCGTTCCGAGCGTAGGCGGCCATGACCGCCACGGTGTTCTTCACGTACACCGTGGCGCCGCGGGCGATCGGGGCCGTGACGGCGACCGTCTCCCCCGGCAGCCTTTCGTAGAGCGTGCGCGCCTCGGGAGCGAGAAAGTCGCTCGTGGAGTACGTTCTCAGGACGTTCGTATGGGCTTCCCGCACGTGGAGGCGCCGGTCCAGCCAGATGTTCGCGGGGATTCCGTGATGGCCGGGGAAGAGGCCCGTCAGGAGGGCGGCGAGATTCGGATACGTCTCGCTCGGGACCGACGTCACGGCCGTCCCGACGCGAAGCGCCCGGTCCACGATCACGGACTTGAGGTTGGGGAGCGCGCTCGCGGCGAGGAGTCTCGAGAACGCCTCATCGGAGAGCCCGTCGAAGAAGAGGACGCAGACGGAGCCCCCGGGCTCTCTGGAGTCTCTTTCGGCCGCCGAGTAGACACGCGACCGGATCGAGCACGCCGAAGTAAAAAAAAGCGCACCGGTGGCCGCGAAGAAAAGGGCGGCGGCCGAGCCACGGAAAAGGGGGCGCTTCACGGCCGAAGGGTACCCGATGTCGCGCGCGCCCCCGCTGCTACCATGCGCCGGTGACCGCGTTCCGTGGCGCCGACCTGCACTGCCACTCCACGTTCTCGGACGGCGTCGAGCCTCCCGCGCAGCTCGTGGCCCGTGGCGTTGCGGCCGGCCTGTCGGTCCTCGCGCTCTCCGACCACGACGCGGTTCATGGCCTGCCCGAGTTCGAGGCGGCGGCGAAGGGCACGGGCCTCGTGACCGTGACCGCGAGCGAGCTCTCGACGCGCTGCGACGGCGACGACGTCCACGTCCTCGGCCTTTTCCTCGATCCCGAAGAGCCCGAGCTTCGGGCCCGTCTCGCTGTTTTCCGCGAGGACCGCGACGCGCGCGGGGAGGCGATGATCGGGAAGCTCGCCGCGCTCGGTATGCCGCTCGACCTCGCCGAGGTCCGGGCCGTCGTGGGAGAGGGCGCGTTCGGCCGCCCTCACATCGCTCGCGCGATGGTCGCGAAGGGATATGTGAAGAGCTTCGACGAGGCCTTCGAAGCGTTTCTCACGCGTGGCAAGCCGGCCTACGTACCGAAGCCGAAGTGGACGCTCGAGGAGGCGATTGCGGCCATCCGCAAGGCGGGCGGCCTGTCGGTCATCGCGCATCCGATCTGGTACCGCGATCCGGAGAAGGTCGTCGCCCTCGGCATCGCTGCCGGGCTCGACGGGCTCGAAGTCATCCACGTAGATCAGGACGGGCAGAAAGAGAACGCGTTCGGCCTGCTCGCCGAGCGCGAGGGCCTTCTCAAGTCTGCCGGCTCGGACTACCACGGTCCGCCGGAGGGCCGGAAGCGCGTGGGCGCCTGCCGGCTCGACGAGGATCACTGGAACCGGATGGTCGTCGCCGCGTCGAAGCGCCGGGCCGAGTCCGGCCGGCCGCCGCTGGATCTTTCTCCGCGCTGACGGGCGGCCGGCGCGTCGGATCAGATCCTTCGCCAGTGCCCGTCGAGGTACCGCCATTCGTGCCCGTGGCGGACCCATTGTGCCGGAACCCAGACCTCTTGCGCGCGGCGCGTCTCCCACAGACCGGGCACCCAGACGTGCGTCCCGCCGTCCCATCTCCAGTGGCCGGAGACCCAGAAGACGTCCGACCCGGGCGGCTGCGGCACCGTCTCCACCCTGTACGCCGGCGGAGGCGGCGCCACGACCGCGACGGCGCCCGGCTCCTGGCCGAGCTTCAACCAATGGCCGGGGTGGAAGAACCATTCGGCGCCGCGATGCTCCCAGTGGTCGCGCATCCACACCTCGTTCGGGCGTGACGCCAACCAGCGGCCGCCGGCCCACACGTGCCGGTGGCCGTCCCACCTCCAGTGGCCGGCGACCCAGAAGTGGGCGGCGGAAGGCGGGGCGCCGATGACCTCGACGCGCGGCGGCGGCGGCGGAACGCCGATACGCAGCGTGAGCCTGTCGGCGCGCGCGGCCGAGACGAAGCCGGCCACGACGAGAAGGACGACGAGGAAACGGATGATTCGGGACATCTGCACCTCCATCGAAGAAGAGGACGTCTCGTCCTCGGTCGAAGATTACACGCTCTGCCTCTCGCGTGAGGGCCTCACTTGCGATAAAACAGGCCTCCCCGATGTCCGCCCTCGCCCCCGTTGATTCCGAAGTCCTCCCCTCGCGGCCAGATGCCGAGAGGAGTCTCCTCGGCGCGATCCTCATCGACGGGTCGCTGCTGTCGCGCGTCATGGAGTTTCTCGTGCCGGAGGACTTCGCGAGCGAAGGGCACCGGCTGGTTTACGAGGCGTGCCTGGCGCTGGCGGACCGGCGCGAAGGCGTGGACCTCGTGACCGTCCAGAGCGAGCTCGAGAAAACGGGGCGCCTCGAGCGCGCGGGCGGCACCGCGGTCCTCTCGGCCCTCGTGGACCGCGTGCCGGACGTCGAGAACGTCGAGAGCTACGCGCGCCTCGTACGTGAGTCCTCGCTGAGGCGCCTCGTCATCTTCCAGTCGCGCCGCGCGATCCGCGACGCGGTGACCGCCCCGGATGCCGAGACGGTTCTCGAGAACGCGCAGCGCGACCTCGTGGAGATCGCGAAGGGCTCGATCAGGGGCGGCTTCGTGAAGCTGTCGCGCATCGCGGAGAAAAACGAGGAGGAGATCCAGAAGATCCACGGACGCGGCACGATGCTCACGGGCCTGCCCACGGGCTTCACGCGCCTGAACGCGCTGACGCAGGGTTTCCAGAAGACCGACCTCATCATCGTCGCGGCGCGGCCGGGCATGGGCAAGTCGGCGTTCGCTCTGAACATCGCGTCGTACCTCACGATTCACCAGAAGCTCGTCGTCGGTTTCTTCTCGCTCGAAATGTCCGCCCAGCAGCTCGGCTTCCGCAT
>ODAK010007601.1_pt1 | contig 10893 bp, 7 predicted proteins | sample 1539591 | NCBI WGS metagenome assembly ODAK01 (sample SAMEA3539303, study PRJEB22396) | soil metagenome | biome: tundra; feature: field; material: soil | place: USA | collected 2010-05 | depth 0.15 m | reverse complement strand
CGCCCCCTCCCCTAACAACTCGCAACCGTGTAGTTACAAGATGGTGATTATCATGAACCCTGGCGCGACTTGATGCAAGAGGAACTTTCAATTCGGACGCACGAAAAGCCCTAAACGCGCGCAGCACCCCTGTACACCTGCGATGATCCCCGACCCGCTTGCGGCAACGGCGAGGTCGTGATTGGGGGTGATTCAGCGGGTGAAGGACACCTCTTGAACAGCACCGACGAGAGACTCAAGTCCCTCTGGAGTGCCTGCGCGCCATTCGGCGGCGGTTCTCGATGAAGTCGACGAGCACGTAGTCGCGGAGGGTGTCCGGAGTCGTGAAGAAAGCCCGGCCGCGGTTGAGCCGAGTGATCTTTTCGATGAATTGGCGCAGGTGCCCCGTGGCGTCAAGGGCGAAAGTGTTGATCCGGATCCCCTCTCGCGAGCAGCGGAGCACCTCTTGCAAGGTCGCCTGCACAGTCGCCGGAACCGGCGGGTACTCGAAGAAGACCTCTCCGTCCTCAAGCAGATGCGCCGTCGGCTCGCCGTCGGTGATCATCACGATCTGTCTCGTGCCGTGATGACGCCCCAGCAGTCGCCTGGCGAGGAGGAGGGCGTGCTGGATGTTCGTGCCGTAGACGTAGTCCCACGAAACTGCGGGCAGTTCCTCGGGCCTTATCTCCCGCGCGCGCTCGGAGAATCCGACGATCCCGAGATAGTCACGCGGGAACTGGCCCGAAATGAGCGACTGCATCGCAAGGGCGACCTTCTTCGCGGCTAGGAAGTTCTCCCGCAGCGGCATCGACAAGGAAAGGTCGACCAGCAGCACGGTCGCGCACTGGGTCTGGTGCTCGGTCCGCTCGATCTCGAAGTCGTCAGGAGCCAGACGCACCGGGAACTGCAGCCCGAGCCTCCTGCCGGCTGCGGTGCTTGCCTGGTCGCGCGCGCCTTCGGCAACCTGGCGACCCAGGGCATTGCGCATCGTTCGCTCGATGTGGAGGTTGAACGGGTCCCCGAACTCGTAGGGCTTGGTGTCCTCGGCGCGTTCGTGCCCGAAACCGACGGTGACCATCCCGTGGCCGCCGAGGCGATCCTTGGAGAGGTGCTTGAAGAGATCCTCCAGCGCACGCTGACCGATGCGCCTCAGACCCTTCGGAGACAGCTCCAGACGACCCTCTCGCTGCTCGACCAGGCCGGCCTCCTCGAGCTTGCGTGAGAGTTTCTGCAGCTGCTCGAGCGATTGAGAGGCGTCGTTGCCCATGAGCTCGCGCACGCGATCGAGATCGATCTCGGCGAGCGCGCCGGGCTGGGGCGCACCGGACAGCATCGCCTCGAGCTGGTCGAGCTCAGCCAGGCGCTCGAACATGTCCGTCGTCTCGGCGAGGCCCAGGCCTTCGGTCCCGCTGAAGGACATGGCCTGGTCCCACTGCTCGCCGGGAAAAGCCGCCCGCAGGTTCCCCGCCAACCGGCTCATCTGCCACGAGAGGTCCATGTCGCCGAGGAGCTCGTCCATGAGTCCTTGCAGCTGGGCGCGCTCACCGGGCGACATGGAGGCGAGCATCGCCGAGGCGGCCGCCATCCGTTGGGCCAGCTGTTCGAGGAGCTCGTCCAGGTCCTTCGGCTTACCGGGGAAAAGGTCCCCGTACTGCTCCATGAATTGCCCGAAAGCCGGGTCCAGCGGTTCTCCCGCGGCACGTTGCTCCATCATCTTGTTCAGGGCATCGAGCGCGTTGCGGATGTGGTCGCGTTCCTCGTGGCCCATCTCCGAGGCGGCTCCGGCTACCTGGTCCAGATAGGACTGTACGACCTGCTGGCGGAGGCGCTCAAGGAGCTGCTCGAAGCGCTCGCGCGCCTCGCTCGAGGTGAAGTCGTAGTTGGTCAGTCCCCGCACGCGCCCTGCCAGGTCCTCGGCAAGGAGCCCGACCTCAGCGCGCCTCTCGCCCACGACTTCGTCTGTGACCTGTTGGCGCCTCTCGTCGCCTGAAGACCGCGCATCTCGCTCGAGGTCGTCGAGAGCCCGGCGCTCCGCCGAGACGATCTCGTCAAGCTCATCGGCTATTTCCCGGTAGGGACCTCCGAGGTGGTGCTCCTCGCCTTCTTGGCGCTGACGCTCGCGTACGCGCTCGAGCAGCTGCTGGAGTCCCTCGATGTGGCGACCGTTGCGATCACCGAAGCCCTGCTGGAGTAGCCGACGGAGGGCGAAGCCGACGTCGCCGTGGTACATGAGGTCGTCTTTGATCTCCGACAAGATGTCGTCTGCGTCGAGATCGAATCCGGTCTGGGTACCGTCCCAGCGCGAGTACTTGTAGATCGCCACGGACCCGCCTAGCGCGCCCGATAGGTCGCCCGGGCCCCGGCGGCTTCCTTGTTGAGGCGCTTGGAGAGGTGCAGCCCCTCGAGCACGAGCTCGAGGGCACTGGCGATCGCGGCCGGGCTCTCGGAATCTGCCGTCAGCACTCTCACAGGAGTTGCGAATGCCGGCAGCTCGCCGAGAACGCGGACGTAGTCCTCGGAAGGCAGGTCAGGCCCTGCATGGACGACCATGCCCTCTTCGAAGCCGCCGATCACCTGGCCGAGCGTCTCGGGCGGGCAGTGCTCCCGGAAGGTCTGAAGGACGGCCGCCTTGATGAGCTTGTCGACTACCTCTTCGTCCTCCCCGTCCTCGAGCGACTCGATCTCGAGCTTGCCGAGCGTCGAGGAGACAAGTGCACCGAGGTCGCTGATCCGCGGCACAGCCTCGGTGTCGCCTTCGCGAAGGGCCCTGCGGATGGCGGCCGCCGCAAGGGTCTCCTGGTTGGTCACGCTCAGACGCACGGACACGCCTGAATGCTGGCTGACACGCGGGTTACGCCGTGCCAGCTGGCTGACCCGGGCGACGATCTCGGACATGTACTCCGGGATCTCGAGACGGACGGGAGCGCCCTCGAAACTTCGGGCCTCCTGGGCGACGATCGTCAGCTCGGTCTCTAGGTCTTGCGGGTAGTGCGTGCGGATGCGGGCTCCGAAGCGGTCCTTCAAGGGCGTGATGATCCGTCCTCTGTTGGTGTAGTCCTCGGGGTTGGCCGAGGCCACGAGCAGGACGTCGAGCGGCAGACGGACTTTGTGGCCGCGGATTTGGACGTCTCGCTCCTCGAGCACGTCGAGCAGACCAACTTGGATGCGCTCGGCGAGGTCGGGCAGCTCGTTGATGGCGAATATCCCGCGGTTAGTACGGGGCACGAGCCCGTAATGGAGCGTGAGCTCGTCGGAAAGGTACCGACCCTCGGCCACCTTGATCGGGTCGACCTCGCCGATCAGGTCCGCCATGGAGGTGTCGGGGGTGGCGAGCTTCTCGCCGTAGCGGTCGCTGCGGTGCACCCAGGCGACCGGTGTGTCGTCGCCCGCCTCGGCGACCAGGTCACGGGCCATCCGCGAGACCGGGCGGAAGGGGTCATCGTTTATCTCCGAGCCGCCAACGATGGGCAGCCACTCGTCGAGCAGGTTCACAAGCGACCGGATCATTCGGCTCTTGGCCTGACCGCGCTCTCCGAGGAAGATCACGTCGTGCCCGGCGATGAGGGCATGCTCGAGTGCCGGCAGCACGCTGTCGGAATAGCCGAGAACCCCTTCTACGACGAGCTTTCCGGCCACGATGCGGTCGAGCACGTTGCGCCGGATCTCCTCTTTAACTGGCACCGAGCGCCACCCCGAGGCGCGAAGCTCACCCAGTGTCGAGGCCAGGGAAGAATTTGGCTGGGCGCGGTCGCCGACGAGCGAAGGGCGCTGTCTTGGGGAGGAGAGGGGCTCTTGGGGATCCAACAAATCGCTCACTTGTCGAGACTAGGCGGAAGGCCCGACATCACGGGCCGCGCGGTGCAATGATGCTTGCCACGGCCAATTGGACCAGGTGAGGATAGGTCCGGCCTAGAGTCGACGAAGCCGAATTCCCCCGGAGGCAACTGTTGAGCGTCATCGAGGACCTGCCATCGTCACCACGTCAGCCCGAGCCGATCCCGGTGCGCATCGGCGCCACTCGTGCGGGCCCGTCTCGCTCGGTCGTGCTGCGCAAGGACCGCTGGTGGCTGCAGCCGCTCGTTACCGGCCTCGGGTTGTTCGGTTTCGTCGTCTACGCGACCTGGGCGGCGTTTCGCAACGGGAACTATTTCGTGGGACTGGACCAGGCGCGCAACTACCTGTCGCCCTTCTACTCGCCCTGCCTGGCAGCTAATTGCCCTTCCGCCGTGCGCTGGGGACCGATTACCCCGTCAAGTTGGACGGTCAGCCCGGCGATTTTCATCCTGATCTTCCCCTTGGGCTTCCGTCTCACCTGTTACTACTACCGGAAGAGCTACTACCGGTCCTTCTGGCTCTCGCCGCCCGCCTGCGCGGTCGCGGACGCCGGTTCGGCAAAGCCGAACGGATTCCGCAAGCACTACACGGGCGAGTCCCGTTTCCCGCTCGTGCTGCAGAACATCCACCGGTACTTCTGGTACTTCACCCTCGTGTTCGCCTGCCTGTTGACCTACGACGCCATCGAGGCTTTCCGCTTCCCCGGTGGAATAGGGATGGGAATCGGCACGGTGATCTTGATCGTCAACGCCGTGTTCATCTGGGCCTATCAGCTCGGATGTCACGCTTGTCGTCACCTGACCGGAGGCAACCTGAGGAAGTTCTCGAACGCACCGGTCCGGCTCTGGATCTGGACCAACCTGACGACACCTTTGAACAAGCACCACCAGCTCTTCGCCTGGCTGTCGCTCGGGTCGATCGTCGCCTCTGACCTTTACGTCTACCTGGTCGCTTCGGGCACCTTCACCGACCCGAGGATCTTCTGATGACCGAGACCGAACGTCACGACTTCGACGTCGTCGTCATCGGGGCCGGCGGCGCCGGGCTGCGGGCGGCCATCGAGGCGCGCCAAGCGGGCGCCCGGACCGCTCTCGTGTGCAAGTCCCTTCTCGGCAAGGCACACACAGTCATGGCCGAAGGAGGCGTTGCCGCTGCCCTCGGCAGCGTCTGGCCGCAGGACAACTGGGAAGTCCACTTCCGCGACACGATGCGCGGCGGAAAGATGCTGAACAACTGGCGAATGGCTCAGATCCACGCCCTCGAGGCACCCGACCGCGTGCTCGAGCTCGAGGAGTGGGGCGCGCTTTTCGACCGCACGCCCGACGGAAGGATCCTCCAGCGCGACTTCGGTGGGCACCGTTACGCGCGCCTCGCCCACGTTGGCGACCGGACCGGCCTTGAGATGATCAGGGCTCTCCAGCACCGGGCGGTGTCCATCGGAATCGACGTGTTCATGGAGTGCAAGATCGTGCGCCTCCTCCAAGACCCGTCGGGGGCCGTGAACGGAGCCGTGGGATTCTGGAGGGAATCGGGGGGTTTTGTCACCTTCGGTGCCAGGGCCATCGTGCTCGCCACCGGCGGGCTCGGCAAAGCCTGGAAGTTCACGACCAATTCTTGGGAGTGCACGGGCGACGGGATGGCTCTGGCCCTTTGGGCAGGCGCCGACCTCATCGACATGGAGGCAATCCAGTTCCATCCGACTGGCATGGTCTGGCCGCCTTCGGCGCGGGGCCTACTCGTTACCGAAGGAGTGCGCGGCGACGGCGGGGTGTTGAAGAACCGCGGCGGAGAGCGCTTCATGTTCAACTACATCTCGCCCTTCTTCGCTGCCGAGACTGCCGCCAATATCGAGGAGGCGGACCAGTGGTACACGAACAAGGTGGACTTCCGCCGGCCGCCCGAGCTTCTCCCCCGCGACGAGGTCGCCCGGGCGATCAACTCCGAGGTCAAGGCCGATCGCGGAAGCCCGCACGGTGGCGTCTTCCTCGACATCGCGAGTCGGCGGACCCCCGAGGAGATCCGCCGACTGTTGCCCTCGATGTACAAGCAATTCAAGGAGCTGGCCGACATCGACATCACGACGACCCCGATGGAGGTGGGCCCTACCTGTCATTACGCCATGGGAGGCATCCGCGTCGAGGCCGATACCGAGGCCACGACGGTCACCGGTCTGTACGCCGCCGGGGAGGCGGCCGGGGGGATGCACGGCTCGAACAGGCTCGGTGGCAACTCTTTGTCGGACCTGATCGTCTTCGGCCGGCGCGCCGGGCTGGCGGCCGCCGAACGTGCTCTAGGGATGACAGGGGTATTGCCGATTTCCGAGACTCAGGTCACAGATGTGACTCGCCATGCGATGGGCTACTTCGACAACGAGGGCGCGGACGGGCCTTACGCCGTGCACCGGGACCTGCAAGAGACGATGCAAGAGCTGGTAGGCATAATCCGCACAGAGAGCGAGTTGCTAAAGGCCAAGGAAACACTCGGCGGCCTTGCAGAGCGAGCCTCTCACTGCGCGGTCGAGGGCAACATCCAGTTCAATCCGGGCTGGCACCTCGCCTTGGACCTCGAGTCGATGCTGGCGGTCTCGAACTGCACCACCTTGAGCGCCATCGAACGCCGGGAGAGCCGAGGCGGCCACACCCGCGAGGACTACCCGGGTTTCAGCCCGGAGTTCGAGAACGTGAACATGGTCACCCGTCTCGTCGGCGGTGCCTACACAGTGTCGCGGGAGCCGAAACCTCAGATGCCGAACGAGTTGGCGAAGCTCTTCGCGGAGGAGGTGCACTGATGGCGATCGACGCCGACCCCACTACTTCGACAGTTCCAGAACCGTCGGAGGCGGCCGGACAGGACCTGGTCATGCACCTGTGGCGAGGCGACGCCAGCGGCGGCCGGTTCATGGAGTTCCGCATCGCACCGCAGGAGGGCGAGGTCGTGCTCGACGTCGTTCACCGCATCCAGGCAACCCAGGCACCCGACCTCGCGGTTCGGTGGAACTGCAAGGCCGGAAAGTGCGGCTCGTGCAGCGCCGAGATCAACGGACGCCCCGCTTTGATGTGCATGACGCGCATGAGCACGCTCCCGACCGATGAGCCCGTCACGATCTCACCCATGCGCGCCTTTCCGGTTATGCGCGACCTCGTGACCGACGTGTCTTACAACTACGAGGTCGCGAAGCTGATCCCTGCCTTCAAGCCTGGGCCGCGCGACCCCGATGGCCTTTACCGGATGGCCCAGGTCGACATCGACCGCGGCCAGGAGTTCCACAAGTGCATCGAGTGCTTCTTGTGTCAAAACGTCTGTCACGTGATCCGCGACCACGAGGAGAACAAGACCCGTTACGCGGGACCACGTTTCTTCGTGCGCCTGGCCGAGCTCGAGATGCACCCCCTCGACACATTGGACCGACGTGACTATATCCACCAGAACATGGGTCTCAGCTACTGCAACATCACCAAGTGCTGCACCGAGGTGTGCCCTGAAGAGATTCACATCACCGACAACGCCATCATTCCGCTGAAAGAACGCGTTGTCGATTCGCGCTACGACCCCGTCGCGTGGCTCGGGCGTAAGCTCACCGGACGGCCGCCGCGGCTCGGGGCCTCCGAGGCCTTCAAGTACACGGGCGCGGCGCACGCGCAGCCGCCAGCAGCGCACGCGGAGACGGGAGTCGCTCCACCCGAGCCCGGCAACGGTGCCTGAGTTCCTCAGCGAGGCCTGGTTCGACGCATTGGCCGCGGCCCTCGAGAGCCTGCACGCCAACGCCTCAGCGGCGGGCAACGCCGGTCTCGCACTTGGCCATATCGTGACAGAGGTGCCCGAAAAGGCCGCCTCTACCAGAGTACAAAACGGCGAGGTCCGTTACACGATCGTCCTGCGACAAGACGGCTCGGCCTCGCTCGTGCGCGGTTCCACCGCAGAGGCGGACGTAGTGCTCGTCGAAGACTGGTCGACCGCCGAGGCGGTAGCGACAGGCGTCTCGTCAGTCTCGGACATGCTGAGCGCCGGGAAAATCAAGCTGAGAGGCGACACTCGCGCTCTGGTGGCAGGTGGGGACCTGCTCGCCAATATCGCTCCTGTCATCCTCGAGGCGCTCGGGGGCCAAGGCTGATCGCCGCATGTCCCTAGCGAATAAGCGACCAGTCACCCAAGAACCAGCCGCACCGGTCAGCGTGTCTGCAGGCGAACCTCGAATGAGTCGCGCAATCCGTCGCCGATGAAGTTGAAAGCGATGACTGTGAGCAAGATCATGAGCCCGGCCGGGTAGATCTCCCACCAATAACCGTCTAGGTGCCGAGCCCAACGAGGCGCTCGCGTCGGCGCCGCCTGATTGCCTAAGCTTCCGCAATGCTCGTAAGCCTCGTGACCTTCAGCTTGGCTGCCATGCTGGTAGTTCTGTTGCCCGGGCCAGACACTCTGGTAGTTGTCCGAAACCTCGTTCGAGGTGGCCGCCCGGTCGCGGCCCGGACCGTGCTCGGCGTCCTGTCCGGTCTCACCGTGTGGGTAATCACGGCAGTGCTCGGGCTCTCAGCCGTACTTCGCGCCAGCCACGACGCCTACGTCGGCCTGCGGATCGTCGGTGCCGCTTACCTTATTTACCTCGGCGTCAAGTCGCTGCGCTCGCGCGCCGACAAAGAATTGTCCTCCCGTCGCCTCCTCGGTACGGGCTGCACTGCCGGGCTTCTCACCGATCTGCTCAATCCGAAGGTAGGCGTGTTCTTTGTGACGGTCCTCCCCGGTTTCGTTCCCCGTGGGTACTCGGTGCCCTGGATGTCTCTGTTGCTGGGCGCAATCTTCGTGATCCTCACCGGCGCGTACTTCGTCGTTCTACTAATCGCCTCCAGATCCGTCACTCGATGGTTGACCGAGTCACGCCTGCGTAAACGCGTCGATCGGTGCGCTGGAGTCGTTCTGATCGGCTTCGGCCTGAGAGTCGCGTTGTAGCTCTCAACCCGGCTCCAAGAATCCCTGGAGTCCGGCGACGCTAGAGGCCTCGCTGTCCTCCCGTTTCGCACTCACCGTCCGCGATGTCTGCACATTCAATCGCGGCGATCGGTCGAAAGCTGGTGACGACCCCAGAGCTGAGCCGTGAGCACATTTTAAGGCCGTGAACCGCCACGTTATGCGAGTCCTGCCTATTGGCCCCGGCCAATCCTTTGACACATCCCAACCGAAGGTGGTTTATGACGTAGACGGCCAACTCGCCGTCTTAGCCGCGGAGATCATCTACGAAATCAAACGTTCTCCCACAGCATCGCTCTTCGCTACTTTGCGAGACAAGTGTGGCGTGGAGGTTGCAGCCAGTAGTCGAACCGTCGAGGCAGTTCCAGCGCCGCCGCTCGCTCGCGTGCTCGGAATGTCCAGCAGCTTCCCGCTCGGCTAAATAGAGGAGGTCCGGAGCGCGCCTTCTAGGTTCACCACACGTGTCAGTCAATTTGATCCATCGGGATCCTGGGTCGGGCCGCCTGATCCCCCGGACCTAGCGGATGAACATAGGCTCAAAGGTCGTCATGGTTGCTCGTCATTACCCTCAAGCCCGACTCAGCGATCAGGTAGATGATCACTTCGGAGAACTCCTACCTGATCCGTACCGGTGGTTAGAGGACACCTACAGCACCGAGACAGGCGCCTGGGTCAAAGCCGAGAACGAGCTCACCGAGGCGTTTCTTGCCGAGGTCGGTTCGCGCGAGGAGATACGCTCCCGGCTGACCGCACTGTCTGACTATCCCCGCTTCGGCGTTCCTTTCCAGCGCGGCCGGCACTGGTTCCAGATGCGAAACTCAGGGCTGCAGGACCAGCCGGTGCTCTTCGTGATGGATCACCCAAGTGACATCGGTCGAGTCCTGCTCGACCCGAACGCCCTCTCTGCAGATGGCACCGTAGCGGTCACAGGCCTGGAGGTAACAGAGGACGGATCGAAGCTTGCCTATGGCACAAGCTCGGCGGGGTCGGACTGGAAGACCTGGCATGTTCGAGACATCTCAGCCGCGTCGGATCTCGAGGATCTGGTGGAGTGGTCGAAGTTCTCGCCGGCCGCGTGGCAAAAGGACAACTCAGGCTTCTTCTACTCCGCCCTGGATCCTCCCCGAGAGGGATCCGAACTCCTTGACGAGAGCCGCCTGCCGAAGATCTTCTTCCATGCCCTCGGCACACGCCAAAGCGAGGACAAACTCGTCTTCGCCGCCCCAGAAGAAGAGGAGTGGCTGCCGCACCCGACGGTGAGCGACGACGGCCGGTACCTGATCATTTCAATCAGCCGCGGCACCAACCCGGAAGCTCGACTGCATCTGCTCGACCTCGAGGATCCTGGGGGCGGCTATCGGCTCCTGGTGGGCGATTTCGCCTCGAAGGCGATCGTGGTCACCAATGTCGGCACAACCTTCTATCTGTTGACAGATGATGCGGCCGAGCGGCAACGGATCGTGGCGGTCGACCTGGACCATCCGGACCGGGAGAGATGGCGTGAGGTGATCCCAGAGACAGATGACTGTCTTGTGAGCGCCTACTTCTTCGGCGGAAGGCTCGTATGCCACTACCTTCGTCACGCCACGTCTCTCCTTCGTGTGTACGAGCTCGACGGTTCCCACGCGCGCGACGTCGCCCTACCCCCGATGACGGCGTTGTCTGGTAGCAAAGCAGACACCGAGGCGATAGCGGGACGCCCGGACAGCAGCCTCGTTCATTTCGAGCTCGTGTCTTTCACCGAGTCGGGCTCTTTGTGGTCGCACGACCTCTCGACGGGCGAGACGCAGCTGGTGCGAACCTCCGACGCCCGGGTCGAGCCCGGCCTTTTAGTAACCGAGCAGGTCTTCGTTACTTCCGACGACGGCACGAGCATCCCTCTGTTCCTGGCACACCGTCGTGACGTGTCGGCGAGCGGCGACGCTCCCGCCCTCTTGTACGGCTACGGCGGCTTCGACGTGCCCATCACGCCCGAATTCTCAGCCCGACGAGCCTTATGGATGGAACGGGGCGGTCTCCTCGCCGTGGCCGTGCTTCGCGGAGGTGGCGAGTACGGCAAGGCATGGCACGACGCGGGCCGGCTCGCCAACAAACAGAACGTCTTCGACGACTTCTGCG
>ODAK010007600.1_pt1 | contig 10893 bp, 13 predicted proteins | sample 1539591 | NCBI WGS metagenome assembly ODAK01 (sample SAMEA3539303, study PRJEB22396) | soil metagenome | biome: tundra; feature: field; material: soil | place: USA | collected 2010-05 | depth 0.15 m | reverse complement strand
GTCGACAAGGTCGGCGAGGACAACATCATGTTCGAGACCGACTTCCCCCACCCGACCAGCCTGTGGCCGAACCCACTCGAGCACGTCCACGATGCCATGGCGACACTTCGGCCCGAGTCCCGGGCCAAGATCCTGGCCGAGAACGGGAAGAAGCTCTACCGCTTGTAGCTACGTAGGTCTCCCCCACACTGAAACGTGCTTCGTGCTCTTGCTCGTAAAGAGCTCGCGATTCCAGTCTCCCCAGCGTTCCCGCAACGTCAGGCCGGCGAGGCGCGCCATCAGATCGAGCTCTGACGGCCAGACGTAGCGGTACGGCATGGAGAAGGTCTCACGCCGGCCGTCGGCAATCCAGTGATGGTGCGAGACGCCGGCTTGTGTGGCGATGTCCAACTCGTCGAAGCCGAGTCTCGTCGGGCTCGTGGTGAAGACCCGGACGGTCTCGCCCGGAGGGAGCCGCTGGAGCTGAGGGACTTCGACCTCAATGACGAACACACCGCCCGGTTCGAGGTGTCGTGCGGCGTTGCGAAAGCAGTCGACTTGTTCATCCTGGGTCGTCAGATTTTCAATCGTGTTGTACACCAGGTAGACGAGGCTGAACCTGCCGTCGACCACGGTCGTGGCGAAGTCGCCGATCGTAACGGCGATGCCCTCCGCCCCCGGCTTCGCCCGTAGTAGCGCCACCATGTCCGGGGACAGATCGATCCCGTGCACCTCCACGCCCACGCACCGGCAGCGGCCGATCAGCGACAAGTACCTTTCTGAGATGGGTGCTTCTGGAGACGCCGGCGCACTCCCACGGAACGGCGACCTCCGTCAGCGCGCCCTGGCCGTGCTGGAGCGCAACCACCGGGACGGGCACACGGTGCCGGCCCAGGAGCTGTACCCCTTCCAATGGTGTTGGGATTCGGGCCCTATCGCCTTGGGCTGGGCCGCAGTCGGCCGTTGGGACACGGCGTGGACGGAACTCGAGCGGCTCTTCTCGGCGCAATGGACGTCGGGAATGGTGCCGCACATCGTGTTCTGGCAGGAGGACGACGGCTATTTTCCCGGTCCAGAAATATGGGCCACCGGGCGGAACCCGCCAACCACGGGTCTGACGCAACCCCCGCTACCGGTGAGCGCGGCGGCCCGGCTGTTCGCGGGCGACCCTGATCGCGACCGGGCACTGTCGTCCTTCCGGTCGCTATGGCCCCACCTTGTGGCGTGGCTCTCCTGGATCGAGCGCGCACGACAAGGGCCGCACGGCGCCAGCGTGATCGTCCATCCGTGGGAGTCGGGGATGGACAACTCCCCGTCGTGGGACCAGTCGTTGTCCGTCGTCCCCGAGATGAGCAACGAGCACATCGAGCGACGGGACGTCGCAACAGTCTCGGCCGATCAGCGCCCCTCCTCGCGCGAGTACCGGCAGTACCTCGGGATCGTCGAGGTACTGCGCACCGCCGGCTGGAACACCGAACGACAACCGGCTGACAGTCCCTTCGCGGTCGAGGACCCCGGATTCACCGCCATCACCGCGCGCGCCGCGGCGGACCTGGCTGCAGTCGCCACGGCGGCCGGCGTCGACGGGCGGGCCTCGACGCGTCTCGCCGAGTCACTGGGGACCGGCCTCCATGCCTTGTGGGACGACGACATGGGGTGGTACCGCCCGTACGACGTTCTGGCGAAATGTGCGGTCGGGCCCGCCACGTCCACGGGCCTCGTTGCGCTCTGGGCCGGAGTACCCGTGGCTCGCGTGCATCGGATGCTCGCCCGCGTCGACTCGTGGCGTACCACGCTTCCCGCGGCGATCCCCACGTCCCAGCCCGACGATCCGTCGTTCGATCCGATCCGCTATTGGCGGGGACCGGTCTGGGTGCTCATCAACTGGCTGGTGGCCGACGGACTGGCGCGCGCGGGCTTCACCGACCGGGCCTCTGCACTCCGCACCGCCACGCGGACGCTCGTCGCGCGGAGCTTTTCGGAGTACTACGACCCTCGCAACGCCGCGGGCATCGGCGGGCAGGGGTTCTCATGGAGTGCGGCGCTCACTCTCGCCTGGCTCACGGAGGCGTGACCGGGACTGGCCGGGCGTCAGCCCACCGCCACCCGGCTCGGCCGGGGGTCCTCCACCCCCTCGACGCGCAGCGTGGGCCACTCCACACGCAGCGATGCCCCATCCCCCAGGGAACGCCACAAATGGTCGAACCTGTTCAACGCATCACGCGTCGGCGTGGGTTGCCCCGCCTTCCAGGCCCGCACGTGGGCTCCGACAATCTGTTCGGCCTCGACGAGGTCCGTGCGGTGCGCCGCGATGACCGCCCGGCCGGGCCGCGTCCGCTTACGACCCGTGCTGCGAAACGTGGCGCCTTGCGCGAGGCAACCCCAGAACCCGTCGCTGACTCCCCACGTGGCTTCGACGACCATCTGTGTGAGATCGTGAGGGAGATCCCCCCGACCGAGCGCCATGGTGGCACCGGGGACCCGGATGCGCTTGCCACGGATCGCTTCCCAGGTGCTGACCCGTCGTTCAACCATTTTTCGGAAGGTCACCTGCACGCACAAAGCCTAACCACGCCGGACATCGCCACCACAGCGGGCAGTCCGGCAGCTCAACCGTCGTAAAGGTAGGGAACAGCGTGATGGCCGCCCAGTTCCACCAGACGCTCGTTGATCGCCAACGCAATGATGTCGTGGTCATACACGCTCGGAACCTGGAGGCCGTGGAGAAAGGCCTCCAGTTCGAACCCGGCGCACATGCCGCCCAGCTCGAAATAGCGAAGCCACAACTCACCGTAGGAGAGGCCGGCCTCGCGGCAGTAGACATCGAGGACATCGAGTGGCCGCTTCATCATCGCGACGCCGGTCCAGGCTCGATTTCCCGTTTCACGGCCGAATGCACAATCGCCGCCGCGCGTTGCAGGAGGGGAACGCCGTCGGCAAGAGACAGGTGCAGCAGGGTGCTGAACGCCTCCACCGGATCGCTCCCGTCGCGCGCCATGATGATTCCCTTGGCCAAGGACACGACCTCCCGGCTCCGTAGGGCCTCTTGGAACCGCGTGGCCATCTGCGTATCGCTGACGCCGGCGCTGGCATCGCTCAGGATCGTCGAAGCCTTTTGCGCAACCACCGCTGCGGCTTTCTGGTCCTTGATATCGAACGTTTCCGCCTCGAACCGGGGCGCATCGTTGATCATGGACATGGAACGCGCACTGCCTGTGACCTCGCGCTCAAAGGCCGGCCTGCGCCACCCACCAAACCTTGAAAGGAAAAAGAGCCGGACGCAGAGCGCCCATTGGATGCGGTGGGCGGCGTAGGCCGTCCTCACGGAACCCTCGGTGTTGAAGGTAAGCAACCCCAATGGTACTACCGATTCGCCCGATCGGTCAGCAATCTCCGTCACAACCATCGCCTACCATCCGCCCCATGAGCATCGACGCCCGATGGGTGCGTTATGGCAGGTCGGCGGCCGATACGCTCCGCGCCGCCATCAGCGCGGCCAAGGGTGACACCCGATGGGGTGGTTCTCCTTCAAGAAGGCGGCGAAGAGCGGCACCGTGAAATCCACCTGCCCCCGGCGCGGGCTCCAGATGAGGCCTTTTTGGATGAGCGAGTCGCGGTGCATGGACGCGCGGCGCTGGTCGCTGACCCCGAACGCGTGAGCGACCTCGCCCACCGGATAGGGGCCTTCGCCGAGGGATGCCATGGCGGAGAGGTAGCGCTGCTCCGTGTCGGTCGCCATCTCGAAACGGGTCCCGAAGAAGTTGCGGGCCAGGCTGTCCTTGACGATCTCGCGGGCGCTGTCCAGATCGTCGACGGTGATCGGCGTGGTCTCGGCGAAGTTCCACAGCTCGCGCCCGTACTCTTGGATGAAGTACGGGAATCCCGCCGCCTCCTGCACGATCTGACGCGCCGCTTCCTCGTCGTAGGCCGCGCCCGCGGCCGCGGCGGGCCCGATGAGCGCCGAGCGGGCGGCCGGTTCGGTGAGCCGGCCGAGTTCCTCGTAGGAAAAGAGTCGATCGGCATAGGGCTTGGCCGAGAGGAGCCGGACGCGGAGGTCGGGGAGCCCCGCTCCCACCATGGCCACCGGCAGTCCGGCCCGGCTGATGGCTTGGAACCCCATGCAGATGGCGGCGAGAGAGCGGGCGTCGAGGTTCTGCATCTCGTCGATGAGGAAGAGCGCGCCCATCTGGTTGGCTTGTGCCACCTCGCCGATCTCACGGAAGAGATCGGCCAGATCCCGTTCGGGATCGCCCGAGTCGGCGACGCCCGAGGAGGTCTCCATGTCGAGCTTGATCTCGACCCCGCCGGGGATGGCGATGCTGAACGCCTTCACCACCGACAGGGCGCGCTCGATGCGTTGCTTGGCTCGGTGACGCCGGCTCATGTTCATCAAGAGGCGATTGGCCATGCCGGCGAACGTGGTGCGGAAATCGGCGTTCGAGCCCACCTCCTGGACGTCGGTGGTGGCCCATCCGGCCTCGCTGGCCAGGACGTCGAACTCCATGAGCAGCACGGTCTTGCCCACGCCACGCAGCCCGGTGTAGATGAGACTCCGCTCGTAGGACCCGGCGTCGAGGCGCTCGACCAGCGATTGGAAGCTCTCCAGGTCCTGGTCCCGCCCCGCCAGGGTGCGTGGCTTCCGTCCCGCCCCCGGCGTGTACGGGTTGTCCCGTTTGTTCATGCCTGCTCCCCGATCGCTGATCCGAAGGTATTCTAAATATTACCTTAGAATACCTTAGAGACGGTCGATGGGTGCCGGGTGGTTTTCTAACTCTTTGATGAGAAACTCCTAGAAAACGTCCCCGGTGGCGACGCAGGGCCCAGTGGCCGCCTACTCGATGATCGGCTCGTCCAGCCGGCGCCGGTTCTCACGCAACCGCACGGCGGTCTCCGCCCGCTCGTCCCGGAAGGCCTGAATACGGCCCAGGATCTCGTCCAGGCGGACCAGGAGCTGATCGTTGGCCCCGATGCCCTCTTCGAGCAGCTCCCGATGACGCTCCGGGGAGAGGTCGCCCGCCTTGAGCTCCGAGCGCACGCGGTCCAGCACGTCGACGTCTTCGGTGCCCAGGACCGTCCTCACCTCAGCCAGCGAAAAACCCAGGAGCTCCTGGAGATTGCGGATCCGGGTGACCCGCGCCACGTCGGAGGGTGAGTAGAGCCGTTCCCCGCTCGTGCGGTAGCTACTGGGTTGGAGGAGCTCGAGCTCCTCCCAGTAGCGCAAGGTCCGGGTGGTGACGCCCGTCAGCTTGGCCACCTCGCCGATCCGCCACAAGACCGGCTTCGCTTCTGCCGTGATCGCCTTGGACGTCATCAGCTCATCGCCTCCGACTTCATCGGAGCTCCGGCGCCGGCCGGCTCCTTGACAGTCTGCTCGTCACGCTCGTGGTCCTGGTCGATCCTATCGTCGGCCCCTTCCACCTCCGAGGTCATCTCGAGCGACGGGGCTCGCGCCGGAGACCGCCCGCTCTTGGTCCACGAGATGATGGCGGCGAGGATGCTCGAGATGATGGCGAAGTCAAAGGCGGCGTGCAGGCCCGACTTGAAGGGCGCGGCAATGAGGGATGGGAAGAATTTGCGCCCGGTGAGCGTGACCTGCTGCGCGTGCGGGAGCACGGTCAACGCATGCGGCCCGAGGAGCTCCTTGATCGGGTTGTACCCGAGAAGCGCGGCGAAGAGAGTCGACACCGGCGAGAGGTTCGACACGCGGTGCGCCGCAACCGGGGAGACACCGTGCGCAATCAGGCCGTGATACAGGCTGTGCGGGAGCGACGACGACAGCCCGATGATGATGAGCGAGAAGAAGATGCCGATGGAGAGGACCTGCGCCGAGTTGATGAACGTGGTGCTCATGCCCGAGCCGACGCCGCGGTGCTCGGCGGGCAGGCTGTTCATCACCCCGGCCCGGTTCGGCGAGCCGAACGACGCCATGGCCAACCCCATGAGGAAGAGGAGGAGGGCGAAGGCCCAGTAGGGGAAGTCCACCGGCAGGAGCTCCATGAGCACGAACAGAACGGCCGTGGCGGTCATCCCCCCGGACGCGAAGACGCGGGGACCGTAGCGATCCGACAGGATCCCCGATATCGGGCCGGCGATGAGGAACCCCGCTGTGAGCGGGAGGATGGCGATGCCTGCCCACAACGGTGTCCGGGCGAAGTCATAGCCATGCAGGGGCAGCCAGATGCCCTGCAACCAGATGATGAGGATGAACATCAGGCCACCCCGGCTGAGGGCGGCCAGCAGGCCCGAGACCACCCCGGCCGTGAAGGCGCGGATCTTGAAGAGCTGCAGCCGGAACATCGGCTCCTCGACCTTGGTCTCGATGATGCAGAAGGCGATGAGGAGGACGACCCCGAAGATGAGGCAGCCCAAGACCAAGGGGCTCGTCCACCCCATGGTGTGCCCGCCATACGGCTCGATGCCGTAGGTGATCCCGATCATGACAAGGATCAATCCGACGGCGAAGGTGATGTTGCCGGGCCAATCGATCCGGGCGTGGCGCCTCTCGCTCAGCTCGATCAGCTTGTAGTAGCCGATCACCGTGCCGAGCAAGCCGACCGGCACCGACACCAAGAAGATCAACCGCCAGTTGATCGGCGCCAGCACCCCGCCCAGCACCAGCCCGATGAACGCGCCGCTGAAGGCCGCGGCCTGGTTGATGCCCATCGCCATGCCCCGCTGGTCGGGGGGGAAGGCATCGGTCAGGATGGCGGAGGAGTTGGCCATCAGCATCGCCGCCCCCACCGCTTGGAAGAGGCGCATCACGATCAAAAAGATCCCCGCGGCGTGCCCCGTCGTCCACGTCACGGTCAGCACCAGCGAGAAGAACGTGAACACCGCGAACCCGAAGTTGTAGGTGCGGACCCGGCCGTAGATGTCGCCCAGGCGTCCGAGCGTCACCACCAGGACGCTGGTGACCACCAGGAAGCCCAGGATCATCCACAGCAGGTAGAAGCTGTTGCCGGGCTCCAGCGGGTTGATGTTGATCCCCCGGAAGATGTTCGGCAAGGAGATCAGCGTGATGGAGCCGTCGATCGTCGCCATGAGCATGCCCAGGGTCGAGACGAACAGCGCCGTCCATTTGTAGCCGTCCGAAACTGGTTGCCTCAGGTCGAGACGGCCGCCGCCTCCGCTTCTCACAAATTGCGCCGCTGGGTTGGTGACTGACATCGAGCTCCGGGGGATTGGTGGCAACTACGTCAATGAAGCATAACGCCGACGTTAACTAATCAGAAGCGCCGGAGGGCGGTCCGGGCCTGCACCTAGGGCCGAAATACCTTTTGTCCAGGTGCGATGTGGTGCACTCCCGTTTCCTCGGCTTGAATATGCCCGCCAAAGGGTAAACAGGGGGTGATGACCATGGCGCGCCGCGGGATCCCCAACGAGCAACGACCGACGGTCGGCTTGGTGCTGGGCGCCGGCGGCGTCGTCGGCCAGGCCTATCAGGCCGGTGTCCTCGCCGCGCTCGAGCGCGAAGCCCACTGGGATGCCCGCGGCGCCGACATCATCGTCGGAACCTCCGCCGGCTCGGTGACAGGCGCCGCGCTGCGGGTCGGTGTCCCGGCGACCGACCTCGCCGCGTCGACCTACGGCAGGCCGACCTCGCCCAAGGGTGGCGCGCTGCTCAAGCGGATCCTTCCCGACGAGAGCCCGCTGCCCGGGCCCTCCGTCATGTCGCTCCTGCGACCGTGGAACCCGCCGTCTCCCGCCCTCATCAAACGCGCCGTCCGGCGCCCCCTGGCATTCCGGCCCGAGGTGGCGGCGATGACCCTCCTCCCACGGGGCCGGATCAACATCAGTGACAGGGCCCGGGCCCTGCATGAGCTGGTCGGCGACGAGTGGCCGGATGGGCTGTTGATCTGCACGGCGCGGCGGACAGACGGCGCCCGCGTCGTCTTCGGTGGCGAGGGATCGCCCCCGGCCAGCCTGGCCTCGGCCGTGCTGGCGTCGTGCGCCATCCCCGGGTACTTCGCGCCGATCACCATCGAGGGGACCGAGTACTTCGATGGCGGCGTGCACTCGAGCACCAATGCCGACGTGCTCAAGGCACACGAGCTCGACACGGTCGTCGTCGTCTCCTCCATGTCGGCCTGGCGTGGCCGCGCCATCGGGGCCGATGGGTTCCTGCGTTGGTCGGTCCACCGCCGGCTCGAGCGCGAGATCGCCCGACTCGAGGCACAGGGGACGTCGGTCATCCGACTCGAGCCGGGCCCCGAGGCGCGACGTGCCATGGGCCTGTGGGCCATGGCCGAGAATCGCGCCCCTCAGGTGATCGAAGCAGCCTACGAAGAGACCAGGAGAAGAATCCTTTCCAGTCCCTTCCTCGCCGCCATCGGCACCGCCGCGCCCGCCGCCGCGGGCTGAGACACCGGCGGCCGCGGGGTCCGACCAGGAGAAATCTCTCGCCTCCGGTGGTACCGTCCGTACGCTGCGCACTGCAGTCTCCTCGTGAAGGGAGAATCCTGTGAGCACCGAGCGGCTGAGTCCACTGGACGCTTCATTCCTGAACGTTGAGGATGACGTCAGCCATATGCACATCGCCTCGGTGGCGATCTTCGAAGGGCCCCAGCCGGCGTTCGTGGACATCGTTGCCATGGTCGACGCCAAGCTCGGGCTCGTCCCGCGCTAAAGCCAGGTGGTGAAGTCGGTCCCCCTCGAATTGGCGCGCCCGGTGTGGGTGGATGACCCGCACTTCGACATCGAGTACCACCTTCGCCACACCGCGTTGCCCGCCCCGGGAAGCGACAGCGAGTTACCGCAAGCTGGTCGGGCGCGTCATGTCCCAACAGCTCGACCGCACCAAGTCGCTCTGGGAGATCTGGGTCGTCGAGGGGCTGGAGGGCGGGCGGTGGGCCATGCTGGTCAAGACGCATCACGCCATGGTCGACGGCGTGTCGGGCACGGACCTGTTGGCGGTGATCATGGATCTCTCCCCGGACGGGGCCCGGCCCGAGGTGGCGGCGTGGTCGCCGCGACCCGCACCCAGCGAGGTCCGGCTTGCACTCGAAGCCGTCGCCAACCTGATGCGCTCGCCCTATGAGCAACTCCGGGCCATCGAGACGTCGACGCGGGCGCTGCAAGCTGGCGCTGTAGCGGCAAGGAGGAGTTCCGGCCCGCGAGGACTCCCGGCGCGAGGGGTGACGTTCAACCTCTCGCCGTGAAGTCGGGCAGCGACGACACTTCTGCCACGAGGTAGGAGCGCAACCCGTTCACGATCATCTGCTCCACCGTGCGCGAGACCAAGAAGACGTGCACCTTGAGGTCGCCCTCAATGGTGATCACGGCCGAATCGGGCCCATTCGACCCTTCGTCGAACCGAAATGCCCCCCGGCAAACCAGCCGGTCAGGGTAGTGGTCGGGCAGAATGGTAAAGTTGCTCCGACGCTCGTCTTGGTGGACCTCGGTGCGGGTGACCCAGGACATCTTCGCCGGATCGACAATCGCCCGGACGGCCGACGACACCGAGCCGGTGAACGTGTAGCGGACGTCAATCCGCATGTCGGGTCCGTCGTGTTCGTGGCTCACCACCTCGACGAGTGAGATGTCGCCAGAGGGTGCTCGCCCCTCATAGAAGGAGGGATCGCCGTACGCGGCGATCGCGGCGTCGGGTGCCACTGCGACGCTCTGGCCGATGGAGAACTTCACTGAGGCTCGGGGCCCGTGGCCGCGTCTGCGCCGACCGGCCGGGTCGACGGGAGGCCGAGCTTGCGGTGATCCCAGCTGACCGTGCGCTCGACGTGCAGCTTCACGGCCACCCGTTTGTGCAGCATCGCTTCGAGGAAGGGCCTCGCCTCCTCGCTGTAGGTGCCGTAATAGCGCTCGAACACGCTGAGGCCCAAGGTCCAGAGCTGGCCGGGGTCGTCGACGATCTCGGCCCGGCCCACCAACTCGACGCCGCGCAACTCCTCGTAGTAGTCGCCGTCTTCGAACAACAGCGTGAGGCGCGGATCGCGGCGGAGGTTCTGCACCTTCTGCGACTTGGCCTTGGTCTCCACGGTGACGCACCCGTCGAGAAACCCGTACCACATGGCTATTGCATGAATGGCCCCGTCCGGACCGAGAGAGCACATCGTCATGGCCCGGCGTTCGGCCAGGAACGCGTCCACTTCCGCCGGCGTCATCCTTATGAGCGCACGCTGGTTGACCCCATGGCCCATGGCTTGTGTCATCCACTACCTCCGCTTTCCATCGAAAAGGGTAACGCCACCGGGCAGAGTCAAAGGAAAGAGTTCATCTCCGTGACACTTCCCGGTTGCAACGGTTTCGCGAGCCGTTCATCTGGGGTCCGTACGGTGATACGTGATGGCGCTGGCTCACAACGACACACATTGCTTCGGGCGCGGGCTCCCCACCCCGCGCTCCCGGAGCCGCCGGCACGATCGGGGCGTCGTGGCCGAGGTCGTGCCACTCTGGCCTGCGCCCCCCTCTCGAGTTCCCAGGCGCACCACAATGAAGGTAAAGTTCACGCAGGTAGTCGCCTCCCTGCGTGCTCAGGCGACGCCGGAGGACACGCCCCCCGGGCCTCCGTCGTCGCCTGCCCCTCTCGTCCTTCTCCCACGCACCCTCGCGGCCGCGCCTGACGACGCGGCCTGATGGATCCCGCCACATGGCCACCACGACGGTGACCAACGGTCGGCAGGTTCCGAGCACGCAAGCGCGAGACAACCGGCCGCTCGTGTTGGTAGTCGACGACGAGGAGTCCTACCGCCAGGCCCTGGCCTCCGGCCTGACCCGGGAGGGCTTTGCCGTCGAGATCGCCGGTGACGGCCATGAGGCCCTGCGCCTCTTTCACCGGGTCCATCCCGACATCGTCCTGCTTGACGTGATGCTGCCCGACCAGTCGGGGATCGAGCTCTGCCAGCAGATGCGGGCCCTCAAGCCTGTGCCCATCATCATGGTGACGGCCCGCGATTCCGA
>ODAK010007599.1_pt1 | contig 10894 bp, 5 predicted proteins | sample 1539591 | NCBI WGS metagenome assembly ODAK01 (sample SAMEA3539303, study PRJEB22396) | soil metagenome | biome: tundra; feature: field; material: soil | place: USA | collected 2010-05 | depth 0.15 m | reverse complement strand
GCCGCAAGCGCCACGAACACCGTCGCTGCGCGGTCGTCTTCGGGCCGGAGGAAGCGGGCGTCACTCTGGCGCAGGCGGCCGGCCTTCGGTCGGCGTCGCTCGAGTCGGACGCCGAGGACTCGCCGGTGGCCTTCATGTTTCCCGGCCAGGGCTCCCAGTACGTCAACATGGGCCTGCGTTTGTACCGGGGCGAGGCGCGGTTCCGCGAGACGGTCGACCGCTGCGCGGCCGCGCTCTCACCCGAGCTCGGATTCGACATCCGCGATCTCCTGTTCCCCGCTCCGGCGGACGCCGAACGGGCGCGCGAATCGCTCAACCGCACCGTCTACACCCAGCCGGCGATCTTCATCGTCTCCTTCGCGCTCGCATCGCTCTACCAGCACTGGGGCATCCAGCCGTCGGCGTTCATCGGTCACAGCATCGGAGAGTTCGTCGCGGCCACGATGGGCGGCGTGATGGAGCTCGAGGATGCCCTGCGGCTCGTGGCTACCCGCGGGAAGCTCATGCAGGGACTGCCTTCCGGCTCGATGCTCTCTGTCCGCATGCCGATGGAGACGCTTGTCGAGCGCCTCCCGGCCGGCGTGGATCTGGCCGCGAACAACAGCCCCCAGCTCTGCGTCGTCGCCGGGCCGACGCCCCTGGTCGTGGCGCTGAGCGAGAAGCTCACGGCCGAAGGAGTGGCGTGCCGGATATTGCATACGTCGCACGCATTTCACTCCTCGATGATGGACCCCGTGGTCGAGCCCTTTCTGCGCGTGGTCGAAGGCGTACGCCTCTCGCCGCCGCGCATTCCGTACGTCTCGACCGTCACGGGAGACTGGATCGAGCCTTCTCAGGCGAGTGATCCCTCCTACTGGGTGCGCCATCTCCGATCGCCCGTCCAGTTCTCGAGAGCCCTCCGAGTCTTGCTCGAGGATAGCGCGCGTGTGCTGCTCGAGTGCGGGCCGCGGCAGACGTCCGCCGCGCTCGCGCTCCAGCACCGCCCCGTCAAGCCCGGGCGGGTGATTGCCGCCATGCCCGACAGCACGGACCCGGACGACGAGCACCCGGCCGCGCTCCTGGCGCTGGGCGCCCTCTGGCTCAACGGCTGCACCGTCGACTGGCGCGCGTTTCACGAGGGCGAGACCCGGCGACGGCGGGCGCTACCCACATATCCTTTCCAGCGAGAGCGCTTCTGGGTCGAGCCTGGAGTCGCTGCGACGCTCGGCCCGGACGGCTCTCGCGCACAAGTAGGCACGGGCGACGCGACCCCGGCCGACCGCGCCGAGACGAACGGCGTGACCGACGGGAGCGACGTGAATACCCGGGCGACCGCGGACGGGACGACGGCCTCGGTCGTCGCGCTCCTGGCGGAGCTGCTGGGGCACGAGATCGAGGACTTCGATGAAAACGGGCGGTTCAACGCCCTGGGGATAGACTCTCTGCTCCTCACGCAGCTTGCGCGCGGGGTCCGCGGGCGCCTCGGCTTCGACGTCACGTTCCGGCAGCTCACCGAACGATACGTGACGACGAAGCTGCTTGCGGACGCCATTCGCGCCAGCCGACCCGCGGTCGCCGCGGCCTCTGCTGCGCCCGCTCCGCAGCGCCCGGTCGCCGAGCGGCCCGCGACGGTCGAGCTCGAGTCCACGCCGGCCAGCTGCGAGGCGGTCCGGCATCTGCCCGTCGCCCCCGTCGCGCCAGCTGTGGTCCGGCGTCCCTACTCGAGCATCGTCCGGGATGCCGGGAGATCGTTGGCGACCGCGTACAAGCTGCGTGATTGCGCTGTCGTCGGAGCAGGAGCGCGCGTCTTGGGGCGGGTTTGGATTCACGGCGAGGGACGCATCGTGATCGGTCAGGGCGTCCTGCTGGACGGCACCCGCGCGCCCATCGAGCTTCACACGGAGCCGGGCGCGGAGCTCGTGATCGGGGACGACGCGATCGTAGAAGGCGGAACATCCATCGAGGCCACGCTCGCCGTGACCATCGGCGCGCGCGCGCACGTCGGGATGTACTGCAAGATGATGGACAATCACTTTCACGCCCTCGTCGAGCGAGACGAGCGCCCGCCTGCGAGGGCCGTCATCGTCGAAGAGGACGTCGAGCTCGGTCCCCACGTCATGCTCGTGGCCGGCGCGCACGTAGGAAGGGGCGCGATCGTCGAGGCGTGGACGGTCGTCGGCCGATCCATCGAACCAAACGCAGTCGCCCGCGGCAACCCCGCCAGGACCAACGGACATGGAGGCATCAATGCACGCTGACGGCAGTCGCGCAGACACGCTGGTCGAGGCGAAGAAGCTACTCTACATGATGTTCACCGATCAGCGGGCGGCGCTGGCGAGGATCCGCCGCGGCGTCGGCATCGTTCGGGCGCACGTCGTGTTCCGGGGAGCCGAGATCGGTTCTCGGGTGAACGCCACAGGGCACGTGCGGGTCGTCGCCGACGGGCGGATTTCGCTCGCACCTCACGTGCAGTTCCTCGGTGGAATGATCCCCTCGGAGGTCATCTGCCGTTCCGGCGGCGTGCTCGTCATCGGCGCGTACACCAGCTTCAACTACGGTGTCGTGATCGACTGCACGACGAGCATCCACGTCGGAGAGCGGTGCCTGTTCGGGTCGATGACCTGTCTTCGCGACTCGGACATGAGGCGGAGCGGTCCGATCCTCGTCGGGGATGACGTCTGGGTGGCGCATGGCGCGTTCATCGAGCCGGGCGTGCGCGTCGGCGCCGGCTCCATCGTGTCGGCAGGGAGCGTCGTGACGGCCGACGTGCCTCCCGACTCCCTCGCCATCGGCAATCCCGCCGAGAGCTTCCCACTCGGCAACGACGTCAAGTCCCTCCGCCAGGGTGCGAGAGCGGAAGCGTGATGCCCGTGTGCACGAGGCCCTCGACGACGGCGAATCGGCCACCCAGTTGCGTCCCAGGCGCGAGTCCGCCCAGCTCGGTTCGGAGCTCCGCGACGAAGGTTCCATCCCGCTCGCTCAGGTCCACGATCGCCGCGTCGTGGAAATCGAAGTAGCGACCGACGAGTCGGTAGAGGCACTTGAACAGGCTCTCCTTGGCAGAGAAGACCACGGTGAGCAGAACGGCCTCGCCGAGCCGGGCGCCCGCAAGGGCCACCATCTCTTCACGCGTCGCGGCCTGCGTGGAGACCGCATCGAGCGCCGACGCGGAGAGCACTCGTTCCGAGTCGAGTCCGACGCCGGCAGCATCCGTCGCTCGCGCGACCGCCGCGGCCGCGAACCCCTCGGCGTGGGTGATGGCGCCGACGACGCCAGCTGGCCATACCGGCGCTCGATCGGCTTCGACCCCGATCGATCCTCCGGACAGCTCGGGCACGAGACGCCGGAGCGCGCGATCTGCGCAGCGCCGCCCGGCCAGGAACTCCAGCTTGCGCTTGGGGACCGCGCGCTCGAGTTGCGCCGGCAGCTCGATGGCCGAGAATCGTTCCTCGTCGCCCGGGGCGAAGCGCACGCACTCGCACGACACGAACGACGGAAACAAGTCCGCGAGGTACACGTCACTCATGCTCGTGGGCCGACCGCATGCGCTCGCTCAAGCGGCGCGCCAGGACGTCGACATCGGGCGGCCGGATCATGCTGAAGTGATCGCCGGATACATCGCAGATGGACAGGCGCCCTCCGGTCATCTCGTTCCAGATGGGGATGGGGTAGCAGTAGTCGGGCGGCCGGACGCCCGCCCGGAAGAAGGTGACGGCGCCCGCGTAGGGCCTCGGCCGGTAGGCGGCGAAGGCCCCCCATGCGAGCTTCTCGAGGTGCGCCATGATCGGGGTGAGCTGCTTGGTCCGCAGCGCGTCGCCCAAGGCCTCGCTGCACGTCGCGTGAAGGCGCGCCTCGATGAAGGCTCTCAAGGCGTCGCGGCCGGCGAGCAGCACCCGCGACCCCGGCCGGCGGAGGTGGAGGGTCGCGTGGTGCAGCTTGCGGAGGACACGGAACCGCCACCGCTCGATCGGGGGCAGGCAGCCATGATGGACGTTGGCGTCGAGCAAGCCGAGAAACACGACCCGCTCGCCCGCCTGTTCGAGCAGGCGCGCCATCTCGAACGCCACGAGCCCTCCGAACGAGTAGCCGGCGATGAGATACGGTCCCTCCGGTTGCTGCCGGCGGAGGTGCTGCACGTAGTCACCGGCCATCTCCTCGACGGTCCGGTGGGCCCGCGAGCGCGGAGCGGGCCCGCGCGCGCACAGCCCGATGACCGGCCGCTCGCCGCGCAGGAGCTGCGCCAACGCGCGTAGCTCGAGGACGTCGCCCGCGAGGCCGTGCACGATGAACAGCGGCCGGCCGTGCACGCGGGCGTTCAGCAGAACGATCGGCGACAAGGGCTTCGTGACTCCGTCGCGGATGGCCGCCGCCATGCCGGCGATGGTCGGTGCGGCGAACAACGTTGACGGGGGCAGCTCCCAGCCAGTCCGCTCCCGGACATCGTTGCAGAGGCGTAGCGCGAGCAGCGAGGTGCCGCCCAGCGCAAAGAAGTTGTCGTCAAGCGCCAGCGGCGCCACGTCGAACGCGTGCTCCCAGGCCGACGTCAGGACGCGCTCCAGCGCCGCGTCCTCGGACGACCGAGTCCCTGCCTCTCCACGGCGGGCCTCCTCCAGCGCGCAGGCGATCTCGCGCAGGCTCTCCGGGTTCCGGAGCGCACCGGCGTTCGCCGCCTCGACGCCGTTCACGGCGTCGCGCGCGGCCCGCTCCGAGCGCTTTCCGCTGTGCGTCACCGGCACCTCGGTCACGCCGAGGATGAGCTCGGGGACGTGCGCCGGAGAACCGCGGCTCGCGAGCTCCTTGCGGATCCGGATCTTCAGCGCGCCGTCCAGGGCGCAACCGGCGCGCGGCACGACGAGCAGCACGAGACGGCTCTGGCCGGGAGCGTCGGGGACCTGCTGCTCGACCGCCAGGCACTCCTGGATCTCCGGGAGCCTCTGCAGGATCCGATAGATCTCCGCCGGGCCGACGCGCATGCCGTGAACGTTGAGAACGCTGTCGGAGCGCCCGTGGATCCGCGCGGTTCCATCATCGCTGAACTCGATCAGATCGCCGTGGGTCCATACACCTGGATTCTGCGTGAAGTAGGCTTCGTGGAAGCGCTCTGTTCGTCGATCTCCGTAGAAGCCGAGCGGTCGCGAAGGGAACGGGTTCCGGCACACGAGCTCGCCGATCGAATTCGACGTCGCGCCGTCGATTGGCAGGGCCTGCACGTCCAGCCCGAGGCTGCGGCACTGGCACTCACCCCGAAGGACCGGCAGGTTCGGGTTGCCGAGGACGAAGCAGCCGATGATGTCGGTGCCGCCGGAGATCGACTGGAGCGGCAGCCGTCCGACGTTCTCCCTCACGCAGTCGTACGCGTGATCGTGCAGGATGGATCCTGTCGACATGATCACGCGGAGCCGATCGAGTCCCAACTCCCGCGCGGGCGAGAAGCCGGCATCCTCGCACATCTGAAGATACGCCGGGCTCGTGCCGAAGGCGGTGACACCCTCCTCCGACACCACGCGCCAGAGGACGGATGGATCCCCGACGGCGCCGGAGTAGAGAACGATCTCGGCTCCGGTCGCCAGCGCGGAGAGCTGCCAGTTCCACATCATCCACGAGCAAGAGGTGTGGAAGAACAGCTTGTCGTCGGGACGCATGTCGCCGTGGAGCCGGTGCTCCTTGACGTGCTCGAGGAGCGTGCCGCCCGCGCCGTGGATGATGCACTTCGGCGGACCGGTCGTCCCCGACGAGAACAGGATGAACAGCGGCTGGTTGAACGGGAAGCGGCGCCACTCGGTCGGACCCTCGACCTCCGCGGGCGGGCTCACGAGCGCCGAAAGGGCATGGACTGGGACGCCGAGATCCGGTGGGACCGGCCCGTCGTCGAGCGTGATGATCGCCTTCAACGAGGGGAGGCCGCGCACGACCTCGGAGATGCGCCGAGAGAGCGGCGAAGGCGCCCCCGGATCGAGGTCGCGCAGGTGGCACATCAGGATGGACGGCTCGAGCTGGCCAAACCTCGCGACGATGGAGAACGCCCCCATGTCGGGCGACGCGGTCGATAGACTGGCCCCTACCGCCGCCACGCCCAGCCCTGCGATCACCGCCGATGCGTCGTTGTGCGCGACGGCGACGATGCGGTCCCCAGGCACCACACCGAGCGCGTCGAGCGATGTCGAGAGGCGCGCCACGCGATCGCGGAGCTCGCGCCGCGTCAGCCGCTCGCGCCGGCCGGCCCCGTCCCGCGCGGTCAGCGCCGGCCGATCGCCGTCGAGCTCCGCGTCGATGCGCAGGAGGTTCTCGACGTAGCTGAGCCGCACGTTCGGGAAGAAGGACGCGGTCTCGCAGACGTCCCCCGCGCAGACCGGATCCGCCGGCCCCTCGTGAATCAGTGCGCTCCACCGGAGGAACAGTCCCCAGAAGCGCCGGAACTCGCTGACGGTGAACAGGTGAAACGAGGCGTGGTCGACGAAGCGCTGCCCGGTCTCGGCCTCGCAGAAGCGGGTGAACTCGGTCATCTGCGAGCCCGCGATGGTCGCGGGCGACGGCACGTGACTCACGTGACTGGGCAGGTGCACCGGAGCGAGGGTCGAACGGGTCGACTCGATTATCATGGCGGTCTGGTCTCGAGTTGCGCTTGGACGGCGACTCTCCTTCGGAGCGAGGTTGGTCACGGGACCGGCGTGACGAAGATCCCGGCGTTCGGCCCGGCCTGCGCCGACCACGAGTACACGATGAAGTCTCTCGCCGGGGAGAGCGCCATGACGGCGTCGGCGCCTGCCACGATCGTCGTCGGCGCCCCTGCCTGCGACAGGTCCACCGACTCGATGTCGGCTCTTCCGAAGCGCAGGCCGCCGGTCGCGACGTAGTGGTCGAGGAAGACCACCTTGGCGCCCGTCGTGCTCACGTCGGACCACGCGCTCGCTCCGAGGACGCGCGGAGTGCCGCCATCGACGGACACCGCGTTCAACGTACCGATGTGCGACTGGGGGTCGATGCCGGTCGAGTAGAGCGCGTAGTTGGAGTCCGTCGTGAAGCCATCCCCGTTCACGGCGCCGGTCTGGGCGGTCCACAGGGCGACCGGCGTGCTCGGCGCGACCGCCGAGGCGAGGTAGACGCCCGCGCCCGTTGGACCGAAGTCCTGGAAGAAGAGTACGGACGCCTCGTTCGGCGACAGTCCGTAGAAGCCGCCGAACGTCGGCACGAGCGTTACGGGCGCCGGAGCCGTGATCGCGGACCGGCGGAGGGCATGGGACGTCGTACTGTAGATGGCCGTCTTTCCCCCGTTCATGAGTTGCCCGAGGAACCCTGACGCGTCGATCGTCGCAAGCGGTCCCCCTCCGATCGGCGCCACGAACACGCCGCCGCCGGTCGACACCAGCACCACGCTCGCCGCGGAATCGACCGACCAGAGGTTGGCAGCTCCGGTCGCCAGGTCGGTCCGCGTCCACGCGGGCGATCGGAAGGAGCTGATCGTGGAGGACGGACCGGGACCGCGTGGGACGTCGCAGTGCGAGGCCAGCGCGTACGATCCCGCGAAGCCGAGCTGCGGAGAACACCCGTTGAGCTGCTGGTTCCCGAGAAGCTTCGCCGCGCTCGCGCCGTCGCTCCCCGCCACGTAGACGTCGCCCGTCTGGCCCCCCGGGTCGACCTGGTCCAGATAGAGGATCTGACTCCCGTCCGTCGACGCCGCGGCGACGAGCCCCAGGGAGGCCGACGACACGGAGTGGCTTCCCTTCGCGGACGACCAGACGGAGAGCGCTCCCACATTCGTCGCGTTGACGCCCGACCAGACGAACACGACTGGGCCGTCGCCCGTCACCCAGAAAGTGCCCCCGAGGGACGCGATGTGCTGCGCGCTCCCTCCGCTGAGGGGCACAGCGTAGAGCTCCCCGGCGGCGTCGTCGGAGTAGACGACGAACCCGTCACTCGTCACCTGCCGTACCGACAGGGAGTCACCCGCCTGCAGCATGCCGCCTTCGGGGGGCGCAGCGTCGAGGAACGCCGTGCTGCCGGCGTCGTCGCCGGCGCCTCCCTCCGAACCGTCGGCCCCGGCGGCCGCGTCCGGAACGCCGCTCGCGGGGCTCGCCTGGCTGGAGCAGCCGCACGCGAGGAGACACGTCAAAGTCAGCGCGGCAGCGGCCCCTGCGCGCCCGACGGCTCCTCCCCCGAAGGCCATCACCCATTCGCGACGCGGAACAGCTTGGTGCTTCATGGCATCTCCTGTAGCGGCCCCCACCTTGCCGCGCGCGCGGCATCAGCATGATGAGGGCCGTGAAGGCGGGCGTAGACAGACTGCTAGAGCAGGATGCGGACCAGCGACCAAACCTTGCGAGATCGGCCCCGAGACCTCGGTATACGTCGAGGAGAGAAGGAACTAACGAGCGCCCGCTCACGCAAATGGTTCACGAGGCACGCAAGGCGCGCGCGGGAGCTACGTCCGGCGAGGAGTCCTCTCCGCCGTAACTCCGGCAAAAGTCCGGGTGAAGCAGGCGGCGCGAATGATGCACCGGCCGCGCTTCCAATGGCACCACTCCCGTCGCTGCAGGCTCTCCCTGGTCGCTCCCGCGATGATGGCTTCCTCTCCGAGGCGGTCGGTCTCGTCGCCACCAAGCGACAGATCGCTGTCGTTCGAACGCTCGCTGACGAGCTCGAGCGTTGCCTCCAGCGCGGAGGCACTTTCGAGATGCTCCGCGAGCAACTCGTCCACGAGCTGGCGCGGCTCGGCTCCTGCAGCCTCGAGACCGCGGCGGCGATCGCGGGGGAGCGCCCAGACGCTGACCGACCGAGCGGCGTCCACCCTGTCGCCCTCACGACTACCTAGACACCCCCTCCGCAGGCCCCCGACTATTGCGGTTCATGCCCGAGGCCCCGAGTACGCCTGTGGTCCGTCGTGTAGAGGACGACCGCACCGGAACCGATCGCGCCTCTCTCCGGCGCGCGTTCCTCGACCACCTTCTCTACTCAAAGTCGCGCACGAAGGACCAGTCGACGTTGCACGACAGGTACGTGGCGCTCGCGCTGCTCGTGCGGGATCGCCTGGTCTTCCGGTGGGCCCAGACGCAGAACGAGTACTACCAACGCGACGCGAAGCGCATCTATTACCTGTCGGCCGAGTTCCTCCTCGGGCGCGCCCTCGCGAACAACCTCATCGCCCTGAACCTCTACGACGACGTGCGTGCCGTCCTCGAGGAGCTCGGCATCGAGCTCGCCGACCTGCTCGAAGCCGAGCCCGATGCCGGGCTAGGCAACGGGGGCCTCGGGCGCCTCGCAGCGTGCTTCCTCGACTCGATGGCGACGCTGGGCCTTCCCGGCTACGGCTACGGCATCCGCTACCAGTTCGGCATCTTCGAGCAGGAGATCCGGGACGGGCACCAGGTGGAGCGCCCCGACGCGTGGCTGCGCCACGGTGACCCCTGGTCCATCGTGCGCCCCGAATACTCGGTGCGCGTGGGCTTCGGCGGTTCCGTCCTCGAAGGGATCGACGCGGAAGGAAAGTACCGCGCTCGCTGGGTCGACAAGACGCACGTGATCGGCGTTCCGTATGACACGCCCATCGCAGGCTATGGCAATGGCACGGTGAACACGCTTCGCCTTTGGGAAGCGCACGCCGACACCGAGCTCGATCTCCAGGTGTTCAACGACGGCGACTACGTGCACGCCGTCGAGGAGAAGACCCAGTCCGAGGTGATCTCGAAGGTCCTCTACCCGAACGACAATCACCAGACGGGCCGCGATCTGCGCCTGAAGCAGCACTACTTCTTCGTCGCCTGCGCCATCCAGGACATCGTTCGCCGCTACATGAAGCACCACACAAACTTCGACGGGTTCGCGGACAAGAACGCGATCCAGCTCAACGACACGCACCCATCCATCGCCGTCCCCGAGCTCATGCGTGTACTCGTGGACGATCACGGCGTCGCCTGGGAAGAGGCCTGGGAGATCGTGAACGCCTCGCTCGGCTACACGAACCACACGCTCCTGGGTGAGGCGCTGGAGCGCTGGCCCGTCGCGATGTTCGAGCGCCTTCTCCCGCGACACCTCCAGATCATCTACGAGATCAACCGGCGCTTCTTGAACCGCGTGGCCGCGAGGTACCCAGGCGACCTGGGGAGGGTGCAGCGCCTGTCGCTGATCGAGGAGGTGGGCGAGAAGAAGGTGCGCATGGCCCACCTCGCCGTCGTCGGATCCCACTCCGTCAACGGCGTCGCGCAGCTCCACACCGACCTCCTGAAGAAGGAGGTCTTCCGGGAGTTCGCCGAGCTCTACCCCGAGCGCTTCAGCAACAAGACGAACGGTGTCACGCCGCGCCGCTGGCTCCTCCAGTGCAACCCGCGCCTCGCGAAGGCGATTACGCAGGCGATCGGGCCAGGGTGGACGCGCGACCTCGACCGACTCGAGCTCCTCGCTCCCCTCGCGGAGGACGCCGCCTTCGTTGAGCAGATCGGCGCGATCAAGCTTGCCAACAAGAAGGACTTCGCCGCGTACGCGCGCGAGCGCTACGGCCTCACGCTCGATCCGTCGTCGCTCTTCGACGTCCAGGTCAAGCGCCTACACGAGTACAAACGCCAGCTCCTCAACGCGCTCCACGTCGTCCGTCTCTACCTCGACACGAGGAGCGATCCGGCGGCGGTCCGCGTGCCTCGCACCATCCTCTTCGCCGCGAAGGCTGCGCCGGGGTACCGCACGGCGAAGCTCATCATCAAGCTCATCAACTCGATCGCCGCGACGGTCAACAGCGACGCGCGCGTCGGCTCGTGCCTCAAGGTCGCCTTCCTTCCCGACTACAAGGTGTCCCTCGCCGAGCGCATCGTTCCCGCGTCGGACCTGTCGGAGCAGATCTCCACGGCCGGCAAGGAGGCGTCCGGCACCGGCAACATGAAGTTCGCGATGAACGGGGCGCTCACCATCGGCACGCTCGATGGCGCGA
>ODAK010007598.1_pt1 | contig 10894 bp, 8 predicted proteins | sample 1539591 | NCBI WGS metagenome assembly ODAK01 (sample SAMEA3539303, study PRJEB22396) | soil metagenome | biome: tundra; feature: field; material: soil | place: USA | collected 2010-05 | depth 0.15 m | reverse complement strand
AGTAGGTGCCGAAGTAGGCGGGGTAGGTTTTAGGCACGCGGACGACGTGGGCGTCCGAGACGTCGGCGGCTTCGAGGATGCCGATTTTGGCGACTTCGGCGATGGCGAACTGCTTGAGGTCGTCGTCGGCCATCTTCCAGAGGTCGTCGGTGTCGTAGCAGAAGTATTCGAGGCCGATCCAGACCTTGGAGGGGTCGCCGACCAGGTAGGGGCTCCAGTTGTTGAAAATTTGTAACCGTCCGAGGAGCACATCCGGCTCCTGGATGTAGATCCAGGTGTCCTTGAGCAGGCCGCCGTCGGGCTCACGAACCTTCATGCGGTCGGCGAGCAGGCCGACGGTGATGAAGTCGCGATACTGCAGGCCGTCCGAGACCTCGAGCACGCCGGCGGGGATGGGCGTGCGCATGGCGCGGAAGAGTTCGCGCATGGGCATGGTGGAGAAAAAGTAGTCGCCGGCAAAGGTGCGGCGCTCGCCGGAGGGGTTGACCGCGCCGATGGAGGCGACCACGGTTTCGCTGCCGGGAGCGAAGTTGACGGCGTCCACCTTCCACTGCATGTGGATCTCGCCGCCCTTCTGGCGGATGAGATCGGCGACGTGCTCCCAGAGCTGGCCGGGGCCGAACTTGGGATACATGAAGCGCTCGATGAGCGAGGTGTCGGTGCCCTTCTGGGCGAGGTCGCCTTCTTTTTTGGCGCTGAAGATTTTTTTGAGGAAGTGCTTGACGGCGGTGGTGAGCGAGAGGCCCTTGATGCGCTGGGCGCCCCACTCGGCGGAGATTTCGTGGCAGGGCGTGCCCCAGACTTTTTCGGTGTAGCTCTTGAAGAAGGTGAGGTAGAGCTCGCGGCCGAAGCGGTTGATGAGGAAGTCTTCGAGGCTTTTTTCGGGCTTGATCTGGTGGATGCGCGACCACATGTAGCTGGTGCCGACGCGGGCCATCCGCACCAGGCCGAGGTTCTGGATGGTGTTGGCGGTGAGGGTGATGGGATAGTCGAAGAACCTGCGCAGATAGTAGATGCGGCTGCGGCGCGGGCGGATGAGCATGACCAGGTCGGGGTTGGCGGGCTCGGGAACGGAGACGGTTTCGGCAACGTCGGCGGCAGAGTCTCGCTGGGGCTCGGTGTCCTCGTTGTCGGCGTCGGTGAGCAGGGGGCCGAGGCCGCGCAGGGGAGGCTCCTCCTGCAGGTGCGCGGGGACGGTGACGACGCGCTTCTTGCCCTGGTAGCTGATCTCGACGGGGGCAGGTTTCTGGTCGGGGGCCTCGGGGGCGGCGTCGGAACCGGGCACGGATGCGGCGGGCGGCATCAGGTCCATCCACCACTGCATGACGCGGTCGGACTTGGAGAAGAAGCGGTGGCCGCCGATGTCCATGCGGTTGCCCTTGTAGCGAACGGTGCGGGAGATGCCGCCGATCTCGTCGCTGGCTTCGAGGATTATGGGGACAATATCCGAACGGCGGAGGAGTTCGAGGCCGGCCGTGAGGCCTGCGGGACCGGCGCCTATGATGATTGCCTTCTTTGCCATTCGACGTGAAGTCTCCCCAAATCACCGGGTTGGTCCGGCATACCCCATTCGACCACAAAAGGCCGCGTTCCGACCCCGGGCTGGGGCAGTGTCTTGCTGCGGGTTCCCGCGGAGTATCGCGCTGGCGGTTGCCCGCAAATAGAATCAGCGCCCGGGAAGAAAAGTCTGCGGTGGGAAGAGTAGAATTTCCTTGTGACTCTGCCGGACCGCGGCGCCTGCACCAAGAGACCACCGCAACCGATTGAAGGTTGACACGCGGAGCGGCAAGGCAGAGAATACTCGCCACTCGGAGGTGTGTATGCGCCTGCCCGTTTCGGCTCACCCGCTACGAACAAGAACGCAGTTTGCCCGCGCCGGCGCGCTGGCTTTGCTGTGCCTGTTCGCGGTTGCGTGGCGTTCTCCGCGGGTCGTCGCGCAGGACCAGCCCGTGACTGCGACGGCAAGAGAGCGCATGCACGAGTCGGAGCAGTGGGCGCAGATCGAGCCCCACCTGCCGGACCCGGCTACCGCGACGCCGCAGACGCTGGAGATGCAGGCCGACATTCTGCGCGCCAGGCGCTTTCCGGAAGACGCAATGGACTACTACCGGTACGCGCTCGCGCGCGGCGGCAACATGGCGGGCCTGACCAACAAGCTGGGCCTGGCCGAGCTGGAGATGAGCAATATTCAACTGGCGCGGCTCTACTTCCAGAAGGCGGTGAAGCTGGACCGCAAGAACGCCGATGCATGGAACAACCTGGGCGCGGCGGAGTTTGTGGATGGCAACGATACCAGCGCCCTCTCCGACTACAAGCGGGCGGTGAAGTTGAACAAGCACAAGGCTGTCTTCCACGCCAACCTGGCCAGCGCGTACTTCTCCACCAAGGACTATCACGGGGCGCGGCGCGAGATTGCGATGGCCCTGGAGCTGGATCCGGAGGTCTTCGAGCAAACGGGCACCGGAGGCGTGGCCGCGCACGTGCTTTCGTCGCGGGACCTGGCACAGTTCTCCTTTGAGATGGCGAAGATGTATGCGCGGTCCGGCATGACGGATCAGATGCTGCACGCGCTGGCGAAGGCGGCCGAAGCAGGCATGGATGTGCAGATCGAGATGCGGCACGATCCGGTGCTGGCACACTTCGAGATGGACCCGCGGGTGGTGGTGCTGGTGCACAATGCGCAGGTGCTGCGGGGCAGCCGCCCAGCCACGGTGAGCACGGCAAGTCCGGCCGCGGCAAAGCCTCCCCTGATGGAATAGACGGGCGCGGACGGATCCGGAGCGCGAGCGATGGGTGTGCGTTCGCGGCGGCGCGGCGGCGCGGAAGAGGAAAGAATCGGACATGGCAAACTTGACCCTGGTGTATGGAATGCGGTTGTTGCCGGCGGATGAGGTGGTGTCGGTGGGCGAGGCCCCAGTGGCCTTGAAGAACGGCAACGAAGCCCACGTGACCATGCATGTGCTGGAGGGAAGCCGCGAGCAGATCGAGACGCAACTGCGCCTGAGCATCGAGGCGTTCTTCGACTTCTACCCCGAGATCTGAGGTACTTCGTACCGTCCTCGACGCTTCGCGTGAAGACAGAGACCGAATCCTTCGGGAAATGACAAAACACTTCGTGCCGTCCTCGACGCTTCGCGTAAGGACAGAAGCAGATTCCCTTCGGGGATGACGAGTCTGCGACCCAGGCTGGCGATATAGCTGCACGCGCGCGCCGGTCGGGGTTTGAGTTTCCCAAATCGGGAAAACGAGAGGTCCGGGGCGAAGAAGATGTGCGCGCTCCTGCCACTCCTTGACGAGAATCAAGGAGACGCGGGAGATGTGCGATGCGATCGGTAAAGTGGATGGTCTGCGTGCTGGCTTTGCTGCTGGCGGCGAACGGCGGGCGCGCACAGACGCTCACGGAAGCCGCGGCCGAGACGGCCCCCCAGACGATTGAAGCCGCGCTGCACGCGATGGCGCAGCAGGCCGCGGTGATTTTTGCGGGCCAGGTGGTTGCGGTGCGCCGGCAAGACGGAGTGAATGGCGCGACCGGCGTGGTGGAGATCGACTTTGCCGTGGACGACGCGGTCCGCGGCGTGAGCGGCAGCGCGTACCTGCTGCGGGAGTGGGCAGGGCTGTGGACCGGCGGCGACCAGCCGTTCCGTGTGGGCCAGCGCTTCCTGATATTGCTGCACGCGCCCAGCGCGGCGGGGTTGAGCTCTCCTGTCGGCGGCATGGATGGCGCGATTCCGATCCGCGGCAGCGTGCTGGCGGGGTTGCAGGCCGGGCGCCTGGCAGGAAACGCCGCACCGGCCGACGGCCGCACGGTTGACCTGCGCTGGGTCGCGACCCGTGTGGTCCGGCCGGTCTGGTACCTTCCGGAGCCGGTCCATCCCACCACGCTGCCCGGAGGTGTGCATGCCGAGGCAATCGCCGCCGCGCCCGCACCGGGACCCGACGCCGGCGCCAATTCGCAGGCCAACAATCCGGCAAGCGTTTTGCCTGCGGACGCGGCGATCGCTCCAGCGGCCCAGAATGCTGCCTATGCAACCGTGATGGCGCTGCTGCGAAGCTGGGAGAAGGCTGGCGATGCGGCGCATTGAGGCAAGGGCGCGGGTCGTACTCGCCGCGGCGCTGGCGGCATTGCTTGCGCCGGCATGGGCTGAGGCGCCGCGGTGGATCACCGGCCCGCCGTACTTCACCGCGGCCAGCGGCAATCCGGTGGTGTGGTACACCACGACTCCGTTCTACTTCACCGATCCGGGCGACCTGAGCGCGAATGTCAACCACGCGGCGGCCGATGCGCTGGTGGCGGCGGCTGCCGGTGTGTGGAATGTGCCGACCTCCGCCATGGAGGTGGCGTACGGCGGCGCGCTGGCGGAGCATGTGAGCGCGGCCAACTCGTACCTAAGCGGCAGCGGCCCGGTCTTTCCCGGGGATGTCGAGAGCGCCAACTACGCAGCCATCCAGATCGCCGTGATCTACGACAGCGACGGCTCCGTGACCGACATGCTGCTGGGCGGCGGGGCCAGCAGTCCGGCAGAGTGCCGGCAGAACGCGGTGACCGAGAGCGTCGATTCCATTGCACCCGCGGGATTGATCCAGCACGCGATCCTGGTGCTGAACGGCCGCTGCACCGGGCCCGCGCCGGAACAGCAATTCGAGATGCAGTACCAGTTGGAGCGGGCTTTTGGGCGGGTGCTGGGCGTGGGCTGGTCGCAGACCAACGACAACGTCTTCACCACCACTCCGCAGCCGACCACCGCGCAGGCTCTGCACTGGCCGATCATGCACCCGATCGACATTGTGTGCGGCCCGTACACCTACCAGTGCCTGCCCCAGCCCTTCACCCTGCGCGACGACGATGTCGGGGCCATCAGCATGCTGTACCCGATGGCGGCGACGCCTGCCGCGCCGGGCAAGATATGGAGCTACCAGCAGGCCAGCAAGGCGTACGGCACGGTGAGCTTTCCCACGGGCCAGGGGATGCAGGGAGTGAATGTTGTGCTGGAGCGGCAGCAGGGCGGCGCCGCCACTCCCGAGGGCTTCGAGGATGTCTCGTCGGTGAGCGGGTTCCTGTTTCAGCAGAATGCGGGAAACCCGGTCACCGGGCCCGCTTCCGGAATGGCCGCGAGCATGGGCTCGCCGGACGAACAGTGGGAGGGCTATTACAGCTTCGGATGGATTCCCGACATCGATCCTGCGGGCTCGAGCAATGGCCCGATGCTGGGGGTGCTGCAAACGGAGGCGGTGAACCCGCTGTATGTCGAGACCCATTCGGTAGGGCCGTACGTGGCGGAGAGCGTGGCGCCGTCCGGGAGTTCGCCGAGCCAGAGCACTGGCGCTCCGCTTGGCGTGTATCGGAACAGCGGGAGCGCAGTCGAGATCGACTTCGCGCCGCAGAATGCTGCGAGCAACTGCTCGACCGGCGGCGACGGCACGGAGACGGCGCCCGCGCCGGTTGCGCCGGGCGGGTGGTGGACCGGCGTGCTGTGCGGGCATGGGCATACGGCGTGGTCCAGCTTCACGGCACGGGCGGCGCGCACGGCGACGCTGGAAGTGACGGCCCTGGACGAGAGCGGGCTGGCAACCACCGCGAAGGCCATGCCGCTGATCGGCGCGTGGGCGGCGACGGATGCGACCGGAACCCTGCCCACGGTGGCGGCGACTCCGTCGGCATTCAATACCATCTCGCTGGGAATGACCGCGGTGGGCATGGCCAATTCGCAAGCGGGGGCGCAGGCGGAGGGGGTGCGGTTGGTGCTCGCGGATGCGCGCGGCGACGGGCGGCCTGACTTCGCGTACCAGGCGCGCGTGCTGTATGCAGACTCGATCCAGCCGGCGGTCACCGGCACCAACGGCGGACAGATCGCGATTGGCGGGATGGGCTTTCGCGCGGGCAATGCGGTGACGGTGAACGGCGTGGCGGCGGCGGTGGAGAGTTGGACGGCAACGACGATCATGGCCCTCGCGCCGCCGGAGAGCGCGTTCGCCGCGAATCCCGCTGGTCCGGTGGATGTCGCGGTGGTCGATCTCTCGACCCACGGGACGACGGTGATGAGCGGTGCGCTGACTTACAGTGCTGCCGCTGCGCCGGACCTGATGACGCTGGTGTCCGCGCCCTCGGGCACGGTGCTGGTGGGCGCGGCAACCCTGTTTGCGGTGCGCGTGGTTCTGGGCGATGGCGTGACGCCGGTGGTGGGACTGGCGGTGACGTTTTCCGTCAGCTCCGGTCCCGCTGGTTCGGGTTCAGCCCAGTTAGCGGCGTGCCCGGCTTCGCCCTGCGTGGTGCCGACCGATGCGACCGGGTTGGCTGCGACGACGGTGACGGCTACGGCGTTCGGCATGGTAACGGTGCAGGCGGCAGCGGTGGGCGCGGTCGAGACGGCAACCTTCAGCGCAGTGACGCGCAACATTACGGCGGTGCAGCCGGTGGAATATATAGCTGCGGGAGCGACGGTCGCGTGGACCCCGCAGGTGAGCGTCGTCGAGAACGGCGCGGCGGCGGCGGGAACGGCGGTCGCATGGGCCTCGTCCGCGGGCATGGTGGTGTCGCCGGCAATGAGTGTAGCCGGGCCGCTCGGCGTGGCGCAGGCGACGGCGGTCGCGGGGCCGCTGGCGGCGGGTGCGCAGGCAACCGGCCAGGCCTGTGCGTGGACGAACCTCTGCGCAAGCTTTGCCGCGGTGGGGGCCGATCCTTCGGCGTGGCGGCTGGCGGTGGTCAGCGGTGCAGGGCAGTCGGTTGCGTCGCCGGGGACGTTCGCGCCGGTGGTGCTGCTGGTGACGGATGCGAGCGGCGATCCCGTTGCCGGAGCGCCGGTATCCATCTATCAGACCGTAGATGCGGCGGAGATGGCGTGCCCGGCGCATGGTCCGTGCCCGATTGCGCCGGTGCTGGGCGCGTCGACGGCGACCGCAGTCTCCGACGCGAACGGGTTGGTCAGCGTCGTGCCGATGCAGATCGCGGGCGTTGCCGAGGTGACGAATGTCGCCGTGGCAACCGGAACGCAGGGCTTCGCTTCCTTGTCCATCGAACAGGGGCCGTAAGAGATTTGCTTGTCCTTCACTCCCACATCGGTCTCCAACTGACGTCGTACACTTATCGCGGCGAATTGGAGGCCCATCGCATGGTCGTGCGCAGCGCAGTTGCAAAGCACTTCAACCGCGGATTGGCCCTTCTTACAGTCTTCGTGCTCGCCACATTTACTGCTGTCGCACAAGTGGCCGCGCCCGCCGCGCCGGACTTCGATCGAACCTGCGCCGCACCTGCACCCGCCGATGATCCTACCCACGGCATCACCTTCGACGCCGTCTCAATCCGGCCCATCGAGCCGTATGGCGGGCATTTGACGAACCCGCCTGACGGTGACGGCATCACCATCAAAAACTACAACCTCGACGACATCATTCGATGGAATTTCAACCTGGGCTTTGCATGGAGGGATGACCAACTCCAGGGAACCCCAAAATGGTATTCAACCGACGAATTCGTCATCCAGGCCAGGGTGGCCGACTCCGATGTAGCCGCCTGGCAGAAGCTGGACGATGCGGCCCGCCGACTCGTCTTCCGCAAGGTCCTCGTCGAGCGGTTCAAGCTGGCCTGCCACTTTGTAGATGTAGACCAGCCTGTCTACAACTTGGTCATCGCCAAAGGCGGCCTGAAGATGAAGGAGGCCACGCCGGATGACATCAAGAGGTTCACCGGTACATTCTGCATTCTTCCGGACTACTTCGGAGTGAAGGTCTGCCTGCTCGGCAAACCCGGCTCAGAACTCGGCTCGGATGGATTGGGCTTTCCGGATATATCCATGAAGACCTTTGCAGACCAATACCTTACCAAAAGCACCGGTCGCACAGTTCTCGACCAGACCGGCCTCACGGCTGCCTATACCTTTACCCTGAATTCCGCGTCGCTGCAGACCACAGCCAGTACCGACGACACCGGCTCTGCGACAGAACCTGGGCCGCCATCCATCTTCACCGCGCTCCTGGAGCAACTCGGCCTGAAGCTTGAACCCGGCAGGGGACCCGTTCCCGTCCTCGTTATCGACCACATTGAACACCCCACCCAAAACTAGATCTGCCCGGACGTTATATCTTGGATAAGGAAGCGTTGCGACGGAAACACCGCCTGGAGCGCCCGGATATTGCTTTGCGAGAATGCGCTAAGCACTTGTGGTCGCCGCGCGCGGCGCGAGCCGCACCCGGCTTCCGCCCCAGCGAGCGAGCCGGGTGCCCGATTTCCGCCCCGGCGAATAAGCTCGCCGGGGACCAGAACTGGAGACGAATGCCAAGGATGAAGATGAAGATTGCAGTGCTGCTGGCGGCGTGTCTGCTGCCCGCAGCCACACGAAGCGCGCAGGCGCAGACCAGGATCGGCCCGGCCGCGCCCGTCACCTACGACAACAAATATGAGGTGTACGGCGGGCTGAACTACATGAACTTCAAGGCCGGCGAGAACCTGCCCAAGCGCATGAACCTGGGCGGCGGCGAGTTCGAGGGCACCTGGTGGGTGACGCCGAAGCTGGGTATCGCGGCCGAGTATCGCGGGGAGGCAGGCACCACGCAGGTGTTCCCCAACGCGGAGTCGTACGGCATTCACCGTCCGCTGGTGTATATGAATATGGCGCTGGGCGGGGTCGAGTATCGCGGGCCGAAGAACCAGCACGCGGCCATCGACTTCCACGCGTATGGCGGCATCGCGAGCGGCGTCTTCGACGCTGGGACAGCCGGGGCCAGCGCGAATGGTGGCGGGCCGCTGCCAGGCACCAGCCCATCTACCAACGCGATCATTGTGGGGCTGTACCCCGACCACACGGCGCCGATCTTTGCGCTGGGCGGCAGCATCGACTTCAACCGGTCGAAGAACTGGGCGATTCGGCTGTCGCCGGACCTGATCCTGGAACACTTTGGCAATGAGACACGGGAGTTCTTCTCGATCTCCGGTGGGATTGTGTACCGGTTGCCCACAAAGAAGAAGTAGTAGCAGGCAGCGTTTGCCGGCGGAACCGGCAAATACGGGGATTTTGGCTACGCCAGAATGACGGCGTTTGCGAGGCAGGCTGAGATGGAAGCGATGAGAGATGTGTTGCGCGGTACGCTGGCCGAGAGCCTGCGCGGCATTGGCGAAGAGGACCGGCTGGCAGCGGCATGGACGGTCGCTTGCGGCTGCGCGATGGCCGACCATGGACGCGTGGTGAGCTATGACGCGGGCGTGGTGCGGATCGAGGTGGCCGATGCGGTGTGGCTGCGCCAGATGATCTCGCTCGGCAGCGTGCTGGAGCGCGAGCTGGCGAGGATTGCGGGCTTGCCGGTGAAGGGCATCGAGTTTGAACTGGAGAAGAAACTTAACACCGATCTGCACCGAGGCCACCGATTGAAGAACCGGAAGAGAATTTGAATCGGTGACATCGGCGTCACTCGGCGTTAAGCCTTTATCTGTCTAATGAGGGTCGAGCAGTATGGCGGAAGCTGGAAGCGTAACCGAGCAGGATGTGCTGCGCGTGGCGGAGCTGGCGAACCTGGACCTGACCGCCGAGGAGGTGCCGCGCATGCAGCGCGACCTGAACGCGATCCTGGGTCACGTCACGCAGTTGAACGAAGTGGACACGAAGGGCGTCCCCGCGATGGCCCAAGTAGGCGAGATGCTGGGCGTGGAGCCGGAACTGGCGGGCGCGACGCTGCGGGCGGATGAGCTGCGGCCATCGCTGGACCGCAAGGCGGTGATGGCGGCGGCGCCGGAGAGCGATGGGCGATTCTTCAAGGTGCCGAAGGTGATTGAGAGATAGTTGTCAGTTCTCAGTTGTCAGTTGACAGGAAAAACGGAGACGGGTGTGGGTACGGCGACGATTCAAGAGGTTCGGGCAGCGATTGCGGGCGGAACGGCGACGGCAACGGCGGTGGCCGAACAGCATTACGCAAGAATTGCGGCCGAGGATGGGCCGGGTGGGAAGAACATCCACAGCTTTCTGGCGCTGAGCAAAGAGCGCGCGCTCGAGCAGGCGGCGAAGATCGACGCGATGGCGGCGAAGGGCGAGGCGCTGCCGGCGCTGGCGGGAGTTCCGGTGGGCATCAAGGACGTGTTGGCGATGCAGGGCTCTCCGGCGACCGCGGGATCGAAGATCCTGGAAGGCTACATGCCGCCGTACGATGCGACCGCGGTCGAGCGGCTGGAGGCGGCGGGCGCGGTGCTGCTGGGCAAGCTGAACTGCGACGAGTTCGCGATGGGCTCGTCGAATGAGAACTCGGCCTATGGGCCGGTGCTGAATCCACGGGCGCTGGACCGCGTGCCGGGCGGATCGAGCGGCGGGTCGGCCGCGGCGGTCGCGGCGGGCTTCGCCGTGGCGACGCTGGGCTCGGACACGGGCGGATCAATTCGTCAACCTGCCGCGTTCTGCGGTGTGGTGGGCGTGCTGCCCACCTACGGGCGCGTCTCGCGCTACGGGCTGATCGCGTTTGCGTCGTCACTGGACCGGGTGGGGCCGTTTGCGACCAACGTGCGCGATGCGGCGACCATGTTGAGCGTGCTCGCCGGGACGGACGTAATGGACGCAACCAGCTCCGACCGGCCGGTGGGCGACTACGTGGGCGCGCTGGAGAAGCCGGTTGCTGGACTGCGCATCGGCGTGCCGGCCGAGTACTTCGGCGAGGGGCTGGATGCGGAGATTCGCTCGGGCGTTGAGAAGGCGCTGGACGGGCTGCGCGGGGCTGGCTGCGAGCTGAAGACGATCAGCCTGCCACATACCAAGTACGCGATCCCGACCTACTACGTGATTGCGACGGCGGAGGCTTCGGCCAACCTGTCGCGGTTCGACGGCGTGCGCTTCGGATTCCGGGCGGGCGCGGGAACCGGGACGCTCTCCGAGATGTATCGCGAGACGCGCGACCGGGGCTTTGGCGCGGAGGTGAAGCGCAG
>ODAK010007597.1_pt1 | contig 10894 bp, 8 predicted proteins | sample 1539591 | NCBI WGS metagenome assembly ODAK01 (sample SAMEA3539303, study PRJEB22396) | soil metagenome | biome: tundra; feature: field; material: soil | place: USA | collected 2010-05 | depth 0.15 m | reverse complement strand
CCGATATCGAGAAAGAGCTGAAGTGGCAGGGCCCCATGACGGAACTGCCTTTCAAGCTGGGCTGGGTGACGCCGCCAAGCGACCCGGGCCGGGCATAGACGGGATCCCAACCCAGGCCAATCCCAAGTCCCCCACAGTACCCAAAACGCATCGAAATCCCATAGCTGCCGCGGCCGCCGCAAACGCGAGCGGCTAAGCTCAAACGGCCCTATCGCTTATCGGTCCCTATTCAACCCACGAGGCCGGGCGATTCGCCACGGCCGGCTTCCGGGAGCCTTGGTGGGGCGAAAACAGGTCGTCGACCGTCACCCTCAAATTAACCCCCAAGAAAAAGGCTTCAACGGAGGCGCTTAGGTGTATAATCGGCCAAAATGGACATTCTGGTTCGAATGTCTTAGCGATATCCTCCAGGAGCGGATTAGTCTGTGCGCGACTAGCTCATGCGGTAGCGGTCGCCGTCATAGCCCATGCTACCGGGCTCGGAAAAAGCCGGGAGTTCACAAGAGTTGGAGGTCTAGAGATGACACGAAAACGTATTATGGCGGCGTTCTCGCTTGCAGCGCTTCTGTGCGCCTGCGTGTTCGCCCAGACGTCAACTGGCAGCCTGCTGGGAACCGTGACCGATTCCACCAATGCTGCCGTCCCAGGGGCGCGAGTCGAGCTGAAGAACCTGACCACCGGATTCGCGCGAGCAACCACGAGCGGACCCGAGGGTATTTTCCGGTTCAACAGCTTGGAGCCGGCCAGGTACGACTTAACCATCACGCCTTCGGCGGGCTTTAAGACCTACGCCCAAAAAGGCATCGACGTCTCCCCCAACGACATTCACGACTTGGGGCGAATCGAGTTGACGTTGGGGTCGTTAACGGAACAGGTGTCCGTCACCGCGGCGGAGACGCCTGTGCAGACCGCCTCGAGCGAGAACTCCAAACTGGTAAACTCCAGCCAAATTGTAGATCTCACCTTGAAGGGGCGCGATATGTTTGCGGTTTTGGCGTCAGTGCCCGGGGTGAACTTCGGAGACACGTTTCTCACGGGCGGGGACACCACCAATGACGCAACCGGCCTCTCGAACTTAAGCATAAACGGTACAAACAACGGCAGTACGTACGACGGCAAGACGAACTTCCAGGTGGATGGGGTCGTGGACTTGGACACCGGATCTAACGCCACGATGACGTTCGAGCCGACCTTGGATTCCATTGCCGAGATACGCGTGATGACCACCAATTACCAGGCGGAGTACGGCCGCGGCTCCGGCGGCGTAGTTTCGGTGGTCACCAAGGGCGGGAGCCAGGAGTTCCATGGCAGCGCATACGCCAACAAGCGGCACGAGATGTTCAACGCCAACAGTTTCTTTAACAATTACAACGGTCTGCAGAAGAGCCTCTACCGCTTCTTCGTGTTTGGTTACAGCATAGGCGGTCCGGTCGCTATTCCGAAGCTGCCCAACATGCTCAAGAAGAGGTTGTTTTTCTTCGTCTCGCAGGAATATACCAGGCAGACGCCGCGCACCGATGTCACCTACACCGGGGTGGCGACGCCGCAGCAACGGGCGGGGAATTTCGCGGGGTACGCCGATGGGAACGGAAAACTGTATTCCCTCCTCGATCCCACGACCGGCAACCCGCTTCCGAACAATAACGTCGCCGCGCTTGCCTCGTCCTTTAACGCAGCTTCTCAACAGACCGGCCAGGCGATACTGAACTTCTTCCCCCTGCCGAACCTGTGCAATGCGGCCTCCGGGCCCGTGGCTCCCTCGGGTTGCATCACCGACGCCGACCCCACCCAAAGCTACAAACGCAACCGGCTTGACACGTTCAACGAGCACCATCCGCGCCGCAACGACATGGTGCGCATCGATTGGAACGCCACGTCGAAGCTGACCAGTTGGTTCCACTACATCAACGATTTCGACAACAACAACGCCAGCGGCAACATGGCGCTGAAGAACTCGCAGAATCAGTGGGTACCTTACAGCACCGATCATCCCACCCCGGGGCATGGATACGCAATCGGAATTACCTACACAATTAGTCCGACGATGGTGAACGAGTTCTCGATCGGCAAGAACGTCGGTGGTTACGACACCTATGCGCACGACCCATCCCAACTCAATCGTGCGAACATGGGCAGCCCAGGGTCTTTTAACAACTTCGCAACCGACGTGCACTTCGTGAACGACCAGAACCTGTGGCGGCCCTCGGGCCTCGCGGCGGGCAACGAAAATTACGGGATTTACGTCCCGGGCGTCACCTTTGGGGGCGGGCAGGAGCCTACCGAGACGGGCTTTAGCACTTCCGCCCCGTATACGAACTTTAACAACATCTATAGCTTCAGCGACGCCGTCAGCAAGACTTGGCACACACACAACCTGAAGGCCGGTTTGTACTGGGAGCGAAACACGAAGCGGGAGCAGCAAGGATCGTCGGGCAATTACCTGGGCGCCTACAGCTTCAGCAGCACCGCAGCCATGCCGAGTGATGTCCAAGATGGTTTTGCCAATGCCTACCTCGGGAATTTCAACTCGTACAGCGAAGGGATGCGAGACATGGGGAATTGGTGGGCCACGAGCTTTGAGGTGTTCGTGCAGGATAACTGGCGCATCACCCGGCGGTTGACGCTGGACTTGGGCGTCCGTTTCTACCACGATCCGCCCGTAACCGACATCGGGGGGACCGGTTATGACAACACGTCCGAGTGGGTGAGATCCACCTACAACCCCGCCGCGGCCGAACGGATATATTACCCCGGATGCACGGTCTCCACGGCGAGCAAGGCCTGCCCCACGGCCAACCAATACGCCATCGATGCGGTGACCGGATACAAGACGTTCTACGCTCTGAATGGCACGCTGGTGCCGGGTTCGGTGGGGGGCTACTCCACGACGCCAACTCCCTTTCCGGGCATGCAGTTATCCACCAGTTCCTACATACCGCTATCGCTGTACACGGTGAACCCATTTCCTCCGACTCCACGGATTGGGTTTGCCTGGGACGTATTCGGCAACGGCAAAACAGCCATCCGGGGTGGGTTCGGGGAGTTCCTGAATCGCTCCAGCATGGACGTGGTCGAGGGTATTCTCGGACAGGCGCCGACAGCCTACCTCCGCTCGATCTATTACTCCACCATCAACCAGATTCCGGCCTTCGCGAACAGCGCTGCGATTACGCCGCTCGCCACCGGTGGAATTTACGGCGAGCAGAAAACCGAAGGAACCTACAACGGGAGCTTCATGATCCAGCAGAAAGTGGGCTTCGGGACGGTTCTGGAAGCCTCGTACGTGTTTAACTGGCGGCGGCACATTCAGGACACCCGCCAGCTCAACCCCATTCCGATATACGGGGAGTACAACCCCTCATGGGCCAGCCCAATGACGGGATATCTGTACGCCAACGCATCGGGTAAGGATCTCAGCGACAATTACTTCCGTCCGATACAGGGCCTGGGCGCGATAACCCAGCAGGAGTTCGAGGCGGCCACCGACTACAACGCGCTGCAAGCGACCGTGCGGCGCAACATGACGAAGCACCTGTCGTACGCGTTGGCGTACACCTTCGCGAAGATCATGGGCGGCAGCACCAGTCCCTACTGGGCGGATAAATACCGGAACTGGGGGCCTTCGTATACGCCCGTTCCGAGCATCCTGGCGGTCAACTACGTCTATGAAGTGCCCAACCTGGGACAGAAGCTGAACTCCAAAGGGCTGGGTTGGGTTACCGACCACTGGACGGTATCGGGCATGACCCAGTGGCGTAGCGACAGGAAAGCCGGCGTTCCGGGCATTTCGTTCACTGGCTCGAGTTCGACCAACCCCTCCCCGAACTTCACCGGTTCCGCGGAAGGGGCCAGGATGATGGTCATTGGGACTCCGGCCCTTCCCGCGGGCCAAGCGTCGTTCGTTGGCGGCGCAGCGGTAGCGACGAGCCAAGGCAGCCCGGCGACAAGCGGCTACGGCCCCAACGGGACGCCCGGCAACCAGCTCCTCAACGAAAGCGTGTTCGTGATTCCGTATCCGTGCAGTTACACGCCGGCGTCCACTCCGCAACTGGGCATTGGGGAATCGATGGAATGCTTCGGCAACGCCGGAGCGGGCAGCATACTCACCATTCCGAATACGCGCACCGACAACTGGGACATGACGTTCAGCAAGAACTTCCCGCTGAAGAGCGAGAAGCGCGTGCTCATCTTCCGGGCGGAGATGTACAACATCTTTAACCACACGCAGTTCAATGGATGGAGCGTCAGTCCCACCTACGATTGGAACAACTGGAAGAACGGCGTTTCGGTGCAGACCGCCAGCGGTTTGGGCCGTTACACATCGGCGCTGAACCCGCGGCAGATGTCGATGTCGTTGCGGTTCCAGTTCTAGCATTCTGACGGCGGCGAGGCGGAAGTCCCTCCCGGCTTGCGCTTCGCCGTCCCGATGTTTCCTTGACCGTTTAGTTTCGGGGCCGGGCACGCCCGTGCCGCGCCTCAACTTGGAGAAATACATGAAACGGAATTCAGCGCTGATTCTTGCCGTCCTGCTGGTCGCGCCGCTTCTTGGGCAGAACGCCGGCAACCCCTTGGTGGGTCGTTGGGATTTCAACATGACTTCGCCGCGCGGCACGAGCGCGGTTTGGCTGGGAGTGACGGAGAAGGCCGGCGCCTTCGATGTGTGGTACCAACCTTCAGGCGGCAACGTCTCTCAGGTGAAGAATTTCAAGGTGGAGGGGTCGCACCTGACCATCGTGATGAATCCCGCCACCGACACCCGGCCGGCCATGACGTGGGAACTCGACGCCGCCGGCGACAAGATCGCGGGCGTCCAGAAGCGCGGCGACACCACCCTCGCGTTGACGGGAGTGCGCGCGCCGGAATTGAAGCGTAGCGCTCCGAGCGCCTGGACGGATCCGGAGCCCCTCTTCAACGGCAAGAATCTCGACGGCTGGCAGCCGTTCGGCAATCCTACCAGCCACTGGGTAGCGAAGGACGGGTTACTGGTCAACGAGGATCACGGCGCGAATCTGAAATCGGTCCGCACGTTCGACGACTTCAAGGCGCACTTCGAGGTCAACTGCCCGGACGGCGGCAACAGCGGCTTCTACTTGCGGGGCCGTTATGAACTCCAGATCGAATACGAACCTCTCAGCAGCAATCCGGTGGAGCGACGGATCGGATCGATCTACGGCCGGATCACGCCCAAGGAGTTGCCGCGCACGCCGGGCACGTGGGAGACGTTCGATGTCACGCTGGTGGGCCGCACCGTGACGGTGGTGCGCAACGGCGTCACCACGATCGACCGGCAGGAGATCGAGGGCATCACCGGCGGCGCATTGGACGCAAATGAAGGCGAGCCGGGTCCGTTCTACATACAGGGCGACCACACCGGCGGCCTGTCATTCCGGAACATCACCATTTCCGTGCCGAAGCGCTGATCCGGCAGTAGCGCCACGTCTCAAATGAGAGTTCCTGGATGGGCAGGCCGGGAGGCCTGCCCCTGGAGATTGGCCCTTTGCGACATAAAGTGGCCAGGCCAGGGGCGAGCGTCGGACCGGCAAAGATTTCTCTGAACATTCCCGAGGTATTTCTGTAAGGTGAGCATGAGGGCCTGCGACAAGCAGGCGGCGCATCATGCCAGTGACCATCGGTGGCGGCCTGACGTTCTGTGGTCGGGAGTTGAGGCCGGAGGAACTCGATCTGATTCGGCAGATCACGCGCGACTTTTCCACTCTGAGCCTGACCGAACTAGCGCACACGGTTTGTGACGGATGTTCACCCCTGATGTATTGAGATAAGCCATTCAGCGTGTGTCGGTTAGGTGTGATTTTCGACTCAAATATGTAGACATGCAAGATTTCACAATATCCCTTCGATTTAAGATTTATTTGCCTTATTATGTGGACATGTGCGTCGCCCGCGCCTCCTGGCCCTCCTCCAACGGCAAATCCTACCAGTCCATCTACCTCCGCGAGTCCTATCGCGACGGCCCCCACGTGCGCAAACGCGACATCGCCAACCTCACCCAATTGCGACCCCAAAGAGATCGCCGCCATCGAACTCGCTCTCCGCTTCAAAGAGGACCTCGCCGCCCTTGGCTCCCTCGACAAGGTCCGGCTGTCCCAAGGCCTCTCCGTCGGCGCCGTCTGGACCGCCTTCCAAACCGCCCGGCGGCTCGGCATCGAGCAAGCCCTGGGATCTGGATTCCCCGCCCAACTGGCGCTATGGCAGGTGCTCGCCCGCGTGCTGGAGCAGGGCTCGCGCTTGTCCGCCGTGCGCTTGGCCCAAGTCCATGCGGCTTGCGACGTGCTCGGCATGCAACGTGGGTTCGACGAAAACGACCTCTACTCCAATCTCACTTGGCTGAGCGCGCACCAGGAGGCCATTGAAAAACGGCTCTTCCTCAAACGCCTTGGGCAGCGCAAGCCGGAACTGTTTCTCTACGACGTGACCACACTCGCGGCCTGAATCTCACTGTGGTGGTTCACCTCGCCGAATTGCTTCTTGGAACTGGCCAATCTCCAGGAATTCCTAACCGATGGTTAGGAATTGGTGAAACTCTACAACATGCACGCCAAGCCTGTCAACACAGCGTTTGGCAGCCTCTCGGGAGGCCAGAATGCGCCGGGTCCAAGTAATACGGACGAAGCTCAAAAATGTTGCGCGGAATCTTGTCCGGCGCCGGCCAGAAATATTCGCACTCGCTCGATCGCAGCCTGGCGGATTTCCGGACTCTCGCCGAACCCCCTGAGCCACTCGATGCCGGACTCTCTGCGAAGCCAGGTGATCTGGCGCTTGGCGTAGCGCCTGGTGTGGCGCTGCGCATAGAACAAGGCCTCGCGGGGATTCAGTTCGCCGCGGATCGATTGCAGCGCCTGCTTGTAGCCCAGAGATTCGAAGGGCTTGACGGACGCGAAGCCCATCGCCAGGATGCCGCGCGCCTCGTCGACCAGGCCGCCCTCGAACATGGCGCGGCAGCGCGCGTCGAGCCGCTCGTTCAGCGCCTCGCGGTCAGGCAGCAACCCGAGTTTGAGCGCGCGGTAGCCGCGCAGCCGGTCGCGGCCCTGCCGATACAATTCGGTCACCGGGCGGCGGGTAAGGAGGCAAACCTCGAGCGCGCGGGTGACCTTAGGAACGTCGTGCGGGTGAATCTTACCGGCGGCTTCGGAATCGAATCGGGTAAGGAGGCGGTGGAGCGATCCGCGGCGGCGCGCCTCGCGCGCGGCGAGACGGTCGCGCAGAGACTGGTCGCGGGAAGGCCCTTCGAAGAGGCCGTCCAGGAGCGCACGGAGGTAGAAGCCCGTGCCGCCCGCGACAATCGGGAGCCGCCCGCGCGCCGAAATGTTTGCGATGGTTTCCCGCGCCAGCCGGGCGTATTCGCCCGCGGTGAAGACCTCGTTGGGGTTGACGATGTCGATTAGGTGGTGTGGGATGCCTTGGCGCGCGGCCTCCGGAAGCTTGGCGGCGCCGATATCGAAATGACGGTACACCTGGAGGGAGTCGCAGTTCACGATTTCGCCGCCGAACGTTTCGGCGAGGGCGATGGCCAAGCCGCTTTTCCCCGAGCCTGTTGGGCCGGCCACCGTAACCAGAGGCTGTTCCGGTGCGTCTCGAACTACAGACCCGGAACTGGCCGAATGGCGCGATTGCAGATGTTGCACAAAGATCTCGTTATACAATAGAAGAGCAGTTTTTCGCCCTCACTGGGGCTGGGACAGCCGAAAGAAAGCAAACTCCATGATTCGTTCAGCCAAAGCGTTTCTACTGGTTCTGACCCTGGGCTGCGTCTCCTTCGCGCAGACCCCCGGCGGGACAGCCGGCGCGCCGGACGCCAATAAGGCCGGCGCATACTACCACTTTGCCATGGGCCGGCTGTACGCGGAGATGGCGGCTTCGGAGGGCGCCCAGAGCGGGTATGTTTCCAAGGCCATCGAGCACTATCGGGAGGCGCTCAAGCTGGACCCTTCGGCGGCCATGATCCTCGGGGAGCTGACGGACCTGTACATACAGAGCGGGCGTTTGCAGGATGCCATCGCCCAGGCCGAGGATTTGCTGAAGCAGGACCCCAATAACCTGGACGCGCGCCGCATGCTGGGGCGCATCTACACCCGGGCGATTTCGAACGCGCAGGGCGGCAATGTGAACCAGTCCATGGTGAGCAGCGCCATAGACCAATATAAGAAGATCACGGAGGGCGATCCCAAGGACGCCGATAGTTGGGTGATCCTGGGGCGTCTCTACAGCGTTTCCAACGATTCCACGGAGGCCGAGAAGGCGTTCAACGAGGCGCTCAAAGCGGATCCCAATAACGAGGAAGCGCAGACCCTGGTGGCTATGCTCTACGCCGACCACGGCGACATTCAGCACGCCATCGACAAGCTCAAGGCTGCCTCGGAGAAGAATCCCAGCGAGCGCACCCTGGCGGCGCTGGCGGATGTCTATGAGCGGACCAACGATTTCAAGAACGCCGCCGACGCGCTGCGGCGCGCGGTGGCGATCGCGCCGGACGACGATCACCTGCAATCGGACCTGGCCTTCGATCTGCTCCGGTCCAATCAGCTCGACGAAGCGCTGCCGCTGTACCAGGGATTCGCCGACGACGATCCGCGCGACCCTCAGAACCAGCTTCGGATCGCCCAGATCTACCGCGCCAAGCACGACCTGGCGAAGGCGCGCGAGGCGCTGAACAAGGCCAGGCAGCTCGATCCCAACAACGTGGACGTGGCGGTGGAAGATGTCACGCTGCTCGATGCCGAAGGCAAGTCCGGCGAGGCGATCTCGCGACTGAAGGGATTGCTCGACAGTAGCGCGCGCCAAACCTACTCCACCCCCTTGGCCGCCATTCGCGCGACGCTGCTGGAACGCCTCGGAATGCTGTATCGGAACACGGAACAGTTTAGCCAGGCGATCGACGCTTTCAAGCAGGCCGCCGATCTGGACAGCGAAGGTGCGCCGCGCCTGGAGGTTCTGATCGTCGAAACGTACCGCATGGCCCGGGATCTCCCGGCCGCGCAGCGCGAAACGGATGCCGCGATGAAAAAGTTTCCCAACGAGCGCATGATGCGCGCGGAGCTGCTGGGCGGCATGGGCAAGGTCGACGAGGCGGTGGCCGAAGTCAAGGCGAATGCGAACGGCGAGCTGGACCGCGAGGCCCAGCTTGAGATCGCTCAGATCTACGAGAAGGGTAAGCGCTGGACGGACATGGGCAAGGCCCTGGACGCCGCCGAGAAGCTTTGCACTTCGGACGACCAGAGAGAAACCGTCTTCTTCATGCGCGGCGCCATGTACGAGCGGATGAAGAAGTACGACGAGTCCGAAGCGGCGTTCCGCAAAGTGATTGAGTTGAACGGCAAGAACGCCGGCGCTCTGAACTACCTCGGATACATGCTGGCCGATCGCAACGTTCGTCTGGACGAAGCCCACGAACTGATCAAACAGGCGCTCGATCTGGATCCGCAGAACGGCGCGTATCTGGACAGCATGGGGTGGGTATGCTTCCGGCAGAGCAAGCTCGACCAAGCCGAGCAGTTGCTGGTGCAGGCGCTCGACCGCATGGGAACGGACCCGACGGTGCATGACCACCTGGGCGACGTCTATTTCAAGCTCGGGAAGACCAAGGAAGCCATCGCGCAGTGGCAGGCTTCGGTGAAGGAGTTCCAAGCCGCTCTTCCCACCGACGACAACGACCCGGACGAACTGGCCAAGGTCACCAAGAAACTGGAAAGCGCCCGCGTGCGGCTGGCGAAAGAATCCAGCCAGAAATAGCGGGCGCGAGGTACCCGGCGAAGCTGCGCCAAGCCGCCCGAAAGGCGAGCGCGTGAGCGCTGGGATTTCCAGCAAGCGGCGCCGAACGCCGGCGTGAGATAATAGTCATCTGAGTTGTTCCAGTCAAGAGGAATCTTCGTATTTTTTTGGCATCGGGATCATTCCGTTGGCTAGGCCTGATTCCGCACGGTGAGGGCGGCGGCTAAGGGCGCGGAAGCCAGGTCGATATTTCAAGGTTTTGAATTGGCCTTCCGAAAACGGGTTGTCGTCGAGACGTGTGGGCGGCTGTGCGTCTGGGTCACGCCAAGGCCGGCCAACAGTAAGGCGACGGGCTTGGAAGTGATCGACGAGCCTGGGGCCCCCTTCTGGGGACGGCGTGAATGGTAAGCTGCCGAGAGCGATTTGCCGCTTGCCGCAAGTTTCGGCGATGAACTACCGGGCCAGTTCCTTACCCTCTCGATCGGCGACCATCCATCCGGCCATATGGCGGCTGAAGACGTCGAGGATGACATAGAGGTAGAAGTAGCCCAGCACGGTGACGCGCTCCTCAGCCGGCAGCGCGCGAGGCGGCGATGGCCGGCGCCGCGGCTCGGGCAATGGTAGTGGCGGATTCCGCAGCCGATGCAAAGAAGCGCGGGAAACGCCGAGTGCATCACAGACGGCGACGGGACCCAATCCAGGAACAGCCCGGACGGCGGCGTTCATGAGTTGCTCTCGTCGCTGTCGACCGCCGCCAGGGGAATCCCCCACAATCGACGAGAACTTTTTGCACGTCGATAATGAGTTCGGCGCGGGCCAGCCGTTGCGTCAGATGGCCGTTCTCCCGCTTCAACTTGCGCACTTCATCGAAGAGAGGATCGCGTTGGGATTTGGGGCCGCGCCGGTGGGGAGCCAGGCCCCGGTCGCGCTGCTGGCGCCAGTGAGTAAGGTGCGAGGAGTAGAGACCCTCGCGGCGGAGCAAGGCTCCGATGGCGCCCGATTCGTTGGCCGCATCCGCCTCGGCCAGAATACGCTTCTGATAGCCGGCGGCGACTGAGGCGCTACGCCTTGGCGAGCACCTCAGGGTCGGGGAGGCGCTGCAATACCATTTACCACTGCTGTCCGGCTAGAAGTCGAATAGAATCAATTGGTTGCTGGCGCCGAGTAA
>ODAK010007596.1_pt1 | contig 10895 bp, 10 predicted proteins | sample 1539591 | NCBI WGS metagenome assembly ODAK01 (sample SAMEA3539303, study PRJEB22396) | soil metagenome | biome: tundra; feature: field; material: soil | place: USA | collected 2010-05 | depth 0.15 m | reverse complement strand
TTCCATCCCACAAACTTAGTTAGATTTGTAGAAGCTAAAGCCTTGCACTAAAGTGCATAGCTTAAGCTAGCGTTTTGTGACCAGTTAAATGGAAAATGTTTCTTCAAATTGTCATTGAACCAATACCCAATGCAGAATAATAGTACCAAAACATGCTACCACCCGTATCTATTGGTTGCCTTTTATCTTAACTGCCTGCCTGAAAATATTTTTCAATTTATCCCGAATTTAAACATCACTGCGAACCTGAAAACCCATCTAGTAATGGTTTCATTATCGACCATTAGGAACCTTCGTCAGCCGAGAATAGTAGTACCTATCATAAATTAAAGTCCACCTACCATAAAGATCCTTTTGACCGCATGTTGATATGGCAATCTATATCGAATGGCTATACTCTTATCAGCGCGGATATGAATGCAAAAAAATACATATCAGAGGGATTAAAGATATTTACTGAGACATAATGGAAATTTCGCTTTTATAGCCCCCAATTGACCGGTAAAAATAAGCTCCAGCAAGATTTCAATGAAATACAATGCATGTCACAGTTTCATACTTATTTGTTTGGGGCTGTCAAAAGCGAGGAAGGAGACAATTGAAGGATTTGCCCGGCAAAATGCCCAAAGCAGGACTTCTCTGGAAGAATGGTTAGCTAAGGTCAAAAATGCAGATTGGGAGAAACCGGCAGATTTGCAGGCTACTTTTAGAAGTGCCGATTTGTTAGGTAAAAGTTCAAGCAGGGTAGTTTTTGATATTGGTGGCAATAATTACAGGATGATTTGTAAGTATGCATTTGGGGACAATCAGGTTCATCTGTTTGTTTGCTGGATAGGAACGCATGCAGCATATGATGAGCTTTGCGACGATGATAAACAGTATACAATAAGTATTTATTAAAATAATTTTATGGCAGAGCTAAAATATAAGGTAATCAAAAACAAAACCCAATACAATGAGTATTGCAATGCTCTCGAAGAACTTGTCTTTTCAAGTTCAAAGGACCGGAATACAAAAGACGAGATTGCCTTGCTTACTTTGCTGATTGAAAAATGGGATGCTGAACATACTACATTTGATGAGGTCGACCCAATCCGTTTGTTACATTCATTGATGGCTGATCATCAAATTAAGGCAAAAGACCTTGTTTATTTATTGGAAGTGAGCAAGGGATATATTTCAGATATTCTGAATTACAAAAAAGGCTTGTCCAAGGATGTGATCCGTAAATTGGCCGGGCATTTTAAAGTTTCCCAGGAAGCATTCAACAGGCCTTATAAATTAAAAGTGCCAATCAATTCTCATTTTAGGAACGCAAGTGTGATGAATACAAAAAAGGAATTAGAAATAGCTTGATTTTTTAGCCTCCACATTCTAACCCTGGGAAAGCTCCCCATTTTCAGTACGGTTCAAGAGTAGAATTTAAATTGGTAAAGTCCACAAAGGTTGCAAGGGATATCATAATCATTTTATTTTATACAACAACCGAATAGTTGCAGGGATTACAAGAGTTTTAACTTCTGGATCATATATAGTTCCTAGATATCCACTAAGGTTATATATTCCATTTTTAACTCGCTGCCATTTCCATCTCAAGCCAAGGCCGTATATAAACTCCATCCGGAGCCTATGATCCTTGGTTAGAGAAAGTTGTGTGCCTCTTTTAATATGAATATCCAACACATTTTTATTATAATGAAAAGTTGTGAATTCTTCGTAGGAGGGAATTCCGTTCACAGGATCATGGCCCAGCCAATCCTGAATTTTGTATGATACAAACTTGTAGTACAGTTCTGCTTCAAAGAATCGATTTTTATTTTTCGATGGATAATACCGGATAAAGGGCCTCACCATGAATCCATTGGCAGAATTACTCTGAGTGGAGAGATAAGAGGAATTAAAGATCCAGGCTATATCACTTCCTGTACTCCACTTTGGACGAAACCTATATTCCATACCTATAGAAAGATTCTCATCTGATAGATCCAGAAGCCCCAGGAAATTGAACCTCACATAAAGTTTTTCAGTAGAATCGTTTTTATTGATTTGGCTGAAAGAATAATGGAATGTCCCCAACAAAAGAGTTATAGTCGTAATTTTTTTAATCATCAGTTGATTTTTGCTAATAACACCGGATTGCGGTTATCGGAAATATCATATAGAATCATTCCGGTACTTACCCAACATATCAGCGTATTTTGATACGGAATTACATCTGTATAAATTCCGTCATTAATCGCTCTGATGAAAACGGGTTGGTAGGGATTGCTGATATCAATGACAATCAACCCCTGGAATCTGTCGCATATATATAATACATCACCTGAATACCCGAGTCCATAGGGTTCGCCAACTGGATAGGTAGCTTTTTGAAGCGGGTTGGTAACGTCCTTAATATCGAAAACTGCAAGTATACTTTGCGTGCCGCCACAGGGCCCATTAGTACGTAATGTGGCAAAGGCCACCGTATCTTTTGCAACTACCGGATCGCATCGCCTAAGTACGTTGGGTGAAATTGCCGAGGCTAGCTTTTGTGGATTAGCAGGGTCTGTAATGGAAAAAATATAAACCTGGCTCGATGATCCTATGAACAGCTTATCTCTAAAAGGGAAGATGGTTTCAATACCAAATCCAAGATCAATTGTTTTTCCCGGCGCCGGGTTTGCAGCATCAGTAATGTCAAATACTGTCAACTTTTGATCATCCACAGTGTACAGGAAATTTCCATCAATGGCAAACCTGGCAAGAGAGCCTCCCTCACCCAATGCAGTGGTTTTTGAAAATGAGGCAGATTCTTTCTCGCAATCGCAAAATAGGATCGATAAAAAAAAGAAAGGGAGTAAAGTTTTTTTCATGGCATTAAATTTATCGTCTGCAATTGGGTGTATTAATCGTTTTTAATTCCCAGTTTACTACAATACCCCTTGAAGCATCGGGGCACTCAAAAGCAACATTGTTAAATGGAGGATATTTTTGATTTGTCTCTTGGAATACATTAGAGATTCGTTTTACAAGGTTTGGCGTTGCAGGGTTACTTATATCAAAAACAACAATATCAGTATAATTATTAGCATAAAGATAATTTCCCTTTACAGCAAGGTCAGTATTTAATGGCAAATTGATAAAAGCGATTTTTTGAGGGTTACTCCTGTTCGAATAATCGATGATGTGTATTCCTGTGTTTAGATCATTTTGAAATATATAATTTCCATAAACATAAATTTTTCCTGGTAGTTGAATAGTTCTTGGCTGCTCAACCGAAATTTTGGCAATATCTAACGCATTGGCATAAACGGGAACATATGCATTTATGGTTCCTGTCGGTGAAAGATCGTTTTTCATAGTACAGGAAAAAAAACAAATGGTGGAGAAAATAAAGATGATAGATTTCATTGCAAGTCGTTTTCTTTAGGACTGCTTCATGACAATTTACGCTGCCTTCCTCTTAAATTGTAAGTGTTAAAGAAAATAGAACTTTCGGTTTAGTCCAACCTCGAAGGTGTTTTTGATACACTTATCTTAGGAGATGTTGATGGGAAATAGTAATTGTCTAAATTGGTCAAATCCTAAGATTGAGTAGGATTCAGCTGTATTGTGTGATTTTCACTAGGCTGCATTGGCAAGGACTTCGATTAGAATTAGAAGAAACAAATTCAATTTAGTACATACGACCTGGATATTAAAAAGTTATACATGGATCTGATAATCAAGGCTGTCGGATATTCGCACAGTTTGTTGTATAAAGTTCGTGGAGGTTGCAGCCCAGAAAAATGTATACCTGTTAAAAATTTTTTTCCGGAATCCGCAAAAAATATTGAAGCAACGTTTGTATTTGTAAGTATTGATGCAGATTTATATGAGCCGATTTACAATGGCCTGGTTTTTTTCTATCCAAAATTAGTTTCAGGCGGTTATATTTTTATTCATGATTTCAATAATGATAACTATAAAGGTTCCCGAAAAGCAGTGGAGCAATTTTGTACGGAACAAAAAATGAGTTTTCTGCCATTACCAGATTTTGGCGGAACTGCAATTATAACAAAATGAAAACTTTTAAGTCGAACTTATGGGTTAGAAAAACTAAAATTGCAGTAAAGCTTCCGTAGATCCGATAGGCCCTCTTCTCATTTGCCTTTGCCGGGTTCCATTCGAGGTCCATAAAGTTGAAGATAAGACTGTATTAATTGATAAAATCAAAGATAGTCGCCAACTATTTTCTGTAATATTCTTCCTCATAAAGTTTTAATAATCTCCTATTGGCGCCGGTAAAAATGTAACTGATTGAAAGGCCAACGTAGGAAAGTTTAGCTGAATAAATTCCAGTACTTTCCGGTTTACCGGTGACATCGATGCTGTAATTGAAATTTACAACTTTCGTTGCAGAAAAGTTTGCGAGCAGGTTTATCCGAAGCAAATTATAATTAGATAGAAAAAAAGAATATCCTCCGCTCGCGTTATAGTTTATCCATGGTTTCTCGTTATTTCCGACCCAGCCCCCCATATCGAGTACGGGGACATATTGGCCGTTACCATCAATTCCTCCGTAATCATAGCTATAAATCGCTTCATCGGGATCAAAGCGTATATTAATTCCGGCGTCTAAATTCCAGGTTGAATTGTTTTTTCCAGTCCATCTTCTTTCTGCCCATATAGGAGCGGACAGGTATATATCGTAATCTTTGGTTAGCGCTCCCCGGAAATTAATATTATTTTGCAGGTCGGGGCTGAAATCAGATTTCGGGATAAACAATTTAAAATCCCTTCCGCTGAACCCAACATGGGCGCCTACAGTTAAGGAATAATTTTTGCTAAAGTTGATGAAATAATTGCAACCCACCTCAATCCCTGACTGATTGGAAGCGCTCATTGAATACGCCCCCGATTGGCTGACGGGTTTTCCTTTCTCTGCACGGTATGGGCTTAAATAAAAGCTGAACCAGGAGCCTTTGTAAAGAACTTTTGAAATGTTTTCCCTTATAAAATTATTCTTCTGTGCAAAAGCTGGTATCAGAAGAATACAAAAAAAAATGATGCCTGATAAAAACACTATTGTCAGCTGGCGGAGCAACTTCATAAATTCTTATTCGCTTATTTTCCTTTCCTGATTTCTTCCTTAATAATTCTGGTCAAAAAGCATTACGAAAACTCAGTTACTGGCTTTCATTTTTTCCTCGTACATTTTACGAAGTCGCTTGTTGGCGCCGGTAAAAATGTAACTGAATGATAAACCCACATATGCCCAGTTATCTGAGTATGTTCCCGTGCTTTGTGGTTTGCCGGTTACATTTATCTGGTAGGTTCCGTCTATTATTTTCTTATCAGAAAAATTAACCGCCAGATTGCATTGCAGATAATTATTATTTCGAAGCAACCATGAATAGCCGCCACCTATATTATAATTTACCCAGGGGCGCAAATTGTTCCCAATTGAATCGTTTATCTCCAACACGTTGATTTGATTTCCGTTTATATCCGTGTAAGTATCCCCAGTACCAGCCCCATAATACCTTAAGGGATAATACCTGACATTTACACCAGCAAAGGCATCCCAGAAACTATTTCTCTTTGTATACCATCGCTTCTGGAGCCACAATGGTACACACATGTAAAAATTCCATACACCAGTAAACTGACCGTTATCATCCACATTTCCCCCAAGACTTGGGTTAAAGTCGCTTCCTGGAATAAAAAGTTTATAATTAGTTGCTGCAGCACCGCCATGCAGTCCGATCATAATTGAATAATTTTTACTTATACTGATGTGGTAATCCGGTCCAGCTTCAAAGCCATTCATATAAATCGGTTTGGGGTGAAAAACACCCGATATTGGGGTAGCCTTTGCTTTGTTGACTATATATGGAGAAATTGAAAATCCGAAAAATGAGCGCCTGACAAGATCTTTTCTGAGCAAAGAGTCACGGGTATAATTGGCCCTGGTTTGAGAAAAGCTGTAACCCGATCCATGTTCATATAATTTATGAATTCGCTTATTTTCCCCAGTAAAAATGTAACTAAAAGATACCCCGATGTAAGATAAATTCGCTGAATACGTTCCGGTACTTGGTGGTTTGCCGGTAACATTAATTTGGTACGTGCCGTGCACCATTTTTTTATGAGAAAAATTGGTTACCAGATTGCATTGCAAATAGTTATTGTTTCGAAGCAGCATTGCATAGCCGCCTCCAATATTATAGTTGAGCCAAGGATGTAGATTGTTCCCTATCGTGTCGCTTATATTCAACACTCTTACAATATTTCCGTTCACATCCTGTTCGTCGTCTTCAAATCCATCCCAATTATTCTGAACGGGATAATATCTGATATTTACGCCAGCATCAATATCCCAATAATTATTATTTTTGGTAAGCCATCTTTTCTCGATCGAAATCGGCAGATTCATATAAAAATCCCACTCACGGGTAAAGGCTCCGTTATCGTACACATCAGCTGTCAGATTTGGATTAAAGTTCTCTTTTGGAATAAAAAAATTAATGTTCCGTGCGGCGGCTCCACCATGCAAGCCGATAATCATGGAATAACTATTATTGAAGTTGATATGATAATCCGGTCCGGCTTCAAAGCCATTCATATAAATCGTTTTAAGGTGATAGGGGCCTGATAAGGGAATGGCTTTTGCCTTGTTAACCATGTAGGGGGAAAATGAAAAGCTTATTGAATTTTTTCTGAATAGAATCGTTCGTATTTCTTCTTTCGAAAAATCATCTAGATTTTGCGCCAGCCCGAAATGAGGGATAAGCAACAAAAAGAATCTCGCGAAAGAAAGTCTCATGGCAGTTGAATTACTACTCAAATCTAAAACTCCTAACTCCCATACCCAAGTTTTTCATGTCATAACTTTGTTAATACCATCATTCAATCTAAACACCAATTTGAAATGCGCCAGAGTCTGTAGGGCTAATATTTTGGATGGGGTTAGGTCTTTTCTATTGTCAATTATTTAAGACTATAAAAAACGTCAGAAATTAATCTCGATTGCGATTTAAAATATTTACATCTTCCATGAAGTCCGTATTATACTTTATTACCTCATTTTTTTCGTTTAATAAAACCAACATGGGAATTTCGTTTACACTAAAATAGCTGGCAAATTTTCCTTTGGTGCCTTTCAAATCAGAGAATGAATAAGGAGGTATTTCATTTTTCTTAATTACTTCAAACCATCTGATTTATTTTGCTAAAGATATGATGGTTGGCCGTTTGTCTCAAGAACAAATGGCCGCTCCCTAGTTCGGTTGATTTGGGCTACCAATAGGTCGGTACCAAAGATGGAGACTGAATTTTTAAAACCTGATCCTGCAAGGATTCTAATATTGTATTTTTAATACTAAAATTCAAGCATGAGAATATTAATTGTTTTTTGTCTTTTATTATTATCAATTGCGTGCAGAAGTCAACAATTTATTTTAAAAGACTATGGCGATTCAATGCACAATGTTGATAAAGGCCATCTTGAGAAAACTTTTCCTCATTTTGGAGCAAGCGATATGAAAGGCAAATATTTTTCTGATTCCTTATTAATTGGGAATATAACTTTGATAAATTTGTGGTTTGAAAATTGTGCTCCTTGCATTGCAGAATTTAAAAGGCTGAATGAAATATTTGAAAAGTTTCAGAATAATAAATTTTTCAATTTTATAACTTTTATGTTTGAAAATGATTCAAGAATAAATGAAATTGTCAAGAGATACTCCTTGAATTTTCCTGTGATTCCTATTTCGGAGGAAGAATGTCACAGGCTAAATTTTGGGTCAGGATTTCCGACGAACATTATTGTGGATAAAGATGGTAGGGTGTTTTTTTTCAAATCAGGTGGAGCTATACAAGCTGCAAATGCTTCTCAGGAAATTGATTCTACCATATTACCTAAGCTGTCCCAACTACTGGATCAGAATTAAATTAATATGGAATTCACTTTTTTCATTTATCATTTCTGAATAGTTTGAAACTATTATTTACTGTAAACCTTAATCTTCGAACATGAAAAATCTAATGTTGCCGTTGCGTATCTTTTTACTTTCTTCAGCTCTATTTATTGGCCAGGTTTGTTTTGGCCAGTTTGATCTCAACAAAAAATTACCGGTGGACCCCAAAGTAAAGATGGGAAAACTTCCTAATGGCCTCAGGTATTACATTGTTAAGAATGAAAAACCTGAAAAAAAAGTTCAGCTTCGGCTGGTAGTAAATGCAGGCTCAGTACTGGAAGATCCCGATCAACAAGGTCTGGCTCACATGATGGAACACATGAACTTCAATGGTTCTACCCATTTTAAAAGAAATGAATTGGTAGATTATCTTCAGTCTATAGGGGTACAATTTGGTGCTGACTTAAATGCTTATACCGGTTTTGATGAAACAGTTTTTATACTTCCTATTCCCTCTGATGATCCTATTAAAGTAGATAATGGCTTTACAATTTTAGAAGATTGGGCGGGCAACGCAACGCTTGATACAGCTGCGATTAATAAAGAACGTGGTATTGTTCTGGAAGAATCGAGGCTAGGGCAGGGAGCCGACGGACGCATGCGCAATAAATATTTTCCTGAGCTTTATAGCGGCTCTGCTTATGGGCAAAGGTTGCCAATTGGCAAAGACAGCATCATCAAAAATTTTAAACCGATATCACTTAAAAGATTTTATAAAACTTGGTATCGCCCGGACCTTGAAGCAGTAGTAGTTGTAGGCGACATTGATCCTGCAACTGCGGAAAAAGAAATCATCAAACATTTTAGTCATTTTACCAACCCCGCAAAAGAAGTTCACAGGCCCGCGATAATCCCTATTGCGGAAAGAAATCAAAATGCAGGCATGGTGCTTACCGATAAAGAACAAACCATTAAGGTGTTGCAAATATTTAATTACATCGAAAAAGCAAAACCAAAAATCACCTGGAACGACTATCGGCAAAGTGTTGTAGAAGATCTGTTTAATGCGCTTATTAACGCAAGGCTTGGTGAGTTAAGCCAACTTCCTGATCCGCCTTTCTTATTCAGTAGTACATCGTTCAGAAATTTGCTAAGAGGCTACAGGGCTTTTTTATCATTTGCGATTATGGGCGATAGGCCCATTAAAGGCGCCATAGATTCTTTGGTAGCAACCAACGAAAGAGTCAGGAAATATGGCTTCCTGGCAACAGAATTGCAACGGGCTAAAAGTAATTTACTCAACCAGGTTCAAAATGCATATGATGATAGAAATAAAACAGAGTCTGGCCTCCTGGTACAAGAGTATGTCAACAATTTTTTAACAGCTTCTCCTATCATTGGAATTACTAACCGTTATGAATTCATAAAGAAAATATTACCAACCGTTACTTTGGAAGAAGTTAATGCATTAGCTAAAAAAATGGATTCAAAACAAGGCAAATTTGTATTACTGCTGTCACCGGAAAAGGACGATATTCAACTGCCTTCTAACAACGAACTGGTGAGACAGGTTTTAGCGGCTCAAAATATCCCGGTACAATCTTATACCGAAAAAGCCATTGCCAAATCGTTAATGGATAAACTACCTGCACCCGGCAAAGTAACGGGTGAAAAAACGGATAACAGGCTTGGCACTACTAACCTTACACTGAGCAATGGAATAACGATAACCCTTAAACCTACTGAGTATAAAAATGATGACATTCAAATGGATTCATGGAGATGGGGCGGGTCTGCAAACTATGGACTTACAGACAAAGAGAATGCAGAGAACGCAGCAAATATTGTAGTGACCATGGGTGTAAAAGATATGTCTGCAATTGACCTGCGCAAATTTTTGGCCGGAAAAACAGTAAGTGTTCAACCTTATATCAATCCTGACGAGGAAGGAATCCAGGGTTCAAGCAGCGTGAAAGATTTTGAAACATTTTTGCAACTCGTACATCTTTATTTTACCGTCCCGCGGAAGGATGCCAATTTATTTCAGTCGTATATCAACACACAAAAAGGCTTTTTACAAAATATAAAATCCAACCCCAACAGTTATTTTGCCGATTCAGTTACGCGGTTAGAATATAACAATAGTCCATGGGCGCCTGTTATTCCCGATGCTTCAGCCTACGATAAAATTTCATTGGATCGATGCCTTGATATTTATAAAGAAATTTATGGCAATAGTTATGGATTGCATTTCACATTTGTCGGTAATATGAATGTTGCTAAAATGAAACCGCTACTTGAATTGTACTTGGGCAGTCTTCCTTCAAAAGAAAAAGAAAATAAATTTACAGATGTGGGCTTGCGGCCCGTAAAAGGTGTTGTGGAAACTACTATAAATAAAGGGGCGGCAAAGCAAAGTATTGTAAAGTTAATTTTTAACGGTGATTCACCCTACAGTCTTGAGGAAAATTTAAAACTTAATGTGCTGATGGATGCCCTTAATATCAAAATCATTGAAAAATTAAGGGAGGATATGGGCGGCATTTATGGAGGCAGAATGTTTGGAAGCATTATCAACAGGCCTTATAATCATTATGCTATTAATGTTACTTTCCCTTGTGGACCGGAAAATGTAGATAAATTAACTGCAGCTTTATTTGAAATTATAAAGGATGCGAGAGACAGTGGTATTTCACAGAAAGACCTTGATAAAGTAAAAGAAACATTAAGAAAGCAAAACGATGATAAGATGAAGACCAACGATCATTGGCTGGATGTATTAACAAGGACCTGGATTGAGCATGATAATCCGGCATGGATTTATGATTGGTCAAAAATACTGGCAGCACTAACGGTGGAAGATATGCAGAAAATCGCAAAAGAATATTTCAATATGGATAACTTTATTAAAGCTGTTTTGAATCCGGAAAAAAAGGTTGAATAGAAAATTGAGATCTGGTGTTTTCATTTTTGAAATAATCCTTATAGCGATCGCTATAAGGATTATTTTTT
>ODAK010007594.1_pt1 | contig 10896 bp, 11 predicted proteins | sample 1539591 | NCBI WGS metagenome assembly ODAK01 (sample SAMEA3539303, study PRJEB22396) | soil metagenome | biome: tundra; feature: field; material: soil | place: USA | collected 2010-05 | depth 0.15 m | reverse complement strand
TCGAGACGGCCCACCAGCCGCCGCGGCGACGCTCAGCGCGGCGCGAGGAGGTAGTGGGAGACCATCCACTCCTCGCCGTTGTGCCAGCCCCACAGCTGCTCGGTCGAGAGCAGGAACAGCCGCCAGCCGGCCAGGGCGCGCGCCGCGCGGCGCTCACCGACCGCACTGCCCAGCACGGCCCGCGCACGATCGGAGTGCGCGTCGAGCCGTTCGAGCCAGGCCGCGAGCGTGCGCGCGTAGTGCGTTCCGGACACCGCCCAGCTCTCGCGCACCTCGAGGTCGCGCTGGAAGCGCAGCAGCAGCTCATGTGAGGGCATCCGGCCGGCGGTGAAGAAGCGATCGGCCGCCCAGGTCCCGGCGAACTCGTAGGCCAGCCGCCGGTGCGAGAACACGTGCACGAAGAGCTGCCCGCCGGGCTCGAGCCAGCCCGCGATCCGCGCCAGCAGCGCCTCCCAGTTGCGCATGTGCTCGAACATCTCGATCGAGACGACCCGATCAAAGCGCCGCGTCGGGGCCAGCGAGTTGACGTCGGCGGTCACCACCGTCAGGCGATCGCGGAAACCGCGGCGGTCGCGCACGGACTCGATCCAGGCACGCTGCGACGCCGAGTTCGACACCGCGACGACCGTCGCCCGCGGGTAGCGCTCGCAGATCCACAGCGACATCGACCCCCAGCCGCAACCCAGGTCGAGCACGCTCATGCCGTCCTCGATCCCGGCCCGCTCACACGAGAGCGCGAGCATCGCCTCCTCGGCGGCGGCGAGATCGCCGACCCCGGGACCCCACCAGCCGCTCGAGTACTTCAGCCGCGGCCCGAGGAACAGCTCGAAGAACTCGACGGGAAGCTCGTAGTGCTGCTCGTTCGCGCGCCCGACCGACTCGGCGATCGGACCCCGGCGCATCGTCTCGACGAGCGCGCCGAGCCGCTGTTCCTGTGCCTCGACGCCGCCGCGCCCCTCGTGGCGCAGGCGCGACCGGGCCCCCCAACGCGATCCGCTGCGCAGCAGCGGATCGGGCAGCAGCCCGCGCTCGAGCGCCCGGTCGAGCAAGCCATAGCGCACGCGGCCGAGCAGGGTCATCCCTGACACCTACGCAGTCGGGTCCGATTCGGCTCACCGGCCGTTGCGAGCATGCCCTCATCGTCGCACGCCTGCGCCCTCTCGGCGGGCCTTCCGCGGCGGCGCGAGCCGCTGGCGGCGCGATTTGCACCTCCCGAGCGACCTGTTCCATTAGGGTCCAGGGATGGCCACGATCGGCAGCTCCGACCTCGACGTCTTCCCGCTCTGCCTCGGCGGCAACGTGTTCGGCTGGACCGCCGACGAGCACAGCTCGTTCGCGGTTCTCGACGCCTACGCGGCGGCCGGCGGCAACTTCATCGACACCGCGGACGGGTATTCCGTCTGGGTTCCGGGCAACTCCGGCGGAGAGTCCGAGACGATCATCGGGCGATGGTTCGCGGCCCGCTCGAACCGCGCCTCGATGGTGATCGCGACCAAGGTCGGCCACGACCGCGACCTGCGCCGAGAGGCGATCCTGGAGGGCGCCGAGCGTTCTCTCGAGCGCCTGCAGACCGACCGGATCGACCTCTACTACGCCCACAACGACGACCCCGAGACGCCGCTGGAGGAGTCCCTCGGCGCGTTCGGCGAGCTCGTCCGCGACGGGAAGGTCCGCTATATCGGCGCCTCCAACTTCACTGCCGAGCGGCTGAGCGAGGCCCTCGCGGTCTCGGCGCGCGAGGGCCTGCCCTCGTTCGTCGCGCTGCAGAACGAATACCACCTGCTCGATCGCGGCTACGAGGGAGACACGCGCGAGGTCGTGGCCGGCGCGGGGCTCGCGGCGCTGCCCTATCGCGGCCTCGCGGGCGGGTTTCTGAGCGGCAAGTACCGCCCCGGCGCTGCGGCGATCGACAGCCCGCGTGCCAGCGCCGCGGCCGCGGCGCTCGACGAGCGCGGCCTGGCCGTGCTCGCAGCGCTCGACGCCGTTGCCGCCGCGCATGGCACGACCCAGTCAGCGGTCGCGCTTGCCTGGCTGTGCGCGCAGCCGACCGTCGTCGCTCCGATCGCCTCGGCCCGCAGCGTCGAGCAACTCCACGAGTGGCTCGGGGCCGCCGAGCTGACGCTCTCCTCGAGCGAGCTCGACGCGCTCAGTCGCGCGGGTTGACACCGTCCAGACGCCCGTTGCGTGGCGGCTGGGGACGGCCGGCGACATCGTGCTCAGTTGCGCTTTGACATACAGACGACCTATGTATAGGCTGTCTACTTATGGCCAGCACCGAGCTCCAGGGGCACCTCGACGGGATGCTGCTCGCGGTCCTCGAAGCGGGACCGCGCCACGGCTATGCGATCGTCGAGGAGATGTGCCGGCGCAGCGACGGCGAGTTCGACCTCGCCGAGGGCACGATCTATCCGGCGCTGCATCGGCTCGAGGCCGCCGGCCTGCTCTCGAGTCGCTGGGAGGTGGTTTCCGGACGCCGGCGCCGCGTCTATGCGCTGTCACGCAGCGGCGCGGCCGCGGTGGGCGAGCGGGTCGCGAGCTGGCGTGCGTTTCGCAGTGCTGTCGATGCCGTCTTCGCCCCGGCAACCTCGCAGGCGCAGCTATGAACGCCGTCGGCGACTACCTCGACGAGCTCTCCGGCCACCTGCGTCGTGGCCGCCGGGCGCGGATCCTCGCCGAGGTTCGCGCGCACCTGCTCGATGCCACGGCGGCCGAGGTGCTGCTGGGCGCCGATCGCGATCGCGCCGCGGCCCTCGCCGTCGAGCGGTTCCGACCGCCGGTCCGCGTCGCGCACCAGTTCAACGCGCTTCGCCGCCGCCCCCGCGCGATCGCCCAGCGCGCCGCCGCGGTGATCCTGGCGAGCGCGGCGACGGCGACCCTCGGCACCGCGACCGTCTGGGCGTTCGCGCCGGGCGGCGCCCACGGCCACGCGCGCCGCCAGCATCAGGCCCAGCCGGCACATGTCAGGATCCGACGATGAGCCTCCCGCCCGAGTTCCCGGTTTCCGCCGCTCCCGAGCCCGACGCCCCAGGGCCACAGGCTCCCGACGCGGCGCTCGCGCAGACACGCCCGCGGACACGCGTCGAGCGCTTTCGTGCCTGGCGCTTTGCCCCGGTCGTCGAGGTCATCGCAACGATCGCCGTGGCGCTCGCGCTGGCCGAGAGCGTCCAGGCGGCGGTCGTCAAGCCGTTCGTGATCCCGTCGGCTTCGATGGAGCCGACGCTGGCGATCGGCCAGCGTGTGCTGGTCAACCGCCTGGCCTACGACTTCAGCTCGCCCCAGCGTGGCGACATCGTCGTGTTTCACCCGCCCAACTCGCTGACCTGCGCGGTGACCGTGCCGAGCACCGAGCCGTGCCCGCGGAGCAACTCCCAGGAGTCGAGCCAGTACTTCGTCAAGCGCGTCATCGGGCTCCCAGGCGACCGGATCTCGATCTCCGACGGGCACCCGGTGATCAACGGCAAGCCGCTCTGGAACGAGCCCTACATCCTCCCCTGCGTCGACTCCGAGAGCTGCCAATACCCCCACGCGATGACGGTCCCGCGCGGCGAGTACTTCATGCTCGGCGACAACCGCGGCGACTCCGACGACAGCCGCTTCTGGGGGCCGATCCCGGGCTCGTCGATCATCGGCGAGGTCTTCGCCACATACTGGCCGCCGGATCGCATCGGCGTCTTCTGATCGCAGTCCTGCAAACGGGCGGGTTGCAACTTCACTTGCAGCCGGAAAAGATTCACCCACGTTTGTTGGCACTAGCAGGAGAAGACGTGCTAGCCTCGACGCGCAATACAGGAAGCCGAATCGCCGAGCACTCCGTTGCCGGTGAGCGGGGGACCCAACCGGACCCCTGAAGGCCGATGGGGCGAATCGCCACCAGAGGTGGCGTAGCGCACTGCGCGAGCCCGTCAGCTAACCCCGCAGGCTTACAAGTCGGAAAGAGGGAGGGCCTGCCATGGAGCTCGCACGTGATCTCGGAAGCGCCGATGTTTGGGCTGACTCGCTCGAGCGTTCGCTCGCCCGGCGTGGGCGCCCGCGGCGCGCCTCCCTTGAACTCGGTCGTCTGAGCCCCGAGCGTGATCTCAGCGACGCCGACACGGTCAACGAGTCGGTCGTCTATTGGCGGACGCGTCGCGCCGCGAGCGCCAGCTCCACCTTCACCCTTCCTGCCGTCGGCGGCGCGTCGGTCCTCGCGCTGCTCGCCGCGACCACCCTTCCGTCCCTCGCCGGGTCGGCGAAGCCGGCGACCGGCAAGGGAGCGCAGCACCGCTCCGGCGCCACCGCGTCCGGCACGCGCAGTGCCCCGCCCGCTCACACCGTCGTGCATCGCGCGGTCAGCGCGAAGCCGGCCTTGACGGCTCCCGCGACGGCCGTGCAGTCCCACAGCGCGCCGGCGGCGCCGCCGCGCCCGGTCGTCTACGGCAGGGTGACGCACGGTGACCTCAGCGACGCCCAGCGCCTGCTCGGCGTGCCGGTCGACGACGTCCTCGGCCCGAAGACGGGCGCCGCGATCCGCGCCTTCCAGCAGGCGCATGGGCTGACCGTCGACGGCAACATCGGCCCGGCCACCTGGGACGCGCTGAAGGCGGCCGAACACGCGCAGGCCGCGGCCGCCACGACGCTGGCGTCCGTCGCGAGCGCCGCGCCGACCGTGCATGAGGCCTCCGCGATGCAGCCGGCCACAAGCACACCCGATCCGTCTGGTGTGATCGCGCTGCAACAGCAGCTCGGGATCCCGGCCGACGGCACCTTCGGCACCGCGACCGAGGCCGCGGTCTCGGCCTTCCAGACCGCCCACGGCCTGACCGCCGACGGCGTCGTCGGACCGACCACGCGCGCCGCGCTCGGCCTCGGCGACGGCCCGACGCTCGAGGCGGCGACGACCGGCGGCGCCACGAGCCCGGCGACCGCCACGAGCCCGGCGACCGCCACCCCGGCGACGACCGTCGCGGCGACGACCACCCCGGCGACGACCGTCGCGGCCGCGACGACCACCGACCCGGCTGCGACGACCGACCCGGCAAGCTCGACAGCCACGACCTCCACGCCCGTGACGTCTACACCCGTGACCTCGACGGCCGCCACCACGAGCACGACGGCCGGGCCGTCGGCGACCGTGGCGACCGCGCTCGCGGAGATGTCGTCGGCGGGCGACCAGATCGCCACGCTCCCCTACATCTGGGGCGGCGGGCACGGCTCATGGGTCTCCCCCGGCTACGACTGCTCCGGTTCGGTCTCCTACGTTCTTCACGCCGCTGGCCTGCTCAGCGTGCCCGAGGACTCGAGTGAGCTGGAGAGCTACGGCGCTCCGGGCCCAGGCCAGTACGTCACGATCTACGCCAACGCCGGCCACGCCTGGATGACGATCGACGGCCGCCGCTACGACACGGTGTCGCTCGCCGAGGACGGGTCTCGCTGGGGCACCACCCCCGGGGACCCCAGCGGCTTCATCGTGCGTCACCCGGTCGGCTTCTAGGTCGCTCCCGGCCCCGCGCCGCTGCACTGAGCGGCCGGGCACGGAACACGCGAGGGGCCGCCCATGATGGGCGGCCCCTCGTCGTTCTGCCGGCGGGGAGGGTTAGCCGCCGGCCGGCACGAGCGCGGCTGCGGGAATCTGCTTCACGGTGATCGTGAACGGCGCGCTCGCCGCTCCCTGATTGTCCGGGCCGCCGGGGATCTTCACGCGCAGGACCTCCGAGCCTGCCTGGAAGAACGTCTGCGTGATGCTGTAGCTCGAGTTCGAGCCGATCGTCGCCAGCGCGATCACGTGCCAGGCGGTGCCCGCAGCGTTCAGCCGCTGGAGGTAGATCGCGTGTCCGGTCTTGTCGGGCATGACCGAGCCGGTGAACGTCACCGACTGGCCCTGGTTGATCGTCGTCGCCGACGCCTGGGCGCTCAGCGCGTCCTGGACACCGACGAACAGCACGGCCGAGCGGGTCCTGCCGTTCGGCCCGTTGGGGCCGACCGAGCCCGTTGCCCCGTTCGCAGCGGTCGAGCCGGTCGAGCCGGTCGAGCCCGTGGAGCCCGTCGAGCCCGTCGAGCCCGTCGAGCCGGTCGGCCCTGTGGAGCCGGTCGAGCCCGCGGGCGCGTGTGAGCCCTTCGGTGCGTTCGCCGCGACCACGCGATAGGAGCTGTTGTAGACCGGCGTCACGCTGAACGAGTAGCTGCCTCCGGCGCCGGTGATCGTCGTCGCGATCGCCCCGAACGAATGGCGGAAGTCGCGCCCGTAGAGCGTCAGCAGCTGGCCGGGGCCCGCCGCGTAGACGCCGCTGATCGTGTCGCTGCTTCCTTCGACGATCGGGTTGCTGTGTGCGTTGATCGTCAGGTTCGGGTTCTGGGTCTGCTCGATCTCGTAGGACAGCGTGTCCGACGGACTGTCGACGTTGCGGATGTCGTTGCGCAGCAGCGTGCGGACCGTCGCGTCGCCGTTCTGTCCGCTCGGGATCACGAAGTTGTGAACGATCGAGTAGTTGCCGTTCGCGTCAACGGTTCCCCTGCCGATCGTGGCCCAGTCGTTGCCGCTTCCCGCACCCTGGCGTTGCAGCACGACCGTCGCCCCGGCCTTCGCCGGCGTGACCGTACCAGCGAAGGTGTAGCTGTACGCGGGGCCGGTCTGCAGCACCGAGCCGTTGGGCTCGGACACGCCGCCGGGACCGGTGACGTTGAGCGACACGACCGCCTGCACGCGCTCGAGCACGATACGGCTGACGACGCCTGCGGACGCGACGTACCACGCGCGATTCGTCAGGACCGCGCCGTCGGCGCGCGAGAACTCATAGGCGCCCGTCGAGTCGGTCCGGGTGGCCTGCACGGGAACGAAGCCGCCGCGCTGCTCCGCCGCGCGGTGGTAGAGCACCACGAGCCGCCCGCCGCGGACGCGGCCGAACAGTCGCCCGTAGATCACCACGGGGTCTCCCGCGGTGATCGGATCGGGCTGCGCGTGGATCGTGATCGCGTGGGCGCGCGGCGCATGCAGCGGCGCGGCCCCGGCGCCGACCGCAGTCAGCGCGATTGCGGCACAGGCGACCACCGCCGCCACGCCGCCGAAGTACCTCAGTCGCATTGTGAACCTCCTCAAAGGGCAGGGCATCGATATCTCACCCTTGCCAACCCGGCACACGGCGGCCGCGGTGCGGTCGGTTAAGCACTCATAACAGGACGCACCTTTGCGCCCCGGAGCGTGTTGTCCCCTCGGCTGCGGCGGCGGCGCTAGGGAGCGTGTTGTCCCCTCGGCTGCGGCGGCGGCGCTAGCTGCTCGTCCAGGCCGTCGGCTCGCGCGCCAGCGCCGCCACCTGCTTCGGCAGCCGTCCGCTCGCGACGTCGGCGAGCGTCACGTGCTCGAGCACCGCGCGGATGTTCGCGCGCAGCGCGATCCAGACCTCCTGCAACGACTCGGCCGATCCGTCATAGGTCAGGTTCTCCGGCCGCTCTCCCCGGACGCTGGCCAGCGGCCCCTCGACCCCGCGGATCACGTCGGCGAGCGTCAGCGTTTCGGGCTCGCGCAACAGCCACCAGCCGCCCTCCGGCCCGCGCTGCGAGCGCACGACGCCGGCGCTCTTGAGCTGGTTGAGGATGTTCTCGAGAAACGACAACGGGATCCCCTGTGCCACGGCGACCGAGTCGGCCTTTCGCGGCGCGGCCGCGCTCGCTCCGACCAGCTCGATCGCCGCGCGAACGGCGTAGTCGGCCCGGGCGGTGACGCGCATTCCGCGATTCTGGCGCAGTTGGGCGCCTCGTGCTGTGCGCTTGGCTCGCCGTTTGCCGTCGCACGCCAGCGCGGACGGCAACGGCCGCGCCCGGCCACCGCTCCGGCCGGTCTCGGCCGCCTCGCCGCCGACGGGTGGATACAGTCCCGGCGGTGCTGACTCTCGCAAGCACGCCGGCCCCGGCGAGCGCGATCGCATCGTGAACTATCAACGTCTCTATCAGTACCGCTTTCGCGACGTCGACCAGCGTCGCCGCACTGAGACCTGGGCTGCGCTCGCGCCGATGCTGCACGTCGCACTCGGACGACCCGAGCGCGTGCTCGACCCCGCCGCCGGCCGCTGCGAGTTCATCAATGCCGTTCCCGCCGCGGAGCGCTGGGCGGTTGACGCTGTCGAATACGACGAGGGTGTCGCCGGCGAGGGGCTTCGTCTGATCGTCTCCGAAATCATGGCAGCCGACCTGCCCGCGAGCTATTTCGGGGGAGTCTTCGTTTCAAACTTCCTCGAGCATCTGCTCAGCCAGGAGGCCGTCGCCTCGTTCCTCGAGAAGATGTTCGAGTGCCTCGCTCCGGGAGGGCGGATCGCCGTCATGGGCCCGAATTTCCGTTACACCGCGCGGCAGTACTTCGATTTCGCCGATCACACGGTAATTCTGACCGAGCGCGGTGTCGCCGAGCATCTGTATGCCGCCGGCTTCACCATTCTCCGTGTGCACCCGCGCTTCGTCCCGTACAGCTTCACCGGTCGCCTGCCCTCGTCCGCCCTGCTGGTGCGGGCCTATCTGCGCTTCCCGCTCGCATGGCGCCTGCTCGGCAAGCAGTTCCTGGTGATCGCGGAGCGGCCGATCGCCGCGTGACGGGTCGGCCGAATGCCCCGCTATGGTCCGCCGCGTGATGGCGACAGGGGCCGCGACGAGCGCTCGACGCGTTCTGATCACCGGCGGCGCAGGTTTCATCGGTAGCAATGTCGCGGTCGGCTTAGCTGCTCGCCGGCCGGACTGGACACTCGTGGCGCTCGACAATCTGCGCCGGCGCGGCTCCGAGCTGAATCTTGCCCGCCTGCGCCAGGCGGACGTGGAGTTCCTCCACGGCGACATCCGCGTGCTGGACGACGTGCTCGCGGCGGGGGACTTCGACGTCGTGGTCGAGTGCTGCGCCGAACCCTCGGTGCTCGGCGGTGGCGACTATGTCATGCAGGCGAACCTCGTCGGCGCCTACCACTGCCTCGAGCTCGCCCGGCGCTGCGGCGCGCAGGTCGTCTTTCTCTCGACCAGCCGCGTCTATCCGGTCGCCCCGCTCGAGCGCCTCGCCTACGTCCAGACCGATTCGCGCTTCGAGCTCGAACGCGAGCAGCCGACCGTCGGCGCGAGCGAGGCCGGCATCGCCGAGGACTTCCCGCTCGCGGGCGCGCGGACGCTGTACGGGGCGACGAAGCTCGCCGCCGAGCTGTTGATCGAGGAGTACCGCGCGGCGCACGGCCTGCGCGCGGTGATCAACCGCTGCGGTGTGATCGCCGGGCCCTGGCAGATGGGGAAGATCGACCAGGGCGTGTTCACCTACTGGATGCTCGCCCACCACTTTGGCCGGCCCCTGCGCTACATCGGCTTCGGCGGCTCGGGCAAGCAGGTTCGCGACCTGCTGCACATCGACGACCTGCTCGATCTCCTCGACCGCCAGCTCGCCGAGCCGCTGCACTGGGACGGTGTCACCGTCAACGTCGGCGGCGGGCGGGCGTGCAGCCTTTCGCTGCTCGAGGCGAGCTCGCTGTGCGCCGAGATCAGCGGACGCGAGACCGCGATCAGCGCGTCGGACGAGAGCCGGCCCGGCGACATCCCGATCTATCTCTCCGACTGCCGGCGACTGTTTTCGCTGACCGACTGGCGCCCGGTGCACGGTCCGCGCGAGATCCTGCTCGACATTCACTCCTGGATCGTCGAGCACGAAGCGGCCGTCCGCGCCGCGCTGTAGCGCCCGCCCTCGCGGATATGCTTGGACTCCTCGCCACGGCGGCCGATCGCGGCTGCAGAGGAGGAGAACGCGTGTCGACGGCGATCATCACAGGCTCGGGCGGTCTGATTGGGTCTGAATCGACCGCCCACTTCGTTCGCGCCGGCTACGACGTGATCGGGATCGAGAACGACATGCGTGCCTGGTTCTTCGGCCCCGAGGCGTCGACCGCGCCCACCACCGAGCGGTTGGAACGCGAGCTGGGCGATGCGTTCAGCTCGGTGGCACTCGACATCCGCGACGCCGAGGGCATCGACCGGCTGTTCGCCCGCCGTCGCGATCCGATCGAGCTCGTGATCCACACCGCCGCGCAGCCGTCGCACGATTGGGCGGCCTCCGACCCGCAGGTCGACTTCGCGGTGAACGCCAACGGCACGCTCAACCTGCTCGAGGCGACCCGCCGCCACGCTCCGTCCGCCACCTTCGTGTTCTGCTCGACCAACAAGGTCTACGGCGATCTGCCCAATGCGCTGCCGCTCGTCGAGCTCGACGAGCGCCTCGAGCTGCCCGCCGATCACCGCTACTACCCCGGCATCGACACGACGATGTCGATCGATGCCTCGACACATTCGCTGTTCGGCGTGTCGAAGGCCAGCGCCGACCTGCTCGTGCAGGAGTACGGCCGCTATTTCGAGATGCCGACGGTGTGCTTCCGCGGCGGCTGCCTGACGGGGCCCAATCACGCGGGGACGAAGCTGCACGGGTTCCTCTCCTACCTGATGCGCTGCACGATGACCGGCCAGCCCTACACCGTGTTCGGCTACGGTGGCAAACAGGTCCGCGACAACATCCACTCGGCCGATCTCGTCACCGCGTTCGCCGCGTTCCACTCGGCTCCGCGACCGGCCGCGGTCTACAACATCGGCGGCGGACGCGAGAGCAACTGCTCGATGCTCGAGGCGATCACCCTCTGTGAGCAGATCGCCGGGGCCACGCTCGACTGGACCCTCGGTGAGGAGAACCGGATCGGCGATCACCGCTGGTGGATCAGCGATCTCGAGCCGTTCAAACACGACTTCCCCGATTGGCAGCTCAGCTACGGGATCGAGCAGATCCTGCGCGAGATCCACGAGCGCAACGCCGAGCTGTGGCTGGAGCGCCGGTGAAGCTGTCCGTGGTGATCCCGGCCCACAACGAGGCCGGGTCGATCGGAGCGACCGTCGCGTCGATCGCCGCTCACCTCGGCGCCG
>ODAK010007591.1_pt1 | contig 10899 bp, 9 predicted proteins | sample 1539591 | NCBI WGS metagenome assembly ODAK01 (sample SAMEA3539303, study PRJEB22396) | soil metagenome | biome: tundra; feature: field; material: soil | place: USA | collected 2010-05 | depth 0.15 m | reverse complement strand
CCCCAGACTGACGGTCGGGGAGACCGGGAGTACGCATGCGTCATGCGCTTCCTCGAATCCTTCTTTGCCTCCGTGCAGCATATTCAGGCCTTCGTTAGTGGATACATGGAATGTCTTGCCTTCGAGCGGGAACGTCCCGTTCTTGAGGCGGTTTCCAAATCGTCCCACGATCGGCCCGAAGTACGGATCTTTGTCCGGGCCATAGTTTGCCAGGTCGGGATACCCCAGCAGTATGTCCGCCTTTTTGTTGCTCTTGTCGAGCGTGCTCATACTTACCAGACGCGCACTAGCTTGATGGTCACTGTCGGCGACGAAACCGTGTACAGGTGTGCGGTGCGGCCGTCGGGCATCTTGCCCCAGTCCTGCGATATAACCGCCCCTTGCAGCGGTGCCGCGCCTAGCACTGTTAAGGCATGCCACTCGCGTTACCCATTTCATTCCGTTATGCATTATCTTTTCCCCTGCCTTGGAATTGTCAACGCCCGCTCTGGCACACATGGCACATACTTCACATCCGTATAGCTCCGCGCCATTCATCACAGAGGAGAATGCAATGGGAAAAAACGCGCGCAGGAGACATGGTCGACTCAGCTTTTTGGCGCAACAAGAGAACAAAGGCACGGTGACCGCTAGTTCCGCCCCCGCTGCTTGAGTGCTTCAATGAAAATTCCTCCCACGACGGAACGCGCTTGGAAGCCTATCTGTAGACCACTGACCGTATCGTAGTAATCGGTGAGAGGAACACGCGATGCTGATTGATCCGACCAGACGACAATCCTGTGAGCTAGATCAGAGAACTGTTTTGGATCGCGTGTGAGTGACGCTGTCCAGAACTCCCAGTCGAGCTTGGTTATCGTCTTGCGGTTGTCGAGCGGCAGACCATAGACCTTAAACTGCTTCGGATAGAAGTTCCATTCCGTCTTAGCAACTGGTGCCGGAAATAGATGGAGATCCAGGATGTCGTCCCACACTAGGTTGTATTTCTGACTCCAGGTGCCGGCCTGGTCGAAGGCGAGTTTGTAATGGTCATCCTCGCGTGCCATGCCATCCCACTTTGCCGGAAGGGATTTTGCGAGCATCATGTATCGCTTTGCAAGTGCATCATCACCAGTACCTGCTGCAATCTCCGAGAAAGCGCCGAGGGCTTCAATCGCCTTTATCGAAAGATTGGTGTTGTGTGCAAGGTGTCCGGCGAAGTCGTCGGTACTCAGTTGATTTTCTGGGTCGAGACCCTTCTCTTCAAGGTAAGCTGCCCACTTGCGAAGTTGAGGCATATACTGGCGCGCGAAATCCCAGTTCCCTTCCGCGCGGCCAAGCGCCGCAATCATGATAAGGAGGTTGCCGCTTTCTTCGACAGGCATCTGGTTTTCCTCGGTCAGCTCGCCACCGCCATAGACTTGACCATTAGCCAGCGGAAAGGTGCCGAGATCGTGCGGCGCAAATGGGAAGCGCCAGCGAGGCAATGCGGCGTAGCGCATCAACGGATCGAGCTGTGCCTCGAGCAGCTTCGGGTTGAAGTAGAGAAAGAACGGCGATGTGGGATAGGTAACATCCACAGTATCGATGCATCCGTTGCTGTCGTTTTCTTTTGAGAAGAGCATCGGATGGCCATCGATATCGGCGACGAGTTTGTGTGCCGCGATGGTCTGCCTGAAAGCAAGGGATGTGAGGTAGCGGTAGTCAGCGCCGCCGATCTGCTCCATTCGAGTCATCACATCTTCATCGAACTTAACGCCTCTCTGTTCGAGAGATGGATAGTCAGATTCGGCGAGACTCAGCATCGCAGATTCGGTCATCCCATCGCGCTGCCAATATGGCCGGAGCTTGCGTCCCAGGTATTCGATCGCGTAACCCTCTGTATAGCCCAGCAGGACGTGGCGATTGATGGCCGTTGATCCGACATCTCCCAGCGGGAACACGACGGCAAGATGAATGGGTTGAACGCGACCGGCAGCCGCACGCGGCATGGCAAGATCGTCTTCTGCTGGAAGAGTCCCATCCTTGGCGAAGGCTGTGATGCTCTGGGGAGAGAGCGCGGTACTCGAAGCAACATCATCCGGAACACCGAGGTGGAAGTAGCCCCAGTCGATGCGAATCCGGTCACCCGACTGGTGCAGCGTCGCCTGGTCCTTGGAACCAACATTGAGTACTGTCAGCCGCTGCGCCTTTGTGCGGCCCCATGTAACTGGTTGTGCCGCGTCATTGACGGCGATATTTGCGTCGACATCCAGCATCAGCTCTACACGGTGAGACTTGCCATCCATGGAAACAGCGCTCCACGATAAATAGGTGACGGGCCTTGACATGACATCCAGATCGCTGGGTATCAGAGGGGAGAAGAATGTGACCTCTAGGCGTATGCCCTCAGCGGAGAATGCATATCGCGTGTGAAGGGGTGTGATCTGAAGGGAGAGTTGCTGCATTGCCTCCACGCCGCGAAGGCCGGCATTGCCGCGTGCGGCTGCTCCCATCCAACGCACCACATGTCCATCAATGCGCGCCAGCCCTATTAGCGGCTGCGCTGCTTCAGACCAATGCTTGGTTGGTGTGTCAGTAAGGTGGTCGGACATGGACCAGATACTGAAGTAGGGATCGTTGACCACAAGCGGCACCGCGGGTGGACGATGTTCCGGCTGCTGGGCCAGAGCAGGGAGAAGCGCCGCGAAAACAGTCACTACCGCACCTAAGCCACTTCGAAGTCGCATCTCTACCTCACTCAATTTACGTTGGGGATTCATGTTAGGTACTCGTGATAACAATCACAATGGTGGGATGAACCCATTGTGAAATAGGTCTATCGCACTAGCGAATTAGTCTCGCAGACCGTCATGGCACATGCAGCGGCTTAGTCGTAAGTACCACGGCGCTCATGGCGGGTACGGTTTGTAGCTGCCGTGACGGGGACACTGGCCGCCCGGGCCTCCAGGTGCCGTCGGCGCTGACAGTCGAGCCCGAAAATGTTACGTCCTTACCGCTCCCTGAAACCCAAGCCGCATGCGCGAGATGCTTGCCCAGGGCTCCAAGGTCAATGCGCGCATCCTCGCTCGCATGGCGGTTGATGACCACGACAGCCGCAGGCCTCGCTGCGGTTTCACCAAAAGCATACGCGGTAAGCGTGGGGGCCGCATTTTCCAGCGACACGGCGAGTACGTTTCGGTTCCCCGCAAGTGCCGCACGAGCCGCGAGCATTCCATAGTACGGCGCTCCAGCCCAGTTGCGACCGTGTTCGTCGTCCTGTATCGGGGAGTAGGACGAGACGAAGCCGAGTTGGTTCACGCCAGTTTCGATGTTCACGCCCGCACACCCGCTGGTTGCGAGGAAGAGCATGTAATCCAGCGTCCACAGCGCACCGAGCAGCGTATCGCTAAGTCCAGGGTGACCGCCGCCGGAGTACGAATTTGTTTCACAGATACGCCAGGGCAACCCACTCTTTGCCGACGCCGCACTCAGATGCTGCACCTTGTCGCGTAGGCGGTCGTCGACAACGCGAAGCTGCTCCGGCTCGGCATTTTGTTGACCGGCACGGTAGTAATGCGTGGTGAGAATCTGTGCGGTGCCGTTATTGTCTGCGGCCATACGTTCGACCCACTCGACGTTACCCGCCGTATCCGGAGCAGCGAATTGCAAGTGCGGCACCGCGCCAGAGAGAGCCTCATGCCACTTCGCATACTCCGCGCGGTACTGGTCGTAGGTGTAGCCGCCCGGACGGTGCGGCTGGCGGCCTCTGCTGTACGCTTCCACCTCGTTGCCGATCTCGACCGCGATCAGACGGTTCCCGAGGAGAGCCGAGACGTCACGCAGTTCTGCAATCGCATTCTCCAGCGTACCCGTACCGAAGTTAACGCTCCAGATGGCCTGCCATCCAGTGGCACGAAGGAATGCCACCACCTGGTCGATGGCCGCGCGCGTCAGTATAGTGTCGTCCGGCTCCAGCTTCGGTGTTCCCTGCGGTTCATACCGGGTGTGATCTGCCACAATGCCGCCGAAGCGCATCGTGCCGCGTGGTCCAAGCTGGCGAACGAGCTGCAGATAAACGCTGTTGCCCGCGCGCAACAGGCCCATGCGCGCGACTGAGCTCATTTCATAGCCTAGGCCAATGAAATCCTGCGATACCTCAATGCGCGTCGGCGCATTCTGCAGGTTGAGGCTGACGGAACGTGCATTGGACGCAATCTGTGCCGGCAGCGTGTGCGCCACAGCGCTCAGTGTGGTGAGATGAATAAACTTGCGGCGATTCATAGCGCAGTTTCTCCGTGCTTGACCGTACCGTCGTGCAGGGAATGGTGCAACCCCATTACTGGCAGCGGCTACGACGGCTTGATGAAAAGCTGCATATCGCCGGCGATCTTGGGCAGTTCGTGGAAGCGGGCAATCCGGAACTCCGACCATAATAAGGACCGGCTCCCCACCGGCCCTGGAATCCCCGGGGCCGGTGAAGAATCTGTCACCATCGTACGATCAAGCTGGAATTACGGCGCTGTCTTTGGCTTTACGGGCATAATCTCGGCCCATGGTTTGCTAGCAAAGTACATCCCACACCGCCGTATTTCAGAGTAATCGGACGCAAATTCCAACAACGCTGAACCGTCCTGGACCGGCACGAGTGCGGATGAGTAGTTCGGGCACGGGTTATCGTACGAGTTAGGAACTTCCACTGGAGCTTTGATCGGTGTCCACGGTCCAGACCCGTCTAACAGCGGGTTCACGAAGCTAACTTTGCCGTTCTGGCTCGCAACGGAATCATCTTTGTTATGCAGCACCTGACCGACAACAAGAATTACTCCGTTGGGAGATAAGGGAGACGGGCTCCAGATGTTGGCAGGCGCATGTTCAAAGTACTGCCCATCTGCGGTCTCGATCCTCTTGCCGAGGTTAGAAGCCGGCCCGTAGTTCCATCCATCTCTCGAGATGCGGTAGTAGGCCGCACACTTTGGCCCCGTGACCGGATCGCCGCAGATCTCATACGACATAAAATAGACGTTTGACGGCAGCTTATTCACGATGATCATGCCAGGGCGATCCCCTTCGACGACGCTGGCAACCACGTCCGAAGAGTCCTTCCATGTCACTCTGTCTGTGGTTCGAATCTTCGACAGCTTTTGACTGCAACAGCTATAGGTCTCGTCCGACCAGAACATCACCAGAGCCCCGTCTCTCGCCACGGTAAACTGGGGCTCCCAAAGACCACCCGTGCCTTTTTCCCCCCGCCCCTGCACCGGGGTTGAGTGATAGGTCCAATGCGCACCCTGATCAGTGCTCACATAGACTTCAATCGCCGGAGTACCCTGCTCTCGGGGAGTCCTGGGCTGGGCCCCGGGGACTCTTGGTTGCGGAGAATCCGTGACCCCTGAAGAGTAGGTAGCAGAATACAGAAGCGTTCCCGCCGGCAAGTTTCCAACCGCCTGCGGCAGCTCGTACAGAGTCTCGCAGCACCTCAGCCTGCTCCCCGCTTGTACAGGGGCGTCGCCAAGAAACGCGAATGTCTTTCCGTCGTCCTTGCTCACAAAGAGCTTGCCGGTTGTACTCGCGACAATCCATCCATTGGAGGCAGCTGGTCCATAAGTAAGCCGCACCAGCCTCGGATATCCAACTCCCTGTGGCAAAAGCGTCCCAGTGGCAGCCCTCGCGCCCATTGGGGCCGTAAGGAACAGAACCATGCACCCGATAAAACAACAGGTCCTCAACAGCTCCTCACATAACAAACCTACATTTCGCCGCACCATAGTCGCCCCCTGTATCTCGTGTGCACACGTTTCCCTAAAGCCGGCGACACCACCTTCGCGTCGCCGACCGCTCTCCTTCGACGTGCAGAGACCATCCCTTAGAAAGTTCCCTTTAGGCTGAGGTTGATATTGCGTGGCGGAGAATCCGCGGTAGGAGTCTGTCCGGGATAGACGGTACCAAAATTCGCACCGTCATTCGGGTTGATATCGAACCTGGATGTAAGCAGATTGAAATGGTTCAACGCATTTGTCGCCTGGGCTCGAAATGTCACTGCGACCCTCTCAATCTTGAACTCCTTCTCCAGTGCGAGGTCAGACGCAAGAGTCGGCTTCATCCTCACAACGTTCGAGTTGGTCGGATTCGCAACTTCGTTCGACAGAAGTGGAACCTGCATCCAGTCATACTGGCTCATATCGGTGCCGCAACGCGTGGCCGTTGCCCCCGTGTTTCCGCCCGGTATCGAGACGACTCCATTTAGCTTGCTCAGGACGCAATTGCCCCACACCTGCACCTGATTGGCGTGCCAGTCCAAGTGATTCCGGAATTTATTGTGTGGCAACTGATATGCGTTGGTCGGCAATGTCGCTGGCTCACCGCTCTCAAGTGTGAAGTCTGAAGCTATCCTCCAACCACCAATCAGACTGTCGGCCACTCTGTTTTGCAGGCTGATCAGCCTTCCCCGACCAATGGGAAGCTCATACGTGCCTTGTATCTTGAACGACTGTGGCAGCCCATTGGCGTAGACACTCCTTTGCGGAATATTGAGCGCCTGATTCAGCCAGCCCGTCTGTAGAATCTGCTTTGACCACACATAGCTTGTATTCAGAGTGAGACCGTGAGCCATCCTCTGACGGAAATTCACCTGGAAGCTGTTGTACCAGTTGTGCCCCCGGTTGAGGCCTGCCGTATTGACAGCCAGGAATTCGGGATGCGGTCGGTTTAGGTTATAGGCTGTCTGAGTCGTTGCAGTGTAGACGGACGTTCCCGAAAGAGCATGCGATTTATGTGCTCGAATCAGAGACCTCGGACCCATTGGGCAACTACATTTCGCATGGCGCACTGGACTTGGGCCGGCCGGCCATCGATCCTTCGCTATTGACCGTAAGAGGCGTCAACTATCTTATGTATGTAACGGGCGACCGTGGCGAGAACGCTATCTATATGGTCCGGCTAGCTACCCCGATTGAGCCGGTGGGCGAAAAGTCGCTGATCGCCGAGCCGACCTACGCGTGGGAAAAAGGCGCGGGCAGCACCAGAAACTACCCTGTGAACTAGATTCCGTTCCCGGGAGATGCCTCAAACACCGGATGGTCCGTCTTTGTCCAGTTGTTCAAAATACCGAGACAATACTTCGGCGACGCGGTATCCGAACCGGAGTAAACGATGAATGTGTGTCCTTTGTGGTAAAGCGCCGTAGGACATGAATTGTACTCATAACTCTTTCAACCAGAAACCATCTAGTTTCATGGGCAATTGCTTCCTACACTTGCATCAGATGAAGTACGGCACGATCCGCACAGGAGAAATCATGCAAAATCGCAAACTAGGAAAAAGCGGCCTCGAAGTCTCAGCACTCGGCCTCGGCTGCATGGGCTTGAGCTTCGGCCTCGGCCCCGCCACGGAAAAGTCAGAAGCCATCAAGCTCATCCGCGCCGCCGTCGAGCGCGGCGTCACTTTCTTCGATACCGCCGAAGTCTACGGTCCCTACGTCAACGAAGAAGTCGTCGGCGAAGCTCTCGCTCCGTTCCGCGACAAAGTCGTCATCGCCACCAAGTTCGGCTTTGAGGCCAATCCCAAGGACAGCGGTAAGTGGACAGCCCTCAACAGCCGTCCCGAGCACATCAGGCAGGTCGTCGAAGCCTCGCTCAAACGTCTTAAAACCAACACTATCGACCTCCTTTACCAACATCGCGTCGACCCCAACACTCCCATCGAAGAGACCGCCGGCGCAGTCAAAGACTTGATTCAGGCAGGCAAGGTAAAGCATTTTGGCCTTTCCGAAGCAGGCGCAAAAACCATCCGCCGCGCTCACGCAGTGCAGCCCGTCACGGCATTGCAGAGTGAGTACTCTCTGTTCTGGCGCGAGCCGGAAGAGTCCGTTATGCCCACGCTCGAAGAACTCGGCATCGGTTTCGTGTCCTTCAGCCCTCTGGGCAAAGGCTTCCTCACCGGCAAGATCGACGCCTCCACCAAGTTCGACAGCACCGACTTCCGCAACGTCGTCCCACGCTTCAGCGAAGAAAATCGCAAAGCCAATCAGGCGCTCGTCGAGGTAGTCACCCATTTCGCGGAAAAGAAGAAAGCCACGCCTGCGCAAATCGCTCTCGCATGGCTGCTGGCAAAAAAGCCATGGATCGTTCCGATTCCAGGTACGACCAGGCTTTCGAGGCTCGAAGAAAATCTGGGCGGCGCAACCCTCGAACTCACCAGAGAAGATGTGCGCGCTCTCGAAGAAGCCTCCTCCGCCATCAAGGTCGAAGGCGAGCGCTACCCCGCAACGCATCAGAAGCTCATCGACCGCTAACCCGGTCTTATGGAGAACAACAAATGACAGACACCTTCGAGCAGAACCTCATCCCCGCCTCGCTCACTTATGAAGATATGCGTGCGGTATCTCCGGCCCTGGAGCAATACACGAAGGGACCGCTGCTTGATAGCCTCTGGCATCGCCCAGAGCTTTCCCCGCGTGACCGCAGCGTGGTGACGGTGGCTGCATTGATCGCCCGCATCCAGACGAGCGAGATGCCGTTTCACTTCGCGCTGGCACTGGACAACGGCGTGAATCCCGGTGAACTCTCGGAGATCGTTACGCAACTAGCGTTCTACTCAGGGTGGGCAAATGCCATGTCCGCCGTTGCCGTGGCGAAGGACATCTTTCATCGGCGCTGAGTCGCAGTCGATCGACTGCCACCCGCCAAGGGCAAGCTGATGCCGCTGAACGAAGAGGCTGAGGAGCAGCGAGCGACCCAGGTGAACAACAACTTCGGCCATGTCTCACCGGGCCTTGTGCAGAACACCACCGATCTGCTCTTCCGCGATTTGTGGCTGCGGCCTGGCCTGGCACCTCGTGACCGCAGCCTTGTGACGGTAAGCGCACTGATTGCTTCGGGTCAGGTTGCGCAGATCACATATCACCTGAATCGCGCCATGGACAACGGCGAGGATCCATACGAGCCTCCGATTGAGCCAGATCTGGAATGCAACACCGAAGATGAGAGCTGCGACGAGAGCATGACCAAGGTGCTTGCGGCCATCCGTCACACACAACAAGGTCAGACATTCACACTCTTGAAACGATCGGGGCAATGTAGCACTTAGACATGTTGCGTGGGCGCCGGAATTCGCCCATCGTGTCAGTATCGAGCGTCGTGATTGGGGCGGTAGTCCTCGCCGAATTTATTCTTATGGTGCTCCATCGGATCAGCCACTCCCTGGAGGGCGATCTCGCCCAGATGCAGGGGCGCCGCACCTACCTGCACAATCCTCTCCGCGTCGACGGGATTAGCGGATTGGGCGGCTTCGCTCCACACATGCAAACGGTAGCTCCCCGGCAGCACGTTGTGAATGGCAACCGTGCCGGCGGCGTTTGAAACCCCGTAGTACGGGGTACTGAGCGAGAGGATGATGGCTCCCATCTCCGGGTGAATATTGCAGAAGATATAGGAGACGCCTTCCCGGTCGAAGCGGACGGCGCGACTTGTGCCCGATTCATAGAGGCCGAGGTCGAAGCGCTTGCCATTGAACAACGAGAAGACATTATGGAAGAAGGGATCCTGGTTGGGGAATTCGACGCTGCTGCCCGTAGGCACAATAAGAAGATGAGGGCTAAACATCTTGTCCTTTTGGATCAGACGGAAGGGACCGGGATGCCCCGCCGTCGCCGCGGGATGCACGTCGGGCTGCAGAGGTGTGAGCCACAGGACTACACCGGCGGAACTCAGATCGCCCTTATGCCGGGTGGCACCTCCCATCTTGTACTGTACCAGCACGTGGGCCGTAACCTCCGCGCCCTGCGCATGCGCGCGTGCACCGGCGAGCGTCAGATGGAACAATGCATAACCACAGATGATCCAGCGTTGCGTAGATCGCACTGCCCTGCCCCCTTAGAACTTATATCCCACTGAAAGTGTAAATATGTCGAGCGTGCTTCCCGTCCCAGTGATCGGCGAACTCCAGATCCTGCGATACTCCGGCGAGAGGATAATATAAGTCTTCGGCCGGAAGATGAAGTTGGCAACGACCATTTTGTTTCTAGCGCGTAATTGTGTAGCGCTGGCGGTCGGCGAGAGCACCACCGCGTGAAAATCGCGCGCAAACCCATTGTCCTGGCCGATGCTGAAATTCGTTTCCAGCGATGAACTGAAGCGCGTCTTGAACTGCGTCCACCCGCCTATCGCGTTGAGCCCTTGCAGGACGCTAGCTCCGGTGATGGGGTTCGTTCCTGTGACGATATCTTTATAAACACCGCCTCCAAGCCCTGCAATAGCGCGCCCTCGATAGCCTTCGCCGCTTATCTCAAAGTGATGTCCGAGTGGAAGGCGCAAGTCGCCGGTACTGGCCCACGAGTCCAGGTGTTCCGTGCCGGGGTACCCTTGATATCCGGGATACGCCTGGCGGTTGTAATACCCGCCTAGACCGAATTGGAGGCCACGGTCACCCGCCGCCGCGTAAGAGATCCGAGTCTCATAGGCAGGCTGTTCGGCGAGTTCGCCTGGGCTTGAAGCGCGAAACAATTGATTGGAGTTGTAGCCGGCGGCCGGCGAGTCCCACAGCCCTAATTCGACCTGCATGCGATTCCCCCTTTGCAGAGGAAACCGATGCGTGTAGCGAAGCTGCGGCGCCCACGTCCACAGATTGCCTGCTCCAGCCAGCGAAGGCTCCGCCACAGTGGCGTACGACGCAGGCGACAAGGGCGCAATAAGTGGCGTAACCATGCCGACCTGGACCGAGTCGTTGGCCCAGTCGAAGTCGATGCTGCCGGCGCGCATGCGAACAATTCCGGCAGAGGTTCCGTAGCTGGTGTAGGAGACGTCCGAGAAAAAATCGAGGCTGACATTAGCCGAGGTGCGGGCGCCAAAGATTCGCGGACCGTCCCCTTCGATGCCGAGAATCGTCTGCCGCAGACCTGCGCCGAAATTACCGTTGCCGGAGGTGGAAGTTCCACGCAGCGCAAAG
>ODAK010007589.1_pt1 | contig 10900 bp, 9 predicted proteins | sample 1539591 | NCBI WGS metagenome assembly ODAK01 (sample SAMEA3539303, study PRJEB22396) | soil metagenome | biome: tundra; feature: field; material: soil | place: USA | collected 2010-05 | depth 0.15 m | reverse complement strand
CGGAAATCTGCAGAGCACCATCGCGCGCGTCGTCGATCCGGCGATCCCCTCGGCTTCGCCTTTCTCGCCAAAGAAGACGAGGGCCGTGCAGATTGCGGCGGTGGTGGGCCTGGTTCTCGGAATCATGTTGGCGCTGCTGATCGAACGCCTGGACAATACGATCAAGACCAGCGGAGAAGTCGAGGGCAAGCTCGGATTGCCCGTACTCGCGGCGTTGCCGATCATCACCGGCAAGATCAAACCCGAGCGCCACTTCGCGGAGAATACCCACTCAATTTTTTCGGAAGCGATCCGAACGGCGCGGACCGGCATTCTGCTCTCGGCCATAGACGAGCCGCACAAAGCCATTGTCGTCACCTCCTCGGTACCCGGCGAGGGCAAGACCACCTTCGCCATCAATCTGGCGCTCGCTTTCGCCCAGACCAAGCGCGTGGTCCTGGTCGATGCCGACATGCGCAGGCCCAGCATCGGCAAGGTGTTCGGCAAGGAATCGACCGCGCCGGGGCTGTCCAATCTGGTGTCGGGCACTTCGCCGGCGCAGGACTGCATGTTCCGCGTGGACGAGACGGAGCTGTATGTGCTTCCGGCAGGCGTCATTCCGCCCAACCCGCTCGAACTCCTGCTGTCCAAGCGCTTCGAGGACACGCTGCAGAAGCTGATGGGCATGTTCGACATGGTGATCATCGACAGCCCGCCGGTGCAACTGGTGAGCGATTCCATGGTGATAGCGCGCCGCTGCACCGGGCTCATATACGTCGTCAAGGCCGACGACGTCCCCTACCAGGTCGCCCGCAACGGCATCAAGCGCGTCAGGCAAAGCCAGGTAAACATCATCGGCGTCGCCCTCAACCAGCTCGACTTCGAGCGCGCCGACCGCTATTACGGCGAATACACCGGCTACGCCAAGTACGGCTACCGGCGCTATTACGGCAGCTACGGCGGCAAGAAGCGCAAGAAGGCGGCATAGCTGTTGTGCGGGAAAGGATTCCCGCACTGGGGCCTGTTTACATTCACCGTACATTCACCGCATGAGGATCATGTGCTGAGTGCAAACAGTTCCCGGGCCTTGCAACACCGTTGGGAACGCGCGCATGCTTGTGCAATGCGCGATAATCAGCCTCCATGATCGACCTCCACTGCCACCTGCTGCCGGGCATCGACGATGGTCCCGAGACCATGGAGGAGGCGCTTGCGCTTGCCGCGCACGCCGTGCAAAGCGGGATCGTGCGCTCGGTGGTCACCCCGCATGTTCACGTCGGCCGCTACCTCAACGAGCTTGCCTCGATCGCGGCGGACCTCGCGCGCTTTCGGGCGGAGCTCGATCGCCGCAACATCCCGCTCCAGCTCGGCCTCGGCGCCGAAGTGCGGCTGGGCGAGGAAATCATCGCGATGGTGATGGAAGAGCGCGTCCCTTTCCTCGGCGAGCGCGACGGCTATCGCATCATGCTGCTCGAGCTGCCGCACAGCCACGTCCCCGTGGGCAGCGACAAATTCGCCGGCTGGCTGCTGAAACAAAAAATCCGCCCCTTGAGCGCGCATCCGGAGCGCAACAAGGACGTGCATCACGACATCAACAGGATCACGCCCTTCGTGAGCATGGGCTGCTGGCTGCAGGTAACGGCGGGGGCGGTGACGGGCAATTTCGGCGAGCCGTCGAGGAAGCGCGCGGTGCAACTGCTCGAGCGCGGCTGGGTCACCGTCCTCGCCTCCGACGCGCACAACCTGGAGCACCGCCCCCCCGAGCTCGAGCCCGGCCGCCGCGCCGCCGCCGCCATCGTCGGCGAGGAAGAATCCTGGAAGCTCGTTCGCGATACCCCGCTCGCCATCATCGAATGCAATGTTCCCCCGCCCAGCGTGCCGAAAGAGAGGGGGCGCGTTGCCTCGATCGATGGGAGTGTTCCCTCAAGGGATAGGCGTGTTCCCTCTCCCCGCTAGCGGGGAGAGGGAGTACATTGCCTGAGCGGGTGTTACCGCCTTGCGCCGGCCCTACCGCATCCTGATCGCTCTCATCGGCACTGCCGTCCTCGGCTTCGCCGTTTACGCGTCGGCCAAACGCGGGCTCGCAGACTGGAGCACGATGCGCTGGCGGCACGAGATCACCGGCTGGGCCGAGCGCCGCGCGAGCCCTCCGCCGGAACACCTGCAGGAGGCGATTACAACCCTGATCGATGCGCTGGCGCTCACTCCGGACGACCCGACTCTGATCGAGCATCTGGGCGTAGCCATCGATCTGCGCGCGGCCGGATCCCCGCCAGGCAGCGAATCGGAGCGCCTGTATCTCGCGGCGGCCCTGTTTTATTTCCGCAAGGCGGCCGCCTTGCGCCCAACCTCGCCCTATAGCTGGGCAAATATCCTGCTGGCGAAGTACCACCTGGACCAGGTCGACGAGGAGTTTTTCGGCGCCATGCGCAATGCGCTCGATTTCGGCCCCTGGGAGCCCGCGGTGCAGTTGATCGTGGCCGACGCCGGGCTCGGCGCTTGGGACAGGCTGGACAGCGGGCTGCGCGGCCGCGTAAGCGAAGATCTGCAGCGCGCCGCAGTGCGCCAGGCCGACGCCCTGGCCCGTATCGCGACGGACCACCGCCGTATCGACCTCGTTTGCGCTGCATCATTTGACAGAATGAAAAATAGGGTAAAATGTGCGACGTAACCCATATGAAAAAAATTAAAAACAAACTAGAGTTGAATGCGGGCCAGGGTATTCGTGAGCGGGTTATTTACGAAAGACTATTCTTCGGCCAGAATATTTCTGGCCAGCGCGTCAGACCGGTTAACCATGCAGGGGGCATCATGACAAAATTCACATTCCGCTTTCTTCTCGTTTTGGCGCTGTGCCTGTTCGGCAGCGGCTATGCCTTGGCCGCCCCCGTCGCCTATGTGCACTCATTGACCGGGACCATGCAGGTGCAATACGGCACGGGCGCGCCGCAGGAGCTGAAACTCGGCAGCACCATCGACTCGGGCGCGATCCTGTCCACCGGCCCCGGGGGCACCGCCGTGGTCAAATTCGAAGACGGCCAGATCATGGCCATGCTACCGAATACCCGTTTCGCCGTGCGCCAATACGAATTCGTCACGACCAACGTCGCCAAGAGCAGCGCCGTGTTCGAACTTCTCAGGGGCGGACTGCGCTTCGTCACCGGCATGATCGGGGAGACCAACAAGAATGCGTTCAAGCTCACCGCGGGAACCGCGACCATCGGCATACGTGGCAGCGATGGAACCGTAGTGATCGATCCGGTGACGGCCGCGATCACCGCGGCAGTGCAGGCAGGCGCGCTGTCCTTATCCAACAACGCGGGCACGACCGTCGTTACGGCCGGAGACTTCTCCACCGCAGCTCCCAACACACCACCGACCGCCGCTCAGAATATCGCGGCGTTGGCGGTGTCGGCCATGATTCAGTCGCTGAACGCGGCGAAAAACATAGTCTTGCCGCCGAATACGGTGGCGGTGATAGCGGCCATGTCGAATGCGGTGGTCAAGCAAGCTGCCGCGAATGCGGCAGCCGCGGCACTGGCGGCCAACCCGAACAACACGGCGTTGCAGACGGCGAACACGCAGGCGCAGGGCGCAGCGACTGACGCGTTGAACTCGGCGATCCAGTCCAACTCGGCGCTCGGCGACAATGCAATAAAGGGCGGCGGCGCGACTGGTGGCGCGACCGGCGGCTCGACCGGCGGCTCGACCGGCGGCGCGACTGGCGGCTCGACTGGCGGCGCCAGCGGCGGCGGCGGAGGGGCGAGCATTCAGTAGCACCTTCGATACGGTGGCTGGCAGCCATGCGTTTTGGGGGCTACGCTGTTTTCGCAATTGCGATCGGGTTGAGCGCGGCCGCTCGGGCAAGCGCCAACCCGCTCGACGTCGCTTACCGGGCTGACCGGCCGTCGTTGCGGACTCTGGCGCCGGCCGCCAATCCGCAGTTGCCCGCGCTGCTGGAGGAGTTCGAGCCGCGCCCCGAACCCCTCCCCGTCGCAGCCGAAGCAGAAGCGCAAGTGCTCCCGCGCAAGCCCGCCCTCGACGTGTGGGAGCGTGTGCGCGAGGGCTTCGCGCTGCCCAACCTCGAAAGCCCCCTGGTGTCGCAATGGCAGGCCTGGTATCTGAACCGCCCGCAACTCCTCAAGGCGATGTTCGAGCGCAGCCGCCGCTACGTCTATCACGTGGTCGACGAACTCGACAAACGCGGCATGCCCACCGAACTCGCCTTCCTGCCGATGGTGGAGAGCGGCTACAACCCGATGGCGCTGTCTTCGGCGCAAGCTTCGGGGTTATGGCAGTTCATTCCTTCGACCGGCAAGAACTACAAGCTCGAGCAGAACCACCTCTACGACGCCCGCCGCGACGTCATCGCCTCGACCTCCGCGGCGCTCGATTACCTGCAATCGCTGTACGAGCAGTTCGGCGACTGGCACCTGGCGCTCGCCTCCTACAACTGGGGCGAAAACGCGGTCGGCAGGGCGATCGAGCGCAACAAGGCGAAGGGTCAGCCGAGCGATTACAGGATGCTCGTGCTGCCGGAGGAGACCCGCAACTACATCCCCAAGCTGCAGGCGCTGAAGAACATCGTCGCCAATCCCGGCGCCTTCAACATCGAACTCGAACCGGTGCCGAACCGCCCCTACTTCGCCACCGTCGCCAACGCCCGCGACATCGACGTCAATGTCGCCGCGAAGCTCGCCGGCATGCCGCTGGAAGAATTTCTCGCCCTCAACCCGGCGCACAACCAGCCGCTGATGTCGAAGAGCGCGCCGGCCGGGATCGTGGTTCCGGTGGAGAGGGTGGAGTCCTTCGTCAGCAAGCTCGCCGCTTACGACGAATCGCTGACACGGCAAAAGCCCGCCAATGCGCGCGCGCGCAAGAAGCTCACCCTCAAGCCAGCGCCCGTCAGCTACCGCGTCAAAGCCGGCGACACCCTGGCCCAGATCGCGCTCGATCTCAGCGTTTCAGAGACCCAGCTCAAAACCTGGAACCCCCTCGCAAAAACCGGCGTCCGCGCCGGCCAGGAACTCTTCGCCCACCCGAACTAGTGGGGTGTCCCCTCGCCCCGCTTGCGGAAAGAGAGAGGATGTGTCCCCTCGCCCCGCTTGCGGGGAGCGGGCCAGGGGCGAGGCGAGGGAGCACACCCCACACCGGGCTCCTGCACGCGCTTATTTTCCTCGTCGCAACACTCCTGATCGCAACATTCTCCGTCCCCGCCCTCGCCGCCTCCGACGCGAACGCTCCCGCCCTCGCCGCTGCCGGCGCGGACACCGACGCTCTCGCCCAGCTCGCCGCCAAAGGCGAGCGCGAGGCCATCGTCAAGCTGCTCGAGCTGGCGCGCAACGGCGACGCCGAAGCGCAGGTGCAAATCGGCTGGATCTATTATCAAGGCCTGGTCGTGCAGCGCAACTACCCGCTTGCGCGCGAGTGGTTCCACAAGGCTGCCGCCAAGGAGCACGCCCAGGCGATGAACCTCCTCGGACACCTGTACCAGGAAGGCCTCGGCATCGACCAGGACTACGTCCAGGCGCGGCGCTGGTACCAGCAGGCCGCCGACAAGGGGCTACCCGCCGCCGCCAACAACCTCGGCTGGCTCCACCTCAAAGGCCTGGGCACGGAGAAAAACCCCGCCCTCGCCAGGGAATGGTTCGAGCGCGCCGCAGCCAAGGACCACCCCGTAGCGCTCTACAACCTCGGCTATCTTTACGCCGAAGGCCTCGGCATCGAGCGCGATCCGGAGCGCGCCCTCGCCTGGTACCGCAAGTCCGCCGCTCTCGGCTACCTCCCCGCGATGCGCGCCATCGGCTGGCACTACCAGGAAGGGCAAGGCATCGCCCAGGACTATGCAGAGGCGAAGGACTGGTACGAAAAAGCCGCCGCGCAGGGCGACCTCGAAGCCGAGGCCATGATCGGCCAACTGTTCCAGCGCGGCCGCGGCGTGCCCCGCAACTTCGATATCGCCCGCCGGCATTACGACAAGGCCGCCAAGGGCGGCGATCCCATCGGCCAGCTATTCCTCGGCTGGCTGTACCAGCAGGGCCTGGGCGTGGAGCGCAACTACGAAGCCGCGCTCGACTGGTACCGCAAATCCGCGGAGCAAGGCAACGCGACCGCCCAGAACAACATCGGCTACCTGTACGACGAAGGGCTGGGCGTGGAGCGCGACTACAAGGAAGCCTTCACCTGGTACCGCAAGGCGGCTGAGCAGAATCAACCCGCGGCCCTGTTCAACGTCGGTTTCATGTACGAAGAGGCGCACGGCGTGGCGCGCAACCTCGACGCAGCGTTCCGCTATTATCGCGAGGCCGCCGAACGCGGCCATGCGGAAGCAAAAAGAATCGTCGAAAAGGCGGCGCCATAGCATGAATGCGGTTCATTGGCATGAATGCGGCTCATTGGCATGAATGCGGCTCATTGACATGAATGCGGTTCATTGACATGAAACCGGCTCCAGCCGCCGACCGCACGATCTTCGTTTTGTTCCTGCTGCTCCTCGTATGGGCGCCGATCCCGCTGGGGAGCAACCGCCCCTGGGCTTGGGCGATCCTCGAAGCCGGCATAGGCTCGCTCGCGATCGCCTGGGCTTGGCTCTACGGCCTCGGCCGGATCCATCTGCACACGCCGCTACGGCGCGCTTGGCCGGCGATGCTGCTGTTCGCCTGCTGGCTCGCCTGGCTCGCAATCCAGGTCGTCCCTTTGCCGGCCGATCTGCTGCGGATGATCTCGCCGACGCGCGCCGGGCTGCCCACGCCGGATGCCGCATCCGCCATCCACACGCTCTCGATCGACCCGTACGCATCCGTGGGATTTCTGTTGAAGTCCTGTGCCTACGTCGCCGCGTTTTGCCTGGCGCTTGCCCTGATGCGCCGCCGCGAGCGCATGAAGACCATCGCCATCGTCATCATCGCAGCAGGGCTCATCCAGGCCCTGCTGGCGAGCTTCATGCACCTCGCCAAGCTGAATGGCGAGGTGTTCTTCACGGCGTTCAGCCACGTCGACGTTGCCCATGGAAGCTTCGCCAATCGCAATCATCTGGCCGGCTACCTGGAGATGTGCCTCGCCTTGGGCATAGGCATGATGATCGCAACCCTCAGAGGCGGAACCACGCAGACATGGAAACAGAGACTCCGGGATACGGCCGGATGGCTGCTCAGCACCCGGGTACTGCTGCGGATCAGCCTGGTGGTCATGGTCATCGCGCTGGTGATGACGCGCTCGCGCATGGGCAATGCGGCGTTCTTTACCAGCATGCTGGTCACCGGCGTCATCGGGCTGGCCACCTCCAGGCACGCGACCCGGTCGACGGTCATCCTCCTGGTGAGCCTCATCATCATCGACGTTTTTGTCGCCGGCACCTGGTTCGGGGTCGAGAACGTGATCAAGCGGTATGAAGAGACGACTATATACCGGGAACTCCAGCCAACCGGCGGGTCGGTGGAAGAAAGGCTCGAACCCGGCCTTTATGCCATGGACATGCTAAAGGACTACGCGCTGACGGGCAGCGGCGGGGGGACCTTTTACACCGCGTTCCCGAAGTATCGGCCCGGTGTGATCAGCGCCTATTTCGACCACGCCCACAACGATTACGTCCAGTTCACCACGGATGCCGGCGTGATCGGACTTGGCCTCCTCGGATTGATCGTGCTGTCCACGTTCGTCGTCGCGCTGAGAACCCTCTACGAGCGGCGCGACCCGCTTTGCCGGGGAATCGCCTTTGGCGCGACCATGGGAATCATCGCAATGATGATTCACAGCTGGGTCGATTTCAACCTGCAGATCCCGGCCAACGCATTCACCTTCGTCGTGCTGCTCGCGCTGGGTTGGGCAGCGTATTCGATGAATCGGCATCGCTCTACTGAAGGTGAGAACGGGCGCGGCGAGCCGGAGGGTGAAGATGAGGAGTAGATCGGTGCCGATCAACTCATTCGTGCCCACCACCTCTTCGGATCGGCTTCCAGTCATCCGGTTCGAGCCCGCGCTGAACCTTGTCCAATTGAAATCCGGCAACTTGCCTGGTATCACCGGAAAACTCTCTGAGTGCCTCTAACGAATTGCCGCGGAACCGAAGTGGCTTGATTGCCATGACATGAATATACAAGAAGTTGTAACATTGCGGAAGAAAAATCCGCCACGTGGGCAAGGTTATACCCGCACACGCAACCTGCCCCCGCCCTTCCCCCAGCCGGCTTCCGCGCTCGACAAATTCCATGTTTTTTGCATGTGGTTGCATCGGGGCGTAAACTGTCCTGCCGTATCGGGACAGTATGGCTAGGCAGTGAATGGTCTGCGGGGCGGAGCCTTCGCCCCGGTGAGACGGCTGGTATTGCGACGTGACTCTGACAGGATTTCGCGTGAGTGAAACATTCCGCCAGGTCGTCGGCCTGATTCAACTTGGAGAGGTCCGAATTTCGGACCACGGCTACGACGAATTGGCAGCAGATGGGATATTTGCCAGAGACGTGCTGGCAATGGTGGCTGAAGGGGCTGTCGTCGAGGACTATCCTGATTATGCCAAGGGGCCTTGCGTGTTGGTTCTGCAGAAAGACCGCCACGGCGAACCGATGCACGTGCTATGGGGTATTCCGAAAGGGGCATCATCCCCTGCGGTTTTGATCACAGCGTACAGGCCGGACCCGGATCGATGGGAAGCCGGTTTTCTGAGGAGGCGCAAATGAACGGACGGCGAATTGCCAAGCTGGTACATGAGGGAATCTACGTTGCGGAAGTGGATGTGGAAACGATCTTCACTGAGGATGGATGGTCTCCCTATCTGTCGATCGAGGACGCCTACAAACTTGACGATGTTCGTGACGCTCTGAGGCGGGGAGATCTGAAGGCGGCGACACAGATTGCCAGGGTATATAGCCTGACGCCTGTCGCAGCATAGCGCGGAGCCGCGGAGCCACCGCGGCGATAGGGCCGCGGTGAGGGGTGCTACCTACAAGACGCCTGCCCCCAGCAACCTCTCCAACTCCGCCACAATCCGCACCATCGCCTTGCCGTCCCACATCTGCGGGATCGCCCCCTTCTTCCACTGCCCCGGCCTCACGCGCGCCGGCGATGAGGTCGATTCTCTTCAATTCCATTCCTTACTCGGTATGCGCATCGACGTTTCGCAATTTGTGATCCCTATACGCCTTGTATGGGTTCCTCGTAAAAAAAGCAGGGTGGCAGAAACGCAGAGGTAATGTAGTCGACGTCGCGCGACGAAACCCCGCATTCATGAAAGTGCTCACGCCATCCGCGGATGACTCCCACGATCGCTGCGATCTCTTTTGTCGCGGCTTCGTGCGTGACGCCGAAGCGAGCATACCCGGAAAGGATGTTGTAGATGCTTGCGGTGCGCCCAAAGCTCCCGATAGTCAAGGCGAGGTCACGCCTTTCCATGCTTACCATCGGCATCGGAACAAGGTCGTATGCCGGCGACAGGCGCCAGCCGCGCTCCGTGCGAATCGCCGCATGGTTGCGTGGATGATCGTCGTTATTGGTAACGGCTGCGTTGAAGACAACACGGCGGAAGAGTTCCGCGCAATCCCGATCGGGCTTGGCCGACCAGCGACGCAAGTTGTCAGCGAGCAGAGGGTAGGACCAATCGTCGCGATCAAGGTAATTTTCGTCGCAGCCGAGCATCGTTAAACCGCTAACCAGTCCAGACCTGAGGTATCCGCCTTCGGTATGCTGACGGTCAAAGCGTTCGACCATCAGCACATCCTTTCCGCCGATTGTCTCGATGCGTGCGTTGCATACATTGAGGCCGCATTTTCGGGCGAGCTGTAACGTCGCGTATTCGATTCGCTGCAGATTGCATCTGTCGGCCTTCTCCGGAAACTTGCCGAGCCATAGACGGCGGTCATCCTCCAAAGTCGCCTTTGGTCGCGCCCCACCCATCGAGGTCCCTGGGTCGATTTGCTCAAGAATATTTTGCGGTACCCGGCGTCCTTCCTCGATTGCCTCCGCGGCGGCAATAAGGTCCGCCAGCTGGTGCGTACGGTTGTATGGGCGCTTCGGCGCAGGTGGATTCACCTTCAGGCCGAAACTCAAGTTGCCTGCGCCGTCCTGGGGCCCGTTCAGCAGATAATCGATCTCGACGAGATCGGCTGGGCTCCGCTGGAGCTTGTGTTCGATGACGCGCCTGCCCCAAGCATCTGGAGCAGCGTCTCTTACAGCCCCGGGAACACCTTTGAGCTTGGTGAATTCGTAGACGGTGGTGCCAAGAGGCAGTTCGAATGGATCGAACTCCACCGCATCCGGACGCTCAAGGTAGCGATCACCATAGCGAAACCGGCCAACGCATGTCCCATCGCGCTGCTGCTCGACTTTGAGCAGAGCCGCTGGCACGGCCTCCAGCGTGCCAGCTAGCTGGATGTACACGTACGCCTGTCGCTCAGAAGTCATATTCATCCTTTGCGGAGCGCGGTTTGCGAACGCGCTTCGGTAGGCGCGACGCTTCGAGCGTCTTTCCGTGAAGGTCGGTATCCGGGTTCGCCACTGCGTCTAGCGTCCGCTCAAGACCCAGTGCCCATAGGGTCAGAATGTACGCACTGATCGCGACGCCTGGCCGTCCGAGCTCGAGGGCGCCGAGCGTGTTTCGATCGATCCCGGCCTTTGCGGCCAGTGCAGCTATGGAAATTTTGCGCCGGGTTCTCGCGAGCCGAATGCGATGACCAAGCTCCTTGACCCGCAGTGCGACAATATCCGGCAGTGATGCAAATGCGCCCATTTAATTAGGCCTTATCTACGTTAACACCTAATATATTAGGCATGCTTAAGGAAGGCGTCAACAAGAATCGCCTATTAAGATAGGCATTAAATACGATAAGACCTAACATTCTAGGCAAATGGTGTTTCTTCCCTCTCACCGCCTGCAGGAGAGGGTGAGGGGCCGTTCATCCCCTCTCCCCGCCTGCGGGGAGAGGGCTAG
>ODAK010007588.1_pt1 | contig 10901 bp, 14 predicted proteins | sample 1539591 | NCBI WGS metagenome assembly ODAK01 (sample SAMEA3539303, study PRJEB22396) | soil metagenome | biome: tundra; feature: field; material: soil | place: USA | collected 2010-05 | depth 0.15 m | reverse complement strand
GACCACCGAGATCTACACTCTTTCCCTACACGACGCTCTTCCGATCTAACACGCTGCTCGACGGGGCCCGCGAGGAGCTCCAGCGCCGCGATTGGGGACAGATCACGATGGCCGATATCGCTGCCGCGGCGGGCGTCAGCCGGCAGACGCTCTACAAGGAGTTCGGCTCGCGCGACGAGTTCGCTCGAGCATTCGTGATGCGCGAGGTCGACCGCTTCCTGCTCGCCGTCGAGCAGGCCGTACGGGAGCACCTCGACGATCCGGCCACAGCGCTCTCGGCGGCGTTCAACGTGTTCCTCACCGCAGCCGCCGAGGATCCGCTCGTCCGTACCCTCCTCTCCGGCGAGGGCACCTACAGCCTGCTGCCGCTGATCACCACCCAGGGCGAGCCCGTCGTGGCGCGCGCCGCCGAGCAGCTCTCCGCGATCATCATCTCCGGTTGGCCCGGGGTGAAGCCGGCCGACGCGCGGCTGCTCGCGGAGTGCCTCGTGCGCCTCGCGATCAGCTATGCGGCGCTGCCCGCCGGAGATACCGGCATGACCGCCGCCTCCGTCACGACGCTGCTCGGCCCCTACGTCGAGCGCGTGCTCGCCGCGCGGTGACGAGGGACGGGGGCTGAGCCGGGACGGCGGCGTGCGGGTCGAGGCTGGGGCGGGATTGATACACAAACCCGCGACCTGCTCCGTATCGAAGAACGCTGGGATCTATCGAATCGAAGAGCGGTGTGATCTCTGATGCGGAAGCTAGCACGGAACTCGAGTGGTAGACAGGCTTGGGATCTTTGTCCATCTGGACACAGTAACGCAAAATGCGTTAGACTGTCCTCTATGCCCGGTCGCAACTTCAAGACACTGCACGAGATCGCCGAGGATAACTACGGCTTCCTGACCGTCGATGACGCCCGGCAGGCTGGCATCCGTCCGCAGCGACTCGCGGAGATGGCACGGCGGGGATCGCTGCAGCGGGAGGGACTCGGGCTCTACCGCCTGGACCCGTTCCCCGTGCATGCGCTGGACAGCTACCGCAAGGCAACCCTCTGGCCGTATGGCGTTGAGGGTGTCCTCAGCCACGAGACGGCCCTCGATCTCTACGAGCTCAGCGACGTCAACCCCGCGAAGATCCACATCACGGTCCCCAAGCGCTACCGCCTACGCCGCCGCGGAGCGCCGCTCGCCTATCGCTTCCACCACGAAGACCTCGACACGCACGACATCACACGACACGAAGGTCTACCGATCGTGACACCAGCGAAGGCCATCCGTCAATGCCACGAGGCGCACCTGCGCCGTGACCTGCTGCGCCAAGCCCTGGAGCAAGCCAGGCAACGTGGCTTGCTTACTCGCGGCGCTTACGCCGAGCTCATGCACGAGGCCGGGTTCGACCCCGCGACAGCACCGACACGATGAGCGCCGGGCCGCCACCGAGGAGTCAGCCGAAGACCGAGAAGCAGCTCGGTCGACTGGTCTCCAACTACGCCGAGGCGAGCGGCCTCGGCGTCCGGCGAGTGCGCCAGCGCGTCTCGGCAATGGCGTTCCTCGGCGCGCTAGAGCGTGTGCGCGAGGAGGACTCCCCCACGCGTTTTCTGATCAAGGGTGGCATTGCGTGCGAACTGCGCTTCCAAGACCAGGCGCGAGCGACGCGCGACCTCGACGCGCTCTTCCACGGCTCCCTCGACGAACTGCTCACCGACTTCGACACGGCCTTCGCCACGCCCTACTCGGGCTTCTCGTTCAGCTACACACCGCCGGAAGCAGTCCGCGAGACCAGCGCGCACCGCTTCGACATAAAGCTGACCTACCAAGGCCGCGGCTGGGCAACGCTGCGCGTCGAGGTCTCACCACCGGAAGGAAAAGCCCACGAGCCGGAGTCAGTGCCGGCGCTGAGCGTGAGCGAGTTTGGCCTCACAGGCCCGACCGAGGTCGCCTGCCTATCACTGCGCTTTCAGATCGCACAGAAGATCCACGCTTGTACCGAGCGCTTCCCTGATCGTGAAAACGAGCGCGTCCACGACCTAATCGACCTCCAACTCATGGAAGAACTGGTCGAGGACTACAACCGTGTCAAGGCAGCCTCCGTCGAAATCTTCGAACTGCGCCGGATGCACGCCTGGCCACCAACGCTGACAGCAGAGCCAACCTGGCCCGAGACGTACCGCGAGTTGGCCGCCGAACTCGACTTCCCGATCAAGGACCTCGACGAGGCCATCACGCGCGTCCAAGCGCTGATCGACAGGATCCAGAGCGCCGAGCTGTCAGACGAGGCTGAGTAAGAGCCGGTACCTCTTGCTCGTTCCCATCGCCCAATCCTCAAGCGATCAGCGCCTCCAACATTCCCGGAGCGATTCATCCTGGGCGCCCTGCGGCAATCGGGCTGCGACGAGAGCCGCCTTCGCCGCTATGCGAAGCGAATGCGCTACGGCGCCTGGCTCGACGGGATCGAGCAAGCCACACCAGTACCGGAGAATCCCGAGATCGCCGCCCTACGCAGCGGCTACCGGACGCCATGAGCATCCCCGCCTCGCAACAACACCTCTTCAAGCTCGACTGGGTGCGCAACCCGGCGTTGCTCGCCCGGAGGCCGACGTGACGGCGGGCGGGACTCTAGACCGCGTGCTCATAGGCCCCTGTCTGCGCCTCGCTCTCATCGACCGCCTCCCTTCGGGAGGTATCGCGCCCACTCACCCGGGCAATCCCGGAGCGTTCGAGCGCAGGCCGTCGTGGCGCGAGCATCAGCCGGGCCACCTTGGGCGAGACCGCAGGCGGTCGCGCAGGCTCTGGCCTGACCGGCAAGCGAACGACATTCCCGTCCGGCGTGGACTCGGCCTCCACGGCCTCCGGTACAGCGGGATCGACCGTCGATGGGCCGGGGTCGACCGTCAGGGGGCCGGGGTCGGCTTCTGATGGGCCGGGGTCGATCTCCAATTGGCCGGGGTCGATCTCGAGCGCTCGTGGCTCGGCGTCCAGCGCCGGGTGAGCGGCTGGAGAAGCAGTCTGCGGTACGGCTGGAGCGGCGTCGTTGAGGGCGGCGTCGTTGGGAGCAGCGCCGTCGTCGGGAGCAGCGCCGAGCGCCACAAGCCCCAGGTCCAGCACCCCCTGATCAGGGGGCAGAGCTATGGGCGGGGCGTCCAGGACCACGGGAGCGGCGTCCAGGGAGATAGGTCTGATGGGCGCGGCGTCGAGGGCAACGGGCAGGGCGTCGAGGGAGATAGGTCTGATGGGTGCGGCGTCGAGGGCCACGGGAGCGGCGTCGAGTGTCCTGAGCTCGGCCTGCAACCGATCGTGCTCCTCTGCCGCGTCATGCAACTTCTCAATACGGTCCTCCAGCAGTCGCTCGATGCTTGTCACGAAATCTTCCGTCATCGGACTACCTCTCTCTGCTCGTGGTCTCTCGTGGGTCTGCTCGTGGGTCTAACAGCACGACTGCCACGGTAAGCCGCGCTTGGGACGGGACGCAACGCCGAGACCTACGAGGGAGTCCGAGACCTATGAGGAGCTCTGCCGCGAGGGTTTTGTTGGTGGTCTCCGAGGCGCGCGGCGGAGCACAGCCCGACGGTCAGCAGGGCAATGAGGATCCAAACGGCGAGTATCGCCACGAAGAGGATCATCGTGGCTGGTTTGCGCGGGTTGAGGGGATTGGAAGGATTGGAGGATTGGAGGGATTGCGTGGCTGTTTTGGGGACTTGAATGTTGGGAGCTCGATGGGGATTTGGGTGCGCATAACGCCTCCTCGGGCGATCTGGAGATCGCCAAATCGACAAGGACCGTTCCGCTGCATGTCGAGAGCAGGCGGCCCTGGACCCCCCCTTCAGTTACGCGAGCGGGCGCGCGCACGCGAGCAGGGGCGTTCAGGTGAGCAGGCGCGGCTCAGGGAGCAGCGGGGGCGGTTCAGGGAGGCAGGGGCGGCGCTCCGTCTGGAGGAGCACGACGACCCATCGCATCCCGTCGTTGCCGCGGCAAGCGACCACGAGCTTGACGCCCGAGCTGCTGCCCGACTCCCCCAACAACAGCGACCGCCCCGAGGGACGGTCGCAGAAACTCCAGGCTACCCTTGCCCGCAGGCCTCGATTGCGGCGATGAGCGCAGTCAGGGCCGATGCCGCTTCGTCGATTGATACCTGGGTACGAAACGTATTGAAACGATACGCTTCGCGCACTACGAACTCAGGGTCTCAGGGCAGCATCCCGACTCCTCACCAGGACGGTAGCAACACGGTTCAGGGAGCGGCGGGGGCGGTTCAGGTGAGCAGGCGTGCGATCGCGGTGATTCCGACCACGACGATCAGCGCTCGTAGCGCGACCGGCGGCAGGCGGCGACCGTAGCGCGCTCCGAGCTGGGCGCCGAGGATCGAGGTGGCGGCGATGATCCCCGCGGGGGCCCAGTCGACGTGTGGTGCGGCGAGCATGAAGTACACGGCCGCGACGCCGTTGGTGAGGCCGGCGAGGACGTTCTTCAGGGCGTTCGTGCGGTGCAGGTCCTGGGCGAGCGTGACGCCGAGGATCCCCAGCAAGAGGATCCCCTGGGCGGCGCCGAAGTAGCCGCCGTAGACGCCGGTGAGGTAGACGGCAAGGGCTATCACGAGGCCGCGCTCGTGCACGGCGTGGGTGTCGCGCTCAGCCAGCATGGCTTTCAGGCGCGGCTGTGCGACCACGAGGACGAGGGCGATCGCGATGAACAGCGGGACGACCGCCTTGAAGACCGAGGCGGGCAGCACCAGCAGCAGCACGGCGCCGGTCGCGCCGCCAAGCACCGAGGACGTTCCCAGGCGGATTGCGCGGGAGCGCTGGCCGGCGAGCTCGCGGCGGTAGCCGATCGCGCCGGAGATCGAGCCGGGGACGAGGCCGATCGTGTTCGAGACGTTGGCCGTGACGGGCGCGTAGCCGAAGGCGAGGAGGATCGGAAAGGTGATCAGCGTGCCGCTGCCGACGACGGTGTTGATCGTGCCTGCCGCCAGCCCCGCGAGGGCGATCGCGACGACTTCGCCGAGGCTCATGCGCGCGCGAGGAAGTCGACGATCGATGCCTTGAAGCGGGGGTCGCCCAATACTTCGATGTGATTCCCGCTGAGCAGCTCGAGCGTTGCGTCGGGAATCGCGTCGACGAGGACCTGCGGGCGGAGCGCGAACGGATCGGTATCTCCCGCCAAGAGGAGCGTGGGAGCCGAGATGCGCGCGAGCGCGATCTCGCCGCGGTAGATCGAGTGCGCTTGGGCGACGAGCGCCTCGCGGTCTGCCTTCAGCGCGGCCGCCAGCTGACGGAAGGCAGCGGCGGCGGGGGGCACCTCGAGGCTGGACGGGTCATCGACGCTGAGCGCTTGCATGATCGCGTCGTTCGGCACCGCGCGCCGGTCGACGCCGCCGCACTCGATCACGCCCGAGCCCACACCGCCGATCACCAGGCGTCGCACGCGCTCGTCGGTGCTCGCGAAGATCAGCGAGACGATCGCGCCCATCGAATAGCCGACGAGATCGAGGAGTGGCACGTCGATCGTGTCGAGCAGGACGCCCAGATCGCGCGCCATGCGGTCCTCTCCGTAGCGCGCGGGGTCGTGCGGCTTCTCCGATCGGCCGTGGCCGCGCGCGTCCGGGGCGATGACCTTGCGCCCGGCGCTCGTGAGCGCGTCGACGACACCCGTGGCGAGCCAATTGGCGTTGGCGTTGGCGACGAAACCGTGGTGGAGCACGACGGGGGGCAACGCGGCTGCGGCCTCGGTCAGTTCTGAATGGACGGTCTCCCCGCCCCATTCCTGGTAGGCGATTTGCAGGTCATCCCAGGTCTGAAAGGTCTGGATGGGGGTCCTCTGCACGGGGGTTGGCTGCACGAGCGGAGTCTAATGTCGGTGGGGGTGCGGGGGGTCGGGCTGCGCGGCGGGAGCAGCTACGCGGGAGGTCGGGCTGCGCGGCGGGTCAAGCGAACCGTCCCAAGTCGTGCGTAGCGTGCTGGGGGTGATCAATCGGGGGAAGGAAAGGGAAAGGGTTTCAGTCCATGTCGCTCAACAATCTCAACCACGTCACAGCCACGGGCTACCTCGCGAGAGATCCCGTGCTGCGAGACCTGCCTTCGGGGCACCAGATTTGCGAAATGCATGTCGCGTCCAACAACCGCTGGCACAACAAGCTCACCGGCAAATGGGATGAATGGACGGACTACTTCAACGTGCGCGTCTTCGGCGCGTTCGCCCCGATCGCCCACCGCTGCCTGCACAAGGGCAGCGGCGTAGCGATCGACGGGCGGCTGACCAGCGAGCCGGCCCGCTGCAGCGATCCCGAGCACCGCTCGGAGGTCCTGATCCTCGCCGAGCACATGCAGTTCATCGAGAACGTCAGCGTCAACCTGGGGAGAAGGGGCGAGGCGGAGGGCGAGGCGGGGGGCGAGGCGATCGGCGGCGAGGCGGAGGGCGAGGCGATCGGCGGGGCGGCGGGCGGCGCAGCGATCGGCGGGGCGTCGAAGAAGTTCCTGTTCGGCGCGCGCCAGGACCGCTAGAGCGCGATGACATGTGAGAAGTGCCGACGGCGATCGGCGCTGATCGGCGCGATTGCTCGGACGATCTCGAGCCAGGTGGCGCCCGCACTCCCCAACGCGCAGCGCTCGAGTTGATCGGGGCGCGAGGTCAGAGATCATGGTCACAGTATTGTAGTATGTTAAACTACACAGCACTACATGAGTCATCAGGTAACCCCAAAGCCGTTCTCTATCCGCATGAGCCCACGAACGCTCGCGCGTTTGGACGTGGGCGCGCAGCGCCGTGGCGAGGCCAAGTCGCGGACGGCCGAGCGACTGATCGACGAGGGCCTGCGGATGGAGGACCACCCCGGGATCGTGTTCAAGGACGGTCCGGCGGGACGCCGCGCGGCGCTCGCGTTCGGTCCGGATGTGTGGCAGGTCGTGAAAGTCGTCAAAGAATTTGGGTCAGCCGGCGAGCGGGCGATCGCGGGCGCCGCCGAGTGGGGCAACCTCTCACACGCACAGGTCAACGTGGCCCTGCGCTACTACGGCGACTTCCCCGAGGAGGTGGACGCGCGGATCGCCTTCAACCACGAGGAGGCCGAGCGGCAATACGCCGCGTGGAAGCGCACGCAACAAGCGCTCGCCTGAGCCGTGAAGCTCATGCTCGACGAGATGTACACGCAGGCGATCGCAGAGCAGCTCCGCGCACGCGGACACGATGCCAACGCGGTGGTCGAGCGTAGTGAGCTGCGCGCGCTCGCGGACACGGACCTGTTCGCGCTGGCCCAGACCGAGCAGCGAACGGTCGTCACAGAAGACATCGCCGACCTGAGCGTCATCGCCGACGATTATGACCAGCGCGGCCAGGCGCACTTCGGTCTCGTGCTCGCCTCACACAGCCGCTACCCGCGGAGCAGCCCGGGGACGATCGGGCGCATGGTCACTGAGCTGGAACGGTTGCTCGACGAGCACCCGGAGGAGACACCGACGAGCTCGCGTCACTGGCTTTGACGGCGCACTCATAGCCCTTCGCGAGCCGGAGGGCTGATCAGCGCGACTGGGATCGTCAGACCGGCCGCACGGCTCAGCGTGGCGATCCGCCGGCCCGGCTGAACCGCGGGACGGATCTCGCTCACGTGCGGCGCCATCGACTCTACGGTGCGCTCGAGATCCTCGACAAGCAGCGCAAGGCCCCAGAAGCGTGCCGGACGATCCGCGCCGGTGCGGTGGCGCTCGAGGGCGGTGTCGTGGCGCTCGAGGGCGGTGTCGGGCTCCTGGACATCGGGCTCCTGGACGACCTCGAGGATCTCCTCCCCGAGGCGGAAGAACGCCTGCCGCGGCGCTCCCGCCGGCGTCGGCTGCTCGCGGATCCTGCGCAGCTGCAGGCCGGCGGCTTGGAGTGCCCGCACGCTGCGATCGAGCGCGGGGGAGAACGCGACGAGGTGATCGATCGCCTTCACCCCATTGGGATGGATGGTTGCGGGCGGCGGGAGCGGAAGCGGTGGCGAGGGCGGCGGCGAGTCGGAGTGGGTCGTTGGCAGTCCGTCGAGCTCGGTGCTCGCGATCTCGCGCAGCGACCAGCCGAGGATTCCCCGCCCGGCTCCAGGGCCGGCGAGACGCACGCGAACGTTGCCGAGCTGAAGGCACCCGGCAGCGACCGTGAAGCCAAGCGCGGCCCAGCGCGCGGGCTCATCGGCAAGCACCAGCTCGTCGATCGTGACCACTACGAGATAGTAGGCTTATCCGATGGGCCAGAGTGACCGTAAGATCGCCGAGCAAGATCGATGCTCGGTCTGTGCCGGAGCGGGCTGGACGTGGTGGACCGAGAATGTCCCGCCCCCAGAGAAGGGCAAGTGGGTCGTCTGCCGCGAGTGCATCGGCACGGGGCGCATCGACCACAAGGGCCGCAAGCGCCAGAAGCCCGCTGAGGCGGGCGCGAGTTAGAGGGTCTGCCCGGCGGTCGGTCGGTACTGTGGCGGGATGTCCGATTCGCATCCGGCTGATTCGCATCCGCATGCGCGGCTGATCCGGGACTTTCACGAGCGCCAGAATCGCTTCTACGCTGGTGGCGATCAAGAGCCCGTGCGCGCGATGCTCACCCCCGAGGTGATCTGGCACGTGCCGGGTCACAACGTGATCGCGGGTGAGTACCGAGGCCGGGATGAGGTGTTGCGTTACTTCGTCCGGAGACGCGAGCTCGCCAATGCGACGTTCCGGATCGACGTGCGCGGAGTGCTCGCGGACGATCGGCGCACGGTGATTCTCGCCGGAGGTGAGGTGGAGCGCGGCGGTGAGATCCTCACCTGGGGAACGGTCGGGATCTTTCGCGTTGCTGATGGCGGGATCGCGGGAGGCGGGATCGCGGGAGGCGGGATCGCCGAGTGCTGGGTCGTTCCCTACGACCAGGATGCCTTCGATGAGATCTGGTCCTCGAGCATGGGCGGGGGCACCTCTCCCTCTCCCTCTCCCTCTCCCTCTCCCCCCTCCCACGTGGATGCTCGGCTGAAGCGAATAGGCGGTATTTCATACCTGCACATGCCTGCCAGAAATGTTCGTGAGGCGGCTGCTTTTTATCGAGACGTTTTCGGATGGAATATTAATAATCCCGACAGTGATCGACCGAGCTTCGATGACGGAACCGGACAACTCAGCGGCGCATGGATGACTCGAGCGATCTCAGAAGAGCCCGGGCTCTTGTTGTACATCTACGTCGAGCGAATCGACGAGACGATCGAGCGAATCAGGGCGCGGGGTGGTGAGATTATTAAAGGGCCCGATCGGGAGGGAGAGTTGTGGATCGCGAGATTTCGTGACCCGGCGGGGAATGTGCTGGGGCTGTGGCACGAGGGGGCGCGGTGAGGGGAGCGATGAGGATTCGTGCTATCCCGGCTCGGGCACGGGTACAGCGACGACCTCGAGATCATCGATCCCGCTGAAGTCGGCGGGGTTGCAGGTGTAGACGGGGAGGTCGTTGGCGAGCGCGGTGGCGGCGATCATCGCGTCATAGCTGCGAGCAGTGCTCTTGCGGCCGGCGCGGTGCAGCGACGCGGCGACGCGCCCGAAGGCACGGGCGCCAGCAGCATCGAACGGGAGCGGGTCGAAGTCGGCCTCAGCCTGCTGTAGGTGCGCCTGGCGCGCGGCGCGCTCCTGCTGATCCTTGGCGAGCAGTGGACCGACCGACAGCTCAGCGAGCGTTACCGTCGTGATGAGCGGCTCGGCTGGCAGCCTCGCAGCGTCCGTGAGGCGCGGCAGCAGGATGACCGTCGAGGTGTCGAGGATGCCCCGGGTCGCCGGTGGCGCCGCGCTCACAGGCTTGAATCCAGCAGCTCGTCGACATCACCGCGCAGAGCGACGGGGTCCACGTGGGGCAGCGTGCGCCAGCGCCTGAGCAGCGCCTCCGCCGAGAGCGGGGCATGCGACACCGCCCGTAGCTCCGCGACCGCCTTGCCCGAGCGCGTGATTGTGATCTGCTCGCCATGCGCAGCGCGATCGACCACGTCGCCACCCTGGTTACGCAAGTCCCGGATGCTCACCTCAGCCACACTCCCATGGTATCACGCGTGATACACCGACGTGACCGGGACGGGATGTGATCGCGAGCGTTGGTTCGAGCTACTTTGCCGGCGTCTTTGCCTTGACGGCCTTCTGCTGGGAGAGATGGACACTCTCGGTGTGAGTCTGCGAGGGGCTGGGGAAGACTTCAGGATTGAAAGCACGGCGGCGCAGAGGACGAGCAGCGCGCAGGCCAACACCACGCCGAAGACCATTCGCGTACTCATTTCTTATGCTTGCTCTTTGCCTTCTGTGAACGGTACTTTTTGTTGGCCTGCTTCTCGCACGCGGGCCGCTTGCGTTTTGGCTCCTTCTTGCATTGCTTGAGCGCTTTCGCGAGCTTCTGGGCGCGCGTGAGCGGCTTTGGTTTGGTCCGGGTTAGATCCGCAACCGCGCAGCCAGTGGATGCCACGTTGTTTGGGCAGACCACGTTGCCCGTCCCCGAGCTCGTCTCGCTACCAGTCAGGAAATCCAGGCCGGTGCTCTGCGGTCCTTGGGTGGTAAATGTCTGATCGGCGCCGTAAGCGGGTGGGCCTTTCCATGTGATCGTGTCTTCGCTCGACGGCGATCTGACCGCAATCACCCGATAGTGATACGTCGTTTCCGGCTGCAGCGTGACCCCTCGTTCCCTTTCCAGGTCGAGGCCGACGGAGCTATCGGCCGGCCCGGCGAGAAGAAAGCCGATCGGCAAAGCGCCCGTCGTCGGCGGGCTGCTCAAGCAGAGCTCTGCGAAATGTTCTTCAGGACATGCCATTTCTGGGAGGAATTCGCTCGGGCTCTTGACTATCTGGAACTGGTAGTAGACGTCCTGACCTTGAGTGTTGATCTTGGCTTCGAGGATCGCGTCGTGTTCGGTGATATCTGTGGCGGACTCGCTGTCGATCGACGGGGTCTTCAGCGTGGTGAA
>ODAK010007586.1_pt1 | contig 10901 bp, 11 predicted proteins | sample 1539591 | NCBI WGS metagenome assembly ODAK01 (sample SAMEA3539303, study PRJEB22396) | soil metagenome | biome: tundra; feature: field; material: soil | place: USA | collected 2010-05 | depth 0.15 m | reverse complement strand
GCAGGCGACCTGCAGCTTGTCCTCGGCCTCGAAGTAGAAGTCGATGCGCGTCATTGGTCAGGGAGGCGGAAGGCGGAAGGAGGAACCATGCGCTGGCGGTTTTTCTCCTCATCCCTCACGCTTTTTCAGCCCGTTTCATCAGGAAACTGGTCAGGAGCGCGACCGGCCGCCCGGTGGAGCCCTTGTCCTTGCCCGACTTCCATGCGGTGCCGGCGATGTCCAGGTGCGCCCAGTCGAATTTCTTGGCGAAACGCGAAAGAAAGCAGGCGGCGGTGACGCTGCCGGCCGGCCGGCCGCCGATATTGGCCATGTCGGCGAAATTGCTTTTCAGCTGTTCCTGGTAATCGTCCCACAGCGGCATGTGCCAGGCGCGATCGTAGGCTTCATCGCCGGCGGCGAGCAGTTCGCGCGCCAGGGCTTCCTTGTTGCTGTAAAGGCCGCTGGCGACATGGCCCAGCGCGATCACGCATGCGCCGGTGAGGGTAGCGATGTCGACCACGGCCGCGGGCTCGAAGCGCTCGGCATAGGTCAGCGCATCGCACAGGATGAGCCGCCCTTCGGCGTCGGTATTGAGCACTTCGATCGTCTGTCCGGACATGCTGGTGACGATGTCCCCGGGTTTGGTCGCGGCGCCCCCCGGCATGTTTTCGGTGGTCGGGATGATGCCGACGACGTTGAGCTTGAGCTTCATTTCGGCGCAGGCCGAGAGCGCGCCGAGCACGCTCGCGGCGCCGCACATGTCGAACTTCATCTCGTCCATCTCCGGCGATGGCTTGAGCGAAATGCCGCCGGTATCGAAAGTGATGCCCTTGCCCACCAGCACCACCGGTTTTGCCTTCTTCGCGCCGCCGGCATAATTCAGCACGATCAGCTTGGGCGGCTGGCGCGAGCCTTGCGCCACCGAGAGGAGCGATCCCATGCCGAGCTTCTCCATGTCCTTGCGCTCCAGCACTTCCACGCCGAGTTTCCATTCCCCGGCGAGTTTCCTTGCCTGCTCGGCGAGAAACGCCGGCGTGCAGACATTGGCCGGGAGGTTGCCCAGGTCCTTCGCCAGGCTCACGCCCGTGCCTATGGCAGCGCCCTCGCGCAGGCCGCGCGCGGCGGCGCTTGCATCGCGCGCCGTGGTCAGCAGCTCGATGTGCGCGAGCGGGCGCGGCTCGCTTTTCTTGCTCTTCATGGAGTCGAAGCGGTAGGCGCATTCGGCAGCCACCAGCGCCACTTGGCGCGCTTTCCAGGCGACGTCGCGGCGGCCCGCGCGGATCTCGGTGAAGCACAGCGTGGCCGAACCGGCCCCGGTCTCCTGCGCGGCCTTGACCGCGGCGCGCGCGGCCTCGCGGTACTCGCGCTCGCGCAAGTCCGCCTCCGCGCCCAGGCCGACCAGCAGCACGCGTTCCGCTTCGACGCCCGGAACCCGGTACAGGAGCAGCGTCGAGCCAAGTTTGCCTTCCATGTCGCCGCGGCGCAGAACCTCGCGTATGCCACCCTGCGATGCACGGTCCAGCGTCTCGGCAGACGCGCTCAATTTGTGTCCTGCATAGACGCCCACGGCGATACAGGGCGTGGCGCGCTTCTCCGGGGTACCCCTTTTTGTGCTAAATTCCACCGGCTGCTCCTTGTAGTTCTATCGACCGACAACGCCCGATTATCCCTGCTTTGTTCCCGCCAAGTCAAAGCCGTTGCAGGGAGGCGCGGCATCGACGCGAAGCCGGACCGGAGGCGTTGTTTAGGACCCGTTGCAAAATGAATTTTGCAGCGGGCCGATCTAGGGGAGCACGAGGGGACGTGTCCCCTCGTCTTGTTAGGTAATCTAAGTGGCGATTTTCCAGCGGTCCCTCCTGCGCGAATTCGGCAATCTTGCGGTTGCGGTGTTCGCAACGCTGTTTGCCATTACCCTCACCACGCAGCTGATCCGCTATCTCGGCCAGGCGGCGAGCGGCAAGCTCCTGTCCGAGGCGGTGCTCGCGCTGCTCGGTTTTTCCGCGCTCAATTACCTGCCGGTGCTGCTGTCGCTGACTTTGTTCATTTCGGTGCTGATGACCATCAGCCGCAGCTACCGCGATTCGGAGATGGTGATCTGGTTCAGCGCGGGGCTGCCGCTCACCGCCTGGGTGCGGCCGGTGCTGATCTTCGCCGCGCCGCTGGTGTTCGTGATAGCGCTGCTGTCGCTGTTTCTGGCGCCCTGGGCGAATAGCCAGAGCGAGGCGTACCGGCGCCAGCTCGACAGCCGCGACGAGTTGTCGCGCATTACGCCAGGCGTATTCCGCGAATCGGTCAACGCGGAACGCGTGTTCTTCGTCGAGGGCACTGCCGGCGATTCGGCCAATGTGCAGAACGTGTTCGTCACTTCCATGCAGCACGGCCGCTTGGGGGTGATGGTGAGCCGGCTTGGTTACACGGAAACGGCGGCCAATGGCGATCGTTTCATTGTGCTCGCCGACGGCAGGCGCTACGAGGGCAATCCGGGCGAGGCCGAATTCCGGGTGATGGAATTCAAGCGCTACGCGGTGCGCATTGAAACGCGCGAAGCCACGTCCGGGCAAATTCCGGCGCGCGGACTGTCCACGCAAACGCTGCTGGAGGATCCCCATCAGGGCAATCTGGCCGAATTGTTGTGGCGCATCGGCCTGCCTCTGGCGGCGCTCAACCTGTCCCTGCTCGCGATCCCGCTCGCCTTCGTCAATCCGCGCGCCGGCCGCTCCGCCAATCTGGTGTTCGCGCTGCTCACCTATATGGTGTACAGCAACCTCATCAGCGTGAGCCAGGCCTGGGTATCGCAGGGCAAGATTTCTTTCCACATCGGCTGGTGGGCGGTGCACGTTGCGATGCTGCTGTTGTTGTTGACGCTGTTCTATCGCCGCATGCGCATCAGTTCGGCGTTCAGGAGAGGGCGTTGATCATCCTGCGCAAGTATCTCGCGCGCGAGATCTACGCGGCGACGCTGCTGGTTCTGGTTGCGTTCCTGATGCTGTTCGCTTTTTTCGACCTGATCAATGAACTCAACTACCTGGGCAGGGGCAATTACCACCTGCAGCATGCGCTGCTTTTCGTGCTGCTGTCTTTGCCCGGGCACGTCTACGAACTCGCTCCCATCGCTGTGCTCATCGGCACGCTCTTCGCCTTGTCGCAATTCGCCGCCAATTCCGAATACACGGTGATGCGGATTTCCGGCATGTCGCCGTACGCGGCGGGGACGGTGCTGGTGCGCATCGGCGCCATATTCGTGGTGCTGACTTTTGCCTTTGGCGAGCTGGTGACGCCAGTCGCCGAGCGCGCCGCGCAGCAATTGCGCCTCTCCGCCATGACTGCGATGGTGGCGCAGGAATTCCGTTCCGGGCTGTGGGTGAAGGACGAGTTTCGCTTCGTCAATGTGCGCGAAGTCATGCCCGACAGCTCGCTTAAGGGCGTGAAAATCTACGAGTTCGACAGCGATTACCGCTTGGGCTCGATCAGCTATGCCGAGCGCGGAGAGTTCAAGGGGGCGAATACCTGGCGCTTGATCGGCGTGGCCCAGACCCGCTTCGCCGGGGCTGGCACCAGTGTATCCAAGCTGGCTGAGACCGAATGGCATTCGGTGCTGACGCCGGACCTGCTGGCGGTGTTGCTGGTGCAGCCGGAAAAAATGTCGGCGCTCAGCCTGTACCAGTTTACCCGCCATCTGTCGGAGAACCGCCAGCAGACCGAACTCTACGAGATTGCGATGTGGAAGAAGCTGCTCTATCCATTTGCCACGCTGGTGATGATGGCTCTGGCGCTGCCCTTCGCCTATGTCCATGTGCGCGTGGGCGGCATGGGAGTGAAGATATTCTCCGGCATCATGCTCGGGGTACTGTTCCACCTGTTGAACGGATTGTCCTCGTCTGTCGGCATCATCCAGAACTGGGCGCCGTTCTATTCCGCAGCGTTGCCGAGCGTGCTGTTCCTGTCCGGCGCGATGGTGATGATGTGGTGGGTGGAAAGAAGGTGAGGCGCGGGGGCCTGTTTGCATTTACCGAGCTCATGTGCTCAGTGTAAACCGGCCCCGAGGTTCAGTTCTTACCCTTCGCTCGTCACGATGCTGGTGCCCGCCAGCCGGTCGTGCAGGAACTGGTGTCGGCGGTCGAATGGCGCGTAGAGAATGCCGATGCCGCCCAGTAGCAGGCAAGGCCAGGCACAGACGTAACGCACCATCGCCTGGCGCAGTGTGATCCTTGCTCCGTCCGCGCCGGCCAGGCGCAGCTTCCAGGTTTTCATTGCCAGAGTCTGCCCGCTGCGGCGCCAGGATCCCACGAAATACAGGCCGATCACGAGGAACAGATAGATCTGGAATGCATGCCGCATCCATCCGCTCGGGCTCGCGCCGGTTGCGCGGAGGAACAGCAGGCCGGCGAAAAATGCGATGCCGAGCACGAGCAGCGACTCATACACCATGCAGATGAGCCGCCGTTTGATGCTGGGATAGGCAAAGCTGGGGTGCGCGTCTGCGCCCGCCCGGGCCGGCACGTCAGCGCGTCTGGCCGGCAGGCGCCGGTGGCGGCAGCGCTTTATCGCCGCTCGGGGCGGCAGGTGCGGGTGGAGGGTTCTTCGATAGGGCCTGCCGCTGGTGTTCCTGCCACTTCTGCTTCACCGCCTCGCGCTTTTCCGGCGGTTGCTTCGCCAGCTTTTTATAATTCTCGCGTGCGATGCGGCGCTGTTCCGGGGTCAGCTTGGCCCAGTCCTTCATCTGCGTCTGCAGTCGCTGTTGCTCCTCCGGCTTCATCTTGGGGTAGCGCTTCGCCAGCAGCAGCCATTTCTTGCGCCGGCGTTCGTCAAAATTGCCCCAATCGCCCGAGAGCGGGGCCAGAATCTGCTGCTGCTCGGGCGTGAGCTGCGACCAATCCGGCTGTTTCTTGTCAGCCGTTACGGCGAATGCGGATAGGGCGATGCACAGCCAGAGCGTCAGTGCTGCGAGCGCTTTAGCCATGTATCGAAGCTCTTGTCGAGGTAGGCGTTGATCGGCAGGTCGCTGGTCAGGAGCGCAGCGTCGATTTCCTCGATCTCCTCCACCGTCGGCGTTTGCTGCCAGTACTGGATGCCGACGAGCGCAAGGATCAGCGCGGCGCCTGCCAAGGCAATGCTCGCCGAGGCCGGATGGCCCGACAGGCGCCCGACAACGGCGTCGGCCCAAGCCAGTACGAACACGGGTTCGGCCCTGCGCTGGCGCGCCAAGGCCTGCTGGCGCGCGACTTTCAGCCGATCCAGGGTGGCCGGGTCGAGATCGAGCGCCTGGTCGAGTTGTTGCTTGATTTGATGGCCGAATTTGATTTCGTTCATTTCGTTCATAATGTAACCCCCTTGCGCTTGAGTGCGCTGGCCAAAGTGTGCGCGGCGCGCGAGCAATGGGTCTTGACGCTACCCTCCGAACAGCCCATGGCTTGCGCGGTCTCGGCAACGTCCAACTCCTCCCAGTAACGCAGCAGGAAGGCCTCGCGTTGACGTGGCGGCAGTTTTTTCAGTTCGTTCTCAATCAAAACAATAAGTTGCGATTTTTCCAGATGATCCGGCGGTCCCAATGCCTGATTCGAGTCCTCGGCGGGCGCCAAAGTTTCCAGCGGATCGGCCTCCTCCCCGCCCTCCTTGCCCGCGAGCATCGACGATAACTGCGTGGTCCAGGTCGCGCGGACCTTGTGGCGGCGGTAATAGTCGCGGATGGTGTTCTGCAGGATGCGCTGGAACAGCATGGGCAGTTCCGCCAGCGGTTTGGCACCGTATTTTTCCGACAACTTGAGCATCGAGTCCTGCACTACATCCAACGCCGCTTGCTCGTCGCGCACGGCATATCGCGCCTGCTTGAAGGCTCTACGCTCGACCGCGGCGAGAAATTCGGAAAGTTCGTTGCGGGAAGCCAGGGCGATATCCTCGAAATATTTCCTAAGGGCCGTTTCAGCATTACCCAAACGGCCCCTGACTCAGGGGAGCATGAGGGGATGCACTCCGAAGGAAGTCCCCTCGGGGGATATTCCCTCATTTTGTCGATTACCTCTGAATTCTAGTGGTTAACCCGACGTTGCGTTGCCCAAATCGTTGCAGCGGCAAAGTTGCGGCGCAACAAAAAAATCTTGACCAAATGAGGAGCAGGCATTAGTGTTTGAAGCTTTCGGCAAAACTCAGCGGAAATCATGGAATTATCGGGCGCGGAAATCCTCATCAAGTGTCTGCAGGCGGAGAAAGTCGAGTATGTGTTCGGCTATCCCGGCGGTTCGGTGTTGTTCATCTACGATGAGTTGTTCAAGCAGACCAAGATCAAGCACGTGCTGGTGCGCCACGAGCAGGGTGCAACCCACGCCGCCGACGGTTACTCGCGCTCCAGCCGCAAAGTCGGCGTCGCCCTGGTGACATCGGGGCCAGGCGTCACCAACGCCGTAACAGGGATCGCCACCGCGTATATGGATTCGATCCCGATGGTGGTCATCTCGGGTCAGGTGCCGACACATGCCATCGGGCTGGATGCGTTCCAGGAATGCGATGCGGTGGGCATCACCCGTCCTTGCGTCAAGCACAATTTCCTGGTGAAGGACGTCAAGGATCTCGCGCTTACCGTCAAGAAGGCCTTTTACCTCGCCACCACCGGCCGGCCTGGGCCGGTGCTGATCGACATCCCCAAGGACGTTACCGTCGCCAAATGCAAGTTCGAGTATCCAGAAACGATCTCGATGCGCTCCTATAACCCGGTGGTCAAGGGGCACCCGGGGCAGATCAAGAAAGCGATGCAGTTGCTGCTCGACGCCAAGCGTCCGATGGTCTATGCCGGTGGTGGCGTGATCCTGTCCGAGGCTGCAGCGCAGCTCACCAAGCTGGTGAGAATGCTGGGATTTCCCTGTACCAACACGCTCATGGGGCTGGGCGGCTTTCCTGCGACCGACAAGCATTTTGTCGGCATGTTGGGAATGCACGGCACCTACGAAGCCAACATGGCGATGCAGAACTGCGACGTGCTGGTGGCGATAGGCGCGCGCTTTGACGATCGCGTCATCGGCGACCCGGCGCATTTCGGCCAGGTGCCGCGCAAGATCATTCACATCGACATCGATCCGTCCTCGATCTCCAAGCGCGTGAAAGTGGATATTCCCATCGTCGGTCATGTGCCCGACGTGCTCGACGACCTGATCAAGCTGATCGAGGCGGCCAAGCAGCGTCCCGAGCCGAAGGCGCTGCATGCCTGGTGGGCGCAGATCGCGCTGTGGAAGACCAAGGATTGCCTGCGCTACGACCGCAAGAGCAAGATCATCAAGCCGCAGTTCGTGCTGGAGAAGTTGTACGAAATCACCAAAGGCGATGCGTTCATCACTTCCGACGTCGGCCAGCACCAGATGTGGGCGGCGCAGTTCTACAAGTTCGACAAACCGCGGCGCTGGATCAATTCCGGGGGCCTCGGCACCATGGGCTTCGGCCTGCCCGCTGCGATGGGCGCGCAGATGGCCAATCCGGGTGCATCGGTGGTCTGCGTCACCGGCGAGGCGAGCTTCCAGATGTGCATTCAGGAACTCTCGACCTGCAAGCAATATCGCCTGCCGATCAAGGTGGTCAATCTCAATAACCGCTACATGGGCATGGTGCGGCAGTGGCAGCAGTTCTTCCATGGCAACCGCTATTCCGAGTCCTACATGGATGCGCTGCCCGATTTCGTCAAGCTGGCGGAGAGCTACGGCCACGTCGGCATCCGTATCGACAAACCGGCCGATGTCGAACCGGCGCTGAAGGAGGCGTTCAAGCGCACGGACGAGCTGGTATTCATGGATTTCATGACCGACCAGACCGAGAACGTCTATCCCATGGTCGGAGGCGGCAAGGGCCTCACCGAGATGATCCTCGCCGAAGAATTGTAGACACCCCGCAACCCACCGCGACACCGACACCCATGCGACACATCATATCCATACTTCTCGAGAACGAGGCCGGCGCGCTGTCGCGCGTTTCGGGGCTGTTCTCCGCCCGCGGCTACAACATCGAATCGCTCACCGTCGCGCCCACCGAGGACGCGTCGCTGTCGCGCATGACCATTGTCACCTCGGGTTCGGGCGACGTGATCGAGCAGATCACCAAGCAGCTAAACAAGCTGGTCGAGGTGGTCAAGGTGGTGGATCTGTTCGAGGCGCCGCATATCGAGCGCGAACTGATGCTGATCAAGGTGCGCGCCACCGCCAAGGAACGCGACGACATGAAGCGCATGTCGGATATTTTCCGCGGGCGCATCATCGATGTGTCCGAGGACACCTTCACCATCGAACTCACCGGCACCGGGCAGAAGCTGGATGCGTTTATCGAGGCGCTAGGCCGCGGTGCCATCCTCGAGACGGCGCGTACCGGCGCGTCCGGCATTTCCCGCGGCCAGAGGGTCTTGAGAATCTAGCGGGGTGGGGAGGGGAGTGAGAGGAGTTGGAGCTTCTGTTCGGTATTTCGTCCTCTCTCCTGTTCCTCCCGCTTTACGCTTAACCAAAGAGGAAACCATGAAAGTATATTACGACAAGGACGCAGATCTTTCGCTCATCAAGGGCAAGAAAGTGACTATCGTCGGCTACGGCTCGCAGGGCCACGCGCATGCGCTCAACTTGCACGACTCCGGCATGAAGGTCACGGTCGGCTTGCGCAAAAGCGGTGCTTCCTGGGACAAGGCCAGAAAAGCCGGGCTCAAGGTGGCTGAAGTCGGCGAGGCAGTGAAGGGCGCCGATTTCGTCATGATGCTGATGCCCGACGAGCACATCGCCGCGGTATACCAGGGTGAGGTCGAGTCCAATATCAAGAAAGGCGCGACGCTGGCTTTCGCGCACGGTTTCAACATTCATTACGGCCAAGTGGCGCCGCGCGCCGATCTCGATGTGGTGATGATTGCGCCCAAGGCGCCCGGCCACACCGTGCGCTCGACCTACGTCCAGGGCGGCGGCACGCCGATGCTGATCGCCGTGCACCAGAACCCGAGCAGGAAGGCGCGCGATCTGGCGCTGTCCTACGCGGCCGCCATCGGCGGCGCGCGCGCCGGCGTGATCGAGACCACGTTCAAGGAAGAAACCGAAACCGACTTGTTCGGCGAACAGGCCGTGCTTTGCGGCGGCTGCGTCGAACTGGTGAAGGCAGGATTCGAAACCCTGGTCGATGCGGGCTACGCCCCGGAGATGGCCTACTTCGAATGTCTGCACGAACTCAAGCTGATCGTCGACCTGATGTACGAGGGCGGCATCGGCACCATGAACTATTCGATCTCGAACAACGCCGAGTACGGCGAGTATCTGACCGGTCCGAAGATCGTCACTGAAGACACCAAGAAAGCCATGCGCGAGGCCCTGAAAAACATCCAGACCGGCGAGTACGCCAAGAGTTTCATACTGGAGAACCGTGCCGGCGCGCCGACCCTGTTGTCGCGCCGCCGCCTCACCGCCGAGCATCAGATCGAGGTGGTGGGGGAAAAGCTGCGCGCGATGATGCCGTGGATCAGGAAGAATAAACTCGTCGATCAGTCCAAGAACTAGGCACGAGGCGCGAGACACCAGACACGAGAAGAGAGCCTAGCGCCTCGCACCGGGAGTCTCGCCCAATGTCCTATCCACATCCCCCCATCGCCCGCGAAGGCTGGCCGTTCCTCGCGATCGCCCTCGCCGTGGCGGCGCTGGTCGCCGGCTTCAGCCTCCTCTGGTCGATTCCGTTCTGGATCGTCGCCCTGTTCGTGCTGCAGTTCTTCCGCGACCCGCCGCGCGAGGTACCGGGGGATGCGAAGACCGTGGTGTCGCCCGCCGACGGCCGCGTTGTGGCGGTGGAGAAAGCGCACGATCCCTACCTTGATCGCGAAGCCATCAAGGTCAGCGTGTTCATGAATGTGTTCAACGTGCACTCCAATCGCGCGCCGGTGGACGGCGAAGTGAAACAGATCTGGTACAACGCCGGCAGTTTCGTCAACGCCGCGCTGGACAAGGCCTCGACCGAAAACGAACGCAACGCGCTGTGGATTCGTGCCGACGCGGGCGCCGACGTCACCTGCGTGCAGGTGGCGGGGCTGATCGCACGGCGCATCCTGTGCTATGCCAAGGCGGGCGACAGGCTCGAGCGCGGGCAGCGCTATGGCTTCATCCGCTTCGGCTCGCGTGTGGACGTGTATCTTCCCCCCAATGCCCGGATCAAGGCCGCGCTGGGTGACAAGGTGTATGCTGCCAGCACGATTCTGGCGAGCCTGGAGTAGTTCAACGCAATGCCTGTCTACAAGCGGAAGAAGCCACTGATCAATGCCGAGATGCGCCGCCGCGGCATCTATCTGTTGCCCAATTTGTTCACCACCGCGGCGCTGTTCGCCGGCTTTTACGCGATCGTGCAGGCGATGAACACCCGTTTTGACCAGGCGGCGGTCGCGATCTTCGTCGCCATGGTATTGGACGGCCTGGACGGGCGCGTCGCGCGCCTTACCCACACGCAGAGCGAGTTCGGCGCCGAGTATGACAGCCTCTCCGACATGGTGTCGTTCGGCGCGGCGCCGGCACTGGTAATGTACGAATGGGCGCTGAAAAGCATGGGCCGCATAGGCTGGATCGCAGCTTTCGTCTATTGCGCCGGCACCGCGCTGCGGCTGGCGCGGTTCAACACCAATATCGCCGTAGTCGACAAGCGCTATTTCCAGGGGCTACCGAGCCCGGCAGCGGCGGCGCTGGTGGCGGGGTTCATCTGGGTGGTGGACGATTTCAAGATCGATGCGGTGAGCACCATGCGCTGGCTCGCCTGCATCATCACCCTGTTCGCCGGCCTTACCATGGTGAGCAACGTCCCTTTCTATAGTTTCAAGGACATCAACTTCCGCCGCAGCGTGCCGTTCTGGGCCATCCTGCTGGTGGCGCTCGCAATGATCCTGATCTCCACCCATCCGCCGACGGTGCTGTTCCTGCTGTTCGTCGCCTATTCCCTGTCCG
>ODAK010007585.1_pt1 | contig 10901 bp, 15 predicted proteins | sample 1539591 | NCBI WGS metagenome assembly ODAK01 (sample SAMEA3539303, study PRJEB22396) | soil metagenome | biome: tundra; feature: field; material: soil | place: USA | collected 2010-05 | depth 0.15 m | reverse complement strand
CGGCGTCGTGAAGGCCAGCGACTGAGAACCCTGGCGGTTCTCACCGGGTAGCTAGCTACGGATGGCGCTAGCCTCAGGGTTGAGTGATCGCGGCCTTGCGGCCCGTTGCTTGTAGATGGGTTGGTTCAGGTGCCGTGGCTGCGGCCGCTAGCGAAGCACGGAAGGCCGACCAAGATAGCGCTATCCATAAATTGTCGACAGTGTTGACACTGTGCACATAGCCTCACAGGCATGGATGCAAGGGACTCATCGCCTGCTGACGTAGCATTTGCGCGGTTCTTCCGAGCCCTGAGCGTGGCTGCGCTTGACCTTGCTCAGGAGCTTGAGGCGGGACAGCCGAGCGAAGTCGGTTCGCTGTCGGTCGATGACGCGAACCTTGGCTCGCTCCAGCGACAGGTGGCCGGTGTCCCCGGAATGGGGAACGAGGTAGGCATAACTCCCCGTCAGATCACACAACATCTTGACCGGAGCGATGAGCCCAACATCCGGACAGCGCTCGCCGCCATGCAGAAGCGTGGAGTCGCCGAACTGATTCCTGCCGTCAGCCCGCAGCGCTGGAGGCTCACGCTCCCGTACCGGGACTCGCGATGATCCCGCCACCAGGTTCGAGGGCCCCAAAAAACGACGGCCCCTTGCGGGGCCGTCAGGCTGGTCCGGAGACCAGCGGGGTTGAAGCCAGTATAACCAGAGTCCGGCAAACTATGTTCCGAGGAGCGCAGTGGCCACCGTCATCGCCTACGTGGACGGATTCAACCTCTACCACGGGCTCCGCGACAAGTACCGTCGACGGTACCTCTGGCTAGACCTTGACCACCTGGTCCAGCGACTGCGACCGAACGATCACATAGTGGCGGTCAGGTACTTCACCGCACTGGTGCGGGATGATCCGGCCGCGCTCGCCCGGCAGCGGACCTACCTTGACGCACTCAGCGCTCGCAGCGGCACCGTCGAGATCATCCTCGGCCGCTACCAGACCAAGACCCTGGCCTGTCGACAGTGCGGCAGCGTCTGGACCAGCTACGAGGAGAAGGAGACCGACGTCAACATCGCGGTCTCGATCGTCGCCGACGCAGCCGCCACCGCATCTGAGATCGCGTTGATCATCTCCGCGGACAGCGACCTGTGCCCGGCTATCCGGACCGCTCGGTCCCTGAACTCAGGGCGAGGGATAATCGCTGCCTTCCCGCCTCGTCGCAGTTCGTTCGAGCTCCGCTCGCTCATCCGAGGCGCGTTCACGATAGCTGCCGTCGATCTGCGCAACTCGCTTCTGCCTGACACGGTCAGTGACCCGGCTACCGGCCGCGTCCATAAGCGGCCCAGTAAGTGGCGCTGACCCGGGCGGCCGAAGCTGGGTGACTCGGGAGCGCGTAACGGGTACTGCCCCGACCACGGCACGGGCGTTTCCTGCCCGGTCGGTGTCGTCCGCGCGGACGGCTAGCGCTGGCGGGTCACGCCGGGTAGCTAGTACGTGTGGCGGGTCCCGGGGTCGCGTGAGCGCTACCTCGCGGCCCACTACTTGGCGTCTGGCCTCACATAGGTCCCACGTCCGGCAGGGCGAAGGGGCTAGGAGATGACTATCATCAGCGCGCTGGAGTCTGGAAGCTCTTCAGCAGTTGCGATACCCGCTGCGCCGACACGTGAAGGATCACCGCGATGTCCCGGCCGGAGAAGCCCTCTTGCTTGAGTTGCTGGGCAACTTCCCGAGACCTTAGGGCGGCACCGCGGAGCGCCTTCTCAGCCTCAGAGACTGCTTCTCTGGCGGCGTCGGCCGCTTCGTCGAGTCCGCCGCCTACCTCTGGATGGATGACCACGGCATCGTCGGCTGTGTCGTGGTCGGTAAGGGTCTCGATATAGTCGCGGACCATCTGCTCGGCCCCGTCGAGGTTCCGGGACTGTGTCACGCCTATGCCGTCGATGTGCAGCTCCCAGCCGTGCTTCCAGCGCTTGGCGCGCACGGTATAGGTGCTCATTCGAGCCATCCCTTCGGCAGGCAGGCAAGTTTCTTGATGGTGTCGCGCACGACACCCGGCGACACAACGCGGGCCTCCACCACTACGGCCATGTGCTGCCCGCACGGGCAGTACCACTTCTGGTGGTCACCCTTTCCCTCCTTGGGAGTGCAGTCGTTGTCCAGCAGCGCCCGCACCAGGTCGCGATACTGCATCGCCTTAACCATGACGATAGTCTAGACCCACTAGATAACAATCCTAAAGCCCGGCTAGATATTTCCGGACGGTGGGTGATGCGCAGCGCTGCGGCCTGCGCTGGCCGCGTCATTGCGGAGTCGAAGGCAGGACGCGATCGCGACCGCGCGTCGCGTCAAGTCCGACAGATGGCGCTTGCACCAGCAGTACCTTTCAAGCAATAAAAACCCCAATGGGTACTGCCCGGACCACGGCACGGGTGTTTCCTGCCCGGTCGGTGTCGTCCGCGCGGACGGCTAGCGCTGGCGGGTCGCGCCGGGTAGCTAGTACGTGTGGCGGGTCCCGGGGTCGCGTGAGCGCTACCTCGCGGCCCACTACTTGGCGTCTGGGCTCACATAGGTCCCACGTCCGGGCACGGCGAAGGGGCTAGGAGATGACTATCATCAACGCGCTGGAGTCTGGAAGCTCTGTAGCCACAAAATTGTGATACATTTGTTTCTATGACCATCACGGATCCGCACACGGTTGGCCTGCGCGATCTGCGGCACCACACGAGTGAGGTGCTCTCGCGGGTGCGGCACGGCGAGACGATCGACGTTACTGATCACGGGAGGCTCATCGCCCGCATCGTCCCGGTCGGGGACCGCACGCCAACGCCGGTCCTGGCGGGCCTGGTCGCGTCCGGGCGTGCGACTCTCGCCCGTAGGCCCGGCTACCGTCCCCGTATGCGGCCAGCGGATGGCACTGACAAGCTTTCCGAAACCCTCGCCGCGATGCGGGACGAGGAACGCTGGTGAGCCTCTACTACGCCGACACCTCTGCAGTGATCAAGCTCATTGCAGAGGAGACTCACTCGAAGGCTTTCGCGGCGTTCTACGACAGCCACGCAGATGCCGAGTGGGTGAGTTCCGCGTTGCTGCGGATCGAGGTCACCAGGGCTGTCGCGCGCGCTGTTCCCGCCCTGCTTCCCGACGCCCGGGACCTGCTGTCGGCCTTCTCTTACATCGCCATTGATGACGAGATCGTGGAAGCGGCGATGGACGAGCCTGACCGTGCTCTCCGTTCTCTCGACGCCATCCATCTCGCCACCGCGCGTATCGTCAGCCCGGACCTGGACGGCCTTGTCACCTACGACATACGCCTCACGACCGCCGCTAGTGATGCTGGGCTGGCCGTCGTGTCGCCACAGGACTGATCTCGCGCGAGTTCCGACAGGCAGCACCACCACCAGCAGTATCTTTCAAGCAGTAAAAACCCCAATGGGTACTGCCCCGATCACGGCACGGGCGTTGCCTGCCCGGTAGGTGTGGTGCGCGCCGACGGGTAAGGTCGCCGGAACTGCCTGTCTCAGGGCGGGCTTCAGAGTGCCAGGATGGGGCTCTGCGGCCCGCTCCGTCGCGTCGCCGCCGAGTCGTCACTTGGCCTCGATCCTCCCAGATTGCTGACTGAGTGGCTCTCCGCGGTGGCTGTGTCAGTTGCGGCTGTCGGATGACCGCCAACGGCCTGCGTCGGAGCCAGTGTCCCGACGACATCGTATTCGTCGTCGTCGTGCAAACGTCGCGCCGGTAGCGCTTGTCACGGCGAAGATCCCCGCGTAGCCGAGGATAAAAGCGAAATCGAATGGATGTCCGAAGGCCAACTGCCCGACCGTCCCGGCGATCAGTAGGGCGAGGAAGATGCAGCCGCCCCAGATCACAACAAACTGCCAGACGGGGCGCCGGTCCAGCCAGCCGTTCATGACCTTGTTTCCCTCGCTCGCGAGTTAAGAGCCGAGTGTTGCTTCATTCTGCTCCCGGCAGGCTCCCTGGACTCTGCGCGAGAGCGATCCTGCCCTGGCTCACCTTCCCTCCCTCCATTGCCCAAACGTTCAGCATCCTCTGACTCAGGGTGTGCAGGCTGTGCGGCCAGTGGGTCGGCAATCCCGCACCCACCCAACGCGAGGGCCGACATGTATGGCTGGCACCAGCAGTACCTAAGCAATAAAAACCCTAACGGATACTGCCCGGATCACGGCACTGGCGTGGCCTGCCCGGTCGGGGTTGTGAGGGCGGACGGCTGAGCCGTTCGGTTCGCTAGTTGGCGCATGCCTGGTTCGCCAGGAGCGCTCACTAACTGGTTGTCCGAGGTGGCCCAATCACAGGGCTGTCACTTGGGATCGGGGCCGACATAGGTGCCACGACGGGGCACAGTAAAGACGGTGCCCTCGGCCCTCAGTATTTCGATTGCGCGGAGCACGGTGTCCCTGCCGACGCCGTGCTCTTGCTGAAGCTGCTTGACGGACGGCAATGGGCCGTTCCGCCATGCACCCTCGGCGATCTTTGACCGGAGGATGGCGGCAAGCTGCTGGTAGGCAGGCTCCGGCGCCCCATGATCAACTGTCACGTGATCAAACTAGATCCTCAAAGATCAGACCTGATCAGCGGGTATATCTGCTCTGCTCTGTACTGATCTGCTCTATACTTACTCTCTCTAGCCAACGGAGCTGGGGCCAGATCCCTGGCCTTGATGCGGGAGGGTGCAATGGAAGACAGGGAAATCCCTACGTGGCCAGCAGTAGCTGAGCCGGATATCCCCGCTTGGTGGCCGTACGCTGACGAGTTCCCGCGATGGCACGTCTGGCGCGGCGTGTCCGGACTGCTCTACGCCCGGTGGTTACGCTCAAGTCCGCCCGTGGTCGTCCGCGGTGAGGACGCTGTGGATCTCCGCGACCAGATCAGACGGGCAGTAGGGCAGATGGGATGACGTTCATCCGCTGACCGCAATCGCGCTCCTAGCCGGACTGACCACCTGGGCTCGGGCGCCACAAGCGCTCGGACGGATGAGGTGAGCACCTGTTTGCAAATCGACGTATTCACCCGAGTAACCGGCGCTGATCTGGGCTGAGGCTTGCCCGCCAGTCACCGTGGCGTGCCGCTGGTGACCGTGGTTAATGGCACGCTAAATGGCACGGCGATCTTGCTGGCCACGCGCACCTCCGACGTGGTGCCGTCATTGGGCTGGCGGCCCGTCTGTGACCCATCCATGGATGATCAGGTCGGCGCGCTGCTCGGGATTCTGCGCAGTGATGTAAGCGTCTTCCTCGGGCATCCAAACGTCTGTCCATGTGGACCGCATAGCTTCCCCGTCTCGCTGGACTCCCCGTGCGAGCCGCAGAGCGCGCGGCGTTTCCACCCACAGCGTGAGATCCCAGCAGTCTCCCAGCGCAGTTCTGGTGGAGGAGACACCCTCAACTAGCACGATGCCTCCAGTCGGAATCTGATGCCACTCCGCTCCGGAGTTCGTCGGCCAATCCCACCGCTGGTAGCTGGCAGGCTGACCGGCGAGGAGTGGATCGAGCACCTGTCGCCGGAAGCGATCTTGGTCCCAGCCTGGCCGAGACGGCTTGGCGAAGTCGTCCAGGCAGATCACATGCGTGTTATCGAATCGATCGGCGATAGCCGCCGCCAGGGTGCTCTTGCCCGCGCCCCCCGCACCGTCTATTGCGACGAGCATTGTTCCTTTCTTGCCGTCTCGCAACTGCTGGATGTGATCAATGACGCCGTCGAAGTTCGCTAGGCCGGGCACGCGTCCAGTCTAATTTCGGATAGCAGCACTCCTCCTAGTCTGCCCCCGTCTTCCTCATAGCTGCCGGTCCCTGTTGAGCGGGTGCCGTGTCCAGGGTCGGCGAATGCCGATCGCGTCAGCGACGCGCGAAGCCCGCCCTTGACTCGGTGGCCGCGACTGGGAAAATCGAGCGGCGAGGAAGACGGCTGCGCTGCGGTACCCGAGGCAACTGCTAATGCAACGGCGGTCAACGTCGTTCTTCGAGCTAGCAGGCGCTCCCGCGCCGGGCGGTCGCGAAGCGGCAGAGCCCGGTGGCGGGAAGCGCCGCGGCGGCGCTCGCGCCGCCGCCTTGAACCAGTAACGAAAGTCGGAACCAGCCAGGTCCGGAGAGTAGTTATCTCTTGTTGCCATCTTCATCGATGGCCCGTGCGAGGCGTACTCTTTCGCGGGCCACGTCCGCCCAGATGGCCTCGCCTTGGCGGTATCCACTTCCAGCGAAGCGCCACTGTGATTCGTTGACGACGTTCCCGCTGACGGGCTCGGGCTGGCCGTGGCGCTGTCGGGCTTCGGCTGCCCGGTGGTCAGCGCGGGCCTGGCGCAGTGCGCTGAGGGTGGTTGAGTAGCGGCGGGATTTGGTCAGGAAGTGGCCGCGGTAGCCGAGCATGTGTGACCACTGGCGAAGGCAGAGATCGGCATACTCTGGTCGAGCCGCGAGCGCCCAGCATGCCCTGATCATCCGGCACGGGTGATCAGGGATATGTAGCGTGGCGACCTCGTAGGCGCTTCGGATGGGCCGGTCGGTTGTGCTGGTGGCCTCCGCCCCTTTAGTGGCGTACTTGGCAATGTAGCCCGCCACCTTGGCGTCTTCGAACGCGTCGCCGCTGCCCGTGTCGGCTAGGTGGACAGGCCTTACGTCGAGCTGGTTTCCCCAGCGCAACGTGAGTGAGCGGCCGGACTGGTGCGGGTCGGGTGTGCTGATGGCGACGTTGCGGGCAGCGGTTCGTATGGCTTGTTCTAGCTGCTGAACGTTGGGCCCATGCTGGCGGGGTGTCCTCGGGGCCTGCCGGGCCGTCGATGCGGATGACGGCGTGGAAGTGGACCAGGCCGCGTGCCTGGTACTCGGCGATCTTGGCGTATCCGAGTCGGCTTGTCGGCGCAGGGCGGCGCGCCTGAGTCTGGCCTGGGCGGCGAGTGCCCGTTCGGTGTAGGTGCGGAAGCGTTTCCAGAGCTGGCCAGCATGGGCGTTCCACAGCACGGCCGCCATGTAGTCGTAGCAGTCGGGGCACAGAGGCGTTCCTAGCTGCGGGTCGCCTCGTTCATGGCGAGCCGTGCAGCCGACCGGGCGGCCATGTTGGCAGGTGCCGCTGTTGCGTCGCGGTCGGCATAGCCGTGGCCTTCCGCCCTGCTCGCGGCTGGTGTGAACTGGGCCGAAGCTCGGGGCGGTCAGGGTGGCGAAGACGCGGGGATGATCGCTGATCGTGTCTGGTATGCCCTTGCCTCCGGCCAGGCCAGCGAAGATCAGGTGGTAGGCGTCCCGGCGATAGACGTCCGCGCAGGCTGGGCATCGGGAGGCGCGCCGGTTGCCGCAGGCGGTGAGCAGGTAGCCGGTGGGTTCGTTGTCGGTGGTGTACTCGTCGATGACTTCGCCGGTGGTGGTGTCGATGGTCAGCCTTCGGCCTTGGAGGCGGACTGGCTGGGCGCATCCGCCGGTCGCGGTGACCATCTGCCGCCAGCGAGGGAAGTCGGGCTTTGCTGCGCGGGCTAGCTCCGGGGGCATTGATGAGGGGAACGGGCCGCTGTTCATGCAGCCTCGGCCGGCGGCTGGGTGTCGCGCTGCTCGGTGTCGGTGGCGGGCGAGGCCAGTTGCATGCCGAGCAGCGTCGCTATGCGCCTCCACTTGTCCTCGCTCCACGGCGGTGAGGCGGCGGCCTGCCGCTTTCCCCATTCACGGGCACTGGCGCTTGGTTCCAAAGGCGAACTCCTTCACTCGGGGGTGATGAAGGAGCGCGTGGAAGATAGCCCGCACTGCGTCAGCAAGCGCGGCGGGGCTAAAGACCGAGTATCAGAGTTCTGGAAAGGCGAGTTTGCTGGCCTGTGCACGCTTTTCCTGCGTGAGCCAGCGGAGAGCCTACCTCCCGAGCCAAGTGGCTTTCAGTGCCGTGATAGGCACGAGTCCGCCGGTCAGGCGGAGCTTCCACGTCTCCTGTACTCAGATAGTGCAGCGACAATCCGGTACGCGCAAACGGCGAGATTGCGCCGGGAATCGTCGGCCAGTGTCCGTGATTGACCGCCAGCGTCCGTTACTGTCCGCTGGGCACCGCCGCGACAGATAAAATGTGATGCACGTCACGATGCAGTGCGGCGGTCACTGTCGCCAGATCGGCTCTAGGAGATCGGGGTTGAACGGCTTCCGGCCCCGGCCTGCCGGGTGAAGGATCACCGCGTGCAGTGCCTCGCGCAGATATGCCCGCTTTCGCGAGATCGGGATCCCGCCGTCGGCCTCGTCTTTGTACCAGCGTGCCCGTAGCTCATTGATGTCGGTCGCGGTGGCCTGGGTCACGCGCTCGGCGGCAAGGGCGTGCTTGGCCTGGTCCGCCCGCAACTGCTTGATGCGATCTTCCAGGGGCTTGACGGCGCTGAAGAATAGCTCGTCGGAGATCTCGTCGCTTTCCCAGCGTGCCCGTAGCTTGGCCAACTTCTCGCGCTGGCGTGCGAGGTCGGCTTCACCGGGCCATGGCTCGGCGTTGCGGGCGGTCATGGTGCGCTCTTCGAGCTTGGCCAGGACGGCCTCGCTGATGAACTGGTCGATGAGGTCGCCGCGCCGGGCCACTCCGCCGCACCCGCCCGCCGATTTCGCCGGGCAGCAGTACAGGTGCGACTTGACGTGCTTATGGCTGGTGATGCGCAGCGGGGTATTGCACAGCGATCCGTCTTGCATCGGCTTTCCGCAGCGCAGGATGCCGGTCAGCAGATGGTGCGGCGCGTGGTGCTCGGGCGGCAGGATGTCCCCAACCGTGCCATCCGGATAGAACAGCCGTCCCTTGCGCGCGTCGAAGATCGCCTTGAGGGCTAGCCACTGCTCCGAAGTGATGATCGTCTGCCACTGGCCCGGCAGCGGGTTCCCATCCGCGCCGCGCACTAGCTCGCCGTTGATGGCCCGCCAGCCGCACAGCCGGGGACTGGACAGCGTGGCCTTGAGCGAGGTAGCCGTCCACTTATTACCCAATGTGGTGATCACTTCGAGCCGCTGCCACTCGTTGACGATCGAGTTCAGGGACCGTCCGGCGATGAACTCTTCGGCGGCGAGCCGCAGCAGCGGGGCCTCGTCCGGGTCGAGCGTCAGGCGGTCCGGCAGCCAGCCGAATGGCCGGGTCCCGCCCGGGGGAGTGCCCTGGTTGGCTCGTGCCCGGTGCGAGTTCCGCATGCGGCGCTGCATCTTGCGGACCTCCATCTTCGAGATCACCGCCCCGAACAGGCCCATGCTCTCGACGTCTTCGCTGTAGAGATCCTTGGGGCCGCGGGCGTCGGCGTAGACCCGGCCGTCCTGGTAGGTGATGGCCTCCACGAACCGCTCGTAGTCACCCGGGCGGCGGGCCAGCCGGTCATCAGCGGTGACCACGACTCCCCGGACAGGCGTTCCGTCACTGAGCTTTCCTGACCGGATGACGCGCAGCATGTCCTCGAACTCGTCGCGGACGACGCTGGCCTTCGCGGCAGACTTGTCGTTGTCAGTGAACTCGCGAACCACAGTCCAGCCGAAGCGGTCGGCGTTGCTCCGGTTCAGTTCATGCTGGTCCTGGACGCCATGCTCGTCGCGGCGGGTGTCAGCCGAGATGCGCGCGTAGGAGACGACAGGTAAGGAAGTGCTGGCTGGCGGCATGGGTGCCTCCGTCTCAATTATGCCCAATTCAGGGTACTACCACCAGCAGTACCTGTCGGACAACAAGAACCCGAACGGGTACTGCCCCGAGCACGGGACGGGCGTGTCGTGCCCGATCGGGGTTGTGAAGGCGAGTGGGCCGCTCGGGGGCGTGAAGGCGGAGGGCTGAGCTAGCCGGGCGGTTCTCGCTTGGTAGCTAGTGACCGGTGACGGGTCACAGGGTTTGCGCGATCGCAGCCTTGCGACCCGTCACTCCCATTTAGGGCGTATGAGGTCGGCAGCGGAGTGCAGAAGCGGCTCACCGGGCCGACTAAAGTCGCTCGTCCCGTCGTCCCAAGACCGGGCACTGCCCCGATCACGGGACCGGCGTGGCCTGCTTGGGCGGGGTCGCCAGACGACGACACAATGTGGCCTTTGTGGTTGGCCACTCGGTCGCAATTACCGAGAACATCGCGGAGTCGCGGAGGAGGCCCTCCTCTCCAGGCGCGTGTGACTGCGACCAGTGGCGAAGGACGCCCTCGAATTGTGCCCCAAGGCGCTCGATAGCGCGCCGACACCGCTCGTTGCGGGCGTCGGTCTTGAGGTCGACCCTGACCACGCCCAAAGTTTCGAACGCATGCTCAAGGAGCAGGAGCTTTGCCTCGACATTGATGCCCGTTCGTTGAGCCGAAGCGGCCAACCAGGTCCAGCCGATCTCAATGGCACACAGCTCAGCACGGCCTGGCCAGAACCGCGGATCCCAGTACGCCGTACACCCGACGGCCCGCCCGTCGCTCTGGCGGATCTGGGCAAACGGTGCCAGCTTGCCGCCCTTTGCCCGTTCGAAATGGGTGACGAGGTACTCCTCCACCTCCCATGCGCGTGGGACGCGCGTAAAGCCGTACGCCCCGCGGTCTTCTTCTGCCGAGACCGCTAGATCCTCACGATGACTCATCGAAAGCGGGTTCTAGCCGGATCAAGGAGCCGCAGAGTATCGGAACTTTGACCAGAAGGTTCATGGATATTCCTCATCGGTCCTGGCATTGGCACCTTGCGGCGAGCGCAGGTTGCCGGACCGTCACTGGGCCAAGTCCCTCAGGTCCTCTGGATGATTACAAGATACGTACCGTAACGAATGAACTCAGCGGCGTCAACGGGTGGCCCATGGACATCGGCGGCCGCTGACGTATCCAGCATCGCCGACGCGCTGGGCATCGATCGGTTCGCGGTGATGGGCTATTCCGGTGGCGGCCCGCACGCCCTGGCTTGCGCCGCGCTGCTGCCAGAACGTGTCCTGGGAGTGGTCTGCGTGGCTGGCTTGGCCCCGTTCCGGGCCGAGGGGCTGGACTGGTTCG
>ODAK010007584.1_pt1 | contig 10903 bp, 9 predicted proteins | sample 1539591 | NCBI WGS metagenome assembly ODAK01 (sample SAMEA3539303, study PRJEB22396) | soil metagenome | biome: tundra; feature: field; material: soil | place: USA | collected 2010-05 | depth 0.15 m | reverse complement strand
TTATCATGGGAAACCGCTGCTTTAGAGCCGCTCGCACTTCCTCAAATGTCATCAAAGTCATTGTCATCTCTGAAGTATCCTTTTCCTGTGAGTCTGCTCAACGAGCCATGCTCCAACGCATTTCTCGCCCAATCTGTGAAAGCCACACTGAGCGGCAGACAAGCAGGGCTTAAAGCGGGTGGTTGCCATCGTAAGGCGTTTGGATTACCCAGTTCATCCGAAAACTAAGGCCAATAGGACGCACAGCCTTCACCGCGACCTAAGAATCATGGCGGTAGCGCGAGGCAGGAACCGTGAGCCGGGAGGCACAGTGCTTGCATCGGACACAAGTCGGGTCGCCCGCAAGCCAACAATCTCGGCCATATGCAGGGGCTGGCTTTCCTGGTTGTATTCGAAAACGTGATCTCGCTGTGGCGACTCGAGGGCTGTACTGAAGAATACAAGTCCGTCCTGCGCGATCTGATGAGAAATCGTCTTGAAAAGCGGCGTCGGATCAGACAGGTGTTCGGCAAGCATCGCGGATATAATGCCATGGCATTTTCCGTCGCCGTCTCCATCGTCAGCGCTCAGCGCGTCCTTCACTGTGAACCTAACACGACCCGCGTGTCCAGAAGCCGCTAGCAGGCGATTTGCTACAGCCACTGCCGGGGGGCTGATATCTGTGCCTAAGATCTGAATGTCGGGTCGCTCTTCAGCGGCCAGAAGACTCAGAACACCATGGCCCGCCGCCAATTCAACGACCGTCGCGTTTCGAGGCAATCGCCTCACGAAATCGTCACGAAACATCGCGATATGACTCACCATGGATGGCCAGAACGGGTAGATGAGAATGGCGGCCCACATGTAAGGCACCATGTAGCCTTCGTACTCGTACACCCCAGACATGATCTCCGGCATACTTTCAGGAGTGTAGCTACCCGCGCGCTCGTATATCTGCTTTGCCTTAGCGACGCCGACACAATATTCCGCATAGCCACGCGCCGCGACGTCGAAGACAGTACTCCCGTATGCTAACTCGGCCCAACGCGCCAGCGGATTCAACAACCACGAACACAGCTCTCGGTTCGCTTCGAAAGTCATCCGTGCAGAGCGTGCAAACATTTTGGCCTTTCGATCGAGAGCCTCCAGAAATAGTTCCGCCGATTCCATCTTTAACTCCTCAATTCTGAGACACAAAGCGCACGAGACGCACCATCGGACGGATTAATTCCATTCCGTCCCACGGCGAACTGAAAACGTGCATCCTGCCCAGCTTCACGATCCTGTCCACTCCACTCCGTCCTGCGGCCTCAGCCAGCTTCTCTTCCTTCTGTGCATCTCGAACACCCAACCCCAAAGTCTGCAAGGTTCCATCGAAATGTGAGATCACCTTCAGGAGGTCATCCACTACCAGCACACTGAGCGTTCGACCCTGCGTCGGGTTGGGCATTTCCATGCCCGTCCCCAGCAGAATGGTCCAATCCGGCGAGGCGGGAAACAGTGCGCGGTTCCCGTCATTATCAAGAAGCCACGTAGCACGGGCCAGACAGATCGCCGAGGTCAACGCCGGTTCGATTTGCTGGCGCGGATGCTGCCGGTTTTCTTCTTGAAAAGCTTGCCTGAGCTCTTCCACGAACTCACGGGGATCACATCCGGCGCCGCGCTCGAGGAAGAGTGCTTGTGGCGATGAGCAGGCTTGTTGATCAAACTGCCACACGTCCCGTGCAATGCGTCGACACCACAAAGACCGTTCAGTCTGGTCCCCCCACGTCTCGGCGTCCATAGCCGCGGCGGAAAGCCGAGGCCCAAAAACCACAACACGCGCCCAATGCGGAAAGGGCAACCCACGCACCTGCGAGACAGCGTCCGCGCCCCCCCAGATCATGGCACCGTCCACGGCCTGCGCCATGGCCGCGTGCAGATCCATGCGCGAATGATCGAAACTGGCCATGACAATGCGACGGATCAAGGATTCGGTCCGATCGACTTCTTGCAGCTTCTCGATCACGCGCCGAGTTATCCCGACCAAACGACTGGGGACACGCACCAGACAGCCGTTGCCACCCAGCAATGCGCATGTCAGAGACAAGACGGGCTGGATCTCGATGTTACCGGCTGGCCAATGGCCGACTACTCCCAGGGCAAATGCTCGCAGCCTTGCGCGTCCATCTTCCTGCCACCCTCCATTCAGCGAATTCGGGCCTAGCTCGCGGAGCAGAACAGGCTCCAAGTTGCCGCGCCGGAGCCAAAGGCGGAGAAACGTCACCCCAGGCACCTCGCGCAACTCGCGGTCATCCAGTGCGGCGGCCCACTGGTCAAAAACCTCGAGGACCACCTGAGGAGCGATCTGTTTTTGTTGTGTGATCTCCCGAAGCTGCCGTGCCGCATAGGCAATCTCTTGGGGAGAGTCCACCGCATGGATCAGGTCGCTCATGCCACTCTGCTCCCCTGTGCTTGCTGGTAACGTGTGTTTTCCAGATTGCCACAGCCGCGAACCTCCGCCTTCGGCGCTCTTCCCGCAAAGCGAAAACTGGTACCACGTCTTCCGCAGGGACATCCGTCGTATTCGATGACTTCAGCCATGTCCTCGGTCAGCAGTAGAAACCCGGGAAAACTCGTCGGCAGCACACTGCAAACCTGGATAAGACCCTGCTGCCCGGCTTTCACCGGCGCAAGTGTCAGCGGATTCCTCACGATGATCTCTGCAAAGGCGGGCACGTGCTTGTTACCGCGATCACAATCCGGATAAATAACACCGACATTCTCCACCATCCCGTAAAAGTCAAGTATGCGATTTTCCGAACAGCCAAATACCGACGCGACTCCACGGATGAACACATCCCGAGTGACCGCTTGCCGCTCCAGACGCTTCCACCCCCCGCTGTGCAGCACGCGGACGTTGGGAATGCCGAGGGTGATGCCCTCACGCTGCAGAGGCTGCACAAGGTGGGTCCAGATTACATAAGTAAACCCATAGACCAACACATCAGCGTGTTTCCACTTTGCAGCACAAGCAAGAAGTTTCTCTAGATCGAGACTCGAATCTCCCTCCGGGCCGGGTCGCAGGCAACACACAACTTCCGTCGCAAAAGAGCCTAGACCCTGAATGGCTGCGCCACGTGCTCCTAGCTCAGCCTGTGCTGTCAGGTTCTCCGGTGTGTCGATGACCAAGTAGGGCCGGCGCGCCGGTCCGATGAAATCCCGGATGATCGTGATGACTCCTTTTGCCATCCTCCTGGCAGTCGCGGCATCCAGGACTACACGGCTGGGCACCTGACCGGTAGTCGCACTTGAGGTCAGAGTACGCTTGACATCGTCGGAGCCAACCAAAGCCAGCGGCGGATTCGCCTTAAACACTCCCACTGAGAGGTAGGGCAGATCGGCAATTCTGTCCGCCACGCGAAAATCGATAGGCCAATGCTCCACGTAATTGCGAAACGGTGAATTCCGGTCGCAGGCGTAAGCTAGCTCTTTCTTCAGCAACGCGAGCAAAGCAATATGCCGTTGCTGCGGATCGACACCATAAGGTGGCTGCATCAACAGGCCCTCAATTCCCTGCTCGATTTCCCTCAGTGCGCTCATACCAATATCTGCAACTGAGAACGGGCGATCTTGCCGTTTGCCGTCCTTGGCAATTCAGCGACCACCTTCACCGAAATACAGGTCCAGTGGGGGGGAAGCGCATGCCGAACCCTTTCGACGAGAGCGTGGTCTCCGTTCTCCCCGACGATGAAGAGAGTAAGCGCTTCTCCAGCTTCCGAGTGGTGCGCTCCCGCAGCAGCGCATTCGTAAACACCGGGGATGGCCGCCACCTTCGCTTCGACCTCGGCGAAGCTCACACGGAAGCCGCGAATCTTTATGAACTCACCCGTACGCCCTTTGATCCAGAGGCATCCCTCTTCATCACGAGAGCCCAAGTCGCCCGTCTTGAGCCAGCCGTGGTCAAACTTGCGCTGCGTCGCTTCGGGCTCATCGAGGTATCCCCCACAGACCGACGGACCACGCACCTGGATCTCGCCAGTTTGCCCATTCGGAAGTTCTTGCCCCTTGTCATTAACGATGCGGGTCGTCAGATTATTCAACGGGGCACCGGCACTGCCCAGCTTTTCGTCCAAGCGATCCGGAGGGAGACAGGAAATGCGGGCTGTCGCCTCGGTTTGACCATACATGACAAAGAAATTCGCCGTTGGCACGATATTGCGCATCTCCTGGACAATTTCGGGGGCAAGCACGCCTCCGGCCTGGAGGAAGCGCCGTAGGCCCGGCAACGCGATGGACTGGAGGTGTGAGCGCCTGAGCAGGATGTTGTAAACGGTTGGCACACCCGCGAACGTGGTACAGCCGTACGTGTTGATCGCTTGCAATACCTTGTCAGGAAACATAAACCTCGAGTCAAAAACGACTCCACCTCCCTGATACAAGTGAGTGTGCATAATGCTTGCGCCGAAGCAGTAACTCACCGGCATGATCAGCATGGCCTTTTCGTCGGTTCCGAGCTGTTGGCTTCGGATGATTGCCTCTGTGTTGGCAATCAAGTTGCCATGACTGACCATCACTAGTCGCGGTACGCCGGTGGAGCCTGAGGTGGGCATCAAGGCCGCCAGGTCGTTTTCCGCACAGGGTGACGGTCGGAGTAAATGGACGGGACAAGGGTCGAAGTTACCCTCGATTTGAGGAAAGCCATTCTTTCTTGCCCAATCCCAGCGAACTCCCTTGGCGGTCCACGCCGCCTTCGCGTGTGCCTTCGCGAACACCAAGTCCCCGGAAGCGGCGAGCGTACGCTCATCCACCAGCACCGGGACGCATCCGGCATACATCGCCCCTAAATACGCCAGCGTACTTGCCGGATTCAGACCACAGCTGATTAGCACGCGGTCGCCCGGGCGCAGGCCGATCGACAGAAACCCAGCCCCGAAGCCGACAATCAGGCCGGGAACATCTGCAGCGGGGAACCTCTGCCCGGTTGCCGCGTCAATCAGGTCAGAATCCTTTCCCAGCCGATTGACCAAGCGACCTGCGAAATTCCACTCACGAGAGCTGCGCATCTTCGACCTTGCCGAGTTTGGATTGCACGACCCTGCAGATCTCCCTCACGTTCTCCATTTCCATCAAGTCATCCACGTCAAAACTCAATCCAAACGTGCGCTCGAGGCTGCTCGCCAGCGTCACATGTCCCATGGAATCCCAGGCGGGAACGTCGTCCGGCGATGTGTCAAGTGTGATGGTTCGCGGATCAATGGCGAACGCGGACTGAAACGCGGTCTGCACTTTCGTCAACAGTTCTTCCATGATGCAAATTCCCTCTTTTCCGCTCCAACGCGGTCTTCAACTAACTGGTCACGTATCAGCGACCTGTGGATCATTCCTTAAGCAGGCGGCGGAAAAACTAGTTCCTTCCCAGAAAGCGCGACCTCAGCGGCTAAAGTCGCACTCAAAACAGTGCAGTCACCGCAGAAGCGCTGCGCCACCCAAAATCAAGCGCGACATCGAGTTTTTTCGCAGCCTGTTAGGCTGGGTTTGCCTTCCAGTGGAACCGGTTCAGATGTCCTTCCGGCAGCAGACACCAGTAGTAGCGGCATGTTTCACCAGCTGTTCCCAGTCTTCACCGGTCGTGCTGCAAGTCGTCAGCGACCAATTCTCAATCCTCCGCGGCAGTGCCAACCGCCGCCACAGATTCCCCACGTTGTAAGCCAACACGCTCAATGGCCACCGGACTTCGCAGCAGTAAAGACTCGATACGTCTTGGCCGGCGGGAACGGTTTTGTGAATTGCTTTCTATTCTCTTCAACCCAGGTTGCTGCCTGGCGCTCAGCTTCCGCGATCTCCATCGGACTCATCTCGCCAGCTAGCTTCTTCCGGGCTCTCCGGCTGATCTCGATAACCTGGGCCGACTTTTCCGCCAACAAGAACAGCCGATAGGCTTGCGTTCGGTCATGAGATACTCCACGTCCTTCACAATACATCTGTGCTAAAAGAAGTTGCGCAGAGGCAAGTCCTTGCTCAGCTAACGAACGAAGCCAATCCAAAATTTCATCACGCCGAGCGACACTGTGATGTTTCATGGAAACAACGTTGGCTCTTTGAATCCACTCTCGCCTAACGGCAAGCGTCAACTCTAAACGACTGGCGACACCTAACTTCCCGAATATGCTGAACAGATAGTTCTTCACCGTGTGCTCGCTTAAGCCAAGTCTCTGTGCAATTTCTCGATTTTTCACACCATCCGCGGCAAGACCAACCACTTCCCGCTCTCTTCTGGTTAGCAATGCCATGCTCTCTGGTTCAACCGTTGGCATTGAGGTGCCAGCCAGGGCTCCGAGAACGAATCGCAACGCCTCAGTGCTGGCCCACACTTGTCCGCCAAATACGCTGTAAATGCACTTCCGCAGCGATTCCACAGATCCATCTCGGATGAAGACCCCGCTGGCATGGGCGCGAAAGGCCTCTACCACGGACGCGCCATTGAGGCGATCTAGAAGCATCACCACAAATAACTCTGGCTTGATCATTCGCAATTGTCGTGCGAGCTCAAATCCGCCCGTGGGTTGCCCATCGAGGCCCGCTCCGAGCAACACAATGTCGGGAGACATATCATTTACAACTCGGGATGCTTCCACAGGGGTGGTGACGGCAGCCACTACCTTGATTTTTGAATCTTGGCCGATGGCGTCTGCAAGCAGTTGACATGCCATCTTTGTAGAATCGGCCACTAACACTCGGATCTGTTTGTCGTCGCGTGGGTACGATGACATAGGAAATGCCTTGATGGGCGCTGGTCTTAACGCGACCACCGTTATAACATAATAGTTGGGAAAAACGCTTTTAAATCACCAGCGGAATTTGCGCGCGAAATGTTAGTAGCCCATATGGGTTAGTCATTAGTATTCCACTCTAGCTAGCACAGTGAAACGAGCACTGATATTTCTGAGTCCTTTTCGCCGAGCCACAGACCCTAAGAAACGGTCCTTAGTGCACCTGAGAAACAGGCCCTACGGCAACGAGTCCGCAGTCCCAAGGCTCAGCGACCTCTTGAAAGATGGTTCAAACATATCTATGTTACGACGCGATCGAAGCACTCGATCTCGACCGTGATCTGAACTTGGTTAATGTGACTCAAAGGGCGGAGCTATGAGCAGCGAAACTCAGCTATTACAAGACGCTTTCTTGACGCAAGTCCCGCCGCCCCATTTACCAGCTGACGAAGCTCGCTGGTACGCCGTTCAAACTCACTCTCGGCACGAGAAGATTGTTGCCAATCAGCTACAGAGCCAAGACATAACTACATTCTTGCCGCTCGTTACGGAGGTTCACCGTTGGAGCGACCGTAAAATGGTGGTGCAAGTGCCACTGTTTCCAGGCTACACATTTGTACGAGTCGTTCCTTCGGCCGAGCAATATGTTCGGGTACTTCGTGTCTACGGCGTGAGCAGTTTTGTCGGCGTCCGCGGCCAGGGTACTCCGATACCTGACAAACAAATCGCCGATATTCGAGTGTTGCTTACGAACAACGCTGGTTGCTCTGTTTGCGCGTTCCTTAAGGTAGGGCAGAGAGTGCGAATTCGGGGTGGCTGTTTAGACGGAGTTGAAGGGCTTTTAGTGGCTCGGAACGGTGATCGGAGGTTGATCATTTCCGTCGAGCCAATGCAGCGATCTTTAGCCATTAATATTGACGGCTACGACGTCGAGGCGATTTAGCTTTAGAAAGAGTGATCTGGAATTTGTCGCTGTTTCGTCGCGTAGTGATCTTCAGCGTCAGGTAGGGCTTGCATTGTTTTCGGCACACGAGTTTATGTCGGGCTCCCGTACCATGGGGACCGCGATTGAACGCCGGAGAACAGTTAGATATCAACTGCGCGCACCGGTCACTTTCAAATCGGTCGAAGATCAGATCGCGAAGCCCGGAGCGGGCTTTGTTCAAGACATCAGCACAGAAGGCGTTTTCGTGTTGTATCCCCGCCTGCTGTCGGTGGGGGGTTTGATCGAGCTTGAGATCCTCTTGTCTCCACTCGGGAGATACGATGCTGAACTGGTTGTTAGTTACATCGGCCTCGTAGTTCGGGTGGAGGATGAGCGTGGTTTTGCAGTGAACGCAAAAGCTAGTTTGCACAGATATATCATGGGTCGGCGAACGCCGATTCCTGACGAGAAATCCCAATGAAGTTCTCTGGTGATATGGCGCCGACAAGAACCCGACTGTTAGTACATTAGACAAGAACCCGACTGTTAGTACATTAACAGACCACTCCTTTCGCTGGTGCAGCCGGCCTCTTTGGGTAACCGTGGTTTTCCAACGGACCATTTTGACGAGGTTCCGATGCGACTATTTCAGAATCCAGACGATCTGCGGCTGCGCTCAGCCGAGTGTCTCAGAATCCAGCCGTGCCCGATCTGTGGCTGCTCGATGCTCGCGAGCCCGGCTTCTCCGACAAGCGAAGGCGGTGAGTCGATCTGCATGACTTGCGGCGCCAATAAAATCGTCTGCCCGCATCGCGGACAGAAGCCTGAGAACAAAGCAAAGCCCTCGCCGTAACGAGGGCTCTTCAGCAGTTGCGCTCTGACATTTCGTTAGCGTTTTCACAATGCAAAATGAGACGCAAAGATCCGAATCCAGATGTGCCGAGGAGACTTGGTTTCAGCGCCACTTGCCGCAACCGGGGCGCGTCGGCCGGGTGCAGTATTTATGGAAGAGCCATTCAGCCAAATTGGGCCCCGGGAACGGCAGATCATTGAGCTGCTGCTCCAAGGATGTGGGAACTCGGAAATCGCTCGGGATCTGCACATTGCCGAGCGCACGGTCAAAGCACATTTCAATCGCCTCTTTCTGCGTTTCGGAATCAAGGGTGGCATCAAGCGGGTTAAGCTCGCGACTTTGCTCTATAGGAGGCAATTATGGTTGGAGAGAAAGCAACCCGTCGAGGGCCCAGCGAAGGCGAACACCTCATCATCCAATGCGCAGCCGAGGGCTGCAAGAACCCGGAGATCGCCGATTCGCTCGGGACCACCGAGCACGTGGTGAAAATTTATTTGCGCTAGATCTAGGACAAGCTGGGATTGTGGAACCGAGTCGAGGGCGCTGTGGTATGGAGCGCGGCAGCCACGAGCAGGTTTATCACACCTGAGTTTCGTCGGAGCTTTGCATCAGCCCTGCTCTTCGGGAGGGCGGATTCTGGAGACGCTGGCCCGCGTTGGGGTCCGGGCGATTCCGCGAAACTGCCGGGGCAGGGCTGACCTGTTGGCGCCATTCGTGCGCCGGAATTTCCGCTACGGAATTCGAAGAGATCGCCGAAGCCGTTTGGCCGCATCCTTGATACGTGAGCATCGACCACGTCTTGCGGATGCCGTTCTGTTATGCCGAGAGCTTGCAAGGTCGCGATTGCCGCAGCAACAACGCGGGTGTGAGTAGCGTGGCCATCTATTAGTTAGAAAAGTATCTCGCACTCCACCGACTCCCTGGTGCATTCGATTTCTTCATCAACAGGCCGAGGGATACCGCAAAGGGGTTTCTTAATGGAGAATGAACAAGGAACAGCGTAGCAGGCGCGAAATGATCCATCAGTTCTTCGGACTTCGTGAACAACCTTTCGGCGTCACTCCGGATCCTCGTTATCTATACCTCGGGCCGGGGCACCGCGAAGCGCTCGCTTCGTTGTTTTGCGGAATTGAAGCGAACCGGGGGTTTCTGGCCCTTATCGCCCACCCTGGCATGGGCAAGACCACTCTGTTGTTCCATTTGCTGGAGAAGTTTCGCCATTCAGCCCGCACCGCGTTCTTGTTTCAGACACAGTGCAGTTCACGCGAGCTACTGCGTTTTCTGCTTGCTGAATTTGGCATCGAGAGCAAAGAAAACGACCTTGTGCGAATGCACGAGCAATTCAACCGGTATCTTATGGAGGAATCATTTGCAGGTAATCGCGTCATCGTTGTAATCGATGAGGCTCAGAACCTCGAACCCTCTGTTCTGGAAACGGTGAGGCTGCTCTCGAACTTTGAAACGCCGCGTGCCAAGCTGCTGCAGATCATCCTAGCTGGACAGCCCGAACTTGCTACCAAACTAGCCGGCCCCTCGCTCAGTCAATTGCGGCAGCGTATCGCGAGTTTCAATGGACTTGATCCCCTTGCTCCGCAAGAAGTCGCACGGTTCATCGACCATCGCTTGCATGTCGCTCACTACCAAGGCCCACCTCTTTTTAGTGATAAGGCCAAGGCGATGATTGCGGGCCTGAGTGAAGGCATTCCGCGAAACATCAATAGTCTCTGCTTTGGCGCGCTCAGCTTGGCCTGCGCACTACGCCAAAAAACCATCGACACAGAGATTGTGCGCGAAGTATTCGGTGATCTCGATTTACAAAAGCTGATTCCCCACTCACAGCGTGTCGCCGTACCCCGCCATTCCACGACTTGGTCATCTCAATTGGCAGACCCGAAGCTCGCATCGTTGTCACAGGATCTGCTGAGCCCTGCGGAAGCGCGGCCCACGCCAACAGGCGTTGTTGCTTTGTCTGGCACTCGGAGCGATCTAGGTGGAGCCAACCACGATGGCGACACAAGGAGCGCTCCCGCGAATTATAAGGCGCCAAGACCAATGCTCAGGAAGCCGGTCCGCTCATTATTATTGAGGAGAGTAGGTCTTGCAGTGCTCATCTTAATGGTTGGCAGCGGAGCGACAAAAGTTACCGCTCCAGCAGTTGAAATCGCACACACCTGGCCCCCGCCCAACCCAGAAAACATGGCTCCGCCGAGTATTGTCAAGATCTCTGAAACCGAAGCGGTGAGACTTGCCCCTGCGAAGACGCAACCAGAGCAGATACCGAGTCCCACTGTAGATCCTGCCGAGTTATGGAAGCGTGTCAAGGAAGGAAGTACCAGTGCTGAAATTGAACTTGCCGCTCCAGTAGTTGAAATCGCAAACACCTGGCACCGGCCC
>ODAK010007583.1_pt1 | contig 10905 bp, 18 predicted proteins | sample 1539591 | NCBI WGS metagenome assembly ODAK01 (sample SAMEA3539303, study PRJEB22396) | soil metagenome | biome: tundra; feature: field; material: soil | place: USA | collected 2010-05 | depth 0.15 m | reverse complement strand
AGTCAAGTACCGCAAGCAGCAACGCGGTCGTATGTGCGGCAAGGCCTGGCGCGGCTCCGAGCTGTCGTTTGGCGATTATGGCTTGAAGGTCATGGAGCCGGGCTGGATCACCGACCGCCAGATTGAAGCGGCGCGTATTGCCATGACGCGCTTCATCAAGCGCGGCGGCAAGATCTGGATCCGGGTCTTCCCCGACAAGCCGGTGACCAAGAAACCCGCCGAAACCCGTATGGGCAAGGGCAAGGGCGCGCCGGACCACTGGGTCGCGGTGGTGCGTCCGGGAAAACTGCTGTTTGAGATGGAGGGCGTGAGCGTGGCCGATGCGCAGGAAGCAATGCGTTTGGCTTCGCACAAGCTGGGCTTGATTACCAAGTTTGTAAAGCGCGAGGTTCTGGCGCACTAAGCGGCAGACGGCGCTCCACATAACATTCCGACGCCGGCGGCCGAGACCGCCGGGGGTGAAGAGAAGAGAGTCATGAATTCGGAAAAGATTCGTAATTTGACCGATGCCGAGCTGGCCCATCAGAAGATCGAACTCAGCGAAGAGCTGTTCAAGCTGAAGTTCCAGCTCAAGATGGGGCAGACGGAGAGCCTGAAGAAGATGCGCGGGTTGAAAAAGGACATCGCGCGGGTGCTGACCATTCAGCGCGAGAAGCAGCTGGCCGCACAGAAGACCGGATCGGAGAAGAAGTAGCCATGACCGAAGAGACGAAGACCGAGAAAACCGCGGGACAGCGCAAGGTCCTGGTTGGCCTGGTGGTTTCGACCAAGATGGCGAAGACGATTGTGGTCGAGGTGAACCGGCAGAAGGCCCATCCGCTGTACCGGCGGGTGGTGAAGCGCTCCAAGAAGTTTTATGCCCACGACGAGTTGCAGACGGCGCGCACCGGGGACCAGGTGCGGATCGAAGAGACCCGTCCGCTGTCGCGTCTGAAGCGCTGGACGCTGAAGGATATCGTGAAGCGCTCGGCGCTTGCCGCCGCCGCCATTGCCGCAGAAAACGCCGCGGCGCAGACACCGGAACAGGCCAGCTAGCAAGGGCGCCGTCCATCGAGAGACGGCTGAATGAGATTGGACTAGGAGATTAGACCATGGCAGTATTTATGAGGTCCATCCTCGAGGTGGCCGACAACAGCGGAGCCCGCAAGCTGCAGATGATTCTGCCGCTGGGCGGCTCGACCGGAGTGCGGGCGCGGATTGGCGATGTGGTGACGGCCGCGGTGAAGGAAGCGTCGCCGGATGGCAGCGTGAAGAAGGGCACGGTAGTCAAGTGCGTGATCGTGCGGACCCGCAAGGAGACGCGCCGCCGCGACGGATCGTATATCCGCTTCGACAGCAACGCCGCAGTGCTGATCACCGCCGATGGCGAGCCGGTGGGAACGCGCGTCTTTGGGCCGGTGGCCCGCGAGCTTCGCGAGAAGAAGTTTTTGAAGATCGTATCCCTGGCCCCGGAAGTGATCTAGTCCCGGGGGCGGCTTCAGCGGCCGCCCGCGGGAGCTCTCCTTACGGGGAGCGGCCCCAAGAACGCTGAAGGGTTTGAGAGGAACAGATGGCAACCGTTGATATCCGCCATAACGATACCGTGAAGGTGATTGCCGGGCGCGACAAAGGCAAGCAAGGGCGCGTGCTGCGCGTCTTTCCGGGCACCGGCAAGGTGCTGGTCGAGCACGTCAGCATCGTGAAGAAGAACGTTCGCCCGAATCCGCAGAAGGCGATTAAGGGCGGCATCGCCGAGCAGGAGGCGCCGATTGCGATCAGCAATGTGTTGCTGGTTTGCGGCGCCTGCGGCCCGGTGCGGGTGCGTCACGAGGTGCGGGGCGCGAAGAAAGTTCGCGTCTGCGCCAAGTGCGACACCACGCTCGACAAAGAGAAGTAACCACTTCGAGCCCCGGCCGCGGCCGGCTCAATTGACCGCCTCACGCAACGGTAACCACTCCGGGACCGTGAGAGAAAGCGAACCGAAACATGGCAGGAAAAGAAACCAAAGACGCCAAGGCGAAGCAGCCGGCGAAGAAGTCCAAGGTCGAGGCCGTAGAGGCCGCTGCACCGGGTTCCAAGCCCGCCCGGCCGAAGCTGAACAACGCCGCATCGGCGCGGTTGCGCAAGCGCTATTTTGAAGAGCTGCGTCCGGCGCTGATGAAGGAGCTGGGGCTGGACAACCCGATGGCCGCGCCGCGGCTGGAGAAGGTTGTGATCAACATGGGCGTGGGAGAAGCCACCCAGAACGCCAAGGTGCTGGACCCGGCGGTGGCCGAGCTGGCGCAGATCACCGGCCAGAAGCCGGTTGTGACCCGGGCCAAGAAATCGATTGCCGCCTTCAAGGTGCGCGAGGGGATGCCGATCGGCTGCATGGTTACGCTGCGCGGCGACCGCATGTATGAATTTATGGACCGCCTGTTGAACGTGGCGCTGCCGCGCGTTCGCGACTTCCGCGGGGTTCCGACGCGCTCCTTCGATGGACGGGGCAACTACACGCTTGGCTTGCGCGATCAGCTGATCTTTCCGGAGATCGACTACTCCAAGGTGGAGCACACGAAGGGCATGAACATCACCATTGTGACCACGGCCACGAGCGACGAACACGCGCGCGCGCTGCTGAAAGCGATGGGGATGCCGTTCCGCCTGCCGGGCGCGAATTAAGTTTTTTACTTCCGGCCACCGGCGACGGCGGCGGGAAGATGGTTGCAAGCAGAAGCAGTACGACACGGCCCCAGGTGTGAAGCCAGGGGTTGCCAGAGACAGTAGCGAGAGATAAAGGAAACGATGGCCAGAACAAGCAGCATCGCCAAGGACAACAAGAAGCCCAAGTTCTCTTCGCGCCAGCACAACCGCTGCAAGCTGTGCGGACGGCCGCGCGCTTATCTGCGCAAGTTCGGCCTTTGCAGGCTGTGCTTCCGCGGCCTGGCACTGCGGGGAGAGATACCTGGGGTCATGAAGTCGTCCTGGTAGGCGAAATCGACCCTGACCCGCGGGGGTGATCCCCGCAAAGGCTGGCACGTGGTCCGCAGAGCGGGCCGTCCTGCGAGAGCAGGAATAGAACGTCGCCGCAGGTTCTTTCCACTGTGGCTCTCCAAAAGGGAGAGCAGCCGGCGCAAGCCGGTGCAGGATTGCGCAAGGCCAGCACGCGCAAGAAAGAGAACGGGCGCACGCATTCAGGAGAACGAAGATGAGCTTTACCGATCCAGTGGCGGACTTTTTGACCAGGATCCGCAATGGCATCAAGGCGCGGCACCAGAAGGTGGATGCGCCGGCCTCCAAGCTGAAGCTGGAGATTGCCCGCGTTCTGAAGGAAGAAGGCTACATCGCCAACTACAAGGCGACCGAGGAAGACGGCAAGAAGGTGGTTCGGGTGTACATCAAGTACAACGCCGACAACGTTGCCGCCATTACCAACATCACGCGCATCTCGCGCCCCGGCTGCCGTGTGTACGTCAACCGCAACGAGATTCCCCGCGTTCTGGGCGGTCTGGGCATCACGATCCTGACCACTCCGAAGGGGGTTCGCAGTGGCAAGCAGGCCCGCAAAGAAGGCGTGGGCGGCGAACTGATCTGCGAAGTGTACTAGAGACACAAGCTTCGCAGCCTACGCGGCAACGGCTTAGCGACGGGTACGGGCCAACCGATGGCCCTCCAGTCGCTGACGCCGGGCCGCTCCGGCTGCGGGCGCTTGGAGCAGACGAGGCCGGTGCGAGCGCCGGCCCGGAAGCCCACCGTGGCAAGGTCCACGGCGGTGCCAGGAGAGAAACATGTCAAGAGTAGGCAAGAAACCGATTCCGCTGCCCAAGGGTGTGAGCTACACCGTGGAAGGCAAGCTGATCACCGTGAAGGGGCCGAAGGGCACCGTCACCAATCACCTTCCGGGCGGGGTCACGCTGGAGACCGAAGACGGCGTGCTGGTAGTAAAGCGCGAGGACGATTCCAAGGCCGCTGTGCATGGGCTGGTTCGCGCGCTGGTGAACAACGCGGTGGTGGGAGTGACGACCGGCTGGACGCGCGAGTTGGAGATTGTGGGCATTGGCTATCGCGCGGAGATGAAGGGCAAGGGGATCGTGGTTTTCAGCCTGGGATTTTCCCACCTCATCGAGTATCCGCTGCCGAGCGGCATTGAGGTTGCGATCGATCCCAAGATGACCCGGCTGAGCATCAGCGGCATCGACCGGCAGAAGCTGGGTCAGGTGGCGGCCGAGATGCGTTCGCTGCGTCCGCCCGATCCGTACAAGCAGAAGGGCGTGCGCTACCTTGGCGAGAAGCTGAAGAAGAAGGTCGGCAAGACGGGCGCGAAGTAAGATTTCAGGATGAGGCGCGCGTTGTGTGAACTGCGATGCGCGCCTGATTCGAGCGGCGGGACGATGAGAGGCCTGCCGTAAACCTGCGAAGCTTCGCAGCCGGGTAGGCGGCAACGGCTTAGCGACGGGTACGGGCCAACCGATGGCCCTCTGGTCGCTGACGCCGGGCCGCTCCGGCCGCGGGCGCTAGGTGCCTGCCGGACGAGAATCCGGCGGGTGTCCGCACAACCCTGGCGAACGAGTTCGCTGGGACAGACCGGTCCCCGGCACTCGGCCCCATCAGCGGAAGCAGCTGGGGGCCGCGCAACCCGGGACAAGGGCCGGAGCGAAGGACAACAAGAATGCTGATCAAGAGTTCGAAAAACGCGACGCGCGACAAGATCCACAACCGGATACGCAAGAAGCTGGCCGGAACCACGGCGCGTCCCCGGCTGAACGTGTACCGCTCGGTCAACCACATCTACGTGCAGCTGATCGACGACGCCAAGCAGGCGACGATTGTTTCAGCCAGCTCGCTGGAGCAGGGCAAGGACGGCAAGAAGCACATTGCCGGGGGCAACATTGCGGCGGCCAAGCAGGTGGGTAAGCTGATTGCGGAGCGGGCCAAGACCGCAGGCATTGAAGCGGTGGTCTTTGACCGCGGGGGCTATCTGTACCACGGGCGGATCAAGGCCGTGGCGGATGCGGCGCGCGAGGGCGGGCTGAAGTTTTAGTCTCGGCGGTGGCGGCTTAAGCGACGGGTACGGGCCAACAGATGGCCCTCCGGTCGCCGACGCCGGGCAGGGGCAAGACAGAGTGAGAGCGGGCGAGGTGCAAACCGTTAGTCCGCAGGATTTCCGAGATCGCAGGCGCGGTCTCCAGGAGAATCGAGAGCAAATGGCAATCGTCAAGAAAAAGCTTGATGCCGGCAGTTACAACCTGAAGGACCAAGTTGTCCACATCAACCGCGTGACCAAGGTGGTCAAGGGCGGCAAGAACATGTCGTTTGCGGCGCTGGTCGTGATCGGCGATCCGGCGACCGGGGTGGTTGGCTACGGCTCCGGCAAAGCCAAGGAAGTTCCGCAGGCGATCCGCAAGGGTATCGAGTCGGCGAAGAAGAACCTGATCAAGGTGAACCTGACCCATACCTCGATTCCGCACATTTCGCTGGGCCGTTATGGCTCGGGGCAGGTACTGCTGAAGCCGGCGCCGGAAGGCACGGGAGTGATTGCCGGCGGCGCGGTGCGCGCGGTGATGACCTCGGTGGGCATCCAGAATGTGCTGACCAAGTCGATCGGCACCACCAACCCGCACAACGTCGTCAAGGCCACGTTCGACGCGCTGAAGAAGCTGCGCGACCGTGCCGAAGTGGCGGCCAATCGCGGCAAATCCGTGGAGGAGCTCTAAACCATGCCACGTACACGCAACAAGACTCCGAAGGTGCAGGCTGCGGCCGGCACGCGGCTGAAGCTGAAGTGGGTGATCTCGGGCAACAGCACGCCGGCCAATCAGCGGCTGGTGATCAAGGGCCTGGGCTTTACCCGCCTGAACCAGGTGGTCGAGCGCGAGGACACGCTGTCGATTCGCGGCATGGTGGCCAAGGTGCCGCACCTGATCCAGATCCTCGGCGAGTAAGCCGCTGAGGATCGCAAACCGAGTCGCCCGGCTAACCCTGGGCGGCGCCAGGAAACAGCCCGCTCGCCACGGGGAACGCCCCGAATTTCCACACCGGGATGTTCGGCTGTCACAGACGGCCCATCAGCATGTTTGGCACCATGCCAGGGATAAGAACAATGAACCTGACAACGATTCGCAAGCCGGCCAAGGCGAACGAAAATCGCAAGCGCGTGGGCCGTGGCATGGGCTCGGGGATGGGCAAGACCTCGACCCGTGGCCACAAGGGACAGCGCTCGCGCTCCGGATCGCGCAGCATGCGCGGCTTTGAAGGCGGCCAGATGCCGCTGCACCGCCGCCTGCCCAAGCGCGGCTTCGTCAACATTTTCAAGAAGGAATACCAGGTGGTGAACCTGTCGCGGCTGGCGGAGCTGGGCGTGACGGAGTTGACGCCGGAAGTTCTCCACTCGCTGCGGGTGATCAGCAAGAAGGACGGGCTGATCAAGGTGCTGGGCGTGGGCGAGCTGAGCGCGGCGATCACGGTGTATGCCCATAAGTTCAGCGAGACGGCGCAGCAGAAGATCACGGCGGCGGGCGGCAAGGCTGAAATTATCGAAGTGAAGCAGCCGGCAGCGATTAAGCGCGGCAAGAAGAAATAAGACCCCCCGGGCCCCTCTGCAGCGAACAGACGGGCTGGGCCGGGTTCCTACCGCAAGGGGGAACCGCGGCCCGAACAGCACAGGCATCGAGGCTCTGTTTCCATGTTCGAGAAGCTGGCGAACATCTTCAAAATTCCAGACCTGCGCAGGCGCGTACTGTTCACGCTTGGGCTGCTGGCCGTCTACCGCATCGGCGGCCACCTGCCGACGCCTGGCATCGATCCCGCGGCCCTGGCACGCTTGTTTGCCAACGCCAGCGGAGGACTGCTGGGCTTCGTCGATCTGTTCAGCGGCGGCAACTTGCGGCGGCTGACGATCTTTGCCCTGGGCATCATGCCCTACATCACTGCCTCGATTATTCTGCAGTTGCTGACGGTTGTGTATGAACCGTTGGCGCGGCTGCAGAAGGAAGGCGAGCTGGGCCGGAAAAAAATCACCCAGTGGACCCGCTACCTGACGGTGATTCTGAGCTCGATGCAGTCGTTCGGCATCGCCATGACGCTGCAGCGGGGCGTCGGCGGCGAGCAACTGGTGCGCAATCCCGGCGTCGGCTTTGTGCTGATGACCATGCTGACGCTGACCACGGGCACCACGTTCATCATGTGGCTGGGCGAGCAGATCACCGAACGCGGCATCGGCAACGGGATGTCGCTGATCATCTTTACCGGCATTGTGGTAGGACTGCCGCGGGCGGTGGTGGAGCTGTGGCTGAAGGCGAGCAGCGGCGGCGCCCTGGGCCCGATCGGCATCGTGGTGCTGATGGGGCTGATGGTGCTGGTGGTTGCGTTCATCGTCTTCGTGGAACGCAGCGAGCGGCGGATTCCGGTGCAGTATGCCAAGCGGGTGGTGGGACGCAAGGTGATGGGCGGCCAGTCGACCCATCTTCCGCTGCGGGTCAACTCCGGTGGCGTGATGCCGGTAATCTTTGCCAGCTCGGTGCTGACCCTTCCGCAGACGCTTGGGTACGCGCTAAAGGATAACCGCTACTTTGGCAGCTTCTTTGCGGGACTGAGCAAGGCCCTGGGCTGGGGCGAGCCGCTGCACACCTTCCTGTATGCGGTGGGCATCCTGTTTTTTGCCTACTTCTACGTGTCGATCGTCTTCAATCCGAAGGACGTGAGCGACAACATGCAGAAGTATGGCGGATTCATTCCGGGCATCCGGCCGGGGGTGCGCACCAGCAACTACATCAACGACGTGCTGACCCGCATCACATTAGTGGGGGCGCTGTACCTGATTGTGATTTCGCTGATTCCGGAGTGGATGATTGCCGGTATTCACCTGAACAATCTGCCGGTCTGGATGGGTGGCGCGATGTTCGATCATCTGCCCAACTGGGTGCTGCACGGCCTGAACGTGAACTTCTACTTTGGCGGTACTTCCTTGCTGATTGTGGTGGGCGTGGCGATGGATACGGTCAACCAGATTGAATCGCAGCTCATTATGCGCCACTACGAAGGATTTACTCCGAAAAGTGGGCGCATTCGCGGGCGCAGAGCGTGGTAAAGTACGTAGCCCTGGGATAGAAAACTGTGGGGAGGCTGCGCGATGGGAACTGAGGTTATCCAGAAACCTGCGAAGGCAAAGGCAGGGAAGCTGGTCGGCCCGGTGATCCTTCTGGGGGCTCCGGGCGCGGGCAAAGGGACGCAAGCGCAACGAATCTCGTTTTACTTTGGGATTCCACAGATTTCGACCGGGGACACCCTGCGGGACCATATTCGGCGGGGCACCAAACTTGGGCGGCAGGCCCGGGAACAGATGGAGCGGGGCCACCTGGTAGACGACGAAGTGGTTTGCCAGATGGTGGCCGAGCGCATGACGCGGCCGGATTGCGCGACCGGCTTCATCCTGGACGGCTTTCCGCGGACGGTGCAACAGGCCGAGTGGCTCGACAAGCATCTTGCCGAGAAGCGTTTCTTTGAAACATCGTGCGGTTGCTGCAAGCAGCCGGTTGTGATCCAACTGACGGTGGAGTATAATCACCTACTGCGAAGGCTTACTGGACGCCGTACGTGTCCCACCTGCGGGCGGATCTACAACGCTAACACCACCCAGCGATCACTGGTCGAGGGCGTCTGCGATATAGACGGCTCGGTTCTCGTTACGCGCAAGGACGACCGCGAGGATGTGATTGTGGAGCGTCTGAAGGACTACGAAGCCCTGACGCTTCCGGTGGTGCACTATTACGCCGATCGCAACCGTCTGAGCGAGGTTGACGGCGGGACGGCGGATTTAGACGCCATCACGTCCGAAGCGTGCAAGGCAATTGAACATGGCGATTGTTTGTAAGTCGGCCGGCGAGATAGAGAAGATGCGGCGCAGCGGCCGCATCGTCCGCCAGGTGCTGGATGCGGTCACCGCCATGGTTGCGCCCGGTCTGAGCACGATGGACCTGGAGCGCGCGGCGGAGAAGAAGATTCGGGATCTGGGGGCCAAGCCCGCGTTCAAGGGGTATTACGATTATCCCTGCGTGCTGTGCACCTCGATCAACCAGGAAGTGGTGCACGGCATTCCCTCGGAGACGCGCCGTCTGGCCGCAGGCGACATTGTCTCCATCGACTGCGGAGTGGTGCTGGACGGCTATTACGGCGACGCGGCGGTGACGGTTCCGGTGGGCGAGATCAGCGAGGAAGTCCGCACCCTGGTTGCGGTGACCGAGCAATCGCTGCACCGGGGCATTGCGGCCGCGCTGGCGGGAGGCCGGGTGGGCGACATCGGCGCCGCGGTGCAGGAGCACGCGGAGGCCGCCGGATTCAGCGTGGTGCGGGAGTTTGTGGGGCACGGGATCGGGACCAAACTGCACGAGGATCCGCAGGTGCCCAACTACGGCGTTCGCGACCAGGGGCTGAAGCTGAAAGAAGGCATGGTGATTGCGATTGAACCGATGGTGAATGCCGGTGGCGCGTCGGTTCGGGTGTTGGACGATAAATGGACGGCGGTAACCCAGGACGGAAAGCCCAGCGCGCATTTCGAGCACTGCGTTGCCATTACAAAAGACGGTCCGGTGATCCTGACCGATTAGCTCCAGGCACCGGTCTCCGGGCCCCGAAGCGAGAATTGAAATTGAGGTTGGATGAGTAAGGAAGACGCGATTGAAGTAATGGCGATGGTCATGGAACCGTTGCCCAATGCGATGTTCAAGGTCAAACTTGAGAATGATCACGAAGTGCTTGCGCACGTATCGGGCAAGATGCGCAAGAACTTCATTAAAATTCTTCCGGGTGACCGCGTGGCCGTGGAGCTTTCGCCCTACGACCTGAACCGCGGACGCATCGTGTACCGCTACAAGTAGCGGCAAAGTTCGCGCAACCCGCCATGGTCCGATGGACTAGCGGGACTTTGCGTGTTTGTAGAACGGGCTGCGAGGCCCGGTTGCAGGAGGACTCTTCCGGCGCGCGGTTGGCGGCGGAGGCGGCCAGAGCGGCTGGCGCGCAGGCGGCGCCGGACGAGCCAAGCGCTGGATGGACAGCGTTGGATGAACAAGGAAGTGGCAAATGAAGGTACGGGCTTCAGTGAAGAAGATTTGTGACAAGTGCAAGGTGATCCACCGCCACGGGGTGGTGCGGGTGATCTGCGAAAACTCGAAACATAAGCAGCGCCAGGGCTAATCGCCCAAAGGGTTGCTCAACCAGGAGTAGGACACACACATGGCACGTATTGCAGGCGTCGATCTGCCCCGTAACAAGCAGGCACGGATCGCGCTCACTTACATCTACGGCATCGGCCAGCCGCGCGCGGTGAAGATACTGGCGACGGCGACGGTCGATCCGCTCAAGAAGATCCAGGACCTGAGCGAAGAGGAAGTGAACCGGATTCGTCAGGTGATCGAGAATGAAGGCCAGGTTGAAGGCGATCTGCGCAAGGAAATCTCGCTTCACATCAAGCGGCTCATTGAAATCGGCTCCTATCGCGGCAACCGTCACCGCCGCAGCCTGCCTGTCCGCGGACAGCGCACGCACACCAATGCCCGTACCCGCAAGGGTCCGCGCAAGGGAACGGTGGCTGGCAAGAAGAAGGCGACCAAGTAGTTGTCGTCTGGCCGCAAGGTCGCGTCTTTCCGCAGGCCGCCTCCGTCGGCCGGTATGGAAAGCGCTTACTGGCAACCCCAGAACAGGAATTGAGAACGGAATATGGCAAAAGCAGCAAAAGCAGCAAAAGCAGTTGGCGCCGGCGCATCCGCGTCGGATAAGAAGAACAAGAACAAGAAGTTCAAGAAGAAAGAGCGCAAGCACATCCCCCACGGGGTTGTGATGATCACGGCGTCTTTCAATAACACCATTGTTACCATCAGCGACCCGTTGGGCAACGTGATCTCCTGGAAGAGCTCCGGCTCGCTGGGTTTCCGGGGCTCACCCAAGGGAACGCCC
>ODAK010007582.1_pt1 | contig 10905 bp, 7 predicted proteins | sample 1539591 | NCBI WGS metagenome assembly ODAK01 (sample SAMEA3539303, study PRJEB22396) | soil metagenome | biome: tundra; feature: field; material: soil | place: USA | collected 2010-05 | depth 0.15 m | reverse complement strand
CCGCCGCATTCGATGGTGAAGGATCGAGACGGCGCGGCGGCAGATGGACTCCTCCCGGCAAGCGAGTGGCTTATGCGTCATCCAGCCTCGCCTTGGCATCCCTTGAATACTTCGTGAACCTTGACCCGCAAGATGCGCCCTCCGGCTTGGTGTCCGTTCACACATCGATTCCCGACGGTATCAGATGCGAACGCGTGAATATCTCGTCCCTTCCCGAATCATGGCGCGGGGTGCCGTTTCCGCAGGAACTTTGGGCGGTAGGGGAGAGTTGGCTGGTGGCGGGCTCATCAGTCTGCCTCTTGGTGCCCTCGGCGGTGGTCCCGGAGGAGTTCAACTTGCTTATCAACCCGTTGCATTCGGATTTCAAGGTTCTGCGGTTCTCGGACCCATCGGTGTTCAACTTCGATCCGCGGATGTGGAAGCGATCATAGGAGCATACCGTGTATCCAGCATCCAACGCGCCGTACAATGAAAGCGGCCGAGGATGCATTGTTATAACGATTCTGAGACGGCGAAGGTCGCCTCCTGGCGAACACGGCCTAGCCTAGCTGGGTAGCGCGGGTCTAGTGGCACACTGTTTGACGTCAAGTCTTGCCAAACTCGTCAGGGATTCCGGCTGCGCCAGGCCAGAGGGGCGGCGCGCCAAGATCCCCGTTCTTAGCCACCGACCAGAAGTACTCTGGTCTGGACATAAATTGTTGAAGTGTTGAAACGATTGAGCCCGTTTCCTCTGTTGGCATTTGACAAAGAAAGTGGCGATCAGTCATCGCTTTCGCAAGTTGATAAAGAGCGGCTGCATCATATTGCCTCCCAGTAGACGTGCCCCTGAGTGCGACGCAGTCCACATAGTCGATCATTAATTGCTGGTCCTCCGCAATCTCACTGGACGACTAGAGAATCTGCTCATACTCGGAAAGGAGCCCACGCGGCATGTATTCTCCTAGCGCGTCGAGATTTGGCGAGAAGGTGACGCTTCTTCCGGGGGGCTCCGATACAGCGTCAGCAACACTGAGCGACCAATCAGCGAGTAGCTGCAGGGGATCGTTCTTCAGAAGTAGTTGTGCAATCTGTTCGGCGGCGTGCGCCCGATCTTCAAGGGAGCACGAGAACGAGATGTTCGGATAGCTGCTTGTCCGTTGGCGAGCGGAAACTACTTGTCCAAAGGCTCCTAGCTGTGCAGCGATGGCGGCCATATTGTGTGGCTCAGGCTGCTACTGGAAGGCTCCGCGTTGGAGCCAAATCCTGGTTGCGAAACTGGGAGGTAACATAGCCTGCGACTTGGACTCCGGGTCAATCAGCCTGATGTACACACGTCCCATTCGCTCAACGGGATCCCCGGAACTCACATCAAGCCGATGGGCAGCAAAGCAGGCGGCGACAATAGGGTCCCACGTCCAATCGATAAGGTTCGTCCCTAGACCGTAATGCTGGGCGACTGGTTCGACTTCCTCCGCCCTGTCCAAACGATATGGACGCCCCTTCAACCATCCGTCATTGCCCGTACTGAATCGAAACTTTGCGTCAGCCCACAACTGAAGCGCTATATGCATCCACACTGCTCTCTCTGATGTTGCCTCTTGTGGGGAGGATCAAACCGCGAAAGACTGGGCGCTAGCAGCGAGTATTTCGCAGGCTGACCACGATAGCAGAGTAGTTGGGGTCTGGGTAAGAGACGCGGCACAAGGTAGCGCTCTTCGGATTGGAGATCAGCATTTTGGTGAGCCAACCTAGCGAGCCATGCGGCGGCGGCAACGGCAGAGGGGGCCGAATACTCCTCGCCCTCGACATGCTCTACCGATTCCGCCAATCTGTTTACGACTGAGAGCGCATCGTCGGCGAGCAAATTCCCCCGGCGCGGTAGATCGATCAGCAACTTGAGAGTGTCAATCGGCACTGTCCCATTATGATCGAGATCAGATCCTGCGAAAGAATCGGCGCAGGCGACTGCCTTTCCCAGGTTCGCCGTGATGCCCGCATTCTGCGCCATCCGGAAGGGATACCCGCGCCGGTTGCATCGGTCCGCGCTGACACCGCCCGTTTACTATCCGATAGGTGTTGCGCATTCCGCTTCGCGCCAGCCAAACGTCCAAGAAAACCGGATCTGGGAGGCCCCTAATACAGGATAATACAGGACGGTAAAACGCCTGGGCCCAGGCAGCACCCGACACCCAGCACCCACTAGCCAACGCGCCGTACAATGAAAGCATATGGGGCCAAGCCGCTCCGCTGGGTTCGCACTCGAAACACATCCGTCTGAATACCGCCACTGGCGCCTCGCCGTGGAACCGCCGCTGGCCACGCTGACACTGGCGGTGGCCGAGGAGTCCCCCGTGGTCCCCGGCTACAAGCTCAAGCTCAATTCCTACGACCTCGGCGTGGATATCGAACTGGCCGACGCGGTGACGCGGCTGCGGTTCGAGCATCCCGAGGTGCGCGCCGTCATCATCACCGGCGGCCTGGACCGCGTCTTTTGCGCGGGCGCCAACATCCACATGCTGGCCACTTCCACGCACGGTTTCAAGGTCAACTTCTGCAAGTACACGAACGAAACGCGCCTGGCCATCGAGGACGCCTGCGCGCACAGCGGCCAGCACTACATCGCCGCGTGCAACGGCACTACCGCGGGCGGCGGCTACGAGCTGGCGCTGGCCTGCGAAAAGATTTACCTGGTGGACGATGGCAACTCTGCGGTCAGTCTGCCTGAAGTGCCGCTGTTGGGTGTGCTGCCGGGCACCGGCGGCCTCACGCGCGTGGTGGACAAACGCAAGGTGCGGCGCGATCTGGCGGATGTTTTCTCCACGCTGGCCGAAGGCATCAAAGGGAAGCGCGCGGTTGAATGGCGCTTGGTGGACGGCGTGTTTCCGCGCAGCCGTTTTCAGGAGGCCGTGCGCGAGCGCGCCCTCGCGCTCGCCGCGAAAGAAGCCCGTCCGCAAGCCCCGGGCATCCTGCTGGATGCGCTTTCGCCGGCAGTGACGGCGGACGCCGTGCGCTATAGGCACGTCGCGCTCCAACTGAATCGCGAAGCCCGCACAGCCGAGCTGACCATCCACGGTCCGGAAGGCGCCCAGCCGGATACACCGGAAGCCATCCGCGCCGCCGGCCCCGATTTCTGGCCGCTGCGCACTTTCCGCGAAATCGACGACGCGCTGCTGCGGCTCCGCTTCCACAACGACGAAATCGGCCTGGTCCTTCTGAAGACGCGCGGCGATCTCGATGCCGTCCGCCAAATCGATACTACGCTCTACCACCTCCGCGAAGACTGGCTCGCAAAGGAGATCCTGCTGCTGATGGCCCGCACGCTGCGCCGCCTGGACCTGACCGCGCGCAGCCTGTTCGCGGTAGTCGACGAAGGCTCCTGCTTCGCCGGCAGCCTGCTCGAAATCGCGCTGGCCGCGGACCGCATCTACATGCTGCGCCCTATGCTGCACAATGCCGCGGTCGCGGTGCGCGTGGCATCGTCTGCGCTGAATGGCGGCCTGCTGCCCATGACGCACGGCCCGTCGCGCCTGCAGGTGCGGTTCCTGGCGGACCCCGCACGCGTGGAAGAGATCGTCGGCGAATCGCAACCCTTCGATACGGACGCAGCCGAAGAAGCCGGGCTGGTGACCGCCGCGGTGGACGAAATCGACTGGGAAGATGAGCTGCGCGTGGCCATCGAGGAGCGCGTCAGCCTGTCGCCCGATGCGCTCACCGGCATGGAAGCCAACCTGCGCTTCGCCGGCGCGGAGAACGCCGACAGCAAAGTCTTCGGCCGGCTTTCGGCCTGGCAGAACTGGATCTTCTCGCGCCCCAACGCTACCGGCGAGCGCGGCGCTCTCACGCTCTACGGCAAGCCGGAGCGGCCGCAATTCAACTGGCGGAGGACCTAGATGTCCCTCTACGAACGCATTCCAAACAACGTCGACCTTTCGAACGACAAGCGCCTCCTGCGCGCGCTGGAGCACTGGCTGCCCAACTACATGCAGTGGTGGAGCGACATGGGCCCGGAAGGCTTTCAGGCGGACGACGTGTACCTGCGCACGGCGACATCCGTCGAACCTGGCGGCTGGGCGCATTTCGATTACGTGAAGATGCCGGACTACCGCTGGGGCATCTTTCTGGCGCCGCCGGAGCACGATCGCCGCGTGGGCTTCGGCGATCACATGGGCCTGCCCGTGTGGCAGGAAGTGCCCGGCGAGTATCGCAACATGCTGCGGCGGCTGATCGTCACGCAGGGCGATACCGAGCCGGCCAGCGTGGAGCAGCAGCGCCTGCTGGGCCAGTCGGCGCCCAGCCTCTACGACCTGCGCAATCTGTTCCAGGTGAACGTGGAGGAGGGCCGCCACCTGTGGGCCATGGTCTACCTGCTGCATTCCTATTTCGGGCGCGACGGCCGCGAGGAGAGCGAAGAGTTGCTGGAGCGCCGCAGCGGCTCGAGCGACAAGCCGCGCATCCTGGAAGCCTTCAACGAGCCCATCGAAGACTGGCTGTCGTTCTACATGTTCACGACTTTCACCGATCGCGACGGCAAATACCAGTTGCTGGCGCTGGCGGAAAGCGGCTTCGATCCGCTCTCGCGCACCACGCGCTTCATGCTGACCGAGGAAGCGCATCACATGTTCGTGGGCGAATCCGGGGTGCGGCGGGTGGTGCGGCGCGCGTGCGAGATCATGCGCGAAACCGGCGACGACGATGTCCGCCGCCAGGGCGCGATCGATCTGCCGACGGTGCAGAAGTATATCAACCTGTGGTTCAGCCTGAGCCTGGACTTGTTCGGCGGCGAAGTGTCCAGCAATGCCGCCAACTTCTTCAGCGCGGGGATGAAGGGGCGCGCGCAGGAGCCCAAATATGCGGATCACCTGGCGCTCGAAGGCTCGTATCCAGTCGCCGGCGAGGAGATTCCGTTGCGCAATGCCATGAACGAGGTGCTGCGCGACTCGTACATCGAGGACTGCGAGAAGTGCCTGGAGCGCTGGAACCGCGTGATTACGGAGCACGAGATTCCCTACCGGTTGCGTCTGCCCGACCGGCGCTTCCACCGGCACATCGGCGCGTACGCGGCGTACCGCTTCGATCCAGCCGGCCATCTCCTGACCCCGGAGCAATGGAACGAGCGTCGCGACGAATTCCTGCCCGGCGAAAAAGACTTCGCGTATGTGCGAAATCTGAATACGCCGGTGATGGAGATCGGCAAGATCGCGCACTGGATTTCCAAGCCGACCACCGGAATTCACGGCATGCCGTTCGAGTTCGAGTACGTGCGGCGGGAGCAGTAGGCCGAAGGCGCGTAACAGGTAGGCTCGGAGACGGCGAGTGCGCAGCCAATGCCCACTTGCGTTCTCGCGTTGCCAGCTTGAACCTAATGTCTGGCTGGAGTTGTGCGAACCTTAAGGTACATGGCGACATCAAGGAAGGGAATCCGAGCCCGCGATGAGTGAGTCGCCGAGCTGAACCCCAAGATCAGTTTAGGAGGCAATGCATTGGCAGAAACAGAAGGCTTTGTCGACTCCGCCCTTATACATGGAGCGCTCGCGACGCTATCATTGGGCGGAGGCGTGGATCTTAGCGCCTGGGACCGTCAGAGCCTCCTCGAGATCACCTATTTGCTCCTCTTTCGCAAGATTGGCATCGTTCCCGGCCCGGGGGGCTACAGGGGTGCGAGTGGACCGTTTGAGCGCGTGATATCCCAACTGCCCGCGCTCCAAGGAAGAAAGCTGCCTACGGACCGCGCACTACGCTCTACGAGGGCTTGGCTCACGAGAAATCCGGCCGGCCTCCGCGACGCTTGGAGTGGCCTACAATCACAACGGGAATTCATCGCTTGGTCTGCCATCAGCCGAAAGCTTTTTTGGTTACACCATGTGCGCATGCACATCTCGCTCTTCAATCCGGAGTTTATCCCGTATATCGCGCCGCTCTTGAATGTAGACTCGAAGGAGCTTCATCGCATCAATCTCATGAGTCAGGATGAAAGCGTGGTTTGCCAGTGGGTGAAGACGAACCTAGCCGGTGAGGACGCGAAGATCGCGCATGATGCCTACGTTGTTGCGGCCCTTATTCGCGGCCGATTACACGAATACCTATCCAGCGGAAGCGATCGTCACCTTGCTAGCCACCCGTTCCGCATACCCATACAGAAACGCCTTAGGCCCGCCTGGGCGAGCCCGTGTACAACTCCGAAGAGTACTTCGTTAAGGCAATAATTGGAAGCGCACTTATCGAAACGACCGAAGACCGTCGCGTCAGGGCGTGGGTCGACAACGTCGTGAAGGGGCGCAAGGCCCTTGAACTTCCACAAATCGCCCTACCCCAGGCAAACGTTGACTCAGACGCCGAGCGGTTTGCGGCAGAGGCGGCACGTACATGTGGCATCTCTGCTTCGTACTCAAGGATTCGGCGCGAGCTCGAACTTGCCGCGGCGTTGGGCATGGGAGCCTTCCTCACGATCGGTGTCAGTCCCTGGGCCGGGCCGCTGGGTCCAATCGCGGCGGCGTTCTACCGCCAGTACCGCGGGGTAAGCATCGGGGACGATCTCGCTCGAATAATGATGGATACAACGAGGCGGTTCCGGCGGCTTGCGCGAAGCGTGCCCGGACGAATCGTTCGCAACCTGCGGCCGCCGGAGTCGCCTTCAGGGCCACTCCAGGAATGACGAATATGGCTCTTGACACCATATGTACTCCAGTGCCATAATTGGCACTTGAAGGCTGAGCTGCTCTTCCACCAGCGCATCGACTATGACGATGGCGCGATCGTGGAAATGGTACTCTGGCGCGTTCCATCGCCAGTTCCACCATCAACTCACGGCCTGAAGTATTCTCTGTTCTACGGTCGCCCCGGCGTTCGGGACGTAGGATACGACAATGAACGCGGTAAAGGCGATCATCGGCATTTTCAGGGCACGGAGGCAGCTTATGCGTTCAGCACCGTCGAGCAATTGATGGCCGATTTCTGGTCCGATGTGTGGGCCCTGCGAGGTGGCAAATGAGCGATGTGAAAATCACAGTTGGCGGCGCGATGGAAGAAGAGGCAGCGCGCCGGTTCGTAGATGCGTGGCACCGCGCCGAGCGTGGCGATTCCTTCCACGAGCGCCACCTGGCCTTCGAAAGCTGGGATGCCCTCGCCCGCGTCCTGACCGGCAAACGGATGGAATTGCTACGCTACGTCCGCCGGCACAACGTTGCCAGCGTCCGCGCCCTGGCGAAGGCGCTGAACCGCGATTACAGCAATGTGCATGCGGATGTCCAAGCCTTGACGGCCGCGGGGCTTCTCGACACCGCCAACGGCGGCGTGCATGCGGATTATGACGCGATAGAAACCAAGATCGCGATTTAAGACGATATGCTGTCCTTAACCAGAACGGCCCGGCACCGACTCTACCCATGCCTCAAACCGGTCCGCCATCCTCACAAACGAAAACTCCTCGGCGCGCGCGCGGACCACGCGCCGGTCCAGCCTGACCGCCTCCCGCACACCTTCCACCATAGCCCAAACGCCCGCCTCCCGCGGCACAAGAACGCCGCTCCTGCCATGCTCGACGATCTCCGCGGGACCGCCTCTGTTATACGCCACCACCGGCGTGCCGCACGCCATCGATTCTATGACGGTGTTCCCAAAAGCCTCGATCCAGTGCGGCGTAACCAGCGTGGCGCGCGCGTTCGCGTACCGCTGCTGCAATTCCGCCGGCCCCAAAAACCCCTGGTAAACAACCTGCGCTCCGGCATTGCGCATCACCGCCAGCCAATACGCCTCGTCCTGGATCTTTCCGCAGACATCCAACGGCATATCGAGCGCGCGAGCCGCCGCAATGGCGTCCTCCAACCCCTTCTCCGGCGAAATCCGCCCCGCCCAGCACAGTCTATCCCCCGGCTGCGAACCGTAATGGAAAACTGTGGTGTCCACCCCCCCGTACAGAAGCTGGACCCGCTCGCTTTCGAGGAACCGATACGTCCTGGCCTGCGCGCCGGTATACATGGCCAGCTTCAGTCCGCCCTCTAGCCAGCGCTTCTCGATGATCCCGTCCACCTCATCCATGGCGGAACAGATGGTGATCCAATGCCCGATCGGTATGCTGAAGAAAGGAGTCAGGTAAAACGGCAGCCAGTCGTAACTAATACCGATGACTATGTCGTACTGTCGCTGCAGCCTGAACGCCCTGTCCCACATATTCTCCAGCACGCCACCGGTCCGTGCCACGGTGACCGCATCCCGCTCGGCGCGCGTGGCGCTCGGACTCACCTCGCCCGCGACCTGGTACAGCGTGACCCCCGCCACAGGCACCACGCTGCCGGCCGGAGCCACAAGGCCCACCCCGTACCCCCGTCCAACGAGTATCGGAGCGAGATTGAGCAGGTGGGTTTCGACGCCGCCGGCTTCACCCGACCCGATGGGGCCTACGGGAGGTGCGACGATCAGAATGCGGCAGGGGCGCAAGCTTTCTTATATGCCGAATCCGCCGCCAAGAGCAAGCCGGCCTGCCGCAAGAGCCGAATCCGTGTTCAGCCGCGTCCATCGGCGGCCATCTTGGTTTTATTGGTTAAGACCTTTGGATCCCCAGCGGCACGAAGATTCACGCAACCGGCCTCGACGCTGCCGATGATAGAAACCGATGCACAACTCCGCACAAATTGCCGACTCAGGCCCCGCCAAATGAGCTGCAACCTACTGCTAAATAAGGAAGTTACACGAAATTGGCTTCGTTTGTCCAATTCGCATCCAAGCCCGTGGGGCGGGCGTCCACGCCTGCAGCGGGTCTCCAGACCCGCTCTCTCCCGCACCCGTGCTCTACAATAATAAGGTGGGAACCGAAGCGGCGCTTCAAATGGCCGTCGAACGTCTGGCTCGCGTTCGAGCCGAAATCGCCAAAATCATTGTAGGCCAGGACGATGTCGTGGAAGGCGTGCTCATCTGCCTGCTGGCCTCCGGGCACGTGTTGCTGGAAGGCGTGCCGGGCCTGGGGAAGACTACCCTGTTGCGCACGCTGGCGCGCGCCCTGCAATTGAAATACTCCCGCATCCAATTCACGCCGGACCTGATGCCCGCCGATATCGTGGGCAGCATGATCATCGAAACCAGCGACCACGGTGCCAAGTTTCTGCGGTTTCAGCCCGGTCCCATCTTCGCCAACCTGGTGCTGGCCGATGAAATCAACCGCGCGACTCCCAAGACTCAATCGGCGCTGCTGGAGGCCATGCAGGAACGCACCGTCACCAGCGGCACCACCACTCACGAGCTGGAACTTCCATTCCTGGTGATGGCCACCCAGAATCCCATCGAAATGGAGGGCACCTACCCGTTGCCCGAGGCGCAACTCGACCGCTTCCTCATGAAAATCCTGGTGACCTATCCCACGCGCGCGGAACTAAACCGCATCGTGGAGCGCACCATTCAGCGGGAAGAAGCGCAGGTGAGCCCGGTGCTCGACCGCGACGCCATTATGGAGGTGCGCGCGGTATGCCGCGAAGTTCTGGTCGCGCCGCACGTGCAGGAATATGCCATCCAACTGGTGATGGCCACGCAGCCGGAGCAGCGGGAAGCGCACGAACTAGCCCGCAAGTATGTCCGCTACGGAAGCTCTCCGCGCGGCGCGCAGGCCCTGGTGGAGTGCGGGCGCGTGCTGGCGCTGATGCGCAGCCGCTACCATCTCTCGATCGACGACGTGCAGCACGTGGCGCGCGCCGTCCTGCGTCACCGTATCATCCTGAACTTCGATGCCCACGCGGACGGCCAAACGCCGGAAACCATCCTAAACACGATTATCCAGGAAGTTTCCGCCCACGCCGTCGCATAAGCCCGCCAACAGGTCATGGACTCCGCGCCTATTCTCGACCGCGAGTTTCTGGAAAAGCTGGAGCGGCTGGCCCTGCGCTGGCAAAAGTCGTTCCCGGGCCTGGTCGGTGGGCATAACCCGTCGCGCTTTTCGGGAGCTGGGCAGGAGTTTCTGGACCATCGCAGTTTCCATCACGGCGACGATCTGCGCGCGGTGAACTGGCGCGCCTACCTGCGGCTGGAAAAGCTTTTCCTGAAAATGTTCCAGGTGGAGCCGCGCGTGCCCGTGCGGATGCTCCTCGATACCAGCGATTCGATGCGGGCCGGCGGCAAATTCGATTACGTGCGGCGGCTGGCGGGCGCGCTCTGCTACGTGGGCATGGTGCGTCTGGATGGCATCGAATTGCACCCGTTCTCCAACAAGCTGGGGCGGCGGTTCTTGTGCACGGGCGGGCGGCATCGCTTCGGCCCTGTGCTGGATTCGCTCGGCGCCATGGAAGCCGGCGGGCAGACGGATTTCTTCGCGGTGCTCCGCGAGTTCATCACGCGCTATTCGCAGCGCGGCCTGGTGATCGTGATTTCAGATTTCCTGGATGACCAGGGCTGCGAACGGGCGCTGCAATTTCTGGCGGATTTCGGCCACGAGTTGATGTTGTTGCAGATCTGGTCGGTCGAGGACCGCACGCCGCCGTGGGATGGCGAACTGGAGCTGGAGGATGCCGAAACGGGTGGGCGTTTGAAGGTGCAGTTCGACCAGTCGGCGCGCGCGCGCTACACGCAGGCGTTCGACGAGTATGCCGCCGCCATCCGGAAGCTGGCATTGCGCAATAGCGGCCGTTACGCCGGAGTCTCGACGGCACAACCGGTGGAGGAAGTCGTCTTCGGGCCGTTGATGCGCTCGCGCGGGGTAGCCTAATGCAGCCTCTGAGACTGCCCCCCAGTCTTCCCAATACCTGGAATGCTGCAGCACTTGTGGGGCAGACCTCCAGGTCTGCGCGGGTCCTCCAGGACCCGCTCTTTGGGCCGACGTGGACGTCGGCCGCAGGACTGGTGGAGTCCTGCCCCACTGAGTGAGTATGCATCTGCTGAACCTCACCCTCGGACAGTTCCTGGCTCTGTTCGGCTCCGTGTCCGCAGTGATGCTGGCGCTGTATCTGC
>ODAK010007581.1_pt1 | contig 10906 bp, 6 predicted proteins | sample 1539591 | NCBI WGS metagenome assembly ODAK01 (sample SAMEA3539303, study PRJEB22396) | soil metagenome | biome: tundra; feature: field; material: soil | place: USA | collected 2010-05 | depth 0.15 m | reverse complement strand
CCTGAATATTCCGGTGTGGAACTGGGGCGCGACGCGCAGCAAAATCAAGCAGGCGGATCTGAAGCGGCAGCAGGCGCACCTGGACCTGACGCTTGCGCAGCGCACCCTGCAGGGCAATCTGGCGTCGGTATATCGTGAGGCGCAGGGCGCGCTGGCGCAAATCGATTCGCTGCGGTCTTCTCTGGATCTGGCGGCCGAGAGCCTGCGCCTGACACTGCTTCGTTACACAGCCGGCGAGGCGACGGTGCTCGAAGTAGTGGACGCGCAAACCACCCTTACGGCCGCGCGCGGCGCATATGACGACGGCCTTGCGCGCTACCGTGTAGCCCTCGCCACGCTGCAATCCCTCACCGGAGCCATATAGATGAATGCTATGAGAACTCTCCTGCTCGTTTTGGCGCTGCTGCTCGCGCTCCTCGCATCGGGATGCAAGGCCAAAGAGAAAGAGGCCGAGGCAGAAGGCGACGCGCCTGTGCCGGTGGAAGTGGACGCTGCGGCGAAAGGTCCCATCGATCTTCTCGTCGAAGGTGACGCCGTTCTGTATCCGGTGAACCAGTCGAGCGTGACGTCGAAAATTGCCGCTCCCGTGCGGCGCGTGCTGGTCAATCGCGGCGATCACGTGAAGGCCGGCCAGTTGCTCGCGGAGCTTGAGGCCAACGATCTGTCCGCCGCCGCGCTGGAGAGTAAGAGTCAGATCGACCAGGCGCAGTCGGCTCTTCAAACTGCCTCCCGCGCCACCGTCGTGGAAGACCGCGCCAAGGCCGAGGCCGACGTTCAGTCCTCCCAGCAAACCCTCGAAGCAGCGAAGAAAGTCTACGAAAGCCGCGTGGAACTGCAGAAGCAGGGCGCCCTCGCGCAGAAACTGGTAGACGACGCAAAGGTGCTGATGGTGCAGGCGCAGAGCCAGTTCGACACCGCTCGGCAGCATCTGCAAACCGTTCAGCAGGTCACCGGCACGGAACAGGTGAAGGCCGCCGAAATTCAGGTCAACACCGCCAGGGCGCACTACGACAGCGCGAACGTCCAGCTTTCCTACGCGCAGATTCGCAGCCCTATCAACGGCGTGGTGTCGGATCGCCAGGTGTATCCCGGAGAGCTTGCACAGCCCGGCCAGCCGCTCGTCACCATTCTGGATATTTCGCGCATCGTCGCGCGGGCCAACATTCCGATCAAACAGGCTGCGTTCGTCAAAGTGGGCCGCCAGGTGACCATCACCGGGCCGGAGGGCGTTGTCACGGGTACGGTGATGGTGGTCAGTCCGGCAGTCGACGCCACCACCACCACCGTTGAAGTGTGGGTCACCGCGGATAATCCCGGCGAACTGCTCAAGCCCGGGGCCACGGTGCGCATTTCGATTCGCGCCGACCTGATCCGCGACACCATTCTGGTGCCTGCTTCGGCGATTCTCAATTCCGATGAAGGCGGCGAGAAGGTCATGATTTTCGGCGCCGATAACAAAGCGCACGAGCGCAAGGTGAACGTGGGGATTCGCGAAGGCAACCGCGTGCAGATTCTGAGCGGCCTCGCCGAAGGCGACAAAGTCATCACGTCTGGTGGACTGGGTTTGGAAGACAAGGCCAAGGTCACCATGAAGTCGGAAGACGACGACGATGATGACGATGATGCGGCCGACGACGCCAAGCCGTCGCCGACCGATACGGGCAAGAAGGACGCGAAGAAGTAATGCCTGCGACCCTTCCTCCCCCTGCTGTCGCTGCGCCGGACGCGGCTGAACACTGGACCGCGCGTTTCTCCAAGCCCGTCATCTTCGTCATTCTGACGCTGGTGGTGATGGGCGCGTATCTCGCATTCACCATCCCCGTGTCGGTTTTCCCGTCCACGGATTTCCCGCGCATCGTGGTCGGCATCGACAACGGCGTTGCGCCCATCGACCAGATGCAGGTCATGGTGACGCGGCCCATCGAAGAAGCGCTCAACAGCGTTCCCGGCCTCGATTCAGTCAAATCCACCACCAGCCGGGGCTCGGCGGAAGTGAACCTGTTTTTCAACTGGGGCGTCGATATGTTCCAGACGCTGCAGTACGTGAACGCCGCCGTGGCGCGCGCCCAGGCGTCGCTGCCGTCCACTGCCAAGCTGACGGCCAACCGGCTCACCTTCGCGGCGTTTCCCATCATCGGCTACAGCCTCACCTCGGATACGATCCCGCAAACCAAGCTGTGGGAACTGGCAAATTACACCATTAAGCCGCGCCTGAATCGTGTGAACGGCGTCTCGATGATCGTCGTGCAGGGCGGTCAGGTTCCCGAATTTCAGATTGAGCCCGACCCGGCGAAACTGCTCCAGGCGCAGGTCACTGTGCCGGGGATTCTGGATGCCGTGGCGAAGAGCAACATGATCGATTCGCCCGGCCTGCTGGAGAATAACCACGAACTTTCGCTCGCCCTGGTAAGTGGCCAGACACGCACGCCCGATGAGATTGGCAACATTGTCCTTCGCACCACGCCCGCGGGCGTGCCCGTGCGCGTCGCCGACATAGCTTCCGTGCGGCCTTCCGTCATGCCCGTGTACACAATGGTCACGGCGAACGGCAAACCTGCGGTGCTGCTGAATCTCTTTCGCCAGCCGGACAGCAACACGGTGGCCGTTGCCGATGCTGTGAGCGCGGAACTGGCGCAGATCCGCAAAACTCTGCCGCCGGGCGTGAACCTCGAATCTTTCTACGATCAATCGGAAATCGTGCGCGATTCCATCGCCAGCGTGCGTGATGCGATTCTCATCGGCCTGGTGCTGGCGGCCATAATTCTGGTGCTGTTCCTGCGCGACTGGGGGAGTTCGCTGGTGGCTGGCCTCGTGATCCCGGCGACCATAGCGATCACGCTGATCGTGCTGCGCATATTGGGCGAAAGCTTTAACCTGATGACACTGGGCGGCCTCGCGGCGGCGGTTGGGCTGGTCATCGACGACGCCATCGTGGTGGTTGAGAACATTGTCCTGCACCGCGATTCGGGGCAGAGCCGCGCGGAGGCAATCCGTCTCGCGCTGAACGAGATCCGCGTGCCGCTGGTGGGCTCAACCATCACGCCCATCGTGGTGTTCCTGCCGCTGATCACCATCACGGGCGTTACCGGCACCTTCTTCCGCGCGCTTGCCCTCACGGTGGGCACGGCGCTGATCACTTCGCTTGGCCTCGCGCTGACGTGGACGCCGACGCTGAGCCATTTTCTGCTGCGCAGCAAGCCCGGCGGGAGCGGACATGCGCACGCGGCAACCACTACAGGTTTCATGGGCAAGCTGACGCGGGGCTATGCCAAAGTCCTGCGCGCGGTGTTGCGATATCCGGCGGCGCTCGCGCTGGTTTCGCTGGCGCTCATCGCGGGCTCGTACTTCTGCTACAACGCGCTGGGGAGCGACTTGCTCCCGGAGATGGACGAGGGCGGCTTCATCCTCGATTACCTGATGCCGGCGGGCTCTTCGCTGGCGGACACCAATGACGTTCTGCTGGGCGTTGAGAAAATCCTGAAAGGGACGCCCGAAGTGGCCGGCACCTCGCGCCGCACCGGCCTGCAGCTGGGCCTCGCCGCCGTAACGGAAGCCAACAGCGGCGACTTCTCGGTCAAGCTGAAGCGCGATCGCAAGCGCGCTATCGACGACATCATTTCCGATATCCGCAAAGACGTGAACGAAAAGTACCCGCAGCTCGACGTGGAATTCATCCAGGTGCTGCAGGACATGATCGGCGACCTTACCAGTTCGCCCGAGCCCATCGAGATCAAGCTCTTCTCGCAGGACCCCGCACTGCTCAAGGTGTGGGGCCCGAAGATCGGCGACCGCATCAAGAAGATTTCCACCGTCAAAGACGTGAAGGACGGGATCGAGAACACCATCAGCGGGTCGGCCATTGTGATGCATGTGGATCCGGTGATCGCGGCCCGCGCGGGATTCTCGCCGCAGGAAGTGGAACTCGATGCCAGCGCCATTCTGCAGGGCGAACCGGCCACAGCTCCCGCCGTGGTGAACGACCGCTCGTATACCATTCGCGTCCGCTTCCCGGACAGTTCGCGGGCCTCGCTCGAAGGCATCCGCAACACGCTCATCACCAGCAGCGCATCGGGCAAGACGGCCACGCTCGGCTCAGTCGCCGCATTCCAGAAGGAGGCGGGCCAGACGGAAGTGCGGCGCGAAAACCTGCAGCGCGACATCGCCGTAACGGGGCGCTTCGAGGGCGTGAGTCTCGGCAAGGGCATGGAGACGGTCCAGAAAGCCGTGGCCGACCTGCACGTCCCCTCGTCCATCCGCATAGTGTACGGCGGGACCTATGCCGAACAGCAGAAGTCGTTCCGCGACCTGCTGCTGGTGCTGGCCATGGCGATCGTGCTGGTGTTCACCGTGCTGCTGTTCGAGTTCCGTAACTTCGGCGCGCCGGTTGCGATTGTGGCCTCCGCGCTCCTCTCGACCTCTGGCGTGTTCCTGGCGCTTCTCATCACCGGCACGACGTTCAACATTTCGTCGTTCATGGGCCTCATTATGGTGATCGGCATCGTGGCCAAGAACGGCATTCTGCTGCTGGATGCGGACCAGCGATTCAGGGCCGAGGGAGCTTCGGCCATGGACGCCATGATTGAAGCGGGTGAGCGGCGGCTGCGGCCCATCCTCATGACGGCGCTGGCTACGGTGGCGGGCATGATCCCGCTGTCACTGGCAATCGGGGCGGGTTCGCAGATGCTGCAGCCGCTGGCTATCGCCGTGATCGGCGGTATCCTCGCTTCGATGGTGCTGTCGCTGGTGGTCACTCCGGCAGTCCACTACTACCTGAGCGACCACAGCGCTTAAGAACTAATCGGCCGACTTGTCGGCGATCTCTTTGGTGATCGTCGCGATGAAGTCGTCGAGCGGCACGGTGCCCAAGTCGGCACGCTTGCGATGGCGCACAGCCACCTGACCGGCTTCGGCTTCTCGTCCACCGATCACCAGCATGTAGGGCACTTTCTGCAGCTGGGCTTCGCGGATTTTGAGGTTGACCTTTTCGCTGCGGTCGTCGAGGGTGGCACGGACGCCGGCGGCCTTTAGCTTCCCGAGGACTTCGCGGGCGTAATCGTTCTGCTTGTCGGTAATGGGCAGCACGGCGGCCTGCACCGGCGCGAGCCACGTGGGGAAAGCGCCCGCGAAGTGTTCGATCAGCACGCCGACGAAGCGCTCCATGGAGCCGAACGGCGCGCGGTGGATCATGACGGGCCGGTGCGGCTTGTTGTCGGCGCCAATGTAGGAAAGGTCAAAGCGGCGCGGTAACTGGTAGTCGACCTGCACAGTGCCAAGCTGCCATTCGCGGCCGATGACATCCTTCACCACGAAGTCGATCTTGGGGCCGTAAAAAGCGGCCTCGCCAGGCTCCGCGGTAAACGGCACCCCGAGGGACGCGGCGGCATCCAGACAGGCCTTCTCGGCGCGATCCCAGTGTTCGGGGTCGCCCACATATTTCTCGCTGTCGGGATCGCGCAGGCCCACGCGCACACGGTACTCGTTCATGCCGAGCACGTTGAAGATAATCTTCACCAGTTCGAGGCAGCCGGCCACTTCCTGCGGGACCTGCTCTTCGGTACAGAACAGATGCGCGTCATCCTGGGTGAAGCCGCGGACACGCGTCATGCCGCCGAGTTCTCCCGATTGTTCGAAGCGATAGACGGTACCGAACTCCGAGAGGCGAATCGGCAGGTCGCGGTAGCTGTGCTGATCGCTGGCGTAGATGCGGATGTGGTGCGGGCAGTTCATCGGCTTCAGCAGGAAGCCTTCGATGTCGCCCGTTTCGAGGCGATTGGCAAGGTCGCCGCAGGTCTTGCCCTCGGTGACGAGGCGCGCGATCTCTTCCCGGTCGACAAGCGGCGGGAACTGCGAGTCCGCGTAGTACGGGAAGTGCCCGCTGGTCTTATAGAGCTCGAGCTTGCCGATGTGCGGGGTGAAAACCTGGTGATAGCCCTGACGCCGCAGGTGCTCACCGATGAAATTCTGCAGTTCCTGACGAATGACGGCGCCTTTCGGCTTCCACAGGACCAGACCCTGGCCCACCTTCTCATCGATGTGGAACAGGCCGAGCTGGCGGCCGAGGACGCGGTGGTCGCGTTTCTTTGCCTCTTCGATCCGGGTGAGGTAGTCGTCCAGCTCCTTCTTCGTAAACCAGACGGTGCCGTAGATGCGCTGGAGCTGCTTGTTCTTCTCGTCGCCTTTCCAATAAGCTCCGGCGATGGAGAGCAGCTTGAACGCCTTAATCTTCGAGGTGTCGGGGATGTGCGGGCCGCGGCAGAAATCGATGAAGTGGGGGCCGAGCGTGTATTCGGAGAAGATGTCGTCGGCGCGCTCGGTGATGAGCTCCACTTTCATGGGCTCGTTCATGGCCTCGTACTTTTTGAGGCCTTCGGTCTTGGCGATGAGCTGGCGGTCGTAGGGCAGCGACTTGGCCTGCAGCTCCCACATTTTGGCCTCGATCTTTTCGAGGTCCTGCTGGGTGAAGGGCGTGGGGCGGTCGAAATCGTAATAGAAGCCGGTGTCGATGGGAGGGCCGATGCCGAGCTTGGTCTCGGGGAAGAGCTCGAGGACGGCGGCGGCGCAGAGGTGGGCGGTGGAGTGCCGGTAGACTTCGAGCGCGGCGGGGTCCTTCGTGGTGAGGATCTGGACGGTGGCGTCGGCTTCGAGGGGGCGCTTGAGGTCGTAGAGCTGGCCGTTGACTTTAGCGACAATGGCGGCGTCGGCGAGGCGCGGACTGATGCCCCGCGCGATGTCGAGCGGGCTGGTGCCGGGCGCGACGGATTGTACGCTGCCGTCGGGCAGAGTGACTTGGATATCAGGCATATTGGGAAGCTTTCAGGTTAACATTTTGGGCCTCAAGCCAATTTGCACGCGGAGACGCGAAGACGCAAAGAAGAGAGAAGATGAGTCGCGTTCTTTGATTGGCGGCTTGGCGGCCAGACGGTCCCTTCTGCGGAAGCTTCACGATGGCGGACGAGGAACGGCGATTGCAGGCTCAGGAACTTCACGTGAATTGAGCGGATGCCATGGGAGTGAGTACCTTTCGTGTTCCGATCACGTTATAGCAGCGGGGGAAGGAAAAGCGGATCGCGAGAGGCGATCGAAAGGCGGCGGTTGGAAGAGGCACCACGCGTGAAATCAGGGGGATCGAGGGAATGGGAGGAATATTTTACACGGGTGTGAATGAAAGTACCGTTATAGGCTTCCAGCCTTCCGGATGGTATCCTTCGGTACCAAGGGATTTGACATTTACCAGGCATAGACGACTGGAATCCGCCGGTTCAGAATAGGATCCGCTGACATGCACGAATCGAGAAAAAAGCTCTTCCGGAGGCTCTGCCCGCTGGGTATTTGGTTGCTTTGTTCCTCGGCGATGTGGGCGCAAACGCCCGCGCCGAACCAGAACGAGTTGATCGAGCGGCTGCTGCAGCGCGTGGATCAGCTGGAGAAGCGCGTGGCGGAGCTGGAGTCCGGCCGCCCTGTGGCGCAGGCCGCCGAACCGCCGCGGGCCGAAGTTCCAGCTCCCAGGGGTCCTGCACCGACGGTGCTGAATCCGTTAGGACCGGGCGCTGGGGGTGAGCACGATCACGGCACTCTGCTGGATGCCAGTCAGACCTATCCGTCGCTCAAACTTTCCGGTTTCAGCGACATTAACTTCGCCGCCAGCCAGCAGCCCGGCACGAAGAGCGGCTTCAATGAAGGGCAGTTCGTGCTGCATATCAGCTCCGCCCTGTCATCGCGCGTCACGTACTTCGGCGAGATCAGCATGACGGCGCGCACCGACGCCGGGCTGGGCTCGCCGCCCGCGACGGGCTTCAACGTGGAAGTGGAACGCAGCTTCATCCGCTTCGATCAGAGCGACCATTTCAAGCTCTCTTTCGGCCGTTTTCACACGCCCATCAGCTACTGGAATACAGCCTTCCACCACGGCTCCTGGCTGCAGACCACGGCCAGCCGGCCGGCCTCCATCGCGTTCGGCGGAAGCTTTATTCCGCTGCACTTTCTGGGCGCACTCGGGGAAGGCGCCGCGTCGGCAGGCGGCCTCAATGTGAATTACTACTCCGGCATCGGTAACGGGCGGAGCTCGGTGTTGTCACGCGATGGCGACTTCGGCGACGTGAACAACAACAAAGCCTGGCTGGCGGGCGCATTCCTGAAGCCGGACTGGCTCTACGGTTTCCAGGTTGGCGGCGCCGTTTACCGCGACAAGATCGACGCCACCGGGAAGCCGGAAGCGCGGGAGTGGATCGAGAACGCTCACATCGTCTGGACGCGCGAGAATCCTGAGATCATCGCGGAGTTCTTCAACGTGAGTCATGCGGCTCCGGGCTCAGGCGTCGCTGTAACCAGCCAGGCCTGGTATGCGCAGATCGGCTGGCGGCTGCCCTTTGCCGATCTGTGGAAGCCCTACTATCGGTACGAGTACATCCATATCCCGCAGGCCGACCTTGTCTATCGGGGTACGGTGGCCAGTTCGCGGGGATCCACGCTGGGCGTGCGTTACGATATTTCCAATTACGCGGCCTTTAAATTCGAATACCGGAACCAGAGCGCCTTCGGGGTAAAGAATTTCAATGCATTCTTTGCGCAGACGGACTTCACGTTTTGAGGAGAGCCAGCCAGGTGCAGACGATTCGCCAGATTCTCCTCGCAGGTTTTCTGCTGGTGCCTGCATTTGGGGTGCTGCCGGTCTCCGCGGCGCCGGTAGCGGTGGTGGTGGGGCCGGACACGCCGGTCACGGACCTGACTTTTGCGGAAGTGCGCAAGGTCTTTCTGGGGGAGCGGCAATTCTGGAATCCCAAGGTGCGGGTGGTGCTGCTCATGCGCGCCCCGGTGGCGCCGGAACGCGACGTGGTGCTGCGGACCATCTACCAGATGAGCGAAGCGCAGTTTCGGCAGTACTGGATTTCCAAAGTGTTTCGCGCCGACGTGGCGGCGGGGCCTAAGATTGTCTACTCGAACGAGACGGCTTCCGAACTGGTGGCGGCGATTCCGGGGGCGGTGGCTTTCGTGGATGCCAGCCAGGTGCCGAAGGGCCTGAAGGTCATTAAAATCGACGGCAAATTACCTGGTGACGCGGGTTATCCGCTGCGCTAAAACTCGAAGCCGAATAACCCGGCGACCAGAGACATACCCTCGGTCACGGGCGGCTGCTCAATCTCCTTCACGCCGGCCAGCCAGGACGGGAAAGAGGGCGGGTCGTGCTCAAAGTAGGTGCGGTAGCGGCGGGTGAACTCCACCGGAGGGATGGTGTTGGAGCCGTCCAGCAGCGCGGGGAGAATGCCGTTGGCGAAGTACATGTCGACTTCGCGTTTGTCCTTGGTCTGGACTTTGCCTCTGTGTTCGCACTCGAAGAAATCTTTCACGCGCGACCACGTTCGTTCGGACAGATTGATGCGGTTGGGCGCACCGGAGGATTCCATCCGCGAGCTGAAGTTGACCGAGTCTCCCCAGATATCGAAGGCGAATTTCTCAATGCCCACCACGCCCGCAACCACCGGACCGGTATGGATGCCGATGCGCACGCCCCAGCCGTTCGGATTCTTCTTTCTGCGTTCCTCCACGGCGTGCAGCATTTCGAAAGCAGCCATCACCACGTCGACCGGGTGCGCGGGATTGCGTACCGGCAGGCCGCTGAGGCACATATAGGAATCGCCGATGGTCTTGAGTTTTTCGAGGCCGTAGCGGCGGGAGATGTGATCGAAGGCCGTGAAATAATCGTGCAGCGCGTGGACCAGATCTTCAGCCGCCAGCTTCTCAGTGGAAAGGGTGAAGCCCACGAAATCCGTGAACATGATGGTCACGTCTTCGAAATAGCGCGGATCGACGGTGCCCTTTTCGGTCAGCTCCTTCGCCGCGCGCGCCGGCAGAATATTCAGCAGCAATCCCTCGGCCCGCTTCCTCGCCGCTTCCAGTTCCGCCTGGCGCTGGTGCAGTTCGTCGCGCGCCGCGGAGAGGTTAGCGGCCATGCCGTTGAAGGCCGCCGCGACCTCACCCATTTCATCGTTGGTCGGCATGTCGATGCGATGATCGAGGCGCGTCTGGCCGATTTCTTCCGCGCCTTGTTTCAGCTTGTTGAGACCGCGCACGATGTAGGCGAGGACGAGCCAGCCCACCAGCATGCCCACCGTAGTGGAGAAGGCGAAGATACCCAGAGCGAGGCGCTGCACGAAAGCGGAATCGGCAAAGAAGCGCTGGCTGGCGGCGTTGGTGCGGGCGCGCTCGGCGGCCAGAATGTCAGGCAGCATCTCGCCGAGGAGGCGCTGGCTGAGCGGGTCGGCGTGCATGGCCAGTTCCATGACGGCCTTGGGATGATGAACGCCGAAGTTCTGGTAGAAGACAACCCACGACTGGCCGAGTTCATGGAAGAGTTTGGCGAAGGCGGCGATGCCGGGGCGCTGATCCACGTCTTCCATGTTTTCCAAGTCGGCGAGTCTTTGCTCCGTTTTGACGATTTCCTCTTTAAAGCGGGCGATGTCAGCGGGGTCGGCGCCAGCGCTGAGGTCTGCCATGACCTGGCTGAGCAGCGCGACCTGTTTCTGCAGGTTGGTGACGCTCTCCTGAATCTCGGTCAGCATAGGCTGGCGATTGATAGCGCGGCGCAGGCTGTCGGCGGAGACCTGGCGTCGCTGGTCGTTGGCGAAATAGATGACCAGGTTGAGGATGAACAGGGTGCCGATGGCAATGAACGACAGGTTTATGCGGCGTTTTATCGTCATCCGGCTTCATCGAAGTTAACACAAAGCCGGGGGAGGGACGCGATTGGGCGGCGTGGTGCGAGGGAGGCTGAAGTTTTGGCACCGGATGGTCATTGGGAGGTGGCTCGCCGGGCTTCCAGCAGTTTCGCGGCCTGCGCCAGATTGGAGGCGGCACCGGAGTGATAATGTGGAGCGGCGGTCGAGGTAAATTCCTTCAGCGCCTCGCGATA
>ODAK010007580.1_pt1 | contig 10906 bp, 6 predicted proteins | sample 1539591 | NCBI WGS metagenome assembly ODAK01 (sample SAMEA3539303, study PRJEB22396) | soil metagenome | biome: tundra; feature: field; material: soil | place: USA | collected 2010-05 | depth 0.15 m | reverse complement strand
GCAGATCGTAGCCGCCGACCTGGCAGAAAAATATCTGGCGTTTCATGCCGAAGCCGCCATTCGCCACGGCGCGTTTGCCGGCCTCGATCAGCCGCGCGATCATCTGCAACTGCGGCGCGAGTGACGAGTTGAATTTCACGCCACTCACCTGGTTGGTGACGGTGGCGGGAAAACGGTTGGTCCAATAAGCATTGCCCGCAGTGTTGGTGATGGCGTTGTTCAGCAACGCGCCGCTTTGAATGCTGTGCTCGGCGACGCCGGCGTAGGCCTGCGCCTGCAGGTTCGGATAGTTCAGGCCAAGGATGTTCGTCAGCGCGGCCAGCCGCGCGCCGGAAACGCCGGAGAGCGAAATCGCGCCACTGGTGGAAACGGAATATTGCGAAATGATGTTGCCAACCTCAAACGTGTTCGCGCCCGCCAGCGAAACGGAAAGCGAAATGGGCGCACCCGGCTGGACGGAGTTCAACAGGTCCGCGCAGCGTCCCCCCCAGCCGGTGGTGGGCGGCCGGTCGGGAATGGAGGTCTGCCATTGCGTCACCTGATCGGCATGTGAAAACAACTGCGGCGGTTTCTGAAGGATTCCGCCCTGATATTGCGCGCGGGTCATCGGAAAGAGCAGCGTGCCGGTGTTTAACAACGTGGCCAGCTTGCCTTCCATGAAAAGCTGCTTGAGTTCGGGGCAGGCGGGATGCAGGCCGAAGGTATGCCCGGCCGGGTCGGTGTAGCCGTCGAGCGTAAGAATGGAACTTTGCGGAATGGCGAGAACATTGGTGCGGATGGCCGCGTAGTTGTCGTATTCCGACTGGATGGTCGGGATGATGAGATTGTTCGAGTCGTTGCCGCCTTGCAGAAAAATGCAGACGAGCGCCTTGTAATCGTTCGGCCCGATGTTGGACTGTGCGACGGCGGCGTTCATGAAACGCAGGTCGCGAATGGCCGAAGTCATGGCGGCCGTGCCCACGGCGGCGCAGGCCGCGCGGCGGATGAACTCACGGCGCGTGATGACGGAAAAATCTTTCTGCTCCATATTATTTTTGAATGGTGTAGTCCGGAGAATTGATGATGAGATGAACGACGGCCCGCACGCGGTCGCGCTGCTGCGTGGCCGTCGGCGGCGTGCTGAAGGGGAAATTCACGGTGTTGGTGACGTAATTTACAATGTTTGTCTTGGCGGCGGCGGACAACTGGCCGGCGAGCAGCACCGTGTTCAGCGAATCCACCAGCGCGGGCACGTTGGCCGACGCCGTGAAGTTCGTGTTCATCCACGGGCCGATGTCGAGCGCGATTGCGCCGTTGCCGGAAGTGAAACTGGAAATTCCGTTGGTGTTGTTCCCGTTATTCAAGATGCCAGAGGCGAGGAAATTCATCTGGAACGCAACGCCGGTGTCGGAGGTGAGCTGGAACTCCGGAGTGGTCAAACCTGCCGCCGCAATCGCGCCGGGGAACTGGAAGTTGGGATAAAAGAAATTGAAGACGGTTGGCGCACGCAACGGCGTTTGCTGCAGGCTCACCTGCGCGCCGTTGTCTGTGTAACCCAAGTTCCAAGTGCTGTTTTGCAGAGCCACCGTGCCGCTGCGCGTGAGCAACGGCGGGCCGAGCGGATAAATGGGAAAACCGCTCTGCGTCTGGTTGCTCGAAGTCGTCAGGTTGATCGTGAAATGTGTCGGGTCAGGTATCGTCGCCACCTGATATTGCGCGTGCGGCGGCACCAGCGTCTGGAAATTCACAAACAACGTTTCATTGACCGACAGGCCATGCGGCCCGTTGCAATCCACGGTGACAACCGTGCCGCTTTGCGTGAAGCCGGCGGCGTTGATTTTCGGCAGGAGACAATTTCCCGAACGCACTGCCGCATCCGGCGTCGTCACGGTGAAGGTGGAAGAAGTCGGATTCGTGACGATCAGATACAAACCGGAAGTGGCACCGCCGGTGGTGAAAGCCAGATAGGCCGCGGTGCCGGGCAGCAGGCCGTGGCCGGAAATCGTGACGGTGATGACGTTCGTATTCTGGGAGTAGGAGCCGGTGGAATAATTCGGCGCGTTCACGGTGAACGTATTCGTGCCGGTCGAAGTCACGGAATAATTGCCGGTGGCCGGTGCGGGATTGCCCGACGTGTCGGTGAAAGTCAGCGCCACGGTGTCGCCGTTGTTCAGCCGATGCGCGTTTGGCGTGGTGATGGTGATGGCCTGCGTGCCGCTCTCCGCGTAACCACCGGTGAGGCCAGCCGGCGGAGCCAAGGCCCGCGCAACGCCGGTGACGCGCAGCAACGGCTCGCGCTGTTTGCCAAACGTAGGCTGGCTTAACAGATTGGTGGAACGCGCCTCGTAATCCAAAAGAACCGCACTGATGACCGCCGCCAGGTCGCCGCGAACGCCCGCGCCGTTGTCGTTGAATTTTTGGACGACCCGGTAAAGGTAATCGCGGCTGGGGTTGCTCGTCACGAGCCGCTGGATCATCTGGCGGCAGACGAACGGCCCGACATTCGGGTTGTAGAAGATGGAATCCAGCGCCTGCTCCAAGTCCGCCGAGCAGTAGCTGTCAAAATTCGTGCTGCTGGAATTGGTCTGCGAACCTTGCGCGGCGGGCAGCACGACATTGTCGAGCAACTGCTTGGTGCCCAGCTCGTGGTGCGTCGGCACCAGCACCATCGGATTGGTGTAATTGGCGGGCGGACCAAAATTGCTTGGCAGCCGGCCGTTCGCCTGGTTGGTCTGGTAATAATTCCAGCCGGTGAACACTTCGGCAAAACCGCTGACGACGTTCTGGTTGTAAGTCGGCACGATCGAGTTTTGCGAATTCATCACCAGCGTGCCGTCCGGCCACATCCGGTTCAGCCCGATTGAAAACAACTGCTGGATTTCGCGGGCATAATTTTCATTGGCGTGCAAACCGGTGACGATGCTGCCCTTGTCGTTGCCCTGCATGTTCAGATAAATGCCCATGATGGGATGCAGCGTGACCGCCTTGAGCAATGCGCGGAAATTACCAAACGCGTTGTCGAGCAGCATGTCGTAGTATGACGAAAGACCGTTGGCGTAATAATTGGCCAGCGTGCCGTTCTCGGACACCACCATGATTTCACTCAACGCAAACGCGACGCGCTGGCGTAGTTGGTCGGGAGCCGTCGTGGATTCCTGCCACCAGGTGTTGAAGGTAAGCTGGCTGGGATACGGCTGCGTCGGGTCGGGATTGGCATTGGCCAGCACCACCGGCAGGTGGTGTGTGACCGGCAACGCAAGTTGATTGCTCACCCACGCCGAATAACCCAGTGATTGCAGGGCGGCGATGTCACTGGGACTCGGTCCGAAAGTCGCCTGCGTCAAAAAGCGCACGTCGGCATTGGTGTCGGCATGGTCATCCGTCCACGCGGGCGGCGCAGGCGGCGCGGTGAAAATTTGCGAGCCGTTTGCCGGTGTGAAATGGCCGCCGATCTCTCCCGCCGGATTCGCGGGCGTTTGAATGACAATGCTGGCCTTGCCTTCGGCAATCACTTCCAAAATGTCCGCCGGCGACAGGGAGCCGGACGCCTGAATGTTCCAGAGATAACTGCCGTCCGCCTGCGGGTGCGCCGCCGCGATGTCATAGACGAGCGTGGCTGGATTCGCGAGATACGGATCGGAATAAATATGGTCAACATGCGTGCCGGCAAGGTCGCTCAAACTATAGACGAGGGTCGCCTTGGTGCCGTCGGCGCTGACGCGCAACGTCGCGGATCCGACGGCGGTGCTGTTCACGCCGGCCATCGCCAGCAGGTTCGCCGTGTAAAGCGTGCCGGGCGAAACCGAAATCGGCAGCGGATAATAGCGTGAAAGAACATAGCCCGGCACCACGCCGCCGGGTGTGGTGCTAGTGCCGACCGGGTCTTGCAGCCAGCCTACGGACCAATGATCATTCGGCGTCGTCCCGGCCTTGTGCAAAATTTCAACATAGTATTTTTGTCCCCCGATAAGCGAGAGCCATTTGGATTGCTGGTTCGTTTGCGCGTTCCACTGGTGATAAGCGGTGCCGCCGTTCGCGGGCCAAACGTTCGCACGCTTGATTTTGTTCGCCGGCTCGCTGTCATTGGAAACCCAGATTTCCGCCGCGTCGCTGCCCGCGATCCAGAAATAATAATTTCCTGTCACCGGCGCGGTAAGATAGCCACGGATGCGCTCGCCATAATTGCTGCCGAAATTCGTGATGCCTTCCAGTGAACTTAACAAATTCGTGAGCGTTGCCGGTGTGCTGGTCGGGATGTCCGCAATGTTCGTGCCCGTCACGCCCAGCCAGACTTCGCGCACGACGGCGCTGCCGGTGTCAATGACCTGAATGTTCAACAGTGAGGCGCCAACACCGGTGGTATTGCTTGCCGTCAGTGTCACTGGAAAATTTCCCGCCAGCGTCGGCGTGCCATTGATAACTCCATTCGTGGGATTGAAGGCCAGTCCCGGCGGCAATCCGTTCGCGGTGAAATTCAACGGCGTGTTGGCAGCGGTGACGGTGAAACTAAACGGCTGTTTCAAAAACGCGACGGCGCTCAAGGCGCTCGTGATGACGGCCGGCGCATTCGAGCCGCCATTGATCCCGTTGGTTGGAAACAGCCGGTTGCTGGGGATGACCTGTTTGGACTGGCTAGCGCTATACCAACTCAAATGCGCCTGCGCCGAGCCGCCGAGTTGAAGATACTCCAGTTTCAGGTCGTAACGCGTGCCGGCTTGCAAGGCGATGGTGCCAATGGCGTCCGCTCCTCCCGACTGCGATTTCCAATTGTCTATCACGAGTTGATCATTGACCCATAATTTGCAGCCGTCATCCGAGCGCACGTCAAAACAGTAAGTCTCGGAATATTGCGGCAGCAATTGGCCGGTCCAGCGCACGGAATAAAGTCCGTTGCTCAAGTTAGGTGAGAGGTTTGTGCCGCCCCAGACGAAATCAATCGCCGGGTCGAGATGGGGTGGGAGGATAAGATTTGTCGGATTGAAATTCGCCGCGTTGGTGTAAGTCGCACTGGAGTTGGTGAAATAATATGCCATCAACCCGGTGCCATTCGCCGTGGCCGAAGGATAAATCACCACGCTCGCATTACTGGCAGTGCCGACCGCGTATCCCGCGCCCGGCGAAAGTTGCAGTTGCACGACGACCGGCGCCTGCAAATTCGTGTTGGCCAGCGGCACCACGGAAATGGTTTTTGAACTCGTTCCGACCGGAAAACTCACAAGCGAGGACAACGGAATGTAATCCTGGCCGGACGCGGCAAAACCGCTGCCCGGTCCGCCGAGAGCCAGACTGACGGTGGTGAAATTTAATGGAAAACCGCCACGCGTGACGGTGAATGCGCCCAGGTCCGTGTCCGGCTGGCCTGGATCGGGCTGCACGGTGGACGGATCGGTCGCGGAAATTGTGACCACGTTTTGTTGCGCCAGCAGATTGGTCGCATAGGCATAGTCGCTGAGCAACTGACCGTTGTTGTCCACGTGGCCGTTGCTGACCGGATTCAGCGGGTCAAGGCCGAGCTGATATTTTTCCCAGTCGTTCATCGCGCTGCCGTCAGTGTTGGTGTCAGCAATGGCGATGCGAAAAAATTTCCCCGCCGAATCATTTGCCGCCGTCAGCGTGATGGCCGAACCGGCGCGCACCACGAGGCCGGTTTCCGTCAGCCAATTTGCGCCGCCCAGCGACGGGACGCTTTGCAGTTGGTAAACTTTTCCCAACTGACAGGGAATGGTCACGCTGAAATTGGTGCCGGTCGAACCGTAAGCAGTAATGTGCGGATAGGAATTGGAATCAAACGGATTGGTTCCGGCCAGGGCTTCTTTGAGATTGATCACCCCGTCGCCGTCGGTGTCAACATTGGGATCGAGACTGCTGGCGTTGTAAATTTGTTCCCACACGTCGCTCATGCCGTTGCCGTTCTGGTCAATCATTTGCGCGGAACCCGTTCGGGCCGCCAAAATAATCAGCAGGACCGCCAGCCCGCAACAGAACGAGCAGGGCAATGAGATAGAAAATAACCGCCTGTTTCGGCGGCACCGGACGGTTTTATCGGCGTTCATTCGAGGCAAATTCTAGATTCCGTCCACCGTGCCTCCGGTAACGGTGAATGTCAAGTGGCTGAATGAGTTTAATTATTCTGCGCTGGACCCAGTTTTGCGGCGGCAGAAAGTCAAGCGGCGACGACAGCCGCGCTTTGCCGGGATGACGCGCCAAGATCAATTTATTGCCTGGATAATTGCCGGTTGGTTTGAGAATTCGGCAGCATCTTGGTCTTCATCGGAAACACAATCGAGTTTTTGTGCGATCACTATCTAAGGTGGGATTGGGATTTAGAGCCTGTCTGAAAAATATGCCAGCACGGTTTCCTCCTCGTCCTAGTCCTCGTCCTCGAAATCTCCCGAAAAATCAGAGAACGAGAACGAGGACGACGACGAGGGGCAAAGCTGAATTTTCAGACAGCCTCTAAGATACGGCCAGCGGTGTTCTATAACCTATCTTCCTACTTGACTTGGTTATATTTTGGTCCAAGCTTCAATTAACTATGGCAAATCACAACAACTTTGGCACGGTTGGGGTTGGTAGGGCGCGTCGCTCCGCGCCCGCCGTCGTTGCCAAACCAAGGCGGCGCGCGAGGAGCGACGCGCCCTACCTTGCACCGTCGAAATAGAATGCGCCAATGTTATTGTGAATCGCCATAGGGCGCGAGCTTGGCCACTATCTCCCTGATAACTGCCGATCCATCCGGGTAATCCTTCAGGGCTTCACGTCGCAAGAGAAAGCGATGAGCCAGCACAGGTTCAACCAAGGCCTGGACATGGGCAATGGTGGCATAACTAGCTCCTTGGATGGCGGCGAGCGACTGGGCGGCGCGGAACAAACCCAACGATCCGCGCGGACTGGCTCCAAGCCGCAGGGCAGAATGCTCACGCGTCGCTCGCGTCAACGCCACCAAGTAATCGCACACCTCTGCTCCAACTTGTATCTCCCGCACGCCGCGCTGGCATTTCACAATTTGATCGGCGGTCGTCACGGCAGTAAGGGTCTCAATGGGATGCTGCTGCTGCATCCGCTGGCACATTTCTTTTTCCTCGGCGGCGTTGGGATAACCCAGGCTCAAGCGGAGTAGGAAACGATCCATCTGCGCTTCGGGCAGCCGGAAGGTGCCTTCCTGTTCGATGGGATTCTGCGTGGCCATGACCATGAACGGTTTCTCCAGCCGATAAGACACGCGGTCCATTGTGACCATGCCTTCGCCCATCGCTTCGAGCAACGCCGACTGTGTGCGCGGACTGGCGCGGTTGATTTCATCCACCAGCACCATCTGCGAAAACAGCGGGCCGAACCGGAAATCTTTCCGGCCGGTCGTTGGATCAAGGATGAAATCGCCGACGACATGCTCCGGCTGCAAATCCGGCGTGCATTGGATGCGCTTGAAGGAACAGCCCACGCTCTGGGCGACGGCGCGCGACAACATGGTTTTCGCCACGCCCGGCACATCCTCAAACAGAATGTGGCCTTCCGCGAACAAGCCCACCACAGCCAGCGCGACCTGTTCCGGCTTGCCCACAATCACGCGCTGGATATTGGCCATGATTTGCTGCGCCGTTTCGGCCAGCCGCGACGCCTGGAAAACTTCATTCGTCGGCGGTGTGACTGTCAGCTTGATTTTTTCTTTTGGGTCGCGGACCTGGCGCGGCCGCAGGATGTTTTCTCCGCAGTGAGGGCAAGAGTGGGCCTCGCCGACCAGCGAGTCCGGGATTTCAAAAGGATGACCGCAATGTTGGCAAACGCGTTTGGGCATGAATGTTCCCGTTCAATCAACCATCACGGCAGATTGCAGGTGAAGCGAAAGTTTTTAACCGCCCTCGGCCTTTGTCCAGAACAATTCAAAAAATCCTGCCGCCAGATTGCAAGCGTTTTATGACGGCTGGTCCGGGGCGGCGGTCCGGCTCAGGCACGGCTTGAGCTGCACGTCAATCTGCATGATGTGCTGCTGAATCCAGGCGCTGCAGGATTCGTGCAGTTCCAGCACCACTTCCGGGCGAAACCCATCAGTTTCGAAGTGCCGTTTGAATTTTCTGAAGAACACCAGGAACTCGCGATGGGCTTCCTTGTTTTCCTGGTGCACCGGGCAGCGGTAGCTTTCCATGCACTCCTCCTCATGCTTGAAATGCACGTCAATGTAGGTTTCCATGAAGCCGACGAGCTGGAGGAAAAACTCCAATTCCTGCCGGTTGGGATTGGTGGTCCGGCCCATGCCATCAGCCGGTTGATGTAGCTGATCAGCATCTTGTGCTGGGTGTCAATCAGCGAATGTCCGGTTTCAAATTGTTCGCTCCATCGCAACATGGTTGGCCTTCAGGGTGACCGATTTTCAGAATCGGATTATCGCAGGAATCTAGTTTCAAATCCCGTTTGCGTCTAGCCATGAATTGCCAAAGATTTGGCCGATTTTAGCCGGCTGCGCCCGGACCGGCGTTGGTCGGTGCCAAAAAGCGGCGAGGTTTTGACAAGATTGTTCCCGAATTCCTCATTGACCGGCGGGCGTTCCCGGTTAAAATCCTGCATCGGTTTGAGGAATTGATTCCACTAAAAAATATAAAATAAAACTATGGCAGTAAAAGTAGCTATCAACGGATTCGGCCGCATCGGCCGGATGGTCTTTCAGGCGCTCTGTGATCAAGGTCTCCTCGGCAAGACGATTGACGTCGTCGCCGTCGTGGACGTGTCCACCGACGCCGATTATTTCGCCTACCAGATGAAATACGATTCCGTCCACGGCAAGTTCAAGCACGCCGTCACCACGGAAAAGAGCAATCCCGCGCTCGAAGAACCCGACGTCATCGTCGTCAACGGCCACAAGGTCAAGTGCGTTGGCGCGGTCAAAGACCTCGCCACCCTGCCGTGGAAGGCGCTCGGCGTGGACATCGTCATCGAATCCACCGGCCTCTTCACCGACAGCGAGAAAGCCAAGGCGCATCTTACGGCTGGTGCCAAGAAAGTCATCATCTCCGCGCCCGGCAAAGGCGAGGTCAAGACCATCGTCATGGGCGTCAACGAAGGCGAATACGACACCGCCAAGCACCACATCGTTTCCAACGCCTCCTGCACCACCAACTGCCTCGCCCCGCTCGTCCATGTTTTGATCAAGGACGGTTTCGGCATCGAGACCGGTTTGATGACCACCATTCACGCCACCACCGCCACGCAGAAGACCGTTGACGGCCCTTCCAAGAAAGATTGGCGCGGCGGACGCGCGGCCTCCATCAACATCATTCCCTCCACCACCGGCGCGGCCAAGGCCGTCGGCGAAGTCCTGCCCAGCACCAAGGGCAAGCTCACCGGCATGGCGTTCCGCGTGCCGACCGTGGACGTTTCGGTCGTTGACCTGACCGTCCGCACCGTGAAAGACACGAGCATCGAGGAGATTGACGCCGCGTTGAAGAATGCGTCCAAGACCTATCTCAAGGGCATTCTCGGCGTGACCGATGAAGAGCTGGTTTCCACCGACTTCATCCACGACGACCGCAGCTCCATCTACGACAGCCTGGCCACCTTGCAGAACAATCTCAAGGGCGAGAAACGCTTCTTCAAGATCGTGAGCTGGTATGACAACGAATGGGGTTACAGCAACCGCGTCGTGGACCTCGTGAAGTATATCACGGCCAAGGGAATTTAATTTAGTGGGGAAATTCAAAACGGCGATCCGCAAGGGTCGCCGTTTTTTGTTTGGATGAATCAACTTACTCTTTGCAGCCTTTCCTGATGTTAGGCATCGGGCTCATTTTCTTTCGAGTTCGTTCGATGGGATTGGTAAATAATTCCATCCACTTTTTGTCCGCTCAAAAACAAATCCGTCCTTGTAAACAGAACCGTGATCGTATGTATGCTGAAGAATAAAGCCATCCTGGTAAACCGGACCTTGATTCTGAGCAGGATTTTCTATTTTATAACGAATCCTGACAAAAGCCTGGTTGTCTGTATCTGAAAAGACGATGCTGATTATGGGATTGGTGGTGAGATTGCGCACTGCATTCGTCAATGTAAGAGATTCTTGCCGCGTCAACTCATCACCTAGCTTCCAAGGATTCCAGCAGACTCTTAGCGCAAACCAGAAAACGGGAATCGTAAGTATCAAGGCGATAAATAATAGTCGGCGCGTTTTCACAAAGTGGCATGCGGATGATGCCAACGTAGAAAACTAAACCACCGCCGACTCGCGATGGGAACCGCGACTGCGGAACGGCAAGCGTCAATGGCAGTTGACTCCGGCGACTTAGGCGTCATTGTTTGATATGTGGTTTCAAGCTAATGCTAATAACGCCATCTGAAAACCCGACGGTTTGGTCTGGCGAAGCCATGATGTTTGAGCCAGGCATAGTGTGGACGACGCCACTAGCATCCGTCTGCTCAATATCTATCATCAAAGCAACCTTCTGACCTTTGAGCGTGGTTTCTTTCCCGTCTATCGTAGCCTTCTGGTCTTTGAGGATGAAAGATTTGACGACACAAACTTTACCACCTCCAATATCAATACGATTCGTGCTGCCGTCCGAAACCTCGACAACGCCTAAATCTGTGACTTTCGGATTCGCCGCTGCTGCCGGTGGGTGCTTGGAACAGCCGGTGAGCAGCGATACGAGCAATGCCGTAGTGATAAGTGGTGTCTGGTATTTCATAAAATGTGTATGACGCCTAACTCTGTAGTAGGCCACGCGTTTTGCAGCCTATCCCGTTTCAGATTATTGACGGTATTCGCTTTTAAGCTTCTGTCCAAGCCGATTTTGAATTGAACTTTCCTGCCGATCACTTTTGATTGCCTCAAGCCGGGGGAGTTTCGTTGGGCGGTGTTTTGGCCGGTATTTCATTGGCGGCAGTCACCATTTCGGCCAGCAGCTTCTGGAAATCCCGGAGGCCGGTCGAGGGAACGATG
>ODAK010007579.1_pt1 | contig 10907 bp, 11 predicted proteins | sample 1539591 | NCBI WGS metagenome assembly ODAK01 (sample SAMEA3539303, study PRJEB22396) | soil metagenome | biome: tundra; feature: field; material: soil | place: USA | collected 2010-05 | depth 0.15 m | reverse complement strand
CCTCTCCAAGGGAGCGTGGACGAACCAGATCTGGGCGAACTTCATCTGCGTCATGCCCACTGCCATCGCGTCGGGCGGACCAGCGCTCCCCACCCTCTACGGCCACGGACTCCTGGGTGACGCGACCGAAGTCGCAGGGTCGTCGTTCGTCAAGGGCGTCGCCGCGAACATGATGGGGTGCGCGACGGACTGGTCTGGCATGTCACAGAACGACGTGTTGCTCGTGGCCGCCTCCCTCCAGAACATGAGCACGTTCCACATCAACGTGGACCACATGCTCCAGGGCTTCGTGAACTTCCAGTTCCTCGCGCGGCTCATCAACTCGCCGCACGGCTTCGCGACCAACGCCGCCTTCAAGCAGGGCACCAAGGTTCGCTTCAAGGTGGGCACGTGCGGCTTCCAGGGGTACTCGCAGGGCGGGATCATGGGCGGCGCGGTCTCGGCGATCTCGACACAGTGGTCCCGTGCGATCCTCGGCGTGCCCGGGGAGAACTACGGCGGCCTCCTGCTCGACCGCTCCGTCGACTGGTCGCAGTTCGCCTCGATCTACGACCCCGCGTACCCGAACTCGACGGACCAGCAGCTGGGACTCCAGCTCGCCCAGATGCTGTGGGACCGCGGGGAGAACGAGGGGTACGCCGAGCACCTGACCTCGCACCCCTACGCGGGCACCAAGGCCAAGCAGGTCTTCATCATCGAGAACTACGGCGACCACCAGGTGGCCAACGTCTCGGCCGAGACGTTCGGGCGGACGATCGGTGCACTCAACCACAAGCCGGTCTTCAACTCCAACGCCTTCGGCACGCCGAGGCTGAACCTGCCGGTGACCATGCAGTGGGGGTTCTCCACGGCGAACCAGGCCAAGTCGAACCCGGCGTTCATCGAGCTGTGGGACTACGGGACTCCAACGCCGCCGACCAACAACCTGTCGCCGTCAGGCCCACAGTACGGCAACGACCCGCACGGCTACGGGCGACAGAGCCCAGGACTCATCACCCAGATCCACGCCTTCATGGCGACGGGCTTCGTCCCCAATGAGTGCGGCACCGGTCCGTGCATCGGCGTGCCTGGCTGATCCTTGTTGGCGTCGCACCCCGGTGGGGTGCGACGATCGGCCCATGCGGGCCGCCGTGCGCACACGCGCTACGGCGGCCCCGAGGTCGTCGTGGTCCGCGACGTGCCGCGACCCGAGGTACGTGACGGCGACCTGCTCGTCAGGGTCCACGCGACGACCGTCAACCGGACCGACTGCCACTATCGGCAGGTTGCCGATCTCGACGCGCTTCTTGTCAGGGCTCCTGCGGCCGCGCGCGACCATCCTCGGCACCGAGTTCGCCGGTCAGGTGGCAGCCGTCGTCGGCGCCGCGGTCGGCTCCTTCAAGGTCGGCGACCGGGTCTTCGGCTACGTGGAGGGCCGCTTCGGCGCGCACGCCGAGTACCTCGCGATCCCCGAGGGCCGGCTGCTCGCGGTGATCCCCGAGCACCTCGGCTATGCCGACGCTTCGCCGAGTACCGAGGCGTCGCTCTATGCCCTGTCGTTCCTCAACAAGACTGGTGTCACGAGCGGCCAGGACGTGCTCGTCTACGGGGCGTCGGGCGGCACGGCTCGGCGGCCGTGCAGCTCGCAAAGGCGATGGGCGCGGCGGTCACCGCGGTGTGCGCCACCAATGGGCTCCAGATGGGGGCAATGCTTGGACCTGACCGTGTCGTCGACTACAGGGCCCAGGACTTCACATGCGACGAGCACCGCTACGACCTCGTCTTCGACGCGTGTGGGGGATGCTGTCGTATGGCGCGTGCACCGGGCTCATGAAGCCGTCCGGGATCTTCATGTCGACCGGTCCGGGGCCGCACCTCCAGAACCTCGTGCTGCCGCTCCTCGGGTTGCTGGGTCGTGGCAAGCGGGTCGTGTTCGCCCCGCCAAAGTTCGATCCGGAGACCGTCCGGCACCTCGCCGAGCTGCTGGCGTCAGGTCAGCTCACCCCGGTGATCTACCGCCGGTACCCGCTCGAGCAGATCGTTGAGGCGTACCGGTTCGTGGAGACCGGCCAGAAGTTGGGCAACGTCGTGATCGACGTGGCCGGAGATGGCGGCGCCGACGCGACGGCGAGCAGCTAGGAGGAACCGTGGGCTACCTGGAGATCGAGCAGTTCAGCCTCGCCGCTGACGTCACGCAGGAGGCGTTCAGCGCGCTCGACGACGAGGTGCAGGCGTGGAGCTACGTGCATCGCGCCGGCCTGCGCCGGCGGACCGTGGCATTCGGCGGCGACGGGGCCGTGGCCGTGGTCACGCTCTTCGGCACGCCGCCACCAGCCCTTGGCCTCGACGTGCCGGCCACGTGCGAGGGCGCGCTGGCGGCGTTCGCACGAGCGATCGAGCCTGGCTCGTACCGGCGGTCGGTCTACGAGGACCGCGGTTGAGCTACTGCTGGACGAGGGTGAGGGGGTTGCCCTCGGGATCCCTTATGCCTGCGATCGTCGCGCCACCGGGAACGTCGAATGGCGGCAGCGTCACGGTGGCGCCGAGCGACGCGGCGAGCTCGAGCGACGCGGCGAGGTCCGCGACCTGGACGTAGAGCGTCACGCCGCTGCGCTCGCTCTGTCGGAAGTGTCCGGCAGGTCCCGGCTCGGGTCCCCCCAGGCCAGCGGCGAATGTCCGGATGAACCCCTCGTCCACGAACCAGCTGAACATGGCCTCGTAGAAGGGGATGAGCACGTCAGGGTCGAGCGCCTCGATCTCGAAGTGCACGACGGGCCTCACCCAGTCCTCGCTCATCGATCCCCCTCGCTTCCCGGCGGTGCCGATGTGATGGGTCTCGTGTGCCGGGTCGAACGCGACGTCTCTATTTGGATCGGTCGACCCACACGGGCATGTGGGCGGGGCATGACCGCGGGTCCCACGGCTCGAGCGGCTGGGCCGTGAAGGACGGGGCAGACAGGTTGTTGTCGGAGCTCACCCCCGGTGGGTCATAGACCGTCGTCGGGGTGACCTTGACCGTCGTCGTCGTGCCGTGCAGCGTCGAGGTGGTCGTGCTCGTTGACGTCGTCGTGGGAGTGGGGGCGGTCCAGTTCCTGGTCGCGATGCTCAGGTCCGAGCCGGTCTGTATCGTGACCATGTCGCCACGGGTGACCATCGCCGGGTCGTAGCCGAGGGTGACCGGGCCCTGCAACACCGTCATCACCCGCAGCGCCGCCCCCAGGCTCGCGCTCTTCCAGTCCCCCGATGCGGGCGGCGGCGGTCCGCCGTACCAGACAAAGGTCTCCTCAGGCGTCCCCACCGGCGTGCGGTCACCGGTTTGGTTGACGTGGAAGCCCTTCTTGTTGAGCGCCTCTGCGACGATCGCCGCCTGGTTGGGGGTGCCCGTCCCGTTCTCGACGGAGATGTGGAAAGCGCCCACGACGGGCAAGGGCTTGCCGGTCCAGGGGCTCTGGGCCGGGTTCACGCCGAGGATCTGGTCGACGGTCTGCCAGCCGCCCGGCTGGATGGGGAACTCGACGTCGCCGTAGCCGGGGACACCCTGATACGTGTAGCTGCCGGTCTGGTTGAGCACGATCGGGTACGTGAGCTGGGGGACCTGGGAGATCTTCGTTCCCGAGTAGTCGACAGCGAGCGAGACCATCTGTCTCCAGCCAAAGCCGTTGTCGACGGTGAGGTCGGGCAGGAGCGTTGTCGCGAGGCTCTGGTCATGGATCGGATTGTCGATGCCCGTGCCAAGAAGCTGCGCCGCGACCACGCGCATGAACTCGTGCGTCCGGCGGATGCGCGCGAGGTCCGAGAGCGCTTCTGGGGGCCAGTTTCGAGGATTCGTGCCGTCGGCAGCGGAGTACTGGATCTGGAGGTGGCGAGCCCGCACGACCTGCAGCGCGTGGATTCCGTCGAGGTGGTAGCACCCGGGGCGTTCGATGTTGAGACCCGAGTAGGCGTCGAAGATCCGAAGCGGAAAGTACATGTTGATGCCGTTTACGGCGTCCACGACATTGGCGAAGGTGTCGAAGTTGAGCTCGATGAAGTGGCTGATCGGGATGCCGAAGTCCTCCTCGACAGCCGCAACGAGCTGGGTCGGCCCGTTGTAGAGCGCGGCGTCGATCTTGTTCGCGTTGTTGCCGACCCTTGAATTCGGGACGAAGAGGTCGCGGGGGATCGAGAGCAGCGACACCTTTCCGTTCGCGCCCAGGTGAGCCACCATCACGATGTCGCTGTTGACGCCGTTCACGCCCTGGGAGCACAGCCCGTAGGCGGGGTTCTGGTGCTTGAGCGAGCACCGGTCCGTCGACCCCACGAGGAGGATGTTGTTGCCGCTCTGCAGGTGACCTACGGGAATCTTCTTCGCGAGGCCCGAGAGGTAGATGGAGTCGGCGACCAGGGCGGCCACGATAAGGATGACGACCGAGCCGAGCCCAACGCCGGACCACAGGAGCCAGCGGGGTCGCCGAAGTCGACGTCGCACCGAGCCGCGCGCTGGCCGCCGCTCGATCGCGTTGCCGAGGGCAAGCAATCCGTCGTCGTTCGCGGTCGCCCGCGAGATCCTCGGGCGCCCCGCGGGGGGTTCGTCAAATGGCACCTCGGCATCCTACCGATGGCACTTGTGGACCTCGAGGTAAGGATTCGCTAAGGAAGCCCTTGTCTTCGGGGCCGCAGCGGCCGTGCAAGTGTCGGGCGCATGATCCGCTGGCTCGAGCCCGATGAGGTGGTTCGCGTCGGCTCGGTGCTGGGCCTCGCGAGGCTGTTCCAGGGCAACGGCGACTACCTCGTCGAGTGGGATGGCACGGAACCGCGGGGACACGCGCACCTCGCGTGGACGGATCCCCCTGAGCTTCAGGACGTCGAGGTGCGTGAGGGATACCGGCGGCTCGGTGTCGCGAGGTCGCTGATTGCTGCCGCGGAGACTGCGTGTCGTCGACGTGGGTGCACGCGCCTGCGCGTGACGGTGAGTGTCGACAACGACCCCGCGAGCGCGCTCTATGAGTCCGTCGGCTTCACTGACGCCGGCCTCGCGCCGCATCGCGTCTCGGGCACGATCCAGTTGCGCACCGGACCGATCGAGGTCGACGACGTGCTTGCCACCCTCGAGCACCACCTCGACGGGTACTGAGGCACTGCTGGGCGGCTTCGCGCCTCACGACCCGCTGTCGAGGTCCTTCGGCGGCGCGATGAGGTGGACGTCGATGCCGTGCTCGGCAGCGAGCGGAAGGAGGCGATTGAGCCTCGAGGACTTGCGGAGACCCACGAGTCTGCCCTTGGGCGCGGAGAGCACGAGCTGGGTCGTCTGGTGGCGCGTCGCGAGCTCGACGATGGACGTCGCCACGTCGTCGGCGACGAGCTCAGTCGTCGTCGCGCCGACGTCCCGGGCCAGGCGGCCGAGCTCGTCGAGCCGTGCGGCACGACGCCCTGTGCGCTCGCCTTCTGCGACCAAGGCGACTTCGAGCGCCACTTTCAGCCTCGCCGCGATGCGAGCGGCACGGTGCACCACCGCCTCGTCGGCTGGCTCGCCGGTGACCATCGCGAGAACGCGCTCGGTCGTCTCCCAGACGTGCCCGACGGTGCGGTCTCGCAGGTAGGCGAGCAGGTCCTCTTCGGTCTCGTCGGCGACGAAGCGAAGCGCGAGCTCGCGCAGCGCGACGAGGTTCTGGGTCTTGAAGAATCCCTGCAGCGCGGAGTGAATCTTCTCTTCGGGATAGATGTTGCCGTGCAGCATGCGGCGCCGCAGCTGCTCGGGCGACGAGTCGATGAGCTCGATCTGGTCGGCGCGGCGCACGACCCAGTCAGGCACGCGTTCGCGGACCTTCACGTCGGTAATCGACTCAACAGCGTCCGCGATGGACTCGATGTGCTGCACGTTGAGCGTGGAGATGACCGCGATCCCCGAGTCGAGGATCTCGATGACGTCCTCCCAGCGCTTCTCATGACGCGACGCCTCGGGCACGTTCGTGTGGGCGAGCTCATCGATGAGCGCGACCTCGGGCCTGCGCGCGATCACCGCATCGACGTCCATGTCCTCAAAGGTGGTACCCCGGTGGGTGATGCTCCGCCTTGGCACGACCTCGAGGTCCTTGATGAGCTCGATCGTCTTCGGTCGTCCGTGCGCCTCGACGAAGCCGATCACGATGTCGGCGCCGCGCTGCGCGCGGCGCCAGCCCTCGTCGAGCATCGCGCAGGTCTTCCCGACGCCAGCGACGGATCCGAGGTAGAGGCGGAACTTGCCCGCAGGGCTGACGACGTCGGCCGCGTCCTCCATCTCGGCGTGTCGAGGATCGTGCTCACTCATCGGAGACCGCCCACGGCCATAGGATGCCAGTCGAAGCGCGCGTCGGCGACGTGCCCGCCACGCCAGCGCCGAAGGGATCGATCATCGTGCGCAGGAAGGTCTGGGCGAGTGTCGCCGCACTGACGACGATGGTGGTCGCGACCTCTGTGATGCTCGCGATCCGTCCGCACCTCGCGGTTGCGACGGCCGCCGTCGTCCTCGTGGTCCCGGTCATCGTGGGCGTGTCTGCCGGAGGGTTCGCGACCGGCATTGGTGCCGCAGTCCTCGGCTTCTTCGTCTACGACTGGTTCTTCATCCCCCCTTATGGTTCGCTCACGGTCAACTCGGCCCAGGACTGGGTGGCGCTCGGGGTGTACCTCGTGGTCGTCCTCATCGTCGCAAGACTCGTTTCCGTCGAGCAGGACTCGCGGCGCGACGCGACCTTCCGGACCGAGGCCATTCGGCGGCTGTTCGAGGTCTCTGAGCACCTGATCGGCGAGCAGTCGCTCGACGAGCTGCTCGCCCTGGTCGTCCGGATCGTGCACGAGACGTTCCGCACCCGCTGGGTCGCCCTCCTCCTCCCCGTCGACGGCTCGCTCACGATCGCTGCGACCGCGGGCGAGACCATCAGCGATGCGGATCGGGCCGCCGCCTTGGGAAAGGCTGGTGCGACGCAGTCGATGGCACTCGTCGGAGCGGGTGCCGACAGCGACGTGCGGCGCGTCGCGCTGACCGCAGTCCTGCGGCCCGTCGGCCAGCTCGTCGTCGCGGGACCGTCCTTGACCCCCTTCGAGCGCCAGCTGCTCGGCACCTTCGCGAACGAGGCCGCGCTCGCGATCGAGCGCAGCCAGCTTCGTGAACAGGCCCGGCGCGCCGACCTGCTCGAAGAGGTCGATCGCTGGCGCAGCGCGTTGGTGGGCGCGGTCTCCCACGACCTGCGGACACCGCTCTCCTCGATTAAGGCCGCGGTGTCCACGCTTCGCGAGCCGCGGCTCGCGCTGTCGTCGTCGGACCACGCTGAGCTGCTCGCGACCATCGAGAACCAATCGGACCACCTTGCGATGCTCGTGGCGAACCTGCTCGACATGGCGCGCCTCGAGGCCGGGACGCTGGCGTTGCGCAGCGAGCCGCACGACCTTGTCGGCGTGCTCGACACGGCGCTTGCCGCGACACGCGCCTCGCTCGCCCATCACGTGCTTGTCGTCGAGATCCCAGAGGACCTGCCGATCGTCGAGATCGACGAGGTGCTCATCGCACAGGTGCTCGCCAACCTCCTGACCAACGCCGCACAGCACTCCCCAGACGGCACCACCATCAGGATCGTGGCACGCGAGCGCGACGGACTGGTCGATGTCTCGGTCCTCGACGAGGGGCCGGGCGTCCCGGAGCAAGACCGGGAGCGGATCTTCCACATGCTCGACCGGAACGCCGGCAGCGGCCGAGCGGGCCTGGGCCTCGCGATCTCGACGGCGTTCGTCGAAGCGCACGGCCAGCACCTCACTGTGGGCGACGGACCGACTGGCGGCGCGGCATTCACGTTCCGCTTGCCCGTCGCCGCCCTTGAAGAGGCGCCCTCGTGAGCGGCGAGCGCGTCCTCGTCGTCGACGACGACCGTGCCTTGCTGCGTGCGCTCACCATCGGTCTCAGCGCTCGTGGCTACGACGTCGCGACGGCACGGACAGGGTCCGACGGCATCGTGCTCGCGTCGCTCCGCCAGCCTGACGTCGTTGTCCTCGACATGTCGCTGCCGGACCTCGATGGTGCGACTGTCTGCGGGCGGATCCGCGAGTTCAGTGACGTGCCGATCCTGATCCTGTCCGCGCTCGGCAGCGAGGAGCGAAAGGTCGATGCTCTCGACCGCGGCGCGGACGATTACGTGACCAAGCCCTTCGGGATGGCAGAGCTCGAGGCCCGCCTGCGCGTGCTGCTCAGGCGCTCCGCGCCGTCGGCACCGGCCGCCCCTACGGAGCTGCACGTCGGTGCGCTCACGTGCAACCTGATCCACCGGACCGCCAGCGTGGGAGACGAGACGCTGCGGCTCACGTCCAAGGAGTTCGACCTCCTCGCGTTCCTTGCGCGCCACGAGGGGAAAGTCTGCACCCACCAGATGATCCTGCGCGAGGTCTGGGGCGCGACGTACTCGACCGAGGCCAACTACCTGCGCGTCTACGCGCACCGGCTGCGCAGGAAGCTCGGTGCGCACGGCGAGATGCTGGTGACCCACAGCGGTATCGGCTACGAGCTCGTTCCCGACGGTGCACACCCGTCGTCGACGAGCACATAGGTCGGGTTGAGCAGGCAATATCGATCCCGGTAGCGGACGAGGCGGCCCGCGACGTGCAGTGTGCGACCAACGACGAAGCCGGGGATCTCGCGGCGTCCAAAGAACGTGCACAAGAGCTCCCCCGTGCCGTCATCGACCACCACGTCGAGCGCGATCGTGGGTCGGCAGGTCGACTCCATGGAGGTGATGGTCGCGGACACCTCGCAGCGCTGACGCCGTGCGACGTCCGCGATCCTGTTCGCGACGGGGTCGTGGTCCACCTCGGGCCGATCCAGCCGCTGGCGACAGGTCACCGACTCACGCGTGGGGGAGTGCCGCCAGCGCCTCGTTGAGCGCGAGCACGTTGACGTAGCTCGAGCCGAGGAACCCGAGCTGCGGGCCAACGGTCTCCCTCGTGATCAGCGCGCGAAGGACCGACGGCGCGATGCCACGGGCCTTGGCGACCATGGGGACCTGGACGAGGGCGTCCATCGGGAGGAGGTCCGGGTCGAGCCCGCTGCCCGAGGTGGTCACCAGGTCCGGTGTCGGGTTGTCGACTCCGACGGCCTTCCACGCAGCGACGTTGGCGGCGACGTCGCTGGCGAGGACCTGGGAGTGCGGCCCGAGGTCGGCCTGCCCTGAGTCGCCCGATAGGGCCGGGCACTGCGTCCCGTGCTTCGGCGCGGGGTACCTGAGTCCGAGCGGGTTGTCCGCGTCGGGCCGACCATTGAACCACAACGGGTTGATCGAGACCACGCACGACTGGGTTGCGGCGTCATAGGTCGCGATGCCCCACGACTGGCCGATCAGCGTCGAGCCGTTCTTCGTGATCGAGCCGTTGGCCTGGCTGTGGAACGCCGCCTGGGAGAACGCCCAGCCGGCGAACGGGTACGCAACGCCAACGATGGCGAACAGCACCACAGTGAGGACGACGGATCGAAACAGTGCTTGCATCTCAGTACGCTCCCAGGGCCGTGATGATGAGGTCGATCAGCTTGATGAAGATGAACGGCGCGACGATCCCCCCGACGCCGTAGATCCAGACGTTTCGCCGCAGCATCGACGCCGCTGACGATGGTCGGAACTTGACGCCTCGCAGCGCGAGGGGGATCAACGCGATGATGACGAGCGCGTTGAAGATGACCGCTGAGAGCACCGCGGAGTTCGCACTGTGCAGGTGCATGACGTTGAGCGAGTTGAGCTGTGGGTACGTGACGATGAACAGCGCGGGAATGATCGCGAAGTACTTCGCCACGTCGTTCGCGATCGAGAACGTTGTCAGCGCCCCACGAGTGATCAACAGCTGCTTGCCGATCTCGACGACGTCGATGAGCTTGGTGGGGTTCGAGTCGAGGTCGACCATGTTGCCTGCCTCCTTGGCCGCCGTCGTGCCCGAGTTCATGGCGACCCCGACGTCGGCTTGGGCAAGTGCCGGTGCGTCGTTGGTGCCGTCGCCGGTCATGGCCACGAGCTTTCCGCCCTCCTGCTCCTGGCGGATGAGACGCATCTTGGTCTCGGGCGTCGCTTCGGCGAGGAAGTCGTCGACACCGGCCTCCTGAGCGATCGCTGCCGCGGTGAGCGGGTTGTCGCCCGTGATCATCACGGTGCGGATCCCGATGGCGCGCATCTCGGCGAAGCGCTCGGCGATGCCCTGCTTGACGATGTCCTTCAGCTCGACGACGCCCACGACGTCGGTGCCATCAGAGACGACGAGCGGAGTGGAGCCCGACCGCGCAATGCCCTCGACTACGCCGTCGAGCTCGGCGGGGACGGACCCCCCGAGGCTCTGGACCCAGGTGCGCACCGAGTCCGCTGCGCCCTTACGGATCTGCCTCGCTCCCATGTCGAGGCCGGACATCCTCGTGAACGCCGTGAAGGGCACGAACTCGTGGTCCGCTCCCAGGTCGCGCTCGCGGAGGTTGAACAGCTCCTTGGCGAGCACCACGATGGACCGACCTTCGGGTGTCTCGTCGGCGAGCGAGGCGAGCTGCGCGGCATCCGCGACCTCGAGCTCTGTGTGCCCGCCGACAGGGACGAACCGAGACGCCATTCGGTTGCCGAGGGTGATCGTCCCGTTCTTGTCGAGCAGCAGGGTCTGGACGTCGCCCGCGGCCTCGACCGCGCGTCCGCTCATCGCCAGCACGTTGCGCTGGACCAGGCGGTCCATGCCCGCGATCCCGATCGCGCTGAGGAGGGCCCCGATCGTGGTCGGGATGAGGCAGACGAGCAGGGCAACGACGACGACGATCGAGACGGTCGCCCCTGCGAAGTTGCCGAACGGGACGAGGACGACGACGACGGGGAGGAACACGATCGTGAGGACCGCGAGCAGGATCGTGAGGGCGATCTCGTTGGGGGTCTTCTGGCGGTTCGCCCCTTCGACGAGCGTGATCATGCGGT
>ODAK010007578.1_pt1 | contig 10907 bp, 10 predicted proteins | sample 1539591 | NCBI WGS metagenome assembly ODAK01 (sample SAMEA3539303, study PRJEB22396) | soil metagenome | biome: tundra; feature: field; material: soil | place: USA | collected 2010-05 | depth 0.15 m | reverse complement strand
CGAGATTGGTCAGTGACTGGAGTTCAGACGTGTGCTCTTCCGATCTGGTGCATTCTGCGTTGAAGCAGACACTCAATCTTACATCTATCTTTGTGTGAGATTGCTTCGACTGAAAAAGTCTCGCAATGACGCTCTATATTGACTTTTTGTTATTTTCAAAAAATTAACTTATATAAAGTCTATTAATAATCAGCAATCGAAAGTCCTTCATATATAATTACTTAGAATACAACGGAACTATATATATTCCTCTCTGGACTATTTGAATTCCTCTTTTAACGAATATCCCATCAAATAGGCTGTAAGCGAAGTAGATTTGAACTATAAATAAAATTATTAATAACCTAAAACCTAAAAAAAATGAAAGACAACACAAAGGTATTTCAGGACAAAAAAGTTCCGATGGATGCAAAAACACAACAAACAAAAAACAATTCTTCTAACAAAGAAGACAATGAAAATGATGTTAGAGAAGACAGAACAAAAGGTGCTGTTAACACTAAAACTTCTAAAACACCGGAAAAATTAAATGCAGAAAAAGTAAAAACTTTTAATGCACGCTAATTTGTCTTGTTTGACATATTAGTTATCAAAAAAAATCAATTAATTAATCAATCTAAAACCTACAAAAAAATGAATGAAAACAAAAGTGGTCAAGCGGTTCAAAGTAAACCAGCTGATCAATCAATTAAAGGAAACAATGGTGCAATGCCTAATCCTAAAAGTACAATAATGACACCTGAAAAAATCAAAGATCCAGTTGTAGACAAAGGGAACGAACAAATTGGAGATGTTAAAAAACAACAAGAGAATAAAGATTCCAAAGAGTCTAAAGTTCCTGTAGTTGAACAAAAAAGCAGTAATGCTATGTCTAATCCGAAACAAGACATTAACGCACCTGAAAAAACCAAAGATCCAGTTGTAAACAAAGGGGACGAACAAATTGGAGAAAAAGACAAGGGTCAAGAAAAAAATGAGCGTTCAGAAGAAAAAAAATCTCCTGTAGCTGAACAAAAAAAAGAAATGCCGGTTAGCTTCGATAGAAATTAGTCTCTATTGAAACTTGGTAAACAAGGATTGAAGATTAAAGTCGCTTGTAGCTCAGCAGGTAGAGCAGGGATTACATCCATGTCATAGGTTCAAGTCCTATCAAGCGACCAAAAATTAAAATATTTACAATAAAATCAAACAAGGTGTATAAAAAAATCGCTCCGATTCGGGGCGATTTTTTTATATTAATCAAGACAATTCTGATAGCTATTCTGATTCCTCTTTAGGCTATTGAAAAAGCCTTATGAACGAATATTATGATATTTAGAAAATAACACGCTTAATTTCGAGTTCGATAAATAACGCAGGCAATTGTGAAAAAAGTAAATACATTAATTATAATTTTTTCCATCATCTATTTTGGATCTGTTGTTTTTGGAGAAATTCCGAAGAAAGAAAAGTTTCTTGAAGGTTATGTTTCGAAAAAAAGAATATCAGATATGAATAGTGTTATGGTATATATGTGCAATAAAGATTCACTTCTAAATAAAGATTCTCTTCTAGATTATAACGCTTTAGGAATCTTAAAAAATAATTTTGGAGATTTTGTTCAGGCGATTGCTTACTTCACAAAAGCGATAGTATCAGATCCTACTTTGGCTTCTCCCTATTTGAACAGGGCATTTGCTAAAAAACAGCTTTTGGATTATAAAGGTGCTTTATCGGATTATAATCATGCAATTCAATTGAAGTTATCTTGGGAAGAGTCTTATGAAGCCTATTATAACAGGGGACTTACAGAGGCATTATTGTCGGATTTGAGGGGTGCAATGGCAAACTTCGATTATGCCATACAACTAAATTCAGGGTCTGCAGATGCCTTTTACAACAGGAGTATTGTGAAAGGTATGATTGGTGATTATCCGGGCGAATTGGAAGATATTAATAAAACTATTTCTTTAGATCCCTTAGACTCTAAAGCCTTTAATAGCAGAGGTATTGTGAAAAGTGTAATTGGTGACATAGCCGGAGCAATGAAAGATTTTACTCAGGCGATTTTCCTTGATAAAACCAACGCCTCTTTTTATTTCAACAGAGCATTGATTTTTTATGATACGAAAGAATATCTCGCTTCTCTGAAGGATTTTAACATGGCGATTCAAATTAAACCCGATGCAGAGATCTTTAACAGAAGAGCGAATGCAAAATGTAAATTAAATGATTTTCAAGGAGCTATGCAAGATTACGATGCAGCAATAAAAATGCAATCAAGTTATTACGTAGCGTATGTAAACCGCGGGAGTCTGAAATGTGATTTGAAAGATTACAAATCGGCAATCGAGGATCATACAATAGCCATTAAATTAAAAGCTGATTATGCAATAGCCTATTATAGCCGTGGAATGGCAAAAGGAAAAGTTGCTGATTATAATGGAGAGATTGCTGATTATACCATTGCCATTCATTATAAACCGGACGACGACAATGCTTATAACCAAAGAGGAATGGCTAAATACCAAATAGGTGATAAAAAAGGTGGCTGTCAGGATCTTAACAATGCAGTAAAACTAGGCAGTGATGTGGCTTATAATAATCTCATTCAATATTGTAAATAAATCAAAAAAATAATTCTCTAATTTTTAATCTCTAATTTTTTTTTAAACGTGATAAAAAACAAGGTCCGAATTCTACTAATTTTTTTTTCGGTCTTATGCCGGCTAAATCAGGTAATAGGACAAATTAGAGTGGATGAGGAACCTAAATTGTATTATTGGGAACAAATACATCGACAAAAAAAATTAAAGGATGCACAGGACTTTAGAGATGTTTTTCATAAAGATAAATTTTTGCTGGGTAAAAAAAGAATCTCCGGAAACATTTCTTATAATACCGGAAGGGTGATGGTTGTTGATGGCGCAGGAGTTCATAATTACTATAGGAATGCTATAGCATTTTATACTCGCATTCGTTTTTTCGAAGAGTTTAGTTTCAACACCACTTTCTATAAAGACTTTAATTCCAACGCTGCCGCCAGATGGATATCTGATTACAGTTATTCTATTGGGAGATATAACTGGAGACCGAATAAATTAAATTTTGGTTATGAAAATTATATAAACAATAAGTACACTGATGATTTTAAAACTTTTAAGGAAAAATTTTTGGAAGGATATTCTTATGTTTCCTATAATCAAAGTCTTTCCGAAAATATAATAAAAAAAATTAAGTTGGATAGTACTACCAGTGTGAAACTCACTTATTTTACACGCTATTCCATCCATTACCGAGATGAAAATGAAGTGGTGTATGGATCAATATTTAATGGAAAACCAACAGTGGGTGTATCTACGCGCATTACAGTTTATAAAAATATTTATATTGAAGGCGCGCTTTATGGTTATTTTAATCCGAAAATTCAAAAACAACCTTGGGATCCTGATTATACTTATGGTTTTGGTTATTTCGACTGGAGATCTTTCCGTTGCTCTCTAACCTATGGTAATTGGGCAGTAAATCATTTCTCTTGGAATAAAACTATTTACCCAAAATACGGCTTCCTTGATGGTAATTTTAGATTTATAGTAAATTATATTTGGTAACATGAAATAAATACTAAAAAACAAACACTAAATACTAAACTCTAATTTGGAGCGTCATTGAAATGAAGAATTTTAATTAAATACTCATACAAAAACATTTTAACGTATTATAAAATCTAATGAAAATAATTTTATTCGTTTTGTTTTTATTCGGTTTGAATAACCCTCTAACAGCTCAATTGAAATTTGTAGTAGAGGATTTTGAAGGTTTTGCTGATGGCGCTTCTGATTTAAAAGCAAACGGAGTATTTACTTTTGGAAATATCACAGCAAGCGTTGAACGAAACACTTCTCAACTTGCATATTCAGGTGACAGGTTTCTTAAAATAAGCAAAGTAGGAAACATGGATTATGGAGGCTGGGGTAAGGGAATTAGCTTAAATGTAGTGTTAGACCCACATACGGATTATCTTAATTTTTACGTTTATCAACCTGCCGGCAATGATACCAATACTATAAAAATAGAATTACAGGAAGATGATAATGGTAACAGTGTGTATGAAAAAGAAAACGATGATTCATGGAACTATCTTCACATAATTAATAATAAAAATACATGGCAGCTAATCTCCATACCATTAAACAAATTCAAAGATTCAAATAAAGGCGGTGATGGAATATTTAATATTAACTACAAGGAAGGTAAGCTTCTTACTTTCAACATTACTTTTACCGGTTCCGACCATTTAAAAAAACAAAACTGGTCATTTGATTTTATTTGTTTTTCAAAAGGCAAATTGCTAACGGGCAACGGATTGTTCGATGCTCCGTCAGCTTCATCAAACGATTTTTGCAATTTAGGTGCTTGGTCAAAAGAAGGTAATTCAGCCAATTTTACTGATATTGCCACGAGCTTCGAAAGTTATTTTAAATCGTCTTCTGATAAAAAATTAGGCGTGATACATTTTTTTCAACCCTTTGCTACTGATGGAGGTAATACCCAAAATCATTATCCTTCAGTGGAAAGGATTAATAAAGTAATTCAGCAGGGATATATTCCGATGATCACACTTGAAGACCATTTCGTGAATTCAAATCCCAATATAAAGCAACCAAATTTATATAGTATTGTGGAAGGACATTTTGATTCCTTTTTTGTGGCTTGGGCAAAGCAGATAAAAAAAGTAGATGGAGTTGTGCTGTTAAGAATTTTACATGAATTTAATGGCGATTGGTACCCTTGGTGTATTGCTAATAATGATAAAAATCCTCAACTGTTAATAAAAGCGTATCGGCACATTCATGACATTTTCAAGGAACAGCAAGTTACAAACGTAAAATTTATATGGTGCCCGAATTCCACATCCTTTCCTCAGGAAAAATGGAATTTTATCATGGATGCTTATCCCGGAAACGGATATGTTGATTTTGTAGGATTGGATATATACAACGGTGCCGGAAAAGCTTCTGTATGGAGATCTTTTCGGAAAGAAGGAATTGAAAACTATTTTATTTTAACGCAAACATTACCTGATAAACCATTATTCATTTGCGAAACTGCATCGCGTGAACGCGAAAGTTCGGAACCTCATTCAGCTCAAAATAAAGCTGAATGGATTAAGGATATGAGCAAAACTCTTAGTTCGGACATGTCGAAAGTGAAACTGTTAACCTGGTTTAATGAGAAGAGTACATTTAAGATTAATACTTCACAGGAAGCTGAAAATGCGTACTCCATTTTTATTTGGAAGAATGATTATTTCAAATCGGGAACAAAATATATGTATCCTATGCTCGGACGTTAGCCGAAATAAAGACCGCAAAACACCTCTTAGCTATTTAAGTTCCCCGATAAACGAATACTTAAAACTTTCATTAATTACTAAAGTACTTTCACACTTCTAAGGCTAGCTTTACATAAAAGATTTTGGAAAACTTTAGCGTAATTATTTTTAATAGACTTTATACAAGTTAATTTATTACAATAATGGAAAGCCAATATAGAGCGTCATTGCGAGGGACGAAGCAATCTCACATCTATCATCGTTTGAGATTGCTTCGACTGAAAAAGTCTCGCAATGACGTGTTGAAAAAAGGCTTTACATAAAAAAAGAAAATCTCAAAACATTTTAACTTATATAAAGTCTAATAAACAAACATAAAAATAAATCCAATGAAAAATTATCTCAAACTATTTGCAATAACACTGATTTCTTTATTCATCACTTCATGTAGTGTCATAGGAGGAATTTTTAAAGCCGGAATGGGCTTCGGCATTTTCATCGTTATTGCAGTTGTGGCAGTTATTGTAATTATTATAACTCGTTCAGGTAAAAAATGAAAACAAAAATTCTCTTAGCAGTAGTTTTAATTGTTCAGTAAAGTAATGTGAAAAAACCAATAACAATGAAAAAACTTTTACTGCCAATTTTATTGGGCTCGTATTTTAATGTAAACAGTCAGGTTTATAATGCCGGAACTAACTTTTCAATGTATCAGGATATTATTCCGGATACACTTTTGAATTATAGTTTTCCATATTCTAATGAAACGTATGGTATCAAATTGTTTGGCAATTCGAGCAATGATATAGAGTTAACAGCTCATGGTGCCGCCAGTTCCGGAGGATCGGATGCCTATATTAGAGTTACCTCTCTTAATCCAAATGTTTATATTCTTTTTGGAAGATTGGATTCGGTTCAATTTATGAGTCCACCTTATAATTGGGATGTTACAAAAGTAGCCAAGCCTCTTAATCAAAACGACCCGATAAATACTGTGGGTGCTATTTGGAACGATAGTATACTTTATTTAACAGATCATTCAGGTCATAGCGGAGGCAATAAAAACGTGAATGATTGGATTGGAGGAAACAAATACTTGGGTATAAAATACCAGAATGGAAGCATCATTAAATACGGCTGGATCAGACTGCAATGTACAACTGAAGATTCCTGTTATGTCAAAGACTTTTCGTATTCTACAACACAATATACAGTTTCTGTTTCTGCAAGTCCCTCAAATGGAGGAAGCGTGATTGGTGGCGGCACTTATAACTCCGGTGCATCAGTTACCGTTATTGCAACGGCTAATTCAGGTTATACATTTACAAATTGGACTGAAAATTCAAATGTTGTTTCGTTAAGTTCAAGCTATACATATACTGTAACAGGAAACAAAACTTTAATTGCTAATTTTTCTCAAGGAACAGGTATTTACAATTTACAAGTTGATAATAATAGTATAATAATTTATCCGAATCCTTCAGATGGAAAAATACAAATAACGGGTAATCAACTCCCGATAGCTATCGGGGCGGTAACCAGCATTGAAATTTATAATTTGATAGGAGAGAAAATTTATTTCAGAAATAATAATAATAATCTCTCAATATACGATCTTGACATTTCTAATTCTCCAAAGGGCATATACATTGTGAAAATTGATGATGGAGAAAAAATTTATAACAAGAAAATTATAGTACAATAACAACATGTCATGAACCGCAACAAAGCGAGGATTAATAAGTTTTAAATGAATTAATAGCTATGAACAAAATGAAAAATATTGTTCTTATTCTAATCTTAATAATCAGCACCATTCAATTGTTGAATGCGCAAGACACTGATACTACAAGCTGTTCTGGAAGTTTAGAAGAAACTGAAAATAATACTGTATTGAATATTTTCCCGAACCCAACGGAAGGAACTTTTCAAATCGTTTACAAATCCATTACAAAATGTCCACCTGTCGGATGGGGAGGTATGCTGATGATTAATATTGTGAATTCCTATAATAAAACAGTTTATTCCGAAACAATTTTAGTTTTTGAGGACGAATACGTCAGAACCATTGATTTAGCTGATCAGGAAAAAGGAATTTATACTATTGAAATGACTGTTGGTAATAAAATGAAAGTGATAAGGGAAGCATTAAAATAAAAGGTTTTGTTTTTGGAAAAAATTTATTAAACAACCATAAACAGCAAACCCTTCCTATTGGAAATCCTTTGGATGGCAGGGAAGAAACGATACACATTTTTTCTCAACCCAAAGGAATTTATTTTGTGGAAATAATTTCGGACAATGAAAGAAGAACTAAAAAAATAATTTTAGAATAAAACTTTTTAATGCCATAGATTGCATAGATTCACACAGATTTAATTCACAGATTAAAATAAAAAATCGTATAAAAATTTTAATGCTTCATATTAAACTTAAAAAAATCTGTGAAAAACAATCTGCGAAAATTTGTGCAATCTGTGGCAAATAAAACTGAATACAATTAATAAAAACAATTTATATGAAAACAAACAATCATCCCGAAGATGCCCGAATTACTTCAGGCAAACACATCAGTTATTGGACTGACACTGCAAATAATGCAGCGCCAAATATTTTAAAAGAAAATTTAGAAACAGATGTAGTTATCGTCGGAGGTGGGCTTGCAGGACTAAGTGTGGCATATTGCCTCTCGCAATCCGGAAAAAAAGTGGTATTGGTTGAAGATGGTTTTATTGGTAGTGGTGAAACCGGAAGAACTACCGCACATCTGGTAACGGCTCTCGATGACCGGTATTATAATTTTGAAAAAACATTTGGTGAAGAGAAAACAAAGCTGATTGCGGAAAGTCATATCGCTGCAATTAATTTTGTTGAACATACTGTCAAAAAAGAAAATATTGATTGCGGATTTGAACGCGTTAACGGTTATCTTTTCCGGCATCCTTCTGATAAAAAAGATTCTCTTCAAAAGGAATTGAAAGCCGCATTAAAAGCAGGAGTGGAAATAAAAGAAGTACATGATGTATCCGGTATGCTGCGATCTGAAAAAGCTCTGTGCTTTTTGAATCAGGCGCAGTTTCATCCTTTAAAATACTTGAATGGCTTGTGCAAAGCTATTGAACAAAAAGGAGGAAAGATTTTTACCTGTACGCACGCAACAAAAATAAATCATGAAGGCATTACTACCGCAGAAGGATATACAGTAAAAGCAAAGCATGTGGTAGTCGCAACGAACAGTCCGGTAAATGATCTTATTATAATGATTGAGAGACAATATGCTTATCGCACGTATGTGATTGGCGCATTAATAAAAAAAGATTCGCTTCCAAAAGCCCTCTGGTGGGATACCGGAGACTTTAAAAGTAATTCTAAAATTCCGCCTTATCATTATGTGCGTGTGCATCCATACGATGAAAAGCATGATTTGCTCATTAGCGGTGGCGAAGATCATCCGACGGCGATTACAAGTAAAACAAAAGTCACGGAAGAAAACCGATATAAATTAGTAGAAGAATGGACTCGCAAATATTTTCCAATTGGTAAAGTTGTTTATCAATGGTCGGGTCAGGTGTTGGAGCCGATGGATGGAATCGCTTTCATAGGGCGCAATCCATTTGATTATGAAAATGTATATATCGTTACCGGCGATTCAGGAAACGGAATGACGCATTGCTCTTTTGCAGGTTTATTAATAAGTGATTTGATAAACGGAAAAGAAAATAAGTGGGAAAAACTTTATAACCCATGGCGTTTTACAGTGAAAGAAAGCGGCGCGATCTTCAAGCAAATGATGCACGAAATTATTTCGTATATGAAACGAATGCCGAATTTTAAAAATGCGGAGTTGTTATCATCTATAAAAAATAGCGAAGGAAAAATTGTAGATCTGATGGGAGGAAAGTTCGGAGTGTATCGCGATGAAAAAGGTTTGTTGAATATTGTTTCAGCGGAATGTACTCATTTGAAATGCACGCTTGCCTGGAATCGTGATGAGCTGAGCTGGGACTGTCCCTGCCACGGCAGCCGTTTTACTTATGAGGGAAAAGTAATTAACGGACCGGCTAATTCCGATTTGTCGGCTTACAGCGAGAATGCGGTCCCGAAGTCTATTGAGATGAATGTATAATAATTGTTTGTTATGAAGTTCTAGTTTGGTGGGGTCTTTACCGATTTGTCAGGTTGGCTAAACGGACATCGGGAACATGGAAATTTCTCAATCTTCTTTCCATGACCAACGAAAAGGTAGACGAGCCTGTTATCCGTTAATCGGCTATTCAGAAAAAGACTACCACTAAACGGAATTTCTATTGCATGTTGATATTTTTTGAATTCTAAAAACCGAGAATAAAAAATAATTTATTTATTTTAGTACCATTCGTTTCTGGCTATTTTATATCCTCTTTCAACGAATATTAAATTGGGCTGTCCTAATCTAGGGTATATTTAATTCGAAAATCAATTAGCTTAATTTCTAAATAGAATTTAACATTGACAGATTTCTAAAAACATGAGTCAAATAAAAAATACAATTAAGCTGCTAAGATTTCCTTTTTCAATATTTCTATTGCCTGTATCCCTATTTTCATTTTTCTATATTCAACCTGCAATTAATTATCAATTATTCCTTGTTTTAGCAATTTGGCATCTATTGGTATTTCCATCCAGCAATGGATACAATAGTTATAATGACCAAGATGAGGGACCTATTGGAGGTTTGGCTTCACCACCTAAACCGACAAAACTTCTTCTTCATTTATCAAACCTCATGGATGCAACGGCAATATTGCTTTCTTTTTTAATCAATAATTATTTTGCGTTTTTTGTTGCCATTTATATTATCGCATCTCGACTTTACAGCAATAGAAATATTCGTCTCAAAAAATTTCCAATCATTGGTTTTTTAGTTGTATTCATTTTTCAAGGTGCTTGGATATTTTGCGCAAATATATTTGCGTTGTCTTCGAATAGTTTATTTTCGAATTCATCTGTAGTGTTTTCAGCAATTGCTTCATCATTTTTTATTGCAACAATTTACCCGATTACGCAGATATACCAGCATGAAGCGGATAGAAAAGATGGCGTGAAAACTTTGAGTATGTTGCTGGGAATAAAAGGAACATTTATTTTTTCGACCCTGATGTTTTTTATTGCAACACTCTTTGTTTATTTTTCTTTTTTAAATTCAAATACAATAAATAATTTTTGGCTTTTTAATTTAGTGATGCTGCCATCAACACTTTATTTTTTATTCTGGGCTTTAAGATCATTTAAAAATACGGCGCAAGTTAATTTTAAAAATACGATGGTTATGCTTGTGCTTTCGTCGTTGTTGAACAATCTCTTTTTTTTAATTTTACTTTTAAAATAATTTTTCGATGTCATACATACTCAACATATCAACTGCTGTTCCCGAATTCCAAATTGGAAAAGATGACCTAACGCGATTTTATTTGCAGGCTTTTAACCCGGATGAAAAAAATCACTTTATTAAAAAATTGAATTTATTAACCAATAAAACAAAAATAAATACACGCTACAGTTGCATTCCTGACTACAATGGAAAGGAATACGAATTATATACTGATGGAAATTT
>ODAK010007577.1_pt1 | contig 10908 bp, 10 predicted proteins | sample 1539591 | NCBI WGS metagenome assembly ODAK01 (sample SAMEA3539303, study PRJEB22396) | soil metagenome | biome: tundra; feature: field; material: soil | place: USA | collected 2010-05 | depth 0.15 m | reverse complement strand
ACGACCCATACCACGTTGGCGTGCTACTCCGGGGCGGGCTTCGAGCCCGCGCTGCAGGCGGCCGCCAGCAGCAGCGACGTGCTCCTGGTCGACCTGGCGCGGCTCTACCAGCCGTCACCTAGCTGAGGCTGGATCCGTCCCCGCGCTGGCCGCTGTCCTCCAGCCGCAGCGCGAGCCGGGGGCACAGCTGGACGGCGGCTGCGGCTTCGGCGCGAAGCGCGGTCGGCACGTCGCGGCGGGCGAGCATCGGGTAACCCCAGTCGTCGAGCGTGATCAGCTCGGGCAGCAGCTCGGCGCACAAGCCGCGTCCGTCACAGGCGATCGGATCGACCTTCAGCCGCATGCCACCGCTCATGTCCCGGTCCCACCCGGGACAGGGAGTACGGCTGCGGCCTCCTCGGCGCTGCACCACCCGCGGGCGTGCAGGTCAGTTTCGCCGCGGAAGACTTGCAGCGCACTGGCCACCATGAGCGCCGTGCCGTCCGGATGCCGGCACGCGCCCCGTCCGGTGACCTGCCCGAGCCAGCGCCGTACCAGGGCGAGGTCGCAGGTTCCGCCCGCGGCCAGCCGCTCGAGCTGCCCGGCGATGGCGTCCAGCCCGAAGACGCAGGGCCCGCACTGGCCGGCCGATGAGCGGGCGAGGTAGCGGGTGATCCGTGCCGTTTCCGCCAGGCCGCAGGCGGTACGCGGCAGCACGGCCACCACCCCGGCTCCCGGGCTGGCGTCGGCCGCTGCGAGCCCGGCAGAGGAGAATGGCAGCGGCAGCACGGCGGCAGGTTCGGCCCAGGTGCCGAAATAGCCACCGATCAGCAGCGCGCCAGGCGGCCCGGCGGTTCCTCCGGCCAGCTCGATCAGCGTGGCTACGGGCGTGCCGATCTCGATCTCGTAGACCCCAGGCCAGCGCACTGCCCCCAGCATGGTGATGAGCATTGAGCCAGGTTCTGCGGGCGGCCCGGCCGAGCGGAACCAGGCCGCGCCGTACCGCACGATCAGGGCGAGGTGAGCCAGGGTCTCGACGTTCTGCACCAGGGCCGGGCGCCCGCCGCGCCCGCCGCTGCCCAGCCGGGCCGGCCGCCCGGTCGGCGTGGCTATGCCGCGCTCAACCCAGTGCACGACCGCGCTCGCCTCACCGGCGACGAAATGGTCGGCGGCCGTCAGCACCCGCACCGGGACGGAATCGACCTGGGCGCTGCGCCGCTCGCTGACGGCGCGGTCGACGATACCTCGGACCGAGTGGTGCACCACGATCACCACCTGGTCGGCGCCGGTCAGCTCGGCGGCGCACACCGCGCCGTCGAGCACTAGATGCGGTGCCACCGCGAGCAGGACCTTGTCCTTGTCGCTGGCCAGCTCGCCTTCCACTCCGTTGCCGATGACTATGGGGGTGGGCCCGGCCGCAAGAGCGCGCAGCTTGGCCGCGGTGGGGAAGCCGGCTCCGCCCCGGCCGGCCAGGCCCGCGCGTTCGACCTGGCGGATGAGTTCCCCGCGCTGCTCGGCACCGGCGCAGGACGGGCGGTTCCCGTGCCGCGCCAGGTGCTCGGCCAGGGTGCCAGGACGGCCGCTATGGCCGGCCGGAAGCAGTCGTGACAACGTGCCGGCTGCTGGCCGCACTGCGACGGTAGAGATCATCGGCGTACTCCTGACCTGGCCGGGCCGAGCTGGCCCAGGTCACCGCTTGCGGAGTGGTTCGCGACCGGCCCCGCGGCCGGGGCGTGCCGCCGCGCCGTCACCAGCCGGGCCAGCGTGGCGCCCGCCACCACAGCGGCGGCGCCCCATCCGGCCACCGCGATCCAGCCGGCCCGCATGTCGTTGCCCGCTGTCAGAGCATGGATGAACGCGGTCGGCCAGGCGAGATAGGCCAGCCAGTGCACCGCTCGCCACCAGCGGAAACCCAGCCGGGACCGCAGCGCGCTGGTCAGCAGGACCGCGGCTCCGATGTCGGCGGCCAGGGTGCCCAGGCCGATCGCCAGCCGGTGGTACGGGGACAGGAACGGGATAGCCGTCGCCGCCCATCCGATCGTCACGTACGGGTCGAGGATGGCCGTGACCACATGCAGGCCGAGCAGCGCCACCGTGAACAGGGAGAGCGTCCGGTGCAGCTCGGCGGTCGCGAACCGGGGCCAGTGCCGCGGCGCCCGGCCCGCCCGGGTCGCGGTCCCGAGAACGATGACGACGGTGAGCAGGATCAGCAGCACGAGCCCGCTGCCCCGCGAGACGAACCACAGGCCCTGCGATCCCGCGACCGCGGTGGCGCTAGACATGATGACGCTCCCCGTCCTCGGACCACGCGCCGGGCCGCCGCCTATCTAGCAGGCCAGGCAGCAGGCTGGGCGGTGGTGCGGGGATCCGGCCGTGGCCGGAGTCCGGCCAGCCGCCGAGGAGCCGCACGGTGCCGTCGTGAGCCACTAGCCGGGCCGGCAGCCCGGCCTGAGCCAGCCACGCTTCCGCGTCGCGGCCCGCCACGATCGCGGCGGTGGCGGCGGCATTGGCCTCGGCGCAGCTGGCCGCGGCGACGCTCACTGTCCGCCACGGACCCGCTGCCGGCCACCCGGTACGGGGGTCGATGATGTGGTGCAGCCGCCGCCCGTCCCGCTGCCACCGGCGGCAGGTGACCGATGACGTGGCCAGCGCGCCGGCCATAAGCCTGACGACCTGGCCCGGAGGTCCGCCGCCTGGATCGGAGGAGTCGGCCACGGCCACCGGCCAGCCGCCGAAGGGCGGCTGGCCGGCCACGGCGATGTCTCCGCCCAGGCTGACCAGAATCCCGCCGCGTCCGCGTCCGCGGGCGCGGAACGCCGCCGTGGCCGCGCGGTCGGATCCGAGTCCCTTGGCCGTCGCACCGAGGTCCAGCCGGACCCAGGCGGGCAATCCCAGCGTGGTTCCGTCCAGCGTCACCGACCGCCAGCCGGGCGCCGGTCCCGTCTCGCCGGCCGGCCCCTGCGGTCCGGGGCCGATGGCCGCGAAGTCACGGTCATAGCCCAGGGCGATGAGCGCGCCGCCTACCGTCGGGTCGACCAGGCCGCCGGTCCACCGCGCGGCGGCCAGCGCGACACCGATTGCCTCCGCCAGACCGCGGCTCAGCTGATGAACGCTGCTCCGGCCGCGGTTGATCCGGGCGAGCTCGGAATCGTCGCGGAACCGGCTCGCCTGCTCCTCCAGCCGGGCCAGCTCGATGTCGACGGCGGTCAGCGCCGAGCCCAGGTCCTCCGCAGGCCAGGCCGCGACGCGCACGCTGGTGCCAAGCGCCGCTCGCTCGGCGACGGCGACGTCAGCGGTGCCGACGCTGACCGGGGTCCAGCCCGTCACGACCGAGGCGCGCATCAGGAATCCTGCCGGCCGGCCACCTGGCCGGTGCTAGCCACGACCGGAGCGTTCGTGCCTGCGGTCCCGCAGGACCGGACCACGGTCTGGCTGGTGACCCCCGAACCACCCGAGGTGGCGACCGGGACAGAGATACACGGCTGATGGGTGCCCGCCGCCGCTCCGGCGACCGCCGTAGCCGCCGCCGGAGCGACGGTCGGCGCGCTAGCCCGGGCGAGATACCCGGTGGTCAGGGCGGTCGCCGCGATCAGCGCCGCGGCCGTCCAGTTCGACCAGCGGCGCACCTGCACTAGGCCGCTGGCCCGGCCCGGCCCGGCCCGGCCTGCCCCGGCACGGCCCGGTCCGGTGCCGGGGAACGGCCCTTCCGCTCCCGGTAGCCTCCGAGCCGCCTGCCTGTCTTCGCGTTGCTGATCCATATGACTGCTCCCTGCCTGAACGACATCAGCGGTACGTTCCCAAGGATGGGTGCCCGCTGGTGAACCGTCCGTGAGAGAACGATGTGAGGCTTCACATCTGGCGCCAGGCTGGTCGCCATAACGGCCTGTAATCAGGTTCACGGCGGTTCTCATCGCTTTCTCATCTGGCGGTCCGTAGCCTGCTGCCATGCGAGTGCTCGTGGTCGAGGATGAGATCCGGATGGCTGTGCTGCTCAAGCGGGCGCTAGAAGAAGAAGGCCATGCGGTAGATGTCGCCGCCGACGGTCCTGAGGGGCAGTGGATGGCGACCGAGAACGCCTACGCGGCGATCGTCCTGGACGTCATGCTGCCCGGCTTCGACGGTATTCAGCTGTGCCGGCGGCTGCGGGAGGCGGGCATCTGGGTTCCGGTGCTGATGCTGACCGCCCGCGACAGCGTGGGGGACCGGGTCCGCGGGCTGGACGCCGGCGCGGACGACTACCTGGTCAAGCCGTTCAGCCTGCTCGAGCTGGCCGCCCGGCTGCGGGCGCTGGGCCGCCGCGATGACCGTGCCAGGCCGGTCGTCCTCGCCGAAGGTGACCTCAAGCTCGACCCGGCCACCAAGCGGGCCTGGCGAGCGGAGACCGAGCTTCAGCTGTCCCCGAAGGAGTTCTCCCTGCTCGAGTTGTTCCTGCGGCATCCGGGCACCGTGCTTTCCCGCTCGCAGATCATCGATGCCGCGTGGGACTTCGCCTACGACGGCGGATCCAACGTCGTCGACCAGTACGTGAACTACCTGCGGCGGAAGATCGATGCGCCGTTCGGGCGGCACGACCTGGAGACGGTCAGGGGCATGGGTTACCGGCTTCGTCACGCCCAGGCCGGATAACTGCATGCCGATCCGGTGGCGCCTGGCGATCGCGTTCGCGGCGGCGGCCGCGGCCGCGTTCGCCCTGGGCAGCTGGCTGTTCATCAGCGGCCTTTCGTCCGCGCAGCTGGGCGTCATCGACTCCCAGCTCGCCCTCCAGCTCAGCCGGGCCGGGACGTACCTGAACGCGGGCGGTCAGTCCGGCGCGCCCGCCGCCGCGGCCAGCTCGGCTCCGGGTGAGTACCTGATCCAGGTCATCGACGCCACAGGCCACGTGCGCGGCGCGAGTGCGGACGCCGGAACCGTCCCGCTGGTAACCGCGGGGGAGCTGCGCCAGGCGCGGCACGGCCGGATTTCGGTGAGCCAGCTGGTGGACGACGAGAACACCCGGATCACGGCCGCGCCCTTGGCCAGTCATCCTGGCTGGACCGCGGTCGCCGGTGTCTCCCTGGAGGCTTTCGACTCCACCATGAGCCAGGCCGCACGGGAGCTGGCGGCGGGCGGCGGCTGCTTTATCGTCATCGCCTGCGTCGGCGCCTACGGGCTGGCCCGCGCGGCCCTGTCTCCGGTCGAGCGGCTCAGGAGGCAGGTGGCCGCGCTGTCCGAACGCGACGGCGAGGCCGGCCTCGAAGTCCCGGCGACCAGGGACGAGATCGCCGCGCTGGCCGCGACGATGAACGACCTGCTCGGCCGGCTCCGGCGGGCGCTGTCGCGACAGCGAGCATTCGTCGCTGATGCCAGCCACGAGCTGCGCACACCGCTCGCGGTGCTCCGCGGTGAGCTCGAGCTCGCGAGCCGGCCGGGACGCAGCCGTGAGGAACTGGCGGCCGCGGTGCACAACGCGGCCGCGGAAGCCGACCGGCTGGCCCGGATCACCACTGACCTCCTGCTGCTCGCGCGCAGCGACGAGGACCAGCTCAGCCTCCGGCTGGAGCAGGCCGAGGTGCGGCCGCTGCTCGCGCGCAGCGCGGAACTCGCCGGGCCCCGGCTGGCCGAGGCTGGCATTAGCTGCCGCGTCGATGCCCCGGCCGGCTTGCGGGCGCGTATCGACCCGGACCGGATCCGTGAGGCCGTCGACAACCTGCTTGACAATGCGCTCCGCTACGCTCCCTCCGGATCGGTGATCGTGCTCGCGGCCAGGGCCAGCGGCTCTGATCTCGAGGTCGAGGTCGGTGACGACGGACCTGGTTTCCCGGCCGGCTTCCTGCCCCATGCGTTCGAGCGGTTCCGGCGCCCCGATTCCGGCCGCGCACGCGACCACGGAGGCGCGGGCCTGGGACTAGCCATCGTCCAGGCCATCGCCGTGGCGCACGGGGGGGTAGCAGCCGCCCGCAACAAGCCGGGCGGCGGAGCCGTGGTCGGGCTCCGCCTGCCGGCGGGATCGTTACCTGGTTGCTGCTGGCCTCATCTCGTCAAGGTAGCCTTGACGCAAGGGCTTCGTCAAGGCTACCTTGACGTTATGCCTATTTCCCGGAAGTCCGCGCGTGACGCCGACTGGGCCGAGACCCTGCGCTGCTCGTTCTGCGGGAAGGACAAGCACGCGGTGGCCAAGCTCATCGCCGGTCCTGGTGTCTACATCTGCGACGAATGCGTCGATCTCTGCGATCGGATCCTCGCGGAGGAACTGGCGCACGTGCGGAGCCAGTCGGTGCCTGAGCTCGGCTCGCCGGCCGAGCAGTCCGACGACGAGTTGCTCGCCAGCCTGGCGCGGATTCAGGCCGTGGCCTCCCAGGCCGACGCCGCGCTGCACGACCATGTCGGCAGCTTGCGCGACCGGGGCGTCAGCTGGACCCGGATCGGAGCGGCGGTCGGCGTATCGAAGCAGGCCGCCTGGGAGCGATTCTCCGGAGAAGACTAACGCCAGGCCCTTGGCATCACAGGACTGGCGTGATGGCCAGCCCGTTCCCGTGCACACCGCCACCCGCACCTGCGGATGACGGCGGATGCGCTTGACCTTGCCTGAGGCGGCGTCGGTCCCCACCAGGAGCCTGCCGTCCTCCTCGACGAACCACACGGGCGTGGCCACGCTGGTGCCGTCGCGCTTGTAGCTGATGACGCTGAGGTATTTGCCGCGGAACATCGAGGCTTCGGCTGCCCGTTCGGAGGACAATGCTTCGTCCATGGTTTAGCCTCCATTCTGATCAGAGGCGGCCATCCTCCCCCGGATTCCGCCGCGGGCCGTGGCTAAAGTCCCGCCGAAGGCCCTCCGGGCCAGGCGGATCACCGCCTGGCCCGGCCGTAGTCGAGCGGTTACCGTGCCCCGGTCCCCGCGAGGTCGGCCACGGTGCGCGGACCCTGCGGTCCGGCGATCTCAGCCGCCGGGCCGGCCGGTGCCGGGATCCGGAGCAGCCGGGCCATCGGCGTCGGCAGCCACCAGTTGGCCCGGCCGAACAGGGCGACCAGCGCCGGGACGAGCAGGCAGCGGACGACCAGGGCGTCGATGAGGATGCCCGCGCCGAGCCCGGTGGCCAGGATCTTCAGGTCGGTCTGCGGCCCGGTGGACATGGACAGGAAGCTCAGCATCAAGATCGCGGCGGCGCTGGTGACCAGCCGCCCGGTGCGGCCCAGGCCCTCGGTGACCGCGTGGCGGGCGTCACCGCTGGCGTCGTAGGCCTCCCGGATGCGGGTGAGGATGAACACCTCGTAGTCCATCGACAGGCCGAACAGGAAGGCGAAGACCATCAGCGGCACCCACATCGTGATCGCCCCGGTGGCCGGGATGCCCCACAGTGCGTGCGAGCCGTGCCCGTCCTGCCAGACCCAGGTGAGCACGCCGTACGCGGCGGCCAGCGAGATCAGGTTGAACACCACGGCCTTGGCCGCCAGCAGCACCGAGCGGAAGGCCCGGGTCAGCAGCAGGAAGGTGGCGACGCTGATGATGGCGAGCATGAGCGGGAAGTCGCCGTAGACGGCGTGGTCAAAGTCGATCAGCGATGCGCCGTCGCCGCCGATGCCGATCACGTGCGGGCGGCTCAGCAGGGTGTGCTCCAGCGTGGCGATCGTCGCCTGACCGGATGGCAGGCTGCTCTCCGCGGCGGGGATCACGGTGACGATCGAGGTCCCGTTCCGCTGGTAGTCCGGCGTGGCCGGCGCGACCGCGGCGTACACGCCAGGCACCCGGGCCGCTTCCGCGGCGACCGCGGCCGGAGCCCCACCACCCGAGGAGGTCAGCACCTCGGCCGGGGTGAGCACACCCGAGGGGACGCCGCCGTCGGTCAGGGTGACGAGCGCGGCGTGCGCCGGTCCGCTGGTGGCCTGCGCGGAGCTGCCGGGTTCGCCCAGGTGCAGGGACAGCGCGGGCAGCATCAGCGCGGTCAGGATGCCCAGGCCGGCCAGCGCGGCCAGCCAGCGGTGCCGGTAAACGCCGCGGGCCCAGGCCGAGAACACCCGGCTGGCCCGGCGTTCGGTCCGCAGCCGGGGCCAGTCCAGGCGCGGGCCCACGGTCGCCAGGATCACCGGCAGCAAGGTGATGGCCACGGCCACCGACATCAGCGGGACGAGGACGCCGCCGTAGCCGACGCTGCGCAGCATGGGCACCGGCAGGACGATCATCGACAGCAGCCCGATGGCCACGGTGAGGCCGGAGAACACCACGGCCCGGCCCGCATGGTTCATCGCTTCGACCACGGCGGCCGTGTTGTCCCGGCCTGCGGCGCGCTCTTCGCGCCACCGGCTGACCACGAGCAGCGAGTAGTCGATGGCCACGCCCAGCCCGATCAGCGCGATCAGGAACTCGACGATCTGGCTGACCCCGGTCACCTCGGTGAGCCCGCCGACGACCAGGAACGTGGCCAGCACCGAGATCCCGCCGATGAGCAGCGGCAGCAGCGCCAGGAAGCTGGCGAACACCAGCGCCAGGATGACCAGCGCGCCGATGGCTCCGATCATCGCCTCGGCCATGATCCCGGTGCCCTTGGACGAGGACGGCTGCCCGCTGGCCAGCAGTTGCATGCCGGTGACCCCGACGTGCCACCCGGCCGGAGCGGCCGCCGTGACGGCATGCCCGATGACCAGGCCGAGGTCGCCGCCGCCCAGGCCGTTCACCGGGGCCGTGTAGACCAGCGCGAAGGTGGACCGGCCGTCGCTGGTGACGAACTCCGGGTTGTGCGTGGTCGCGTAGTCCGCGATCCGCACGTCGGGGACCGCCCGGGCCAGGGCGGCGAAGGCCCGCCCGGTGGCGGCGGCGGTGCCCTGGTCGGTGACCTTCTGCCCAGCCGGGACGGTGATCACCGGTAGGTAGGGGGCCTGCGAGCCGCCGTTGCCGTACTGGCTGGCGATCTGGTTGTCGACCTTGAACGCCTGCCCGGGCATGGCGAAGTTGTTCGTCATCCGGTGGGTCGTGCCGCTGATGGTCATCACGCCGACGGCGGCTACGACGACCCAGAACAGGGCCACCAGCGCCTTATGGCGGAGTACGAAGCGGGTGAGCGCGGGCATCGTAGCCTCCAGTCTCCCAGTCGGCGGCCGTTCCGCCAGCTGCAGCTCCTACGGTGCCGCCTGGGCCCCCGCCCCGTCGTCCGGCGCTGGTTGGCACTTGGCTGTACCACCCCGGGATTAACTGCGGCCCGCGTACTCCCGGGGGAGTAGCCAGATGGTCAACCGGGGGAGGGCGACGCCGGGGCCCGGCATGCCTACGCTTAGTCCCATGGAAGGTGTCGCGGTGCTCTGGCGGCGATGGCACGGCTCACCCGTCAGGGACGCGGTGCTCGCCCTGGTGGTGACCGCGCTGCTTGTGCTCGGCAGCCTCGGCGAAGGCAATCCGAAAAATCCCTCCGACCACGCCCAGTTCCGCGGCCACCCGGTGCCGCATCCGGGCGCCGCGCTGCTGCTCGTAGCGGCCGCCTGCCTGGCCCTGGCCTGGCGCTGCCGCTGGCCGGTCCCCGTGCTGGCCGTCTCGGTCGGCGCCGTCACCGTCTACTCCCTGCTCGGTTACGTCAACGGCGCCTCCTTGATCGCCCCGGTGCTGGCCCTGTACGCGGTGGCCGTCCGGGTGAGCACCCGGCAGGCGGTGGCCGCCGCCGTGGTCACGCTCGCGGTGCTCATGACGGCCACCGCCGTGCGGAACCCGTTCGGGCACATCAGCGGGGGCGGATTCGACCTCCTGCCCGGCATGGTCGCCGCGGCGCTGTTCGCTGGGATCGCGGTGGCGAACCGGCGCGCCTACGCCGCGTCCCTCCTCGACCGCGCCGAGCAGGACGCCCGCAGGCGGGTGGATGAGGAACGGCTGCGCATCGCCCGGGAACTGCACGATGTCGTCGCGCACACCATGGCCACCATCAACGTGCAGGCCGGGGTGGCCGCCCACGTCCTGTCCACCCGTCCGGAGGCCGCCGCCGAATCCCTGCAGGCGATCAAGGCCGCGAGCAAGGAGGGGCTGAGGGAGCTGCGCGCCATCTTGAACGTGCTGCGTCAGGCCGACGACGCCGACCCCACCCAGCCGGCTCCGGGCACCGCCCAGCTCGAAGCGCTCATCACCGGTGCCCGCCGGGCCGGGCTCGAGACTGCCTTCACCGTGACCGGGGACCCGGTCCGGCTGCCGGCCGCCGTGGACCTGGCCGCGTACCGCATCGTTCAGGAGTCGCTGACCAACGCCATCCGCCACGCCGGCCCGGCGACCGCCGCAGTCTCGCTCAGCTACCGCGAGGACGAACTGCAGATCGAGGTGACCGACACCGGTCAGGGCCCGCCCGCCGGCGCCACCAGCGCAGGGCACGGGCTGGCCGGCATGCGCGAGCGGGCCGCCGCCGTGGGCGGCACCCTGCAGGCCGCCCCCGGCCCCGGCGGCGGCTACCGGGTCGCGGCCCGGCTTCCGCTCACCGATCCGGCGCTCGATACCGCCCCCGCCCGGGCCGGGCAAGGCGCGTGGCCGTGATCCGGGTCTTGCTGGCCGATGACCAGGCCCTGATCCGGGCCGGGTTCCACGTGCTGATCGACGCCGCCGATGACCTTCAGGTGGTCGGCGAGGCGATCGACGGCGCCCAGGCGGTGGACCTGGCCCGCCGTGCGCGCGCCGACGTCGTGCTGATGGACATCAGGATGCCGGGAGTGGACGGCCTGGAGGCCACCCGGCGCATCAGCGCCGACGACGACCTGGCCGGGGTCAAGGTGATCATCTTGACCACCTTCGAGTCCGACGAGTACGTCTATCAGGCCATCCGGGCCGGAGCCAGCGGGTTCCTGGTCAAGGACACCGAGCCGGCCGACCTGCTGCAGGCGGTGCGGGTGGTAGCCCGGGGCGACGCGCTGCTGTCGCCGAGCGTGACCCGCAGGCTCATCACCGATCTCGCTCGCCGCCCCGAACGGCTGCCGCCGAGCGACCAGATC
>ODAK010007576.1_pt1 | contig 10908 bp, 8 predicted proteins | sample 1539591 | NCBI WGS metagenome assembly ODAK01 (sample SAMEA3539303, study PRJEB22396) | soil metagenome | biome: tundra; feature: field; material: soil | place: USA | collected 2010-05 | depth 0.15 m | reverse complement strand
TGGCGCTCGGAGGGAAAGAAAAATATTTGGGGCGCATTGCCCATCGTGGAAGAACTTCAGAGTGAAGGCGGCGCGGCTGGCGCGCTGCACGGCGCGTTGCAGGCAGGGGCTTTCGGAACTACTTTTACCGCCTCGCAAGGCTTGCTTCTCATGATTCCCAACATGTTTAAAATCGCCGGTGAACTGACCCCGGCTACCATGCATGTGACGGCCCGGACCCTGGCTACCCATGCACTTTCAATCTTCGGCGACCACTCGGACGTGATGGCTTGCCGGTCGACAGGCTGGGCTATGCTGTCGTCGAATTCGGTGCAGGAAGTTGCCGACATGGCTCTCGTGGCGCAGATTGCCACACTTGAATCCCGCATTCCTTTCATTCATTTCTTCGATGGGTTCAGAACTTCGCATGAAGTCGGCAAGATTCTGCCTATCAGCGACGAGACCATCCGCGCCCTGTTGGACGAAAAGTATGTGGTCCAGTTCAGGAAGAACGCTCTCAGCTCCGACCGCCCTGTGCTCCGCGGCACGGCGCAGAATCCCGATGTATTTTTCCAGGTTCGCGAGGGCTGCACGCCATTCCACGCGGCAGTTCCGGGCATCGTGCAAACGGTGATGGATCGCTTTGCGGCGCAGACCGGCCGCGCCTATCATCTGTTCGACTATTACGGCGCACCCGATGCCGAGCGCGTCATCATTCTGATGGGCTCCGGCGCGGAAGCGGCTGAGGAAGCCGTTGACCTGATGGTCAAGCAAGGCGAAAAGGTCGGCATGGTGAAGGTTCGCCTGTTCCGGCCCTTCGACAGCAAGGCATTCCTCTCCGCGCTCCCTTCGACAGTGAAGAAGATTTCGGTTCTCGATCGCACCAAGGAGCCCGGCGCACTGGGCGAGCCGCTGTATCAGGACATCGTAACCGTGCTGGCCGAGAACGCCGCCAGCCTGCCCTTTGCCGCCATGCCGACTGTGGTTGGTGGGCGCTACGGCCTCTCTTCAAAGGAATTCACCCCGGCCATGGTCAAGGGAGTCTTTGACGAACTATTGAAGGCCGCTCCCAAGAATCACTACACCGTCGGCATCAACGACGATGTGAGTCATTCGAGCCTGGATTACGATCCCGAGTTCTCCACCGAGGATCCCAAGACAGTGCGGGCCTTGTTCTACGGTTTGGGTTCTGACGGCACTGTGGGCGCAAACAAGAACTCGATCAAGATTATCGGCAGCGAGACGCCTAACTTTGCGCAGGGGTACTTCGTTTACGATTCCAAGAAGTCCGGCTCCATGACCACCTCGCATTTGCGTTTTGGTCCGAACCCGATCCGGTCCACTTACCTCATTACCCGCGCCAGTTTTGTGGCCTGCCACAACTTCAGCTTCCTGGAGAAGATGGATGTGCTGGAAGCAGCCATGCCAGGCGCCGTGTTCCTGCTCAACTCGCCCTACCCGGCGGCCGAAGTCTGGGAGCATCTGCCGAAGACAACACAGCAAGCGATGATCAGCAAGAAGATCGAGTTCTATGTCATTGATGGTTACAAGGTGGCGCGCGAGGCCGGAATGGGCACGCGCATCAACACCATCATGCAGACTTGCTTCTTCGCCATCAGCGGCGTGTTGCCGCGCGATGAAGCGATTGCGCAGATCAAGAAGGCCATCAAGAAGACCTATGGCAAGCGCGGGGAGGCGGTAGTGACAAAGAATTTCGCCGCCGTGGATCATGCACTTGCGCATCTGGAGAAGGTTGAACTGCCCGCGGGGGTTTCGTCGAATTTCGATATCGTCGGCGCAATCTCTAGCCAGGCGCCTACGTTTGTTCACGACGTTCTGGGCATGATCGCCGGAGGTCATGGCGACCAGCTCCCGGTAAGCGCGTTCCCTGTGGGCGGCGCGTTTCCAACCGGTACGGCGCAATATGAGAAGCGCAACATTGCTCAGTTCATCCCGGTCTGGGATAAGGACCTGTGCATTCAGTGCGGCAAGTGCGTGATGGTTTGCCCGCACGCCGTGATTCGCGCCAAGGTCTTCAGTCCCGATTTGGGCGACAAGTCTCCGGCGACCTTCCAATGGGCCAAGCCCAAGTGGAAAGGCATGGAGCAGGATCGCTACACGCTGCAAGTCGCTCCCGAAGATTGCACGGGGTGCGCGGTTTGCGTGGAAGTCTGCCCGGTAAAGAGCAAGAGCGATGCCGGCAGGAAGGCCATCAACATGGCGCCGCAAGAGCCCTTGCGCGCGGCAGAACGGGACAACTGGGAGTTCTTCCTTAATCTTCCGGAAGTCGACCGCAACAAGCTCGTGCATACGCGGGTGAAGGACCTGCAATTGTTGCAGCCGCTCTTCGAGTTCTCCGGCGCATGCGCGGGTTGCGGCGAGACGGCTTACATCAAGCTGCTGACCCAATTGTTCGGCGACCGGTTGTACATCGCCAACGCCACGGGCTGCTCGTCGATCTACGGCGGTAACCTGCCGACTACGCCCTATGCCCACAACAAAGAGGGCCGCGGGCCGACGTGGAACAATTCGCTCTTCGAAGACAATGCCGAGTTTGGATTCGGCATGAGAACCGGACTGGACCAGCAGAAGGTCTTTGCGGAAACGCTCACGACGCGGCTTGCTCCGGTAATTGGAGTGGATTTGGTCGCGGCTATCCTCAGCGCACCGCAGAAGACGGAAGCGGAGATCACAGAGCAGCGGAATCGGGTGCTGGCGCTGCGCGAGCGGCTGGCCGGAAATGAGTCTTCCGATGCCAAGAATCTGCTGGCCATCGCCGACGCGCTGGTTCGCAAGAGCGTTTGGATTCTGGGCGGCGACGGATGGGCCTTCGACATCGGCTTTGGCGGTCTGGACCATGTGCTGGGCTCCGGAAAGAACGTGAATGTGCTGGTGCTCGATACGGAGGTCTACTCGAACACAGGCGGACAGATGTCAAAAGCCACTCCACGCGGCGCGGTCGCGAAATTCGCGGCGGCAGGCAAGCCGAATAGCCGGAAAGACCTGGCCATGGAAGCTGTCAGTTATGGCTCGGTGTATGTGGCACAGGTGGCGCTGGGCAGCAACGACAGCCATGTGATCAAGGCCTTCCAGGAAGCGGAAGCGTGGGAAGGACCATCGATCATCATCGCTTACTCAAGCTGCATCGCCCACGGTTACGACCTGGTTCATAGCCTGGAGCAGCAGAAGCTGGCGGTCGAGTCAGGTTACTGGCCTCTGATGCGTTACAATCCCATACTGCGCGAGGAAGGCAAGAATCCGTTCCAACTCGACTCCAAGGCGCCGTCCATCCGGCTCAAGGAGTACACCTACCGCGAGGCTCGTTACACTATGCTCGCGCGTAGCAATCCGGGGTTGGCGGCGGAACTTCTCGTCGAAGCGCAGGATGATGTCGAACGCCAATGGCGCGTCTACTCCGCCCGGGCTGGAATGCCGGGTCGTGGTGAGACGCCGCATATTGCTCCGGAAGAAAAACCCGAAGAGAAACCGGCGGCTGTGGTTGCTGGAGGAACGGAATGATAGATTTTTCAACGCAATACCTGGGTCTGAAACTGAAGAACCCAATCGTGGTCTCGTCCACGCCGCTTTCCGAGTCGATCGACAACGTGCGCCGGATGGAAGATGCCGGCGCCGCGGCCATTGTGCTCACCTCGCTCTTCGAGGAGCAGTTGGAGCTCGAATCGCGCGCACTGGATGAGGATCTTTCGCGCGGCACGGAGTCCTTTGCCGAGTCGCTCGGCTACCTGCCCGATTTGAGCGACTACCGCATGACGAACGAGGTTTACCTCGAGCACTTGAGGCAGGCCAAGGCCGCTGTCAACATTCCCATCATGGCCAGTCTTAACGGGGCCACCCTGGGCGGCTGGGTTCGGTTTGCCAAGGAAACAGAGCAGGCCGGCGCGGACGCCATCGAACTGAACACGTATGCGCTGGCCACGGATCGCAGCCAGACTTCCGCCGAGCTTGAACTGCAACTGCTTGAACTCGTGGACGGGGTCTGCCGCGCGGTCAAGGTTCCCGTGGCAGTGAAGCTTTCGCAATCGTTCACCTCTGTGCCGCATCTTGTGGCCCGGCTGGAGGAAGCGGGCGCAGGCGGCGTAGTGCTCTTCAACCGTTTCTACCAGCCCGACTTCGACATCGAGACGCTTGAGGTGAGGCCTACGCTTCACTTCTCCACGCCCTCAGAATTGCTGCCCCGGCTGCATTGGGCGGCCATTCTCCACGGCCACCTGAATATGGACCTCGCCATTTCGGGAGGCGTTCATTCGGCCGAGGATGTTCTGAAGGGCATCATGGCGGGAGCCGGCATTACGATGATGGCTTCGGCGCTGCATATTCACGGCATCGACCATATCGGCAGGGTGCTGGCCGACCTGCGCTACTGGCTCGAGAAGCGCGAATACACATCGCTGTGGGAGATGCGCGGCTGCTTGAGCCGCCGCTCGGTTCCAGACACCTCGCCCTTCGATCGCGGCAACTACATCAAGACGCTCAGCTCCTATAGCTTGCGTCAGACAGTGGCTGCGTTCTAGGAGCGAAAGTCGATCAACGAATTCAATGCGGCTGCACTTCGGTGCAGCCGCAATGTTTTCTGCCTTGAGTCTCGCCTTAGATGTTTTTCGGCAAGTCAGGAAATGACGGGCTGGGAAGGAGACGTTGCACTGTCTCTTCAAGCAGTTTTTCGGCCGCTGGAAGTGCAGCTTTCACGGGGCCGCTGAATTCTTCGCTGAGTTCCAGGGAACCTGCGCCGATGGTCAATTGCAGGGCGGTCCGGGGGAGGGAATCGTAGATTTCCTTTGCCAACGCGAGCAGTTCGGTAGCGCCCAGATGATGGGTTCCAAGCCCATCCGCAGCGGCTGCAGGCTCGACTTGCGCCAGCCTCACCGAACCCGGAGCGGATTCGACCGAGCAATCGATAAAGACCACAGACTCGGCGCGGGAGATTTCTTCGGCCAGCTCGGGAGTCCACTGCTGCCGGACTACTATTTGGATCTCGGGCTGCGATTGAAATCGCTCTTGGGCCCAGGCGGCAAGAAAAGGCCCGATGCCATCATCGCCGCGCAGCGTGTTTCCGCAGGCAAGGATGAGGCACCGGGCCGGTTCCCGTTTCATATGGACTTCAAGGCTAACGAATCACCTGATCGACAACCTCGCCGTCAACATTGACCAGCGAAAGGACCAGGGGCATCTGCCCAAAGGCGTGGGTAGAGCAGCTTAGGCACGGATCGAAGGCGCGGATCACGGCCTCGACGCGGTTCAGGGCGCCTTCAGTGAATTTGCCGTCCTTCACGTAGGATTTTGCCGCCTGAAGAACGCCCTTGTTCATGGCATTGTTGTTATGCCCCGTGGCGACAACCAGGTTGGCCCAGGTGATCTTGCCGTTCTCGTCCACCTTGTAGTGGTGCGAGAGCGTACCGCGCGGAGCCTCGCTGAGGCCCGCGCCATCCAGGCGGTTGACGCCGGCGGTGGCGCGAACTTGCTTGTCGAGAATCAGCGGATCGGCAAGAATCCGCTCGATGTTTTCGATGCCGTAAAGGGCCTCGATCAGCCGCGCATGATGGTAGAAGAAGGAGCTCTCTACCGGTCCGGTAGCGAGCTGCTTGAATTCGGCGAGTTCCTTTTCTGCCAATGGTGTGCCCATCGACTTGACGATGTTGAGCCGCGCCAGCGGGCCAACGCGATAGCTGCCTTCGGGATAGCCCAGCGGCTTGTAGTAGACGAACTTGGTGTAGGTGTAGTTCTCGACGGCCTCGCCAATCACTTCAGTGAAGCGGTTCGCGTTGATACCGTCCTCGATGATGTTGCCCTGGGGATCGATGATGCGCAGTGCGCCGTCGGTAAACTCGATCGACTCGTCCTCGTTGATGAGACCCATGTAGTTGGACGGGAAGTTGGCGAAGACCGAAATCTCCTGCTGGAAGCGATCGGCGATCTGCTTGTAAGCGGCCAGCGCGAGGTTGACGTTGGCATAAGCCTCGGGGAGCATGGCCAGGATTTCGTCGCGCTTGGCGGGAGCAAGCGGCTCGGTGACGCCGCCGGGAACGACCCACCCCGGATGGATGCGCTTGTTTCCCAGCAACTCGATGATGTGCTGTCCGAAGCGGCGCAGTCCGATGCCGGCGCGGCCAAGTTCAGGCCTGGCTGCGGCGACGCCGAATATATGGCGCTGCCTGGGGTCGGACTCCATGCCCAGCAGCAGATCGGGCGAGGAGAGATGGAAGAAGCTCAGGGCGTGTGACTGGACCATTTGGGCCATGTTCAACATGCGCCGCAGTTGAGCGGCAGTATGCGGAATGCGGACCGACATGATGGCTTCGCAGGCTTTGGCCGAGGCAATGAGGTGCGATACCGGGCAGATGCCGCAGATACGCGCCATCAGGCTGGGCATTTCATAGAAAGGCCGGCCTTCGCAGAACTTCTCAAAACCGCGCACCTGTGTGACGTGGAAGTTTGCGTTCTCCACCTCACCCTGGTCGTTGAGTTGGATGGTGATCTTGCCGTGCCCTTCCAGGCGAGTTACTGGATCGATGATGATGGTCTGACTCATGAGGCAAACTCCAAAAAAACTTAGGCTCCGAAACGAGTGAGCGCCGAAACATCCAGCGACTCGCCGGTTACCAGCGCTGTAAGCGCTGCGTGAAATGTGTCGGCAGAGGGCGGACAGCCGGGCAGAAAAACGTCCACCTTCACAAACTCGTGGATGGGACGCACCACCTTGAGCAGCTTGGGCACCACGACACAGGGAATCTGCTGCTGCAGGTCGGCGTTCTCAATATACGCCCGGTTCAGAATCGCCTCAGGGCCGATGGGATTGCGCATCGAGGGCACGTTGCCCGCGACGGCGCAGTCGCCCATGGCCACCAGGATCTTGGAGTGGGCGCGAATCTTCATGATTTTCTTTTCGTCGTCCACCGAGGCTACGGCTCCCTCGACAAGTGCAATGTCTACTTCATCGGGGAACACCTTGGCATCCACGATGGGGCTGTAGACCACATCGACGAGCTCGGCTATCGCGAGAAGCCGTTCGTCCAGGTCAAGGAACGACATGTGACAGCCGGAACATCCGTCCAGCCAGACTGTTGCCAATTTCAGTTTGCTCATTGCGCTTCCCTCATAAGGTTCAGGTAAGGCAGAAAATCGGGATACTTTGGATGATCGGAGCCAATCTTGCTTTTGTCAAAGAGGGCTCCGGTGGGGCACACCTGCACGCACTTGCCGCAGCGGGTACAACTGGATTCTCCCCACGGTTGATGCAGATCGGCGATGATGGTGGAATTGATGCCCCGGCCCATCACATCCCACACATGCGCGCCCTCGATCTCGGCGCAGGCCCGCACGCAGCGGGTGCAGAGGATGCAACGGTTGTGGTCCAAAGTGAACCGCTCGTGCGAAGCATCGACGGGCAACTCGGGATTGCGATAGGGCAGGCGAACGTGGGTCACGCCCTGGTCCTGCGCCATGGACTGCAATTCGCAATGCCCATTGGAAACGCAAACCGAGCAGATGTGATTGCGTTCGGCAAAGAGCAGCTCGAGGATCGTGCGGCGGTGTTTCTGTAGCCGCTCCGTCTTTGTGCTCACTTCCATACCCTCTTGCACGGTGGCGACACAAGCGGGCAACAGTTTGTTGCTGCCCTTGATTTCGACCAGGCACATGCGGCATGCGCCCACTTCGCTCAGGCCGTCCAGATGGCAGAGGGTGGGAATGTCGATGTCGTTTTCCCGGGCCACTTCAAGGATGGTCTGGCCAGCGCGCGCGCTGACTTCCTGCTCGTCGATTATGAGAGTTTTGACGTCCTGATCGGCACTCATGCCAACACCTCCACGGGAGCTTCAATGTTGCACACGCCGGCCGGACAGCGCTTGTTCACGATGTGCTCGATGTATTCGTTCTTGAAGTACTGGATTGTGCTCAGCACTGGATTTGGCGCCGTTTGTCCGAGACCGCACAGGCTGGCTTCTTTCACCGTGCTGCACAACTGGATCAGCAGGTCCAGGTCATCCATGGTGCCCTTGCCGTCGCAGATGCGGCCGAGCAGGGTGAACATCTGCGCCGTTCCCGCGCGGCAGGGAATGCATTTGCCGCAGGATTCCGTCATGCAGAACTCGATGAAGAACCGCGCTACATTGACCATGCAGGAGGTGTCGTCCATGACGATCATGCCGCCGGAGCCCATGATGGAGCCGACCTTCATCAGGCCGTCGTAACTGACACCGAGATCGAGCAATTCATCAGGGATGCAGCCGCCGGAAGGACCGCCGGTTTGCACCGCCTTGAACTTGTGTCCGCCCGGTACGCCGCCGCCGATGTCTTCAATGATCTTGCGCAGCGAGATGCCCATCGGCACTTCAACCAGGCCGGTGTTGGTGATTTTGCCGGTGAGCGCGAAGACCTTGGTGCCTTTGCTTCTCTCCGAACCCATGCTGGCAAACCACTTGCCGCCATTGCGGATAATGGGTGCGATATTGGCGTAGGTCTCAACGTTATTGATGAGCGTAGGCTTGCCCCAGAGACCGCTGACTGCGGGGTAGGGGGGGCGGGGCTTTGGAGTGCCGCGCTTGCCCTCGATCGAGGCCAGCAACGCGGTTTCCTCGCCGCACACAAAGGCTCCGGCGCCGAGGCGAATCTCAATATCGAAGTTGAACGGCGTGCCGCAGATATCGTTGCCCAAAAGGCCGCGGCGCCGCGCATCGCGCAGTCCGGCGGTGAGCCGGGCCACGGCTATGGGATACTCGGCCCGGACATAGATAAAACCTTTGCTCGCGCCGACCGCATAGGCGGCCAGGGCCATGCCCTCGATGACGCGATGCGGATCGCCCTCCATCACACTGCGATCCATGAATGCGCCGGGGTCGCCCTCGTCGCCATTGCAGACCACATACTTCAGGTCGCCTTTGGCCTTGGCAACTGTGCCCCACTTCAGGCCGGTGGGATATCCGCCGCCGCCGCGTCCGCGCAGGCCGCTTTCGGTGATCCTGTGGATCACGCCGTTGGGCGTCATCTCCGTGAGCGCGGTCAACAGCGCTTTATATCCGTCGCGGGAGATGTAGTCGTCAATTTTTTCCGGATCGATGTGGCCGGCGTTTTCAAGAACGACGCGCACCTGGCTTTCGAAGTGGTCGCTCAGTTCGCATTGCAGCCCCGCCACAGGGTCGCCGCCGAGACTGGTGACGATGGCTTCGGCGTGGCTGGAATTCACATGCTTGTAGAGGTCTTCCTCGGGATCGACGCGGACCAGAGGCCCGGAGGAGCAGGGTCCCATGCAGCCGGTCTTGCGCACCAGCACCTTTTTGCCGGAAGCCTCAGCGGCCTTTACCAGCGCATCCTTGAGCTTGTCGGCGCCCTGGCTCATGCAGGCCAGGTCCATGCAGACATTCACTTCGAAATCGTATTTTGCGTTTTCAAGGTGGACGCTTTCCGCTATTTGTTCAAGCTCTTCAATCGTCATTCCACTGCCCACCTTTCCAGCTGCTCGATCATTTGCTCACCGGACATCTCGCCCGCGACTTCGCCGTCGGAAAGGACCACAGGCGCACGGCTGCAAGCGCCCACGCAACGGGCCGTCATGAGGCTGATTTGTCCGTTCTTGGTGGTCTGTCCCTGGGGAATGCCGAGGTGCTTTTCAGCAGCATCTATCAGCTTGTCGGCGCCCTTGATGTAGCAGGCCGTGCCCTGGCAGATGGTCATGGTGTGCTTGCCTGGCGGCTTGAGGCTGAAGTAGTGGTAAAAAGTTACAACGCCGTAGGCCTGGCTCAGGGGCACGCGCAAGGTGAGGGCCACAAAACGGATCGCATCGTCGTCCAGGTAGCCGAACGAAGACTGCACGGTGTGGAGTGTCTCAATCAAGGCGTGACGGGCAAAACCATTCTTGCGCATGGTGCCGTTCACAATCTTCCATCGTTTGTCGTCGCTCGGCAGCGGCGGGGGCGTGAATGCTGGCACATTTCCTCCCGAAAACGGACATCCCGGCAAAGCGATCGTCTTGGTAAGCTCTGCTCTCTGTCTAACACCTTTTTTACTGTGCGGCGGCCCATTTTCTTCGTGACACCGGTCACGGGGCCGGTGAGAAATCCCATTCTTTGACAAGATTTGCGATTCCGGGATGGGAAATCAACGGGTTGCGGAGCGAATCACGCGGTTCCACGAATCGAGAGAATTTCTTGTGACTCGTATCACATCGCGAAACCCAAACTGCCAACCAAAATTCATCCAGAGCGAATTCAATTTTCTGGCTGATCAGCCTCCTATTCTCCCTACAAGCTCGGAACGGATTCTCTTGGAAAGTCCAGCGGAAGTTTCTCTCCGCAATGTTCCTTAAGTTCTTGCAGAAATCGGGCTCGATCCGCAAGTTGGCGTGAGTGAATGATTTTCGTGCCATCCGAACCGGTGATCGTCACCACTTTGTCCCTTTTGCCGCTGTTGACCTCGACGATTTCCTCCCACCGGATGCGCTTGTTCTTCCGGAGCCAATAGACCTGCTCCACGCCCTCGCCGGTAACGGCAATAGTCTCAGGAAAATAGAAAAGGACTACGAAGAGGGCTATGCTGAATAAGGCTCCTGTAGCAAGGTCCCACGGCTTCTCCAAGCCTTGTTTAAGGTAGTTCGCGGCAAAGAAAGCCATCCGAAGATAAACCAGCATCCATGCCCAGACTACGATCCAATTCGGAGCAAATTCAACCCGTTCGCTGTTTAGGACTTTCGCTGGTCGACGGTTGCCGCGCATGCCGAAGACAATAAGCCCAATGGCGATCCAGAAAAGCAGATGTACAACCCAGATGAGTGTTTCTCGTGCCATCGACCCATCTTAATCCGTCGCTCGTAAAGTCATGCCCTTTCAAAACAAACGGGGATCTCCGCGGCCCGTAAGGCCGGGATCGCCAGCATGTGGAAGGTGTCTTAGCCCAGCGTCGGAAGACGATCCGAAATCC